>Ga0255765_1000717_pt1 | contig 44424 bp, 35 predicted proteins | sample 041ome_8_FD_179965 | JGI IMG/M metagenome (GOLD analysis project Ga0255765, IMG submission 179965) | Coastal salt marsh microbial communities from the Groves Creek Marsh, Skidaway Island, Georgia - 041407BS metaG (version 2) | ecosystem: Environmental > Aquatic > Marine > Intertidal zone > Salt...
CATCAACCAAACGAAAAAAAGAGGCAGCAGTATGCTTCTCACCAACATAATCACGATAAGCTGAACAATGGCTCCGGCAGCCAAATCAGCGATTCCGTCCTGGTTTTCACTGCCGATAATTTGTCTGGCGGTACTCCAAATACCACTAAAAACACCCCTATCATCCACTGCCTCCAGATACTGCTCTTTAACGCTCTCAAGTTTTATCTGGGCGATATCCAGTGTAGAGATTGCCTCCTGTTGCTGTGCTTCAAAATAAGCTTTGTCCAGAACCCAGCTGACCCCAACTTCAACGGCAAACACAAAACGAACCATTAACAAGAAAATAAGTAGTTTCTTGGACCATTGGGGCAATCCGTTCTCCGCAACTAGCCACCAGGCGAAACCGATAATGAGTGCCAAGCTGAGTAATACTTTGGCTGGAATACTTGAAGAGGCTGTTAGTGCAAGCTGCTGCAAGCCTAAACCAGCCAAACCATAAAGAATAAAAGCGGAAAAACGCTCAATCAGGTCATTGAGTGGATCCAGGACTTCTCCAAGATTGACGGCCACACCGGCGCCCAGGCTGAAACTGATTTCAATGGATTGAATAACGGAGATAAGCGCATTAAGCCCGCGGGCGCTGGCGTATATCAAAAGATTGTCTGACAGGGCATTGGCCAAATAACCCTGTGCGGCGCGATCCAGCTCTGGCAACCAGGTAAGTACCAAGGTCCCGACCAAAGCCAGTGATACGGATGCTATCCACAAGGGTTGACGCTGTAACTTTAACGCTAGTTGCACAGAGATCTCCGAGGCAATGTACGTAACAGTCTAGCATCTCAAAAATTCGGCCGCCGACGTAATTGGGGCCATAAATAGGAGCTAAAGCGAAATGCCCCGACTCCCCTGGTAACGTTAATAACGAGAGTAACGGGAAGTCATTCTCACTTAAGGGGTAAGGCTATCAAAAAAAGCCTTCACGCCATCCAACCAGGACTTTGATTTAGGCGAATTTTTTTCTTCCATTGAGCCACGCAATTCTTCCAGCAAGGATTTCTGCTTGTCGGTCAGACGCACAGGTGTCTCAATCACCACGCGACACAATAAGTCGCCAACAACACCGCCTCGAACAGGCTTAACGCCCTTGCCTCGCATACGAAAGGATTTGCCTGATTGGGTTTCTGCAGGAACGCGTAATTTTACTTTGCCATTGAGGGTTGGAACTTCAATTTCTCCGCCCAACGCCGCATCCACGAACGAAATCGGGATTTCACAAAATAGATCTGCCCCATCTCTTTTGAAGATCTTATGCTCACGAACAAGTACCTGTACGTAGAGATCCCCAGGAGGTGCGCCTTCAGGACCGGCTTCGCCTTCACCTGACAGACGAATCCTGTCTCCGGTATCAACACCTGCAGGTATCTTCACCGAGAGGCTCTTGTGCTCTTGTATTCGGCCCTGTCCACGGCAATCAGGGCAAGGGTCTGAAATCACCTGGCCTTGTCCCTTACAGTGTGGACAGGTCTGTTGAACTGAGAAAAAGCCCTGGCTCATACGTACCTGGCCCTGACCGTGACAAGTGCTGCATGTTGTTTTGCTGGTTCCCGGTTTGGCCCCAGAGCCTGAGCAGGTATTACAGCCAACCAACGTCGGTATTCGAATGGTGCTCTCAGTCCCGGCAACGGCTTCTTCGAGACTTAGCTCCATGGTGTATTGCAGGTCTGACCCACGTCGTGGTCGACGTCGCCCACCGCCGCCACCGAATATATCGCCAAAAACATCACCAAAGATGTCTTCAAAGCCGCCGGATTGAAAACCGCCGCCACCCATACCCTGGGCATTGACGCCATCATGACCAAAGCGGTCGTAAGCAGCGCGTTTTTCTGGATCAGAGAGAATCTCATAGGCCTCACTGGCCTCTTTAAATTTGTCCTCGGACTCTTTATCTCCAGGAGCACGATCCGGGTGAAATTTCATTGCAATACGTCGATAGGCTTTCTTTAGCTCTTTTTCATCGACATTGCGATCCACACCCAGAATTTCGTAATAATCTCTTTTTGACACGTTTGCTTCTTTCTATTTCTTGATTGCCAGTGAATCAGTCTGTGAACACCAGCACAGCCTATACATGACAAAAGCGGAGAGGTTTCCCAGCTCCGCATTTGTCTCAGTAGTCTGTTGGTTGCCCTGGCCGGGAAAACTTCATTACAGGGCGAAACAGATTACTTCTTCTCGTCTTCCTTAACTTCTTCAAATTCGGCGTCGACAACATCGTCCGGATTATCAGAAGCCGCTTCTTCAGCACCGGCACCTGTGCCTGCTTGCTGTTCAGCGTAAAGTTTTTGCGCCAGACTGCTGGAAACGGTCGTCAGTTTTTCAACCGCGCTATTGATCGCATCGGCATCTTCACCTTTGCAGGCCGCCTCAACTTCTTCAATCGCTGCTTCGATTTCAGCTTTTTCGGAGGCATCCACTTTGTCTTCCGCTTCTTTTAGCGTTTTGCGAGTGGCATGTGCCAGGCCTTCTGCGCCGTTACGAGCCTGAACAAGGGCTTCGAACTTCTTGTCATCTTCGGCATGCGCTTCGGCTTCAGAAACCATCTTTTCGACTTCTTCGTCGGACAAGCCAGAAGAGGCTTTAATGACGATGGACTGTTCCTTGCCCGTCGCTTTGTCTTTCGCCGAAACATTCAATATGCCGTTGGCATCAATATCAAAGGTCACTTCAATTTGAGGCATGCCACGAGGCGCAGGTGGAATATCCGCCAGATCAAAACGTCCCAGAGACTTGTTTTCAGTCGCTTGCTTGCGCTCACCCTGAACGACGTGAATAGTCACAGCACTCTGGTTATCTTCAGCTGTCGAGAATGTTTGCGATTTCTTGGTAGGAATCGTCGTATTCTTTTCAATAAGGTGTGTAGCTACACCTCCCAGCGTCTCAATACCAAGGCTCAACGGGGTAACATCCAGCAACAAGACATCTTTCACATCGCCAGACAAGACAGCACCTTGCAGGGCTGCACCCATGGCAACTGCTTCATCGGGATTCACGTCTTTACGTGGATCTTTACTGAAGAACTCTTTAACTTTTTCCTGAACCATCGGCATACGGGTCTGTCCACCGACCAGGATGACTTCGTCAATCTCGCTGGCTGACAAGTCCGCATCTTTCAAAGCGATTTTGCATGGCTCCATTGAACGCAGAACCAGATCTTCCACCAGTGATTCCAACTTGGCACGAGTTAACTTGACCACAAGGTGCTTGGGGCCAGTGTTGTCTGCCGTGATATAAGGCAGATTGACTTCGGTTTGCTGGCTTGAAGAGAGCTCGATCTTGGCCTTTTCCGCAGCCTCTTTCAGGCGTTGCATGGCAAGCGGATCGCTGTGCAGTTCAATGGAATTTTCTTTCTTGAACTGATCGGCCAGATAATTAATCAACGCCAAATCAAAGTCTTCACCACCAAGGAAGGTATCCCCGTTGGTCGCAAGTACTTCGAATTGTTTTTCGCCATCGACGTCGGCGATTTCGATAATGGATACGTCAAAGGTACCACCACCAAGGTCATAAACGGCAACGGTGCGGTCACCCTTGGATTCCTTATCGAGGCCATAAGCCAACGCAGCAGCGGTAGGCTCGTTGATAATACGCTTAACATCCAGACCGGCGATTTTACCCGCATCTTTGGTAGCCTGACGCTGAGAGTCGTTGAAGTACGCAGGGACAGTAATGACGGCTTCGGTAATTGTTTCACCGAGATAGTCTTCTGCCGTTTTCTTCATTTTCTTCAACACTTCAGCAGAAATTTGTGGTGGCGCTTTTTTGTCGCCCTTCACTTCTACCCATGCATCGCCGTTGTCAGCCTCGATAATTTTATATGGCACCATTTTGATGTCTTTTTGCACGACTTTGTCGTCAAAACGACGACCAATAAGACGCTTTACGGCATATAGGGTATTGCTTGGGTTGGTTACCGCCTGACGCTTGGCAGACTGACCCACCAAAGTCTCTCCATCATCAGAAAAAGCAACGATAGATGGTGTCGTGCGGTCACCTTCAGAGTTTTCGATTACTCGAACTTTATCTCCATCGAGTACCGCCACACAGGAGTTAGTAGTACCCAGGTCGATTCCAATAATTTTTCCCATTACGGTCTCCAGTAATTTTCAGGTATTCAATCGCGTAAATATGTATGCGATTGATTGATTCATGTTTCAGATATAGGTTTGCGGATTCAGTTTTCAAGCCCACAAGCCATGTTTATTCCACCGATTTGCTTACTACGACCATCGCAGGTCGTATAAGTCGCCCATTGAGGCTGTAGCCTTTTTGGAAAACCTCCAAAACTGTATTTGGCTCTACATCAGGATTAGGCACCATCGTCATCGCCTGGTGCTCTTCGGGATTAAATGGTTCTCCCTGCGGGTCTATTGACTTAACCTGGTTCTTTTCGAGGGTATCGAGAAAGGATTTTCGGGTTAATTCAATGCCCTCAACCACTGCTTTCATTGAATCGTCTTCAATATCAATGACCGCGAGCGCCCTATCGAGGTTATCTACGACAGGAAGCAAGTCACCAACAAAGCGCTCCAGCGCAAATTTGCGCGCCTTTTCAACGTCGCCTTCCGCGCGACGGCGAATATTCATTACTTCCGCCTGCGCTCTCAGCACATCTTCCTTTGCTGTTTGCAGTTGGGTTTGAAGTTCCTCCAGATCGTTATCTTCGGAAACTTCTTCCCCGGATTCATCGTTTACTCCAGCGGTTTGTTCAGGCTCTAATTCAGCCCCCTGCTCTCCGCTTTCCTTGCCCTGGTCCAATTCTTCTTCATTCGCCAGGTTCTCGGTTTCTTTTTGTGACAAAGCTGAGTCTCCAACAGATTAGTTCGTGTTTGAAATATGGGGACGTCAGCCTGAGCTTCAAGTTAAAAAATGATTTGAGTTGATATTTTTTATAAAAAAACTTTTATTTAGTGCATTTGCAAGTTGTGCGACGCCCAATTGTATGCAATATTCAACTTAACACTCTCCACACCGACACAGATCGGGTTGATTCTCTTTTCTAGGGGCTTTTTATTTTATGTATAGAGGAGCGAGTCATGAGCACTAATCAGGTTGATTCAATACTTGACGATAGTAATGAAAAAAAATCCAGCGAACTGGCCTATCTTGACCGGGTTGCCATAATCGGCTTCTCCACGCTGGGCATAGTATTTTTGATCATTTTGGCGCTGGCCATTTACCTAAACCTGGGCTAATCAAAACCGCCACCAAAAACAGGTTTTTGTCGATTCATGAGATAATATCTGTGTAGAATCAGGGCCTGAATTCTGCGGGCCTTGAGGACACTTTGCTTACTCAATTAAGTGTAAAAAATCACGCATTAGTCGAACGTCTCGAAATCGATTTTCATGCCGGTTTAACGGCCATTACTGGTGAAACTGGCGCGGGCAAATCCATATTATTAAGCGCACTGGGGCTTACCCTTGGCGACCGCGCTGATTTCGATCAGGTTCGAGCTGGGGCTGATCGTGCAGAAATACACGCCTCTTTTGATATTTCCAAACTGTCTGGAGCAAAAGCTTTCCTCGAGGATCAAATGCTTGAGGCGGATGGCGAATGCCTTTTGCGTCGCGTTATCAATACCAGTGGCACCTCCAAAGCATGGATTAACGGACAGCCCGTCACACTTACGATACTAAAAGATTTGGCGGAGTTGCTAATAAGCATTCATAGCCAGCACGAGCACCAGTGTTTGCTTAAACCCGATTATCAACGAGATATCCTTGATGCATTTGGCCACCTTGAACAATTGGTGGCATCAACCGCAACCAGTTACCACCTGTGGCACAAAAAAGCTGCTGCCCTAAGAGAGTTAAAAGAAGGCTTGGATGAACAAATGCAACGGCGTGAACTGCTTGGCTACCAGGTTCAAGAGCTCTCTGATTTAGCGCTTCAAACAGGTGAATTTGCAGATCTGGAGCAAGAACAAAAACAGTTGGCAAATGCAGAACAAATTCTAAAAACGTTGTATCAGGCCAACAATGTTCTCAGTGAAGAAGATGATTTCAATGCGCTCAACGCGGTCAGACAAACACTCCAACTGGCCCAATCGGTAGACATTGCGAACAAGGACTTTGATGAGTGTCTGGAATTACTGGACTCCAGCCTCACCCAACTGGAAGAAGCTCGTGATTCCCTGCGACGTGTCAGTGATAGCGTTGAACTCAACCCAGAACGACTGCTCGAAGTTGAGGAGCGAATTTCTGCGGCATTTGAACTGGCACGCAAGCATCGTTGCGAACCTTCAGAACTGCCAAGCCTTGCCGATAACCTGACAAGCGAACTGGATCAACTATCTGGTCTTGATGCCAATCTGGAATCCCTGGAGGAGGAAGTCGCGGCTCTGGAGAAGGAATATCTGGATAAAGCGAATCAGCTTAGTTCTGGTCGCAAGAAAGCAGCATCTGAACTGGCTGCCGCGGTCAAATCCCATTTTTCCGAATTAAATATGGAAGGTGCGGAGCTTAACATCCAGTTAAATACGACTGCGCCTTCGGTTCAGGGTCTGGAAAAATGTGAATTTTTAATTCGCACCAATCCTGGCCAGGAACACAAACCACTGGCCAGGATTGCATCCGGTGGAGAGCTTTCCAGGGTTAGTCTGGCCATTCAGGTAGTTACCGCCCAAACCAGCGAAACACCCACACTCATTTTTGATGAAGTCGATGTGGGTATCGGTGGTGCCACAGCTAATGTAGTCGGACAAAAACTTCGCCAACTCAGCGGTAACGCCCAGGTAGTTTGTGTCACTCACCTTGCGCAGGTTGCATCAAATGCCCACCACCAGCTCAATGTCGTGAAACAGACCAATGATGGCATGACCCAAACGCATATTTTCCCGTTGGACGACGCCAGCCGTAAAACTGAAATTGCGCGAATGCTTAGCGGCGACACCCGATCCGAGCATTCGCTCAAACACGCGGAGGAACTATTGAGTTCAGCTCGCGCCTAACTCGCGTCTGTAAGAGATACCGATATGCTGTTTCAGGAATAAGTGCAAAGATAAGCTGTATCTACAGTAACTTTTAAATTGAATGTCTGGTTAGCCTCAATTTCAAATACCTGCCCCGCTTCAAAAGTTTGCCACTCAGTAGCTCCTGGCAACAAAACCACCAAAGCGCCACTCACGACGGTCATGGTTTCATGCTGACTGGTACCAAACTCGTATTCTCCGGGAGCCATAACACCCACCGTGGCAGGCAAGGTTTCTTTCTGAAAAGCAATGGAAACAACGGAACCATCAAAATATTGGTTGGTTTTGAACATGTTTTATTCCTGAAAAAATTTAGGCCGCGCAATCTAGCAGAAAGGCGGCCATCCAAATAGAGGCTTGGTTAAAAACTAGCCTGTCGCAGTTGTCCCCGCTTGGGGGCGAACTTTCCGAGCACCCAAAAATTGGTATATCCAGATTCCCAGCATAATCAATAGGACTCCAAACAACATTTGCCCACCCAAATGTTCGCCATTTAGGGTAATCCCCAAAATCACAGCGATTGCCGGAGTGATCATGGGAATAAAACTAACCACAGTTGCAGACAGCCTTTTCAACAGATAGAAATAAGCTATATAGGCAAACACAGAACCAATAATGGCCAAATACAAAATGGCTAAAATCGCTTTAATGGAAGGTGTTGCCGGCAGGCTTCCCCCATCAATCAACCATGTAAGTAGATAAAGAGGTGTAGCGATCGACATTGAGCCAGTAAGCAGATTGAGCACATGCATCTCCATGGCATAGGTTTTAACCAGAAGTGTACTCAAGGCATAGCAAGAAACAGCCAAGATGATGAATACTAATCCCAGGTAGGAGAAGTTACCTCCATTATTCTCAGAGCCAAGGAGTACGGCCAATCCTACAAATGCCAAAACGACAGCCAAAACCTGTGCAACCGTCGAATCCCGCTGACCAAAAACCAACGCATTTATTCCCATAACAAAAAATGGGGCCAGACCAAAAATAACTGATATCAAGCTCGAAGGTAGAAGAGGTGCTGCCCAGTAAACAAGCGCGAGACCAGGATACAAGCCAATGGCCGATACAAGGTAGGCTTTCCAATTTGTCTTGAAATCCAGTGCGGGCGCGGACAGCATTGGTCGTATCACTAGAATAACCACCAGTGCGATAAGCAAGCGAAAACCTCCCGCGGCCATAGGATCAAATGATTCACTGCTCCAGACAATCGCCAGAGGGGTTGTTGACCAAACAGCCAGCACCACTAGATAGTTCAATGGAAGGGACATCGTTCTTGCCTCGCTTTTTTGCCGAGGTTTTTAACCAAACAACAAAAAAAGGCCGCAGGGTTAAAAACACTGCGGCCTTTTTAAAATTCTTATATTAATGACTTAAATGAATCTATTCGGTCTCACAGCATGTGACATAAAGCCACGCACAATCGCGCGCGCCACCCAGAGGGTGTGGCGACAAGTCGGCATTGGTTTGATTGCTGAAATCATAGCTATGCATATAGATGTATTAAGAAGTTGGCGCATTCTATTCCTCGGCCGAATCAGTTCCAAGTTATTTTTAAAAATTTCTGGATATCGGCAATCGAAAACCCATAAAAAAAGCCTCCCGAAGGAGGCTTTTTTATACAAGCACAAATTAATTTTTTGAACGATCGACTAATTTGTTTTTTGCGATCCAGGGCATCATGGCTCGCAGCTGACCACCAACTTCTTCGATTTTGTGCGCAGCGTTGTTTCTGCGCCAGGCAGTCATCTGTGGGTAGTTCATTGCACCCTCAGTAATGAAGTTCTTGGCATAAGTACCATTCTGAATATCCGTCAGAGCGTCTTTCATCACCTTGCGCGATTCATCATTGATGATGCGTGGGCCAGTCATGTACTCACCAAATTCAGCGTTGTTAGAAATTGAGTAGTTCATGTTGGCAATACCGCCCTCATACATCAAATCAACAATCAGCTTGAGCTCATGCAGACACTCAAAGTAGGCCATTTCCGGCGCATATCCCGCTTCTACCAAAGTATCAAAGCCCGCTTTAACCAACTCAACTGTGCCGCCACAGAGAACGACTTGCTCACCGAAAAGATCGGTTTCAGTTTCGTCTTTGAAAGATGTTTGGATGATGCCTGTGCGACCACCACCTACACCGGAGGCATAAGACAGCGCAGTCTCTTTCGCATTGCCTGAAACATCCTGCTGAATAGCAATCAGGTCAGGGATACCACCACCAGCAACAAATTCACTGCGAACTGTATGTCCAGGGGCTTTTGGCGCAATCATGATCACGTCCAAATCTTCGCGAGGAACGATCTGGTTGTAGTGAATCGTAAAGCCGTGAGCAAACGCCAGTGTTGCGCCCTTTTTCAAATTAGGCTCAACATCGTTCTTATATATGGCTGATTGGTTTTCATCTGGAACCAGCATCATGACAACGTCTGCACCGGCAACAGCCTCAGCGACTTCTGCTACAGCCAAACCAGCATTTTCAGCCTTGGCCCAGGAACCAGAGCCCTTGCGCAGGCCCACTGTCAGGTTTTTAACTCCAGAATCTTTCAGGTTTAACGCGTGCGCGTGCCCCTGTGATCCAAAGCCGATAACGGCAACGGCCTTGTTCTGGATGATGGATAGATCTGCGTCTTTGTCGTAATAGACTTGCATGGTTGTTTCCTAAGTATTCAAAAGTATCAATTCAAAATTCAATTTAATGATTGCCGCCAGGGCACTGGCCTATAAGGTCAGTGCCTTGTCAGAACGAGCAATTCCGCAAACGCCGGAGCGTACAACCTCGAGCACACGCATTTCGGCGAGCGCTTCGATAAACGCGTCCAGCTTTGCCGCGTCCCCCTCCACTAAAACCGTGTAGTAGTTGGGGCCAACATCAATAATCTGGCCACGAAAAATATCGGCACAACGCTTTACCTCTGAGCGCTCGTCGCCCCTGGTACGCACCTTGATCATCATCAATTCACGCTCAATATGGCTGCCTTCAGTGATGTCCTGAACCTTCACAACATCAATGAGCTTATTCAGCTGCTTGGTAACCTGTTCAATGACCAGGTCATCACAACGAGTGGTCAGGGTCAGTCGCGACAGACTGGTATCATTCGTGGGGGCCACGTTCAGAGAGTCGATATTGTAACCGCGCTGGGAAAACAGTCCTACTACTCTGGACAAACCTCCGGGAGCGTTTTCCATTAAAACGGAGATAATGCGCTTTTGTTCAATAGTCATCAGGTTCTCTCCGTCTTGTTAACCCACATATCACGCATGGAGCCCATCGCTATTTGCATGGGATACACGTGTTCCATGGGATCCACCTGAATATCCATAAATACCAAGCGATCCGTCATGGCAAAGGCTTCCCGCATTTTTTCTTCGAGCTCTTCCCATTTGGTGATCTTCATTCCGACATGGCCATAGGCTTCCGCCAGCTTGACGAAATCGGGCAGGGACTCTTCATACAGCGATTCAGAGTAACGGCCTTCATATTGCATATCCTGCCACTGCTTAACCATGCCCAACGCCTGATTATTCACGTTGATAATCTTCAGCGGCAAATGGTATTGAGTACAGGTGGAAAGCTCCTGAATACACATCTGGATGCTGCCTTCGCCGGTAACACAGGCAACGGTCGCATCACGGTCAGCAAACTGGGCGCCCATCGCTGCAGGCAAACCGTAGCCCATGGTTCCCAGACCACCAGAATTTAACCACTGCCGCGGACGATTAAAGTGATAATACTGCGCCGCAAACATCTGGTGCTGGCCAACATCGGAAGTAATGATGGCATCACCATTGGTCACTTTATAGAGCATCTTGATCACATCTTGCGGCTTGATCATGCTGCCCTTGCTCGGCTCATGGTTGGGGTGTGTAAACAAACCATGCTGGGCACGCCAGTTATGACATTGCTCCCACCATTGCTCCAGCGCATCCGGATCCGGGCGCTTTTCAGTGGCCTTGAATACATTCACCATTTCGCGCGCAACTGAATCCAGCGGCCCTACAATAGGAATATGGGCATTGACGCACTTCGAAATCGAGGTTGGATCGATATCTACATGAACAATGGTCGCATCCGGGCAGTACTTGGCCGTCGCATTTGTGGTTCGATCGTCAAAACGCGCGCCCATACAGAGAATTAGATCCGCATGGTGCATAGCCATGTTGGCTTCATAAGTGCCGTGCATACCCAGCATGCCCATATTTCTGGGATCTTCACCGGGAATTACACCAAGCCCCATCAGGGTATTGGTCACCGGAAAATTCAGTATTTCCGCCAGTTCCCGAACTTGCTCAGAAGCATTACCCAATACAGCACCACCGCCCACATACAACACTGGACGTTTAGCCTGAAGTATTGCCTTTAAGGCTTTCTTGATCTGGCCGGCGTGCCCACGCTTAACCGGTTGGTAAGAGCGCATCTCAATTTTTTCAGGGTACTTGTAAGCAACCTTGATATGTGGAGCGGTCACATCTTTCGGAATATCCACAACAACAGGACCAGGACGACCAGTGCTCGCAAGATAGTAAGCTTTAGCAATTATCTCGGGAATTTCTTCAGGGCTCTTCGCCATGAAGCTGTGTTTAACAACCGGGCGAGACACACCGATCATGTCGGTTTCCTGAAAAGCATCGGCACCGATGAGGTGACTCATAACCTGGCCAGAAATAACCACCATTGGAATTGAATCCATATAGGCAGTGGCTATACCGGTCACAGCGTTTGTCGCTCCGGGGCCCGAAGTCACCAGAACAGTGCCCACTTCTCCGGTAACACGAGAGTAAGCATCAGCAGCATGCGTTGCGCCCTGTTCGTGTCGAACAAGAATATGTTTGATGTCTTTTTGACGAAAAATTGCGTCGTATATATGCAGCGCCGAACCACCGGGATAGCCGAAAATCATTTCGACACCGGTATCCTTCAGTGCTTTAAGCAGTATATCGCCGCCTGAAAGCATTTCAGCCATAGTAAATCCTCAGCCAGATTAAATAACCAGCCGACGTCAAACCTTATGAAAAATAGCAGAGGATAAAGAGAAGACAACCCGAATGGGTGCATCATCAATTTGACTTCGCTAACAGCGGAAAGGTAAATCCTGTTAGCTCGCCTCGTGCCGGTAAGCCCGATTTTCAATACTCACAATTGCTGATAAGCAACTGTGAAGGTCCGAATTTCCCCGGTAAGGGGTGTCGGCATCACAATTGGGGCGGGATTCTGTCCCAGACTGGTCATTTTGTCAATGAAAGAAAATCACAGCCATTGGTCAAAGTTCTTTTGAACGCTATGATAGCCACAATGAATCTCCTTGGGTTACGACATGAATAAGCTTTTTCTAACCTGCTTGTTGGCAGCGGCAACATTTTCCCAGGCTGCCCCTCTGTATAAGTGGACCGATGAAAACGGCGTTACTCATTTTTCTGAATATCCACCGGAAAACCAGTCAGGTGCAGAATCCGTTGATATTCGTGGCATTCCCTCTATTTCAGGATCAAGCAACTCCGCCCCACAAGTCCAGGAAACAGCAGCTGTTTCTGCGCCGGGGCAACAGCCATTAATCCCTGAAGTCGAAAAAGTCGAAAATCCTGTTAAGAGCCCTGAGTTATGCCAACAAGCTCGTCAAAACCTCGCTCAAATCCAGGCAAATCGCCGTGTACGCGCACCTGACCCAGAAACTGGCGAGCTGCGCTATTTGAGCGAAGAAGAAATTGCCACCCAACAAACCAACTGGCAAAAGCGTGCCGAAACTTATTGCGACTGAGTTTCTGAATTTTTCTATTTACACCTCGCGAAATCATCCATTTCTTCTCACTAAATAATTTATAAAGTTAGCCAAGCCCTGCTTTTATAAATAAATTTCTTACGCCCTTGTCTTATCAAATAATAATGATTATTATTTGCATTATTGGCTTGGGATGTTTTACAGGTTCTGAGCGGTGCCCATGCTCTCCACGTTAGGGCACCCCTCATTTCACTGGTGGGACTGAGGCACGGATGCCTAAGCGATCAACGCTACTTTACCGGGGCAGGAAGCCCCATGTTTTTCCAGATTATTTAATTTCTACGCGCATGAAAAAATTTAAACCAAGCACATAAGCTAACTGACAAAATTAACCTCACCATCGATAACATCCGCCTGAATGACGTCTCCAAGCATAAATTTACCTTGTAAGACTTTTTGAGCCAGCGGGTTTTCCAGATGAGTCTGGATTGCTCGCTTGAGTGGCCGGGCGCCATAAACAGGGTCATACCCGGCCTCCGCGAGTAAATCCATTACAGAATCAGAAACCTCCAGGGAAAGCTCGCGATCAGAAAGGCGATGTTTAAGCAGCCCAAGCTGGATGCTGGCGATACCGGCAATTTGGTCGCGTCCGAGCGGATGGAATACCACCACTTCATCAACGCGATTAATGAATTCCGGCCGAAAGTGCGTACCAACAATTTCCATGACGGACTTGCGCATCTGTTCGTAATTTTCCTCGCCCGACATGGTCTGGATGACTTCTGAGCCGAGATTGGAGGTCATTACTATCACCGTGTTGCGAAAGTCAACTGTTCGGCCCTGCCCATCTGTCAGGCGACCATCGTCCAATACCTGCAGAAGAATATTAAACACATCCGGGTGGGCCTTTTCGACCTCGTCCAGCAGCAGAACCGCATATGGACGGCGACGCACTGCTTCGGTTAGATAGCCGCCTTCCTCATAGCCGACATAGCCAGGAGGTGCGCCTATAAGGCGTGCAACAGAGTGTTTTTCCATAAACTCGGACATATCGATGCGAACCATGGCGTCTTCACTGTCGAACAGGAATTCAGCCAAAGATTTGCATAGCTCGGTTTTACCTACCCCTGTCGGCCCAAGAAACAGAAATGAGCCATTTGGACGATTGGGATCTGAAAGGCCGGCACGGGAACGTCGAACCGCATTGGAAACTGCCTCAATCGCCTCTTCCTGACCAATCACCCGCTTGTGAAGCTGGTCCTCCATGCGCAAAAGTTTGTCGCGCTCCCCTTCCAACATTTTGGAAACGGGGATACCTGTCCATTTTGAAACAACTTCGGCAATCTCTTCCTCAGTCACTTTGTTGCGTAATAGCTGGTTATCCTTGCTTTCTGCTTGCTGTGCTTGCTGCAGTGATTTTTCCAATTCAGGGATTTTGCCGTACTGTAATTCAGCCATCTTATTCAGGTTGCCAGCACGCTGCGCAGCCTCAACCTCTAGTCTGGCCTGCTCCAAATCAGATTTGATCTGTGCCGCACCTGTTACACTGGCTTTTTCGGATTTCCAAATCTCCTCCAGATCGGCATATTCCCGCTCAATTTCCTTGATGTCCTGGTCAACTTTTTCCAGTCGTTTCTGGGCTGCCTCTGATTTGTCCTTTTTGATGGCCTCGCGCTCAATCTTGAGCTGAATCAGTCGACGTTCCAGCTTATCCATGGATTCCGGTTTTGAGTCGATTTCCATACGGATACGACTGGCAGCCTCATCTATAAGATCGATAGCCTTATCCGGCAGTTGCCGATCTGTGATGTAGCGAATTGACAATTTGGCTGCCGAAAGAATTGCCGAGTCGGTAATCTCAACACCGTGGTGTACTTCATAGCGTTCTTTCAGCCCACGCAATATCGCCACGCAGTCTTCTTCATTAGGCTCATCGACCAAAACCTTTTGAAAACGACGTTCAAGTGCGGCGTCTTTTTCAATGTATTTTCGGTATTCATCAAGTGTTGTGGCACCAACGCAGTGAAGCTCACCTCGCGCCAGTGCTGGCTTAAGCATGTTACCGGCATCCATGGAGCCTTCGGCCTTACCCGCCCCGACCATGGTGTGGATCTCATCGACGAATAGGATAATTCGCCCTTCTTGCTTGGACAGCTCTTTAAGAACCGCCTTTAGTCGCTCTTCAAAATCGCCACGAAATTTGGCGCCCGCCAGCAATGCACCCAGGTCGAGCGAAAGAATACGCTTGTCCTTCAGCCCCTCGGGCACTTCACCATTGACTATACGCTGTGCCATACCCTCAATAATGGCAGTCTTGCCAACGCCAGGCTCACCAATCAGTACTGGATTGTTTTTGGTTCGACGCTGCAGAACCTGGATTGTTCGTCGAATTTCATCGTCACGACCAATAACAGGATCTAACTTGCCATTCTCCGCGCGCTCCGTCAGGTCTATGCAATATTTTTCCAGCGCTTGCCGGTTGCTATCAGCTTCAGGGTCCATAATTGTTTCTCCACTCCGAAGTTTGTTAACCACATTGGCGAACTCTTCAGCAGATCCAGCCTGTGCAAGTAGTTTTCCTACACCGGATTTATCTTTTAGCGCTGCCAGCATGACAACTTCGCCAGAAAGATAAGCATCTCCGAAGTCCTGACGTTGTTTATCTGCGAGATTAAGTAATTTGGCCAGATTAGGGCTTAGCTGAACATCACCTGAAGGAGTGTTCAAGGTGGCAAATCCTTCGATTTTCTCCTGCAGGGACTTTTTTAAATCCGGAACTTTGAATCCTGCTTGCGCCAGCATTGGCTTAACGGAACTGCCTTGCTGTTCGATCAGCGCAAGGATCAAATGCTCAGGCTCTATACCGGTCTGATTAAGGCCTACCGCCATAGATTGCGCATCCGCTAGTGCGGTTTGCAGCTGAGATGTCATTTTGTCCAATCGCATGCTCTTCTTCTCTCGGACCGCTCACTTTGTCGCGACCACGCTCTTAAAAAAATAAGGTTATTTGAGGCAAAAGATGGGGGAAGGCTCGTCGAAATCAAGAGCCCGGGATCGATAAGTTTAGTTTGTATTGATCCAGATCAAAGCGCCATGACGGCCGGTTACACCATCTCTTCGATAGGAATAGAAGAGATCTGGCTGGCTAAAAGTGCAATATTTTTCGACGCTGATAGACTCACATCCAAGTTGGGCAAGCTGATTTCGAGCCAGCATTTGAAGATCCGCATGCAAACGGTCTCTTTCCCCGGGAGAGAAAGAGGCATCTACATCCGCCGCAAGAAAAAAAGGGCTGCTCATAAATGATTTAAATACTTCCGGACCAACCTCAAACGCCTCAGGCCCTATGCAAGGGCCCAGCCATACCAGCGCATCTTTGGGCGGCAGTCTCATATCTTCGAGAAGCCGAGGGATAACACCACTGCACAGTCCCCTCCAGCCCGCATGCGCAGCACCAATTCTGGAACCCGATTTATCAACGACAAGTACGGGCATACAATCTGCAACCTGTATTATCAGGGCCAACCCTTTTTGAGTCGTCCAGGAAGCATCAACTTCGATCTCGTTTACGAACTTCCCACGAACTTGCGAAGTCTCATTACCATGAACCTGTTTGAGCCAATGAATATTGTCCGTTCCAATGGCTTGTTTTAAGAAATCACGGTTTAGGTCAACATTTGCGGGCTCATCACCCACATGGCAGCCAATATTAAAACTGTTAAATGGTGGCAGGCTATTGCCCCCCACTCTCGTAGTAAACGTGGCCCCTACTCCAGCGGGAAGACCTTCCCAAGACAGGTTTAAAAATGCACTGGTTTCATCTTTCATGACTTAGCCCTGCTCTTCAACGTCAAATTTTGCCAGTCGATCCAATAACTGCCTCATGTCTTCTGGTAACTCACTTTGCCAACTCATGAGTTTTCCATTGGAGGGATGAGTGAGGGTTAATTGCGCCGCGTGCAACGCCTGCCGAGGAAAGGCACGTAGATATTCGCGGAAGTCCTGGGATATCCCAGCCGGTACTTTTGCCCGTCCACCATATAATTGGTCACCCACAAGCGGATGCTTGATGTGCTCCATATGTACTCTTATCTGGTGTGTTCGCCCAGTTTCCAACTGCACTCTTAGCAATGTGTGGGCTAAAAATCGCTGCTCTATTCGATAATGGGTAATGGCGGGTTTTCCGCTGGAAACCACAGCCATCTTTAAACGCGATCGTGGGTGCCGCCCAATGGGTGCATCTATGGTGGAACCTGCTGTGAAGTTTCCTTCGGCAACACAGAGATATTCACGCTTCACGCTTCTTTTTTGCAATTGGCGAACCAGGGAAATCTCTGATTCAACGGTTTTGGCTATAACCAAAAGACCGCTGGTATCTTTGTCAATACGATGGACAATTCCGGCTCTGGGGACATGATTGGTTTCAGGAGCATGGTGTAAAACCCCGTTCAAGAGTGTGCCGTCGGGATTCCCCGCCGCCGGGTGAACGACCATACCAACCGGCTTGTCGACGACCAGCAAATGGTCATCTTCAAAGACAATCGATAGAGGAATATCTTGCGGCAACCAGCGTTCCTGGGAATCGAGCTCTACTTGTAGTCGTAAATTCTGGCCAGAAGCCAACCGGTCTTTGGGACGGACCTTTTCACCGTCTACTTTCAGCGAGCCCTCTTTTATCCAGGCCTGCAAACGCGATCGCGAATAATCAGGAAACAAATCGGACGCGATGATGTCTGAACGTTGTCCATCGAGATATTCTGGTACCTGTTCTTCCATATCTATCATTTGTTTACTATGACACCCTTTAATACCCTAAGCGGCCTGTGGTTAAATAGCCGGATTCTATAACAATTATGTCACTCATAACTTTTCCGAGATTTTTCATGAATTCTGCGCGCACTTTGATATTGCTCACAGTGGTGTTTCTTGCCTCCTGTTCTTTTTTCAATAGTGAAGAGGAGGAATTAGGTGCCGGCATGGCCGAGCAGGAACTTTACCAACAAGCCCAAAACGCAATCGAAAATGCGTCATATCGCAGGGCAATTAACTATCTTCAGGCCTTGGAGTCACAGTTTCCATTTGGCGATTATGCCGAACAGGCCCAGCTGGATCTGGTCTACGTACATTATCAGGCAGGCGATCACGAAGCGGCCCTGGCGGCCGCAGATAGATTTATCCGACTGCACCCTGAGCATCCAAATGTAGATTACGCATACTACATGCGCGGCTTGATTAACTTTACTCGCGAAACCTCTTTTGTCGGCAATTTTCTTCCGGTAGATCTAACTACGAGAGACCCAGGTAGCGCACGCGAATCTTTTTCCAATTTTACCGAGCTACTGGTTCGTTTCCCTGAAAGTTCTTACGCACCCGACGCCCGAAAAAGACTTATTTACATAAGAAATATGTTGGCCCGGCAGGAGATTAATGTCGCCAATTATTACTTTAAACGTGGTGCTTATCTGGCTGCAGCCAATCGAGGGAAATTTGTGGTAGAAAACTTCCAGGGCTCACCTGCTGTTCCCGATGGACTCGCCGTTATGGCTCAGGGATACACCCTGCTAGGCTATACCGAGCAAGCGAACAACGCAGTGGAAGTCCTGGCATACAACTACCCTAATCATCCGGCATTAAATTCGGACGGAAGTTTCCGCTATCAGGACATGGAGGGTGGCATAAAGCGATCATGGTTGAACCGCCTAACACTAGGGATGATAGATCGCCCTGAAGAGCTTGGCTTTGATACCCGAGATCTTTATAACCCGCAATATAGGGAATAATCGAGGCAGCTTTAGTCGCCAATCTCCCAGAGATTGGTAATCGGGTAACGTCTATCCTTTCCGAAACCTCTGGGGGTCACGCGAGGGCCCACTGCCGATTGGCGACGTTTATATTCGTTAATATCCACTAAACTGACAACTTTGTAGACAATTTCTGCATCAAAGCCCGCTTCTATAATTGCCTGGGCGCTCATATCTTCCTCGATATACATCTCCAGTATCTGATCGAGCACTTCATACGGAGGCAGGCTATCTTCATCCTTTTGGTCTGGAGCTAATTCCGCTGAAGGCGGCCGGTCAATGACATTCTGCGGAATCACCTCGCGAATTGAGTTGCGGTAGCGTGCCAGGGCAAACACTCGCATTTTGGAAATATCCTTTAGCACAGCAAATCCGCCAGCCATATCGCCATAAAGCGTGGCATAACCTACTGACATCTCACTTTTGTTCCCCGTGGTTAATACCAGGTAGCCCTTTTTATTTGAGATAGCCATGAGTAATAACCCACGACACCTTGCCTGAATATTCTCTTCTGTTTTATCAACTGGCAATCCTGAAAATTCTGTCGAAAGCGCATTAATAAAGGAATCAAACATAGGTTCGATGCCGATTGATTTGTAACTTACGCCCATCCTGCTCGCTTGGTCGGCAGCATCATCCTGGCTCATTTCCGAGGTATACCGAAACGGCATCATGACCGCTTCGACTCTCTCAGGCCCAAGCGCATCTGCGGCAATAGCAAGGGTCAATGCGGAATCAATACCGCCGGAGAGGCCGATAACTACACCCTTAAACCCATTTTTTTCAATATAGTCCCGCACCCCGAGGACCAGTGCTGAATACATGCCATGAATTGGGTCTGGCTCTGGAGTCAAGCAGTCTGATGTCAACACAACCCGATTATCGACACTGCGCGATACTTCAATAGGGTTTGTAGATTCTTCAAACCATGTGCCTTGATATATCTGGTCACCACTCTCATCAACAGCAAAAGAACCACCGTCGAATACCAGTTCGTCCTGTCCACCCACCATATGTGTGTATATGACGGGGACACGGTTCTCACTAGCTCGCTGGCTGGCTACTTGAACTCGTTGAAGATGCTTTTTGTAATGGTATGGAGAGGCATTGATGTTAACAATCAACTCAGCCCCTGCATTTACTGATTCTTTGACGGGATCACTAAACCAGAGATCTTCACAAATCGTTAACCCAATGCGAAAGCCATTAATATCAATGACCACAGGTGCCTCACCCGCAACAAAATATCGTTTTTCATCAAAAACACGATAATTAGGTAATTCCCGTTTGAAATATTCGGCAAGCACTTCCCCATTGTGTAAAACACCGCAACAATTGTAGGACTTCCCTTCCCTGACAATGGGGTAACCGACTATCAACCATTTGTCATAGGACAGCGGCTTTAATCGATCAAGTGCACGCTCTACTCGACGCTGCATACTCGGTCTGAGCAGCAGGTCTTCAGGCGGATATCCGGTTAAGGCCAATTCAGGGAACACATAGGCATCAGCGGTGGGGTGCATACGAATCAGGTCGCTAATGCGGTCCGCGTTTCCACCGATATCGCCTACTCGTGGATTTGTCTGGCAAACAATTATTTTCAAGAACTTCACTACATTTGGGAAAGGCGAGCCATTTTCCACAAAGGCGATGCTCTTGGCAAAATAAATGACAAAACTGGTTTAAATACAGGATTCACGCATAATCACTACTAAACAAAACAGACTTGCCTACTGTGGAACACAAGGACCCTACTAACAGAATATTTCACAACTACCGGTTGAGCCTATCTGGCATCTTGCTTGCCGCATACCTACTACTGGGCGAAAACTTTTTTGCTGCGATTCACTCACCCGGGATATTTTTACTCACCTCGTCAGTCTGGTTTCTGGTCGCCACCATCACCAGCTTCAGTTCATTTTTGTCAAGGCAATTGGACTGGCTCAGCTGTGCAAGCTGTCTCCTTGATGTTATCGCCCTCTCTATTTTGGGCTGGTCCAGTAATGGTCTGGAAGGCGGCATATTCTTTCTGATGCTGCCTTCAGCCGCGCTTGCGGGACTAATGCTGCCAACTCGCCTGGCATTGTTGGTTGCCTCTGTTGCAACGCTGGCAACCTTTGCGGCCCAGACCGCGCTTATCCTGGATTTCAGATTACCTCCCACGGTCTATTTTCCATCAGGAGTGCTAGGACTTCTGATCTTTCTGTCGACTGTGGCATTCCGTGGGCTGGCAAAACGAATCGCCAAATCCCAGGAAGAGGCTCGAATTCACCAGCGGACAGCCGAGAATCTGCAACAACTCAACCAGCAGATTATTGACCGCATGCAGACAGGAGTGGTTGTTCTAAATGACCGATTTCAAATCCAGATGGCCAATCATTCCGCACAAAATATGTTGGGGGCCAGTTTCTCTTTACATAGCCATCTGGAGGATTTCCCCGAATTGTTTCAAGCCTTCAAAAACTGGCAGGAAAAACCAAACCGACCAGTGGCCAGTTTTACCCATAATTTTTCAGGGATCTCATTGCAGCCTGGTTTTAGCCTGCTGGATAACGGAGATAACCCACAGACTATTGTCTGGCTTGATGACACAAGAGACTTAAGACAGAGGGCGCAGCTTATTAAACTACAGTCTCTTGGAAACTTATCTTCCAGCCTGGCGCATGAAGTTCGCAATCCCCTATCCGCCGTGCAGCAAGCCAACGATTTACTTTTGCAATCTTCAACCTTGTCCGAATCAGATAGGGATTTGACTGACATCATTGATCGCCACTGCACACGCATGAACGAGATAATAGATGTGGTTCAACAGTTATCCCGGCGCGTTGAACCAAGCCCACACGTGATTGATTTGACCAGCTGGATAAAAGAAATGATATCGGAATTCGGGGAAAGCCTTATAAATGGTACTTCCAGCGATACCGTAATAGAGATAGGGGAAAACCATCAGATTTATTTTGACCCGCGACATTTGAAGCAAATCCTGATTAATATTCTTGAAAATGGCATACGTCACAGCACCTATGATGACCAGGTTTCAAAGCAAATAATTACCAGCACGCAAGCAGATAACAACCGCTACATTTACATTGACATAAAGGATAATGGGCCAGGAATTAGCCCCAAGGACCAAAAGAAAATTTTTGATCCTTTTTTTACTACCGGACAGGGTGGTTCTGGACTGGGGCTATATCTGGCCAGGGAATTTTGTGAGGCCAACTTTGCTTCGATAAACTACCTATACGAAAACAGTGCCCAAGAATCAGGTTTTTTTAGAATTACTTGTCCCATAGAGTCACCCAGGAGCTGAGCAGCCCATTGAATAACAAACGCATTTTGGTCGTCGAAGACGAAAAAGATATCCGCAACCTGCTCTGTATCAGCCTGGAAAGAATGGGGTTTATGGCGTTTCCAGCGGCGACGCTTACCGATGCGAAAAAGCTTATCTCTTCCGAAACCTTTGATATGGGATTGACCGATGTTCGCCTTCCGGATGGCAACGGGATAGATCTAATAAAAAGTTTCAAAAAAGCATTTCCAGATGCGCCCATAGCAGTAATGACGGCCTACGACACTACCGACGTTGCCGTCGACGCCATGAAAAAAGGCGCCTTTGATTTTTTACCCAAGCCAATACGCCATGAGCGGCTCAAGGCATTGGTAACTGATGCTTTAGAGAATAAATCAGGCAGCTCAGATGAAACACCTGAAAATTTTCTTATCGGCGAAACCTCACCAATCAAGCAGCTGCGTTCTTTGATTGGCAAAGTATCGCTAACCCAGGCCCCGGTTATGATTACCGGGGAATCTGGAACCGGCAAGGAGTTGGTAGCCCGGGCCATCCATCAGAAAAGCCATCGACGGGACATGCCATTTGTTGCTGTCAATTGTGGTGCCATTCCTTCGGAATTGATGGAAAGTGAATTTTTTGGTCATGTGAAAGGCAGCTTTACTGGTGCTCACGCTGACAAAGCTGGCTTGTTCCATGCGGCGGAAGGCGGCACGCTTTTCCTTGACGAAGTTGCTGACCTGCCACTTGATATGCAAGTCAAGCTACTCAGAGCGATTCAGGAAAAAGCAATCCGGCCTGTTGGTGCACAAAAAGAAATCATTACCAATGTGCGGGTTCTCAGCGCAACGCACCGGACGCTCATTGATGAAGTCGCAAAAGGCAGCTTTCGCCAGGATTTGTATTATCGCCTGAATGTCATACACGTGGAGACGCCAACACTTAGGGAGCGCGGAGAAGACATACCTCTGCTGAGTCGCTACATTCTTGACTCGCTGGGGGGTGAGGACATTAAACTGAGCGAGCAGGTTCTCGAGCGCTTAAAAACTTACCATTTCCCAGGCAATGTGCGAGAACTGGAAAATCTTTTGCACCGGGCTTTGGCACTTTGTGAAGACAGTCTGATTCTGCCAGAAAATATACAACTACCTTTCAGCAAGGACATCGTTAACGAGTCCACAGGAGTAGATGCGCTGGAAATTAACGACCTCGATGCCTATCTGGCTTCTGTGGAAAAATCGATTATTGAAGCGGTTCTGGATGCTGAGCAATGGAACCGATCCAAGGCCGCAGAGCGTTTGAACCTCACCAGTCGCCAGTTTAGGTACAAGCTGGCTAAATACGGTCTCTCGTCTGAAAACGAGTAACTATCCGATCCTAAATATACCTACCCTATTCCCAGCCGGCAGCGCCATTCCGGGTTTTGGTTCCCTGACTATTTAAGGTCAGATTCCCGTCGGCAGCAACTTCAGATTGCGCTGTTGCCGTAAGGATCACACAAGATGTAATGCCACCACCACAGGCTGCGGCGGAAATATTGTAGAAGCCAGACTCAGTGACTACAGGGTCTGACGAATAACCCAGCTGTGTTAAATCTGTTGTATAGGTTGGCGGGAACTGATTTATATAAAACCGCTCTTGCATATCCATTATTCGCATCAAGGCCGATGTGCCCTCAGACCGCTTGGACTCAAGAACAAAGCTCTGATAACCGGGAATAGCCACCGCCGCCAGGATAGAAATAATGACCACAACAATCATCAATTCAACGAGTGTGAAACCACTTGCTTTGACAAGGTTTTTTTTCATTTTCTATTCCCGATAAGCATCATTCTTCTCGCCAGTATGTCCGTTCTGCCTGGCCTGTTTCCAGCTCCAGCCATTCATCTGAACATTCTGTACCAATACAGGTTACCAGCTCGGGCACCAACAGGATGGTTGGGTCCGGAGGGATCCCCTCGTGAGCCAAGTCTATGTATTCAGCATCAGAGTCGTCAACAACACCATCGCCGTCAATATCAAAGGTTGACTGGCCAGTCAGCACATTAAACTTGTAGATACGCCCACTACCTACAATTGCTGTACCGCAAGGGTTAGACGCACTGTCGGTGCCATTTGGCAAGTAACTGCTGATCAGGATATCACCATTAAAGGTAACCGATGACTGCAATATCTTCTCATGCTCTCCAGTGAAATCCCTGTAGTAACCAAAGTAACCATCGGTCCCGTAATCGAAAGGGTCATTGTTGGAAAACTGGTGTAAATCACCTCGGGTAATAATACCTCGGTTGCTGTCAGCATCTTCCACGTATTGATAACTGATGGCATAAACAGGATCTTCATCTGTGCCAGTATTGATTTGCAAGGGTCCGCTTACATTTTCATCGATCAGCACATAAAAGCTGTTATTCCAGCTCTCTTCATATCTTGGGTGAGCTCGATATCCGGACCCTACAGAGATGGAGAAAAAGCTTTTACCTCGTCCGGGAGCCACATTCAGCGCTATATCCAGACCGTGGTAAAACTTCAGGGAAGCCGAGGCTTTACTCAGATCAGCTATTTGCCCCCCTGTAGTATAATTTTCTGAAGTAATGTTTTCGGTCTGGTCAAAATCAACACGGAAAACATCACCGCTCAAATCAATAAAATACAGCATATCCATATCGCCATCCCCATCGACATCAATAGGGTTCACGTCTGAGGGTACGCTGTTGTAAACGGGTAATTGTAATGAGTGAGATACACTATTGCCGGTAGACCATAAAAGGGCACCCGTTAGCGCATCCACAATGTAAACCGAATTACCCAATACCGCCTGGCTCTCAGAGTTTTCATTAAAGGTATGGCTGACGTTATCGTAATAAGTGTCATAGCCGCCACCAAAAACCAAAACGTCTTTAATGGTGCAACCAGCATTTCCCTGATTGGATGAACAGTTGTAATAGAGCTTAGTTCGGGTCAACTTGGACCAAGTCTGCCCCAGATCCGCAAAGCCGGAGGTACTGCCTCCAGTAATTTTCCAAAGTTCGGTAATCGGCAAGCTATTACCACTGCGGTCATCGGCATTGGAAATATCCCAGCCGAAATAAGTTCGACCACCGCGACGCATTCCCTGATACATATAGGCCGTACCCAGATCAAAATTGGATGCGGTGCTTCCATCGGCTTCTTCCGCCCATACAGTAGCCTCACCATCAATTCCGTAAACATGGTCGGCGTCATCTTCGTTATCTCGATAAACTTTGACGTTTCGCAGCGTCTCGGAAGGAATATATGACCAGATTTCCTGACCGTTACTCGCATCAACGGCTGTAATAAAGCCCTGGTTGTTGGTCATGAACAAAATGTCATCTGCATCAGCTTCTGAAGTACCTGAATACGTGATTACAAAGGGTTTTGAGTGTAATGATTCACCAGCGTACTGGTGTGCATCGTCTGTCGACTCATCCTGATCCTCGTCATCAATATCTATACCCAGAATCCAGTCACGGAGCTCCGCTGCTTCGCCAATAGTCGACGCACCCGTAGCCGCCAACGAAAGCTGTGAGCCGGGGTTAAGTATGCTCTCATAGGGCGTCAATTTGGTTAAAGTGCCGGGTAAACCCAGAGTCAACGCCTCGCTGTCCACATAAACGTTCCGGGTAGCGCTAAGTTCGCCACGATAACCGCCGACTTCCACCACAGGGCCATCGACTATGTCAGACCAAAAGCTTTGAGAACTGTTATCAAAAAAGCCGGTGGCTACGTCAATTGCCGGATCTCCATTTACATCGGTAATAATGCCTTCACCGGTAATGTTGTATTTCTTAACATTACCCTCCCACTTGGGCGTGGCTGTGGGTTTGAATGTTGCGTAATAAATTTGGCTTCGATGTTGAAGCTCGTTAAACGCGTTCACCGATACGGCAGGAGCAACGAGCGTTGAAGGCACATCGCTAACAATCGCATCAAAAATATCTTCCAGGGTTTCTTTCAGGGAAACTGTATCGTTGGCCTGATAGTAAACACCACCACCTTGATCTGCCGTATCTTGCAGCAGTGGAAAATCAACGGTAAAACCAACGGTGTAGGTATTGACGTTGTTAACACCATCAATGTCATTAAACAGATCGGTTTCGTGCATGTAACCAGCGAGATCGTCCGTACAATTCTCTACTGTGTTGCCATCGCTTACTTCATCTACATCACAACTGGTGGTAAGCGTCTTGATTTGATCATCGGCCCCACCATCCCGTTCTGGCTCACCATCAGTAAGATAAACAATAGAGTTGGGGTAACAGGCATCCGCAATAGGGGAAATAAAGCTGCCACCAGAGACCGCCCTGGCCGCCTGAACCTGTTCATCATCCCTTAGGCTAAGCCCCCTGAAATAGCGATAGGCATCATAAAGTGTGGTTCCAAGTGGGGTATAGCCTTCGCCCTGGACAATGCCGTCAATGCTGTCAAATAGTGACTGTTCGTGGGTATCGCCCACTGTTTCAGAGAGTGCCAATGCGGGATCATCAATTGCTGCCAGAACTTGCCCGTATAGTTCTTCAATTTCTGCGGTTTCTACATTGTCCCCGTGATGCTGAAATCGCATCAGGCCAATATTCAGCAATTCTGAACTTTCAATCACGTCTTTCATGACATTCTTGACGACTTCCAGTTTGGACAAACAGGAATAAACTGCGCCGCGGGGATCTTCAGAATCGCGGAACAGCTTTTCCTGAAAGGTCCCGACCACATCAAAATCGAACCCATTGAAGGTGGCAAGATTGGTTCGCTCCTCGTCGCACCAGCTATCAAGCGTATAGCTGAATTTAGTGCCATCGTTTCCAGTGTCGTAAACGCCTGAGCCTACGGGCGAATAATAGGTGTTGCGCACGTCATAAACGGATGCAGCCACTTCGGAAGTCAGGGAATTGTAATTGAGGTAATCATGGTAGTTCTGGGGGTAGAAATACCGTTCCACTCCACCGGCAGATCCGATCCACAATGGTGTGGGGTTATCTGCCAGATAGTTGGGCTCATTCAGCCCACAAGTGCCGGCACAGAGTGCGGCATCCACATCAGTAGATGCTTCACTAATGCCGTGTACGCCATCATCTGCGCGACACTCAAGAATATATGCGTCTTCACTCGAAGTAATTAGGCCGGGAGACCAGTCCATATCATTCTGGTCGGCATCCAGGTTGAAACTACAGGCCTCGATGAAGTCAGCACTTGGGGTAGAACTGGTGGTAATGGTGCTTTTTTCATTATTGGCAAGGTTATAACCAAAGACCCCATTGAATTGAACACCGTCCGTTTCTGCTCGCACCCAAAGTGAAACCATATCGATGAAATCGGAGCTGTCGCCATTACAAACCGAACGCGAGGAAGCCCCCTGACCTTTTGAGCAGACAACAGTGGTGGCACGCAGGGAGTCATCTGTGGCCTCGTCATCGTCGGCTTCTTCCGCATAAGTCCGCAATTCGAATTCAAGTGTTTCGTTCGGACCTCCAGGGCTATCTGCATTTATTCGCAGTGCCCATGAGTCATTTGTCTCATCGACAAACTCACTGGCGGGCACAGAGAACACCTGAACCCATCCCTCTGCTACATCCAGGGTTTCGCCAAGGCTATTGGGAACACTAATGATCTGCTTGTCTTCAATATCTTCGATACCCAGGCCAATCTCACACTGGTTATATAGCTCCTCATAAGCATCCTCCAGATTGGTAGGCAGCCACTGGACAGCCTTGGTCTTTAAATCAGGGTCTGCGGGGTTATTGGCAAATTCCTGTGTGATCGCATCGCACTTGTTTTGCTCCGGACGAATCACCACACCAGACCATGCGTATGGCGTGTCATACACATAAATCCAGTCATCCTGGTCGTCATTAGTGGTGTCGTAATTAAAATCCGGATCATACAAATCGGGATTAACGCCGAGTTCCGCACCGACAAATTCATTCATACTGCCAGAGGTATCGGCAATCAAGAGAACATTAGCCAGGGCTTCGGTCGCGGCTTCGCTTACTTCAGTTCCCGTGCCAAGATATATTCCGATATCCTGCGCTTTTGCCGGAGCAATGAAAGCCAGTGCGGCAAGAAACAAAAAATATTTGTTATTCATAAGATATTCCTCGATTCGTCAGGTTAAGACGCAATCAAAAGCCCCTTTCAACATACAAAATGTCGGTAATAATTTCGGAAGAGGTATTTAAAATCACCCGAGCCTTGGCAAGCCTGAAACGATCTAATTGATCCAGGTTCATATCTCCATCATAGAAAGGGGTTACCAAATTAGTGCCTTCGTGAAACCTGAACTCCTTTCCACACTGGGAGCATTCACCAACAATACGAATTGTGCCGCTCGGATAAGGCAAATCGTTCACTTGCACTACCTGAACAAGAACGTCGCGCATATGCACTTTGGCTGACATCATCTGTGCCTGGGCAAGAATAGGGATACCAACAAAAACAGTGGTTAGTAGCGCAAAAATGTACTTTTGAGTTCGTGTTTTCATAAAAAACTCCTTGTCCAGGCTAGTTAGCCGACAGGTATCTAAACCCCTGCACTTGCTGGGATTGTGTGCTTGTACTGGTAATACTGGCGGTGCTATCAAACTCCATAATTAGCCACTTCACCGTGCTGTCAGGTGATAGCGACATTCCCGTTACGGGCAGAAAAGAATTTGCATTGGGCTCCCGAATGATGATGTCCGTGGTGTAGTGGTTTGCATCAGCGCCCAATACATCACCGAGCAATAATGCAAAGTCATCATCAGTACCATCACCTGCAGAGTCGGAAGTAAGGCTTCTTGTCTCAAGCCCGTTATTAATCACCGTCGCTGACTGGACCAGGTCGAGAATAATTTGATCCGTATCCGCCTCCGCATTGTTATTGATGGCATCCAACTGGGCATTAATCTCGGTCAGTGCAACTGTATAAACACCTGTTTGAAGCTGACTGTTTCGCACCATAGCTAGTTGCAAGTTGGTATCGTTCATCGCGCCCAATCCTAAAAAGGTCATGACGACAAGAATCACCAGAACAACTACCAGAGTTGCGCCGCGCTGGTTTGCTTTTGGTTTCGTCATATCTCTTCTCCTGGAGAACCTTATGTTCTTGAGACTAAAGTGCATTGTTGATCGTCACTGTGGTGGAAAAAATACGGCGGATGCGCCTGTCACCAGGGGTGTAAGCCGCGCCATCCAAAAGGGTAAATGTCGAATAATTAGCCGCGAACGTGGCATTTCCGACAGTGCTTGCGCTATTTTCAGCATCGTCCGTGTCCTGGCCAGACTGCACAAGCAGTGCCACTCGCACAGAGCGAACATTGTCCCAGCCATTGGCCAGTGCATTGACTCCTGCTGCATTCAAATAACGGTCTACACTGTCAGTGGCGGGACTGTAGATACCATACTGAACCTGAATTTGGTCGACGCCATCAACCAAGGGTTGGGAGGCTGAATGCCACACTTCATTGTCGACATCCCACCCACGGCAATACAATGAAGAGATGCCATCGACTGTTTGCACCCAGAAAACATTTGCGACATGCGTGTTGACGCCCAAATTGGTACCCAGACAATCTTCTGCATCCGGGGATACCATGGAAATCGCCAGACGGTCGCCTTGAACAGTTGCCGTATCATCAGCACAGGGATCCATAGTGCCGCAGGCTTCCCTGTATATATAAGCGGGTGCTACCGACGTGTTGGTGCTATAGCCAGCCATGCGAATGTTATCTGTCAGGATATCCATGGAAAATCGGGCATTCTCCTGAATACGGGCCCCAGTATCCTGCGACCTGAAAGATTGTTGCCCGGTTACCAGAAACCCCATGGCTGCCGTTAAGAACAGAATGCCAAGTGTCACAGAAATCATGACCTCTATCAGGGTCACACCCGACTGTTTGCTAGAGAAAATCATGGCCTGAACCCCACTCTGTATTCCATCTCTGAAATAGTATTCTCGCAAACGTCATCTGCAGCCGTGGCCAGCCCCTCAGTAGACTCAAGACTGCGAGCACACCAATTGGTCGTAATCAGCATATCTGCGCCTGGTGCACAGCCTACGGGATCGCAAGAAAAATTAACGGAAAGCGCACTTATGGCCGATGCACCTTGAAAACTATTGCGGCAGTAGAGATCCCAAACGTCAAACGTCGCCATCTGGGCTGATGTGCAATTTGCGGCATCACATAGGGTTGCCGGGGTACTGCAGTCAGCCAGATCAAAGTCACTGAGAGCAGTCTCGTAGGTCGCACCGCCATTCTTGTTCACGCGCACCCGATCAATCAGGCTCTGGGTCAACCAAACCACTTGGTCTCTCTGAGTATTGTCAAAGGTCGACTGAATAGAACGCGACTGCAATCCGGCAAATGCAAGCACGCCAACAGTGAAAATAAATACGGAGATAATCACTTCGATAAGCGTCGCGCCTTGACTACGACGATTTAATTTTTGAGTTTTTTTATTCATTTGATGAACGCCCAAATCCCATTTCGTCTAGAGGCACTCTGCCGCCGGGTTATCCAAGTCAGCAATGCTCACACGCCCAATAATATTCACTGTCACGCTCCGCCCGGAAGTATTTTCCTCATTACAAAAAGTAACCACTGCCGTGCCGCCACCTTCGTCCAAACGACCTTTCTCATCAAAGAGAATGACGTTATCGTCTGTAACAACGGCATTGGCGCCGACATCCAGCTGGTTTTGACTTCCAGTGGAGCGCTCAACATAGGTGTCCCCTGCCTCGTAAGTGAGCGTGGCGTCATCATTACTGTTGTCGTAAACATCAATGTTCAGGGCAGTACCCGAAAATGAGCCAAAAACAACCATAGGCTGATTGTCAGTGATTGCCTGACTGCGAGCGAGTGAGAGCAGGCTACCCAACCTTTGCGCTTCTGATTTTATTTGAGTGTTTTCAATAAAATTGCGCATACCCGGGGTCGCCAATCCCACCAAAACAGCGACAATCACTATAGTCACTAACAGTTCAATTAAGGTGAATCCCTGAACTTTTCTCATTTGCACATCGGCCGATAACAAGTACTTGCACGCAATTTTCTTAGTCCTTTACAAGTATCTCAAGCAGATACAGCCAAACGGACAAAAAGGACGCTAAATGGTCATACAGAGCTTTATTCTGAGAACTGTTTCATAGTCTGATGGTGAACTAGTTGCAGCGAGTATCGTTATTATCGAGACGAAGCCGCCCTGTACGAGCAACGACAATCCTGAAATCATTTTCTGGACTGGCTGCATCACAGTAAGTCAAAGAGCCGGAAAGTGCCCCCGTTCCACCGCTTGGCCAAAAACGCAAAAAACCACCATTTCGGTTCCAGCTTAATTTAGCGCTCGATGGAATATCTTCTGATATTTCCCGCAACAAGGTTTCATTGGCATCCCAGACTGCATTTCTATTCGGATCGACAAAAGCAGCAAGTGGAAATGCCAAATCTCCAGAACATTGACCGTCCTCTAAATGACAAACCGTCAAAATCTGGGCATTGGTCAGTGCCCGATAGCGGGCATCAAATAACAATGATGAAAGCTGTTGCTGAATTGCCTTTGCCTTTGTAGCTTCAATCTAGGATGAGATAGATGGCGAGGCGAGACCTGCCAAAATGGCTGTAATAGCTAATACAAACAATACTTCTATCAGGGAAAAGCCGATGTTTATTGAAAAAAAGATACGAGAAAACTTTTGCCTACGAGTCCTTGTAGACATATCAAACCTCCATGTTTTACCCACTCTTCCTGAGCAGGGTTAATGAAGGCTATTACTCAGTATTAAACGAAGCAACTGTCCGAAAGACCAGTTCAGCTGTTTTGTCGCAATTCCTTGGGGAGGGAAAAATGGACGTTTTCCTCGATACCGGAAAGTTGTCTGGGCTCACTTGCACCAAATTCCTTTAACCGAGCAATCACATCCTGAACCAGGATTTCCGGTGCGGAAGCACCGGCTGTGATGCCGATGGCTTTCTTGCCGACAAGCCATTCAGCCTGAATATGGTTAGCATCATCAATTAGATAAGATTCAGAACCGCATCGCTGGGCCAGCTCGCTCAAACGATTCGAATTTGAGCTGTTCACTGAGCCGACAACCAGCACCAAATCGGACTCAAGTGCCAGTTGCTTTACCGCATCCTGCCGGTTTTGGGTGGCGTAACAAATGTCATCCTTTCGCGGTCCCTTAATATTGGGGAAACGCTCTCTCAACGCATCAATAATGACCTCAGTGTCATCCATGGAAAGTGTGGTTTGGGTGACGTAGGCAAAATTTTCCGGGTTCCGCACACTTAGTTTCGCTACGTCATCGGGGCTTTCCACCAAGTAGATGGTTCCCCCGTTAGTGTCATCGTATTGACCCATTGTGCCTTCTACTTCTGGATGACCCGCGTGGCCAATCAATACACACTCAGCCCCCTCTTGACTGTATTTGACCACTTCCAGATGAACCTTTGTCACCAAAGGGCATGTGGCATCGAATACTTTTAGCGAACGACGGCTAGCTTCGGCACGGACAGCCTGGGAAACACCGTGTGCACTAAAAATCACAATGACATCGTCGGGCACTTCATCCAGCTCATCAACAAAGATAGCCCCCCGCTCTTTGAGGGTATTTACCACAAACTTGTTATGAACTACCTCATGGCGGACATAGATTGGCGGCCCAAACACATCCAGCGCCCGATTGACGATATCAATTGCTCGATCTACGCCGGCACAGAAGCCACGTGGGTTAGCAAGATGAATTTGCATTAGTGAGAGGTTCTTGGTTCCACGTTGTGGATTTTCACATCAAAAACCAGTGCTCGCCCAGCCAAGGGATGATTGAAATCGACCCAGATCTGATTTTCATCGATATTTTGAATAACACCGGGAACCTCACCATGTGCGGCATCTGTAAAGCTAAGCACAAGCCCTTTTTCGAGCTCGTCTGCATCAGCAAATTGCTCTATGTCGAATACCTGAATATTATCTTCATTGTGGTTGCCGAATGCGTCGTCGGCAGGAATTGTGAACGACGCTTCCTCCCCAGCTTCCATACCCAACAAGCGCGATTCAAACCCTGGCAATAATTTGCCATCACCAACCTCAAAAGCAACCGGTTCACTATTGAAGTTTGAATCAACCACCTGGCCATCTTCCAGCTTCAGGGAAAAATTTAGGGTAACTCTTGTTTCTCGATCAATCTTTATCATGGTTGTTGTTACTTCTTTTGTTGTTCTACTTCTCTTGCCTGGAATCTCTGGGCTCCAGAATAATCCAGTCAATGCCAAGCGCAATTGCACCTAGAGTTATTGCAGAATCGGCAATATTAAAGGCAGGAAAATAACGGCCTTGCCAATGCACCGAGATAAAATCAATGACGTAACCCAACATTGCCCGATCAATCAAGTTGCCAAAGGCACCGCCCAAAACAAAAGACATACCTACTAGCGACCAAAATCGAGTCTGTGTTGGCAACCACCAGCATGCAATTAACACGCTGGCCAATACGGAAATGCCCAGAAAAAACCACCTTTGCCAACCGCCTGCATCACTGAGAAAACTGAATGCTGCCCCATGATTCCATACAAGTCTTAGGTCAAAAAACGTTGTAATTTCAACAGCTTGGCCGTATAGGAGATGGGTTGTCGCCAGAGATTTGGTCCACTGATCAAACAGTATCAAAATCACGGCAAGCAGATACCAACGCCAGCTTTTATGCATTAACTCAGTTATTCCAGACAACGTAATAAACTCGAAGTTCCAAATCAGGCGAAGCGTCGAACTTCGCCATTGCCATCAACGTTTTCAATGCAACGACCGCAAAGTTCCGGATGACCTTGATGGCTACCCACATCTTCGCGGAAGTGCCAACAACGCACACATTTATCGGCATCTGACTTACGGATAGCAACAGACAAGCCTTTCACACTGGTCTCTTTGGCCGCGGAAAGTGAATCGGTCAGTTTTGCCGACGACACCATCAGGACGAAACGCAACTCTTCTCCCAACTCAATGAAGTATTTTTTTAGCTCTGGGGGTGCATCAATTTCTATTTCAGCCTCAAGAGAGCTGCGTATCTGCCCGTCACGGCGCAATTCTTCCAGAACCTTGTTGATCGCATCCCTGGCTTCAATTATTTGATTCCACCCTTCTGCATTAATGGCTGAAGCTGCATCCAGACGAGGAATACCCAGCATCCACTCTTGTGTAAATACTGAGCCTTCGACACCAGGCAGATATTCCCAGGCTTCGTCAGCGGTATAGCTAAGGATAGGCGCAATCCAGCGAACAAACGCCTGGGCAATCTGGTAAATCGCTGTCTGGGCAGAACGTCGTGCAACCGAATCTACCTGGCAGGTGTAAATTCTGTCCTTGATGATATCCAGATAAAAACCACCCATTTCTACGACACAAAAGTTATGCAGTTTTTGATAAATCAAATGAAACTGGTATTCGTCATAGTGCTGGGTAATTTCATCCTGTAGACGAGCCGTGGCGTCCAGAGCCCAACGATCCAGTGACAACAGTTCGATTGCCGGAACGGCATCTTTTTCAGGGTCAAAACCATCCAGATTGGACAGCATATAACGCAGTGTATTTCGAATGCGTCGATAGGAGTCGGAGGTGCGCTTGAGAATCTCGTCCGATACGCTCATTTCACCTGAGAAGTCCGTTGCAGCAATCCACAAACGCATCACATCCGCACCAAGTGTCGACATAACTTTCTGCGGCTCAATCACATTGCCGATGGACTTCGACATTTTTCGCCCTTGTTGATCCACGGTAAAACCATGGGTCAGTACCTGTTTGTACGGGGCACAGTCATTCATCGCAACGGATGTTTTCAAGCTCGACTGGAACCATCCACGGTGTTGATCGGACCCTTCCAAATAAAGATTTGCCGGAAATCGCAGTTCATCTTCCTGCATCAAGACAGAGTAATGGGTAACACCGGAATCGAACCAGACGTCCAGCGTATCAGTCACCTTGCTGTACTGCCCGGCCTCATCCCCCAGGAACTCTGCAACATCCAGTTCAAACCAGGCCTCCATTCCCTCTTTCTCTATCAAGCTGGCAATCTCTTCAATTGTTTCCAGTGTGCGTGGATGAAGTTCCTGCGTCTCCTTGTGCACAAACAGGCAAATAGGAACACCCCAGGTACGCTGTCTTGAAATACACCAGTCGGGGCTGCTGTCGAGCATGGAATCAATTCGCGCCCTGCCCCAACCCGGAATCCATTGAACATTTTCAACTTCCGCCTTTACCTTCTTCAGGAGGTCGGCCTGGGTCATACTGATGAACCACTGCGGGGTTGCCCGAAATATCAATGGGGTTTTGGTTCTCCAGCAATGTGGGTAGCTGTGCTCAAACTTTGACTGACTGAGCAGGTTTCCATGCTGTTCAACAACCTCGAGCACCAAGGGGTCAACCTTATATACATGCTCCCCGGCAAACAGCTCGACGGAATCACGGTAAAGACCAGCATCATCCACATAGTTGAGGATGCCCAGGCCATATTTTTTGCCAACGTTGTAATCGTCAACGCCGTGATCAGGGGCTGTGTGTACACAACCAGTACCGGCTTCTGTCGTAACGTGATCACCCAAGAGTACGGGCAATTGCTTGTTATAAAACGGATGATGGAGAAGTGCTCCCTCCAGTTTGGTGCCTTCAGCAGTTGCCATTATTGCTGGCACCTCAGCACCCATACGATTGCAAAAGCTTTCCAGCAGCGCCTGGGCGACCACTAAAAGCCGGCCATTGATTTTAACCAGCACGTACTCAAGTTCGGGATTCAGACTGACAGCCTGGCTGGATGGCAATGTCCAGGGCGTGGTCGTCCATATCACAATTGCCAAATCACCTACTGCGGCTGCCGGACCAAAAGCCTCGGCAAATCGGGCGCGCGAATCAGCGTCGGTTACCGGATAAGCCACGTCAATCGAGTAAGAAGTTTTCTCCTGATATTCCACTTCGGCTTCAGCCAGGGCTGATCCACCAACGACACTCCAGTAAACCGGTTTTTCCCCTTTGTGCAGATGGCCTTTTTCAATGATTTTTCCCAAGGACCGAACAATGTTGGCCTCGGTTTTAAAATCCATGGTCAGATAGGGATTATTCCAGTCGCCGAATACCCCCATACGAATAAAGGTCTCGCGCTGTCGATCAACCTGAGACTTGGCGTACTCCCGGCATTTTTGACGAAAAGTACGGTGATCCACTTTTTGCCCAGCCTTACCGATCTTGGTCTCAACACGGTGCTCAATGGGCAATCCGTGACAATCCCAACCAGGTTTGTACGGCACATCAAAACCATTCAATGTCTGGCTTTTGATGACTATGTCCTTAAGTACCTTGTTGACCGCATGTCCCAAATGAAGGTCACCATTGGCATATGGAGGCCCGTCATGAAGAATAAATTGATCCCTGCCTGCACGCGCTTTACGAATCTGCCCATAAATATCCTTGTCAATCCAGCTTTTCAGTCGCTGAGGTTCGCTATTGGCCAGGTTGCCTTTCATGGGAAACCCGGTATTGGGAAGATTTAAAGTGCTTTTGTATTCGCTCATTGTCGAAATCAGTAATAGTTAAGTAAAATTGTGTCTATCATGATGTCGAAATGGCTTGGTTATCAAACCAGCTTCGCGCATTTCTAACATCGTCTTTTATGGCGTCTTTTAGCGCCGCCAAACTATCAAATTTCTTTTCATCTCGCAGTCGTTTAACGAATTTCACTCGCAGATGCTGCCCGTAAAGATCCCCACTCCAATCAAGCAAATGCACCTCCAGCAATGGGTGTTCCAACGAGTTTACTGCCGGCCGTATCCCCAGGTTCGCCACGCCCTTATGGTTCGAGCCATCCGGAAACTCTGCAATGACAGCATAAACACCGCCCATTGCCGGTCTACGTCGACGCAGGGCTATATTGGCTGTAGGAAAGCCAAGCTGGACTCCCAACTGCTCGCCTTGAATTACCCTGCCGCAAATCTCGTACGGTCGCCCTAGCAGAATTTCAGCATGATTAAGTTCACCTGCCGCCAGAGCCTTACGCACACGCGTACTACTAATACGCTCTCCCTCGTGAAAGTGAGTCTCACTTTGCTCAACCTGAAAACCCAACTCCTCACCCAGCTTAGTCAATAGCCTGAAATCACCCTGACGTCCGTTTCCAAACTGGAAGTCATCACCGACAAGTAAGTAGCGCATTCCAAGTTGGTGGACCAGTTCTCTCACAAAGTCCTCGGCGGCCATTTGACTGACTGCTTTGTTAAAAGGCATGCAGAGCACTGCATCAACCCCTGTTGCGGCGAGAGCCAACATGCGTTCACGCCAGCTCATCAATATTGAGCAATCCTGTGACATTTCTGCCTGTTCGAGTTCGACCGACTGCGCTAAAAAATACTCGGCCGGATCAGGGCGAAAACTCATGGCCGCCGATGGTAGCCCAAGTTCTTTAGCTTTAAGCTTTAAGCGTTCGATAATACGCTGGTGCCCCAGATGCAGCCCATCAAACGCCCCGATGGTAAGCACCGAGCCAGAAGAAAAAATTTGCGGACGAGCTCGTCCGGGATACACCTTTATTGGTAGATTTTCGATCTCGGGCAAGGGAGCAACTCTTCGCAGCCTGGGTCGTAAAAAGCGCGCCAGTATAGCCTCCAAGTGCCCCGGTTAACAGCAGCAGTTAGTACGAAAAATCTAATGTAGGTGGCGGAAGCGGATTCCAAAGCAAAACAGGCTGAAGACAAACAAACTCAATCCAGATATACAGATCACTGCCAACCGCCATACTCGCTCAGCAGCTCCCCATTGCACCCAGTCAGGCCAATAGGCTTGCCAAAACACCAAAAATGCACCCATTAGCGCGCAGGCAATGACCAGACGCACAGCAAAGCCGGTCCAGCCCATGCCCATGACATCTGGCTGTGGCTCGTATATTTGCTTTATTCTCAGCCCCCTATACAACAGCCATGCATTGAGAAAAGCCGAGGCAGAGGTTGCCAATGCCAGTCCTACATGGCCGATCTGATACACTAAATGCAGCCAGGCGACCAACATTAGATTCAGCACCATGTTGCAAACCATAGCGATTACGCCAATACGTACCGGGGTTTTCATGTCTTCCTGGGCAAAGTATCCAGGCGCTAGCACTTTCACCAACATAAATGCCAGCAAACCTGCTGCGTAAGCCTTTAGACTTAAAGACGCCATCGCTAGATCACGCGCATCGAATGCGCCATAAAGGAACAGGGTCGCAAGAATTGGTTCTGACAGAATGATCAGCGCCAGTGCTGCCGGCAATCCAATCAGGAAAACAATGCGCAAGGCCCAATCAAGTGTTCGACTGAATTCGCGGGGATCCGAAGAAAATCTTTGTCGGGACAGGTTGGGTAAAATAACCGTGGCGATAGCGATGCCAATAACGCCAAGAGGTAGCTCAGAAAGCCTGTCTGAATAGTAGAGCCAGGAAACACTTCCGGTCGGTAAAAATGAAGCGAGCAAAGTATCAAGAAGTAAATTTATCTGGCTGACAGAGACACCAAATATCGCCGGCAGCATCAATCCGAGAATTCTTCTTACCCCTGAATCTTGCCACCCCCACCGAGGCATGGGCAGCAAATGCATCTGGGCGAGAAAGGGCAACTGAAATAATAGCTGCACCACACCGGCGATTAGCACACCCCATGCAAGGCCATACGCGGGGACCGTCATATTGGGCGCGACAAATAATGCCGCGCTTATAAGACATATGTTCAGCAATACTGGAGTGAATGCGGGGATCGAGAAACGATCGTAGGCATTAAGGACTGCACCGGCCATTCCCGTCAGGCTAATCAAAAGCAAATAGGGGAAAGTGATTTGCAGCATATCGGTTGCATAAGCGAACTTGACTGGTTCGTCCCGAAAGCCAAAGGCAAAAATGGTGGTAAACAGACCGGGTAATAAAACAACAAGCACTGTTAATAGAAACACAACCAAGCCCAATGTGCCTGATACCCGACTGAGTAAATGCCTGACTTGATCTTTAGAGCTGTGGGTCTGGTAATCCCCCAGAACGGGAATAAATGCTTGGTTAAATGCTCCCTCGCTGAATAGTCGCCTGAAGAAATTGGGAATCTTGAAAGCAACGTAAAAAGCATCTGCCGCGGCTCCGGCACCAATCAACTGCGCGAACACAAGGTCTCTAATCAGTCCAAAAACCCGCGAGAGCAAGGTCATGGAACTCACTGAAGAGCTGGATTTGAGCAACTGCCCGGCACCAGATGTCTGCTCTGGGCTCGTGAGTTCCTGGTTTTCCGGGTTGTTGCTCATGTTTAGCTCTAATTAGTTGACGAATGAGTGTAGCCAACGGCCCCGACAAAATACACTTTTTTACCGAAAATACAGCCAGTTAGAGAGCCTGGCTTCCATTTTTTTAATCAAACAGGGTATATCCAAAAAAAACCAATTAAATCCCGCAAATTCAAGGGCTGAAGTGTTGACATCAGTGTGTCTACAGGCATAATTGCGCCCCCTTGAACCAAGCAGCAATTTTCTGAGGAAAGATCCAGTAATGGCAAACTCTCCACAAGCGCGTAAACGCGCTCGCCAAAACGACAAGCGCCGTGTGCAAAAAGCAAGTCAGCGCTCCATGTTCCGCACTTACTTGAAGCGTGTGTATACCGCTATTGAAGCGAAAGACTTGGAAGCGGCCAAGACGGCATTTACTGAAGCTCTTCCTGTGATTGATCGCATGGCAGACAAAGGCCTGATCCACAAGAATAAGGCTGCTCGTCACAAGAGCCGTCTGAATGCTCACATTAAGGCTCTTTCCGCTGCCTAAGACTTTCTGGTCTGAATAAAAAAGCCCGATTTGTATCGGGCTTTTTTGTGTCTGGCTTTTTACTTATTCAGCTTTTCTATCCGTGCGTACCATTGCCTCCTGATTCCTTGGCAATGTAAAAATTCGCATCAGCCCGATTAAGTAATTCATAAACGGTTTCACCCGGTTTAATGGTGGCAACACCTATACTTGCCGTCATTTTTATCCCTTCTATGTTTGCGCCATAAAAAGAAAAGGGTGGCCTGAAGCCACCCTTTTCCACATAGACAAAAACTACTGCAGAAGATAGCTATGCGTCTATCCGCACTTGCTATCGCCACAGGACAAGCAGGTCATGCAGCCATCCATCATGACAACCGCCTTGGTACTACACTTGGTACATAGGCTGGCGTTCTCAGGGTAATCACTGGCTTCCTGGGTTTCTGTCGCTTTTTTTGCTGCACCCTCAAGCTCTGCTTTTTTCTTTTCTATAAAGGCTTTTTGGTGCTCATCCAAATCGGTATTGATCATCCCAATAAACTTCATGTGATCTTCGATGGCATAGCCAATTTCAGCGACCAGAGAAGGCATGAAGACTCCACCCTTTTTAAAATAGCCACCTTTAGGATCGAATACAGCTTTTAATTCTTCGACCAGAAAGGTGGCGTCCCCCCCCTTGCGGAAGACAGCAGAGATCAGACGAGTTAGAGCCACAACCCACTGGAAGTGCTCCATATTTTTCGAGTTGATGAATACCTCGAATGGGCGTCGGACCTCGTGTTCAGTGCCCTCATTGAGAATAATGTCGTTAACCGTAACGTACATTGCATGCTCAGACATGGGCGGCTTAATCTTATAGGTTGAACCAATCAATCGCTCAGGGCGTTCAACCGACTCATGCATCTGGATCACATTGGCATCGGTCATCCCTAAATCTGCCTGTTCTTCTGCAGATTTCTCCTCAACGACTTTGTAGCCAACGATTTTCTTATCTATCTTTGTTGCCATTTCTTTTTCTCCTCTGCGGCTTACTGCCACAGAATTTTTGTACTATGCAAGAGCTTCAGCGCGGCACCCGATACAAGACGAAAACTGACCAGTCAACACAGTTTTCAACCAGTAGCAGAACGAGCTAACTCTTACTAAAATTTGCCGTAATAACCTTCTTTCAGCGCGTCAAACAGATTAGCTGCTGAATGCATCTCGCCATCGTACTCGACCTGCTCATTACCTTTGAGCTCTAATACCTGGCCATCTTCCAACGTAAAGCGATACTTGGTATTTTCGAGATCTTTCTCTTTTACCAATACGCCCTGGAATGCTTCAGGGTTAAAGCGGAAAGTTGTGCATCCCTTAAGCCCCTGTTCGTAGGCGTAAAGATAGATATCCTTGAAATCCTGGAAGGGATAATCCGTGGGTACATTCGCCGTTTTGGAAATTGAGGAGTCCACCCACTTCTGCGCTGCTGCCTGAATATCAACGTGTTGCTTGGGACTGACATCTTCTGAGGTAATAAAGTAATCCGGAAGCTTGGCATCAGTCTCTTCGCTATAAGGCATTGCCTTGGCGTTGATCAGCTGACGATAGGCCAGCAATTCAAAACTGAACACATCCACTTTTTCTTTGGTTTTACGACCCTCACGAATAACATTTCGCGAATAGTGATGCGCAAAACTGGGCTCAATCCCGTTACTGGCATTATTAGACATAGACAGACTGATTGTTCCCGTAGGCGCGATTGAACTGTGATGCGTAAAACGAGCACCTACTTCGGCAAGTTCATTGGCCAATTCGGGATCCTGCTCTGCAATACGCTGCATGTAACGGCTGTAACGCGCATGCAAAACCTTGCCCTTCACCTTATCGCCAACCTTTATACCGTCATCCGCCATCTCAGGACGAGCCAGCATCATCGCGGGGGTGACTTCAAAATCGTCGTTCATTATCGGTGCAGCGCCCTTCTCTTTTGCCAGATCAAGTGCTTCACGCCAACCAACCATCGCCATTTCCCGGGCAATACTCTCGGTAAACTCTACCGACTTATCATCGCCGTACTTCATTCCAAGCATCGTAGCCGTCGAACCCAACCCCAGGAAGCCCATACCATGGCGTCGTTTGTAAGCGATTTCATCGCGCTGACCTTGTAGCGGTAGACCATTAATTTCCACTACGTTATCGAGCATACGGGTAAAGATCGCTACAACCTCACGATATTTTTCCCAATCAAAGCGGGCATTATCAGTGAATGGATCAATGACAAATTTGGTCAAATTAACCGACCCTAAAAGACAGCTGCCGTAAGGTGGCAATGGTTGTTCGCCGCAGGGATTTGTCGCTCGAATGTTTTCCGTAAACCAGTTGTTGTTCATCTGGTTGACCTTGTCGATCAGAATAAAACCCGGCTCGGCAAAATCGTACGTAGAACTCATAATCGAATCCCACAGACGCTGCGCGGGAATGGTCTTGTAGATTTTGCATGCAGTAAGACCTTCTTCATTGGTCACGTAGCCTTCTGTTACAGGAAATGGGCGCCAGACGACTTGTTCGGCGTCGTTCAGATCCATTCCCTCAGCTTCTTTCTCAGTAACAGGGAAGCTCAACTGCCAATCAGTATCCTGCTTAACAGCTTCGATAAACTCACGGGTAATCAACAGTGACAGATTGAACTGTCGCAAACGCCCGTCTTCGCGCTTGGCGCGAATAAAATCCAGAACATCAGGATGGCTGACATCAAACGTCGCCATTTGTGCTCCGCGACGACCACCCGCCGACGAAACGGTAAAACACATTTTGTCGTAGATATCCATGAAGGACAGTGGGCCAGAAGTATAGGCACCAGCACCAGACACGTAAGCCCCTTTTGGACGCAATGTGGAAAACTCATAGCCGATGCCACAACCGGCCTTAAGCGTCATGCCTGCTTCATGATTCTTCTCAAGAATGTCATTCATCGAATCACGGATAGAGCCAGAAACCGTACAGTTGATTGTGGAAGTTGCCGGCTTGTATTCCTGGGCACCCGCATTGGAAATAATGCGGCCTGCAGGCAATGCGCCTGCATCTAGGGCCCAGAGAAATCTCTCGTACCAGTGATCTCGAAGTTTTTGGTTCTTTTCTACACCAGAAAGTGCCTTGGCGACACGCTTGTATGTGTCCTGAATATCTCTATCAACGGGTTCACCCGCCCTATCCTTAAGTCTGTATTTTTTGTCCCAAATATCCAGTGAGGTGGATTGCATCTCAACTTCAGAACTTAGATGCACTGCCTTTAACGCTTCTGCCATCGTCTTTCTACTCAACTTTCAGCTACGTTGCTGTTATTTCTTCCAAAACTGGAAGAACCCTAGACCGACTAAGTTAGGTGATTTTTAAAGCAAATACCACTATATATAGATTAAATATCTCAATACCAACACTATATATGGTGTAAATAGCGGAAAAGGCTGTACAGCCTACACCTTATGCTACCTCCCTATTCCTGCACAGCAGGAACCAGTCACATTTTTAATTTTTAGGCTGATAGCTTTTATTTATCAAGGAAGGGTTTTACGCACTGATTTAGTGCCAAAACCCCTCTAATGACAGACTGGTCACCAATCTGGCGCAGGATAATTTGAACTCTTCAGTTGCACACAAATCATTAACCCAACTATTGTGATCAGGCAATTGCTCACAAAGCATAGAAATGAATGTAAGAACTTTGATCAATAGTCTGCAAAATGTTTCAGGGTATCGCTATAATCCCCTCAACAAATATTCGAACGCTAATTTCTTTAGTAAAAACCAGATCAAAGAAATTGAAGGTGAGCGACTTCTCTCACCCTAAGTCTACTGGACGGAAAGATAATTAATCATGCCCTCAAAAAAGACCGAAAACGATCTCATCTTATTTTCTCAAGCTGAAAAACAGGCTAAGGATTTCACACTAAATAATCTGAAGCATCCTTTCAACTGGCATAAACAGATTGAAGGGTTATTTTCAGAAGCCGCCATAAACAAGGAAGTCTCTAAACTCAAATCACTGCCTGTAGATGACTACATTGCCCGGGCATTGGAACCTGCCGAAGCTGGTGCACGACCCAGCGCAAAAAATATTGTGCGCAAATTTCGCGGCAAGGTTCATGAAGAAACTGACATAGGTCCATATTATGCAGTCGATATAGACCTGACTGTTGGCGGAAACTCTCGTCGAGTAGGCATCCTGGTACAAAATCGCTCGGTCAATAATGGCGTATGGGCACCAGAACACCACCTCGAAGCTTGTCGACAGGTGAGGTCATGGGCAAAACGTGCCCTGCCTATTATTACGTTTATGGACACTCCTGGGGCAGACGCAGGCCAGCAAGCAAACTCCGCTAACCAGGCTCACTCTATTTCCCGCTTGATTGCGGAGATGACCAACGCACCGGTGCCCACCGTAGGTATTATTTACGGTCTGGGATATTCCGGCGGCGCCATTCCCCTGGCTGCAACCAATGTATTGCTATCCGTCAAAACCGGTGTATTCAATACGATTCAGCCCAAGGGCTTGGCCAGTATTGCTCGCCAGTACAATCTATCTTGGCAAGAGAGTGCTCGTTACGTCGGCCTGTCACCCACAGAATTGTTTCAGAAAGGGGTTATCGACGGTGTCATTGATTGGTCGCCGGAGGAGCAGGAAAACGAGTCAGGCACACTGGTTAATGCAATTATTTCTTCCATCAAGGCCATTGAATCTGCCGGTGTCAACTTTTTGGCATCAAACAAAGAAGTAGAAAAAGACTATGGCCAAGCAGTCATCCGCGCCTTAAACCCAAAAGAACACATTACTGAACTTGAGCGTGCCTCAGCTTTTC
>Ga0255765_1000720_pt1 | contig 44359 bp, 37 predicted proteins | sample 041ome_8_FD_179965 | JGI IMG/M metagenome (GOLD analysis project Ga0255765, IMG submission 179965) | Coastal salt marsh microbial communities from the Groves Creek Marsh, Skidaway Island, Georgia - 041407BS metaG (version 2) | ecosystem: Environmental > Aquatic > Marine > Intertidal zone > Salt...
TGGCGTCACAGCAAGCGGTTGTGATTGTTCATCTCACTCTGAAAGGAGCAAACCGCACGATAGAATTAGTTTTTTGGCGGGCACTAAGGCGGGTATATTTACTAATTTATTACAAACTATTGATAGAACCTCTCGTTCAAACCTCTTGTTAAAAACTATTGATAGGAGATCTTGTCAGGAGCTCGTGTCAGAACCTCATATTAGAGGCTCTAATTGCACCTGCTTAGTTATCCTTTATACACACAACAAGGCCCTTATCGATCGATGTGTTTTTTTCTGGGACACATTGATTTTGATTAATATTCAGCAGCATCACCTCGCCGTCTTCCTCGACAACGTAATGGCTGCTCGGATTAATCCTGACGCTTGAGAAGTATTCACCGAAGGCATAGGCTATTTCAATTTCTTCCCGAGAAGGTAAACGCCCGCCTTGAGTGACACACATCGCAGCACCCAAACTTGCGTTCAACTCTCTCCCCATTTGCGCGGATGGCAAGGCCAACCATGTCCGACCAGGTAGTGGGTTAATAAAAGTAGGCGAATTGGGTCTCTGGAACGTGTTGAAAATTTGCTCCGCGACGCTCTTTACAGCAGCCTGTGGCTGGCCTATTGCTGCGAATGAGCGTTGTTCATTGAGCTCATTGTTAACGACATTGACAGTGAGAGAAATCCGGTCAGCATTAACAAAAGAATAGACTCCATACATGAAATAGTCAGAGAGTTTATTCTCAGCATCTGGTGTTAATGAGGAATAGTTGAATCTAATTTTGCGGAATGGAACAGGGTTGGAGGCATAAAGGGCTTCTACAGCAGCTGGCAACTGAGACGACAGAGCTTGACCAATCCCCTCGTCTGACGAGTTGATCATATAGTCATAGAAATCTGAGAAAAACGTAATCAGCTCCGCAAGATCATCAGTAGACATATCCGGCTTCGCTAAAAGCAAATTGCTACTTAACTCACCAAGACTGCCGATCATCTTACTCCGCGCCAAATTATTGGTTGTCAGAAAATCCTTGAAGTTGCCCTGCTTTACGATCGGTGAATAAGCAAGAAGATTGCTCACCTCATCTGGCATGCCACAGAATTCGTCTTGTGCCGAAGAGCGCCCAGCGAAGAGCGACGTGATAATCACAAGGCTCAGCCACAGCAATTTAAAATTATGAGACTGTTTTATCCTCGGCATACATAAACCCTCAAAAATTTGCCATCCCACAAGCGCCACTCAACGATTGCCTTTCGCCACGCCGCATCTCTCGACTTATCGCATGGCCTGTTGCAGCGGCTCAACAGGTGGCATATCGGCACCCGAAAGGCTTTTTAGAAACTCTATTACCGCTGAGCGCTCTTTACTGTTCAATGAATCGCCCCACGTATGCCCCTGGTTGCCTCTGCCGTAGTTACTCGTATTGTAGATAAACGTCATGTCGATTCTCGCTCGACTTTCGGCGGGGGACTGGTCTGCCGTCTCAGCGAGATCTGCATACTGCGCCGCCGACATCGCGGTGTATTCCATACCGACACTGTCTAAATCATATGCAAACGGGCTTTTTTCTCGATTCCAAATCGCCGGCCTGATTTTGGAGTTCAGCACCGCTTCGATTGTCGGTACTGACCCATTGTGAAAATAAGGCGCCGTCGCCCAAACACCGACTAGCGGCGGCGGCACATAACCGATTCCCTTCAATGGCTTAAATACTGGCGCGAGTTCCGGTGTGCCCTGTGACTCATAATAAGCCGCCAGCTTACCGATATGCTCGATAACTGGCATCAGCTCTTCAATAGCCTCACTGTAGCTCGAATCGGTACCCACATTTCGAAGCTGCTCCGAACCGCTGTAATTCACAAACCAAGAGCCTGGCAGACTGTAGTCGGTGGCTGTAGGCTTTTTCGTGTATTCGCCATGGCATTGAAAGCACGCGAGGAAAGTGGAAGGATCTTCGGGCTGAAGTTTGCCATGAAAAATTTTCTCGCCGATTTGCACCAACTCTGGGTCCAAATTTTCTGGAAAACTTGGCGCCTGAGTTTCCCGAGCAAAGGCAAGCGCCCTCGCGGTCATCTCAACATGCTCAGCATGATGTTCATTAATGTCTTCGTTACCTACGCTAAAATTAAGTGAAAAATGCGCTGCATCAGTAGGCGCACCATCTCCGTACCAATAATCGCGTGATTTATATTTCATCGTCCACCACGGCATCGCTTGAACTGGGGGCCGCTTTAGATTGTTCATCACTTCGACAGGTGGGGTGAGTTCGTCTGAAGTAAGCAGCCCTGTCTCTTCTGGATTAGCCATATGTGCGGCGAGATTCCAAACGGCGTACTGACCATAATTATCTCCTCTGACCACCTCACCGTAAATTTCCGTCAGTGGTGAGGAGGTTTGAATAACGCTGTTGCTGGCCAAACCTGCAACAACAACGCCATTCACAACACCCGAATGACAGGCGAAGCAGTTGGCACTGGCGAACTCTTTACCTTCACGTTCGAAAGCAGATAACCCCATATCAAGGGCCGCGTCAGTTTCGCCAGAGAATGAAGGCAAGGCACCCTCACTGTAAAAGCGCCCCTCATCGGTGGTTGCGTCATAGCCCAGTTCGCCTGCTTTGCTGGCAGCAATCGATCGCCTAAAGTTCACAGCACTCATTGGGACCTGAAAGTCGAACATCTTTCCCGATAAAATCTGCGCGAGTCCGGCCTGGCCCTCTTCAGTATAGGCATCAGGCTCAAAACCGTGGAAGGAAAGTAGAAACTCATCTTTATCTGAGTAAGCTGTGCCTACAGCGACTAGCATTGAACCTGCAATAACTCCCTTAAAACCCGCCCTCATAACCGCTTCCTTATTCATTTGATCTCACTTTCATATTTTTTTGGGTGGCGTCACACTTGGCGAGCCTTTCTCAGCCTTTCTCACTCAATCTCACTCAATCTCACTCAATCTCAGTCAAGCCTCTAAACTCGTGGATTAGCGCACTTCCCAAAATCTATGAGTCAACAAATATTACTGTAAAATTAGCATAAGACGCCGGCGCCGTCTTTAGCCGAAGCATCTTGCATCAGAGCGCTTACAGCTTCCTTTTTCCCGATGGAATTGCTAAGTTAAACGCCGAAAATTAGGCAGGTAACAGCCTAAGGCTTGTCGATCAAACCACCACATCCACCCGCCTGCCCTATCAAAGGGAATACCCAAAAGGACTTAGCCACATGGCCACACATAAAATAGCGTTACTCGACGGCGATGGCATCGGTCCTGAGATTATGGCCGAAGCAGTAAAAATTCTCGACCTCGTTGCGCAGCGCAATGATATCGACTTCGAGCTCGTCCATGGTGCGTTTGGCGCCAGCGCCTATTTTAGCCACGGAGACTCATTCCCCGAAGAAACCAAAAAGCTCTGCGACGAGTCGGCAGCAATCCTGAAAGGCCCGATCGGTCTCAATCACGAAGACTCTAAAAAAATCCCTATCGACATGCAGCCAGAACGTGGCGCCCTGCTCCCACTGCGTCGCCGATTCAACACGTTCGCTAATTTTCGCCCCGTTTACCTGCCGCAGAGCCTAGCCCATTTCTCGCCGCTCAAGCCCGAAATCATCGGCGATAACGGCATTGATATAATCATCATTCGCGAACTCGTTGGCGGACTGTATTTCGGCAAGAAAGAGATGGGCACCAACGCCGAAGGCAAGCGTTATGTTGTCGAGAACCTTGAGTATGACGAAGACCAAATTGCTAATATTGCACGCGTTGCATTCGATACTGCTCAGAAGCGAAAGAAAGTGCTGCACAATATCCACAAGTCTAATGTCTTGAAATCCAGCGTGCTGTGGAACGAGATAATGGACGAGGTCGGTGCCGATTACCCCGACGTGAAAGTCGTCAATATTCTAGTTGATGCCGCAGCAACGTATCTGTGTTTGAACCCTGGCCAGTTCGACGTAATGGTGATGGAAAACATGTTTGGCGACATCTTAAGCGACCAAGCAGGCGGCATACTCGGCTCGCTCGGCCTGATGCCTTCGGCATGCGTTGGTCCCGAGAAGGCGTATTACGAGCCCTCGCACGGTTCGGCGCCGGACATCGCAGGCCAAGGCATTGCAAACCCCTACTCAATGATCGGCTCGGTAGCAATGATGCTCGAAATGAGTTTTGGGATGGAGGCTGAGGCTAAGAACGTCTGGCATGCAATGCAAGAGGTCTTCGCTCAGGGCAATTCGACTCCCGATCTTTCGAAGCCAGGCGCTGGTGTGAATATGATTAGCACAAGTGCCTTCGGCGATCTCGTTGCCGCCGAACTAGCCAAGTGCCCTAAAGTTTAAAGCAGGCTTGCCAACTGGAAAGACAAAAAAAAACGCCTTCTAGAAAGGCGTTTTTTTTGCGGCCTACTAACCAAATGCTTCGGCATGCATTCTGAGGTTAATCATGCGAAGCGTCGCTTTTACCGCGGCGAGTACCTGATTCGAATCTACTCCGCGCGTTTTAAAGTCCTGCTCCTGCCATTCCCACGTGATGATACATTCGGTGAGCGCGTTGATCTTTCCACCTCGAGGAATGTGCACCTCGTAATCGATCAGCGCGGGCATATCGAAACCAGTTGGCTCAAGGATTTTCTCGATTGCATCGAAGAACGCAGCAAAACCACCATTGCCTGAGCCCGAACCTTGCGCTTCTTCGTCGCCTATTTTTACCCGAATGCTCGCTGTGCTTTCAACGTCGAGGCCGCTGTTTATATAGCAATTAAGAAGCGAGATGTGTTCGAAATCACCACTTTGCATGACATCCGCAATGATAAAAGGCAGATCTTCGGAGGTGATAATCTGCTTTGAGTCACCAAGCCTCACAACGCGCTCGAGCACTTTTGCCTGATCCTCTTTGCTGAGGCTTATTCCTAATTCATCCAGATTATTTATAAGCGACGCCTTGCCGCTCATCTTACCCAGCGCATAAACGCGTTTGCGCCCGAATCGCTCTGGGCTCAGATTAGTCACGTAGAGGTCGCCTTTTAAGTCGCCATCCGCATGAATACCTGCTGTCTGAGTAAAGACATCCGCGCCCACAATCGGCGTGTTAGCGGCGATCCACTTGCCAGAGAAATTTTCAACCATGCGGCTAAGCGTAGTGATACGTGTCTCGTCTATTCCGAGCGCCATGCCCATCTTATCGCGCAGCGCCACGGCAACCTCGGCAAGCGAGGCGTTTCCTGCCCTCTCGCCGAGACAGTTTATTGTGCAATGAATCGTGTTGATGCCGACTTCCACCGCCGCGAGGGCATTAGCCGTTGCGAGGCCGTAGTCGTTATGCGGATGAAAATCGAAGGTCTGATCTGGGAACCGCGCCATCATGTCAGTGAGCGACTCGCGAACCTCTTCGGGAGACAACAAGCCCAGGGTGTCTGGCAACAAGTAGTGACCGATACCAATCGATCGGGTCGCCTCGATAAGACCAAAAACATAGTCGGGGCTGTCGGCGTAACCATTCGACCAATCCTCTAAATACATATTCACGCGCAGGCCCTTCTCATGCGCGTAGGCTACCGTCGCCTCGATATCGGCGACATGTTGTTCCAGAGTTTTGCTCAGCTGCTCACGGCAGTGTTTCTCGCTGCCTTTCGCGAGCAGATTGATGACCTTGCCACCCGCACTGACTATCCAGTCGACACTGCGCTTACGATCAACAAAGCCAAGCACCTCGACGCGATCGACAAGGCCGTTCTCCGCCGCCCATTCGGTAATCTGCGCCACCGCCTGCTTTTCTCCGTCGGACACGCACGCCGAGGCTACTTCGATGCGGTCGACCTTGAGCGACTGCAGCAACGCGCGTGCGATACTCACTTTCTCGCTGCCGGAAAATGAGACGCCTTGAGTCTGCTCGCCATCGCGTAGCGTAGTGTCTAGTAGCTGAATGCGGCGAGCTTCGGGTTTAGAATTCATAGCAGTGTCTCTGTTGATGTCGCGGCCCTGATCAGCAGGGCTCGCTGAGTCTAACAAAGTCGATAGCTTGTGTTAATCGCTCCGCGATTTTTCGACACCACCGAAAATTGCGCACATTCGCCGGTTTCTCCACTTCTTTGCGGGTGCTTAACCCCCAATGCGTTTAATAACGTAGAATACATCCTCATTTGATGAACCAACTCAAAACGAGAGCAACACATTGTGAACTCTGAGAATACCCAGTCCGACAGCAAAGAAAGCATTAACGCCCACACCGACGAGTCCTCTTATCCTCGCGCAGGCCTGCCCCGACGCCTGGCAGCCCTACTCTATGATGGTTTTCTTGTGTTTGCGATGTGGATGTTTATCGGCTATGCGATGCTGGGCATCTTCGGCACCGATAGCAATCAGGTGGTCGAGGGTGTTGTTCAAACAGACTCTGTGGTTAGCACACTCACTTTCTTACTGATGGTTGCGAGTAGCTCCGGGTTCTATCTATGGTTCTGGACTCGTGGAGGGCAAACACTCGGAATGATTTCTTGGCGTTTAAAAGCGGTGTCTTTCGACGATCGGCCGATGAGTGTCCGTCAAGGCATAATCCGATTCTTCTCAGCATGGCCCGCTTTCTGGCTCGCCGGAATCGGCTATTTCTGGCTTTACCTCGACAAGAATAACGATGCACTGCACGACAAAATGAGCGAGACCAAGGTCATTCTGATGCCGAAGGGCCATAAGCCATTCGAGAAGAAAACAACGTAAAAAGCGCTAGCGCACCCTTAGCATCGACACGATCCCCAATGCCGCGCAGCTCACAATGGGTAGCAATACGGCAAACAGCGGGTTAATGCCAAGCAGCAGGCTTGCCGGTTCTAGCAGCTGCTGCAGTATGGTAAACAGAAGCCCAACACCTATTGCGACAAAGACCCGAAAGCCCATCGTCGCTTCGCGCAGCGGGCCGAAAACGAATGAGACCGCTAATAGCACAAGCGCAAGCGTCGCTAGCGGCTGCAGTAATTTCCCCCAAAAACTTAGCATATAGCGATCGGAATCCAATCCTTGGGACTCAAAGAAACGAGCAAAGTTATAGAGGCCACTGATCGACTGCCTGTCTGGCGCTACAAGCAGCACCGCGAGCAATTCTGGAGAGAGATCAACCAGCCAGTCTTCACTCTCACGCTGCGCTGTGGCCACCGAGTCTGCCAAAAACCGAGTCTCTGACACATTCTCTAGTCGCCAATAGCCTCCTTCGACGGCGTCGATATACTGCGCACTCTGCGCGAAACTGATGCTCGCCAGACCAATTACTGCCTTTGGCTTTGAATCTGCCGACTCGAGCTCAGCGCCTGTTAAACGATATCGCGAGACGCCATACAGTGACTCTCCTCCGGGCGCGATGGCATTCACGTGAACGAACTCATCGCCAATGCGACGCCAACTCCCTTGGCCGGCGTCGATTGCCTGCACGCCGCTTCGCAATACCGCCTTCGAACTCTGCGCAGACTGCTGGAGCGTAGGCGCAATGTATTCGCCAAGCACGAGGCCTGCAATCATGACCACAAATGCCGGCTTCAACACCGCCCACACCAAACGCCAGGTGCTGACGCCCGACGACTGAATGACTATTAATTCGTTATGCGATGCCATGACACCGAGACCGATAAGGCTGCCGCCTAGCGCCGTAAAGGGAAGAAGCTGAAATACCCTAGAGGGGAGCGTCTTAAGCACATACAAAAGTGCCTGCGCAGAAGTGTAGGCATTTTCGCTATCGCCTAGCTCCTCGACCAATGCGAACACCACATCGATACTCAGCACGAGCGAGATGACCACAAGCATAGCGAGCAACACGCGCTTGCGTATGTAGGAATCAATAAGCGTCATGGGTTTGCTAACCATTAGATCGCCCTCGCTGCGGCGCGCCTGGGCAGGTTAAGAAAACCATTTGCCGCGAGAGCAATAAAAAGAAACACCCCGTGAACCCACCACATACCCAGGGACGGAGATAATTCGCCCACCGAAATCGCATCGCGGCAATACTGCAGCAGCACAAAGTAGGTCGCATAGAGCAGAGCGGCTGGCACGAGACGAGAATAACGCCCCTGTCTCGGGCCGACTCGGCTAAGTGGCACGGCGATAAGCGTGAGTATCGGCACGAGCAGGAGTGTCGCGATACGCCACTGCAATTCGGCGATGCGGGCGAGGTCGGCGCTGCCGACTAATGCTAGAGTGGACAGCGTTTCTTCTTCGAGAATAAGCTCACGCTCGCGAGCATCGGGGAGTCGGATCGACTGGGTTTGTGATCGGCTCACCGTGTAATCGGCGGCGCCAGGGATCCCGTCATATTGCGCGACATTGCTCAGCTGCATAAACCGCGAACCATCGGGTTCGACAACGGGTCGTGCGCGCTCGGCAATGAGTATCCTCGGGGCAGCATCGGCGCCCGTTGCGACAAACACGCCTTGCAACTGCCGCTCCCCCGCATCGGAGGTGGACACCCGTTCGGCATGTGTGACGCGCGCGCCTCCACCGAAGCTCTGAAACTGCCCTGCAACAATCAAATCGACTTCGGTGAGGTTTTTCTGCGCCTGCAGCAGCTCCTCTGTTTGACGTACGCCCCAAGGCGCGAGCACCAACGAAAGGGAGCCAACGAGCAACATAACCAGTGCAGCAAACCCTAAGCTCATGCGCACAAGTTTTCGCTCGCTGAAACCACTGGCTATCAACACCACCATTTCGTTTTCGGCATACATCCGCCCATACACAAGCAGAATAGACAGGAAAAAAGCGAGCGGGACAATAACGAGGAGAAAGTCGGGAAGGCGGAAAATAATCAACAGAAACAGCGCGTCTGTCGCAAGTTCACCCGCGACAGCCTGACCCAAGTATTGAATAAACCGGCCAGTGAGCGCTACAACTAAAAGCACGAGCGTGACAGCTGCCATCGCTTGGAGGAGCTGCCGGCTAAGATAGCGAAATACGATCAATCTGGCCTGCTCCGCGTTTAAGAATGGCTAAGCCGCAAGTCTAATCGATTTAACGCGGGTACGTTAGTCTCGCTAAGCCACCCTGACCTGAGGCATTTCTATCCTCGTTTTGAATGCTGCGGGAACATCAGCCAATTGGTGTTTATCGAAATCCATAAAAACAACGCCAACTTTCGCCTTACAGACGATCTGGTCAAGCGCTGCGTTGTTCACCGTAAAGCCAATATCACAGCCATAGCGGGTAAATTCACCTACCGAAACATCGATAATGAGGGTGTCGTTTGCGAAAGACTCGGCGCGGTATTCGATAGCAAAATCGGTGACCACAAGACCTAGGCCATAAATATTGCCCTCAGTGAAGCCAAGATCGCCCAGCATCTGCAGCCTTGCCTCGTGCAGAATCGCCACCATTGCCGTACTGTCTAAATGCTTCGCATAGTTCAAATCGCTGATCCCCACTTTTCGCTCCATGCGAAAGCGCGGGTTGTCTGGAGTACTTACCTTAATTCGCGGCATATAAATTCTCCTATATTGGCACTATAAGCTATGACCTGCTTTTCGCTGGAGAGTTCCAACAAGGTGACCGCGATACCCTTGGTTAACGTTCATAATAAGATTCCGCCAATCAGTCGAAAAGCTGTCTTGAAAATTTGCATAAGCCTCTGAAACTCCCTAGGATTATCGACCTAGATCGAGACTCACCCCAGCACCCCAATAGGATTACCGATGAAAACTGCTCTTAAAACCAGTAACCCCGTTCGACTTGTCACTGATTGCCTCGTGATTGCCGTCGCAGCTAAGAATAAATTCAGCGCCGAAGCAAAAGAAATCGACATAGCTAGCGGCAAACGACTCTCGCGCGTGCTCGAAAATGGCGACTTTGATGGCAGCCTCGGCACGTCGCTAATGCTGCAGGGGTTAGAGGGCGTGAAGGCGAAGCGTGTTTTACTCGTAGGCTGTGGCGAGAAAGCTAAACTCTCTCTCAAAGAGGCTCGGAAGCTACTGGTAAGCATTGCTAAAAGCTTGCTTTCAAGCCAAGCGAAAGACGCGCATCTCGCGCTCGCCAGCCTCGCACTCGCCGGGGCAGATCATTACTGGCTGGCAGAACGCCTTGCACAAGAGCTCGAAGATGCACGCTACAGCTACAGCACCACAAAGAGCACAAAGGCGAAAGCACCAGCGCTTAAGTCTATAAGCCTCGCGGCGCCTAAGGGCACCTCTAAAGCAAAAATCGATACAGCATTCGCCAACGGTGTCGCCACCGGTCGCGGCATCAATTGCGCCAAAGAACTGGGGAATTTACCTGGCAACATCTGCACACCGACCTACCTTGCACAGCAGGCGATTGACCTCGCCAAGGGTAACCGAGCACTGACCGTTAAAGTCCTTTCTGAGAAACAGATGGCGCGCCTTGGCATGGGATCCCTGTTATCGGTATCGGCCGGGTCGTCTCAAGAGGCGCAGTTGATAGTGATGGAATACAAAGGCGCGAAAGTGAAGCCAAAAGCTGATCGACCTGCACCGCATATGCTAGTCGGCAAGGGCATTACCTTTGACACCGGTGGCATAAGCCTAAAGGGTGGCGCCGCTATGGACGAGATGAAATTCGACATGTGTGGCGCTGCGAGCGTCTTCGGCACAATGGCCGCAGTGGCCGAAATGGCACTGCCTATCGATATTGTTGCCATTGTTGCCGCAGCAGAAAATATGCCTAGCGGCAAGGCAACCAAGCCCGGTGACGTCGTAACAAGTATGTCTGGCCTCACTATCGAAATTCTCAACACCGATGCCGAAGGCCGCCTCGTGCTCTGCGACGCCCTCACCTATGGAGAGCGTTATAAGCCAGCTAGCGTCATCGATGTCGCCACCCTGACAGGCGCCGCGGTCGCCACCTTTGGCTCGCATGTGAGCGCAATGCTGAGCAACGACGACGCATTGGCAGCTGAGCTCTCCGACTGCGGCAATGCGAGCCTAGATCAGGTGTGGCAGCTTCCTCTGCACGATGAATACCAGCACCTGCTCGACAGCAACTTCGCCGACATAGCCAACATAGGTGGCCCGCGTGCGGGAACGATTACCGCAGCTTGCTTCCTGTCGCGCTTTACTAAAAAGTTCAAGTGGGCGCACTTAGATATTGCCGGAAGCGCATGGAACAGCGGCGCGGCAAAGGGTGCGACTGGTCGCCCAGTGTCACTTCTGCTCGAGTATCTCCGTCGTAAGGCAGCCTAATCTAAAGCGATAAAGAGCGCCTACGCGATGACGCAAATAAATTTCTACAACCTGCAGCAGGACACCGAGCAGATGCGCAAGCTCTTTGCCTGCCGGCTAACCGAGAAGGCACTCTCGCTTGGGCATCGCGTCTGTTTGTTCGCGGGCAGCGAGGCGATAGCGAGTGAAATCGATGCGCTTTTGTGGTCATTTTCGAGCACTAGCTTTATTCCACACGCAATCGTCGCGGCAAATGGCACAAGTGCGGAGGACGTCAGCATCGCGGTGTCGAATCTGCCGCGCGATGCCACCGACGTCGTCATCAACCTGACGAGCGATGCGCTCGACAATGTCGAAGGCATCGCGCGCGTCAACGAAATCATTATCCAAGAGCCGGAGGCGCTCGAGCAGGCTCGTGCTCGCTACCGCCACTATCAGCAAGCGGGTGTTAAACCCGAGATGATTAAGCTCTAATCAGGCTCTGATTAAGCCCTATTTACGCGTCATTTAAGCGCCATTTAAACACCCAAGGATCTCTGCGAAGGCCAGCGCCTTGCGGTATACTTGCGACCTTTTAGCAATCACGCTCTATTCAAAAGACTCAAGCAAACGAAGCGAATCATGGAAAAGACTTACCAACCCCAGCAACTCGAAGCCAACTGGTATAAGACATGGGAGGAGCGCGGCTATTTTGCGCCGCAGGGCGATGGCGATCCTTACTGCATCGTCATCCCGCCGCCGAATGTCACCGGCAGACTGCATATGGGGCATGGTTTCCAACACGCAATCATGGACGCGCTAACCCGCTACCATCGCATGCTGGGATGCCAAACCCTGTGGCAGGTAGGTACCGATCACGCAGGCATTGCGACACAAATGGTTGTCGAGCGGCAATTGAACGCGGCGGGCACCTCTCGTCAAGAAATCGGCCGCGAAGACTTCGTTAATAAAGTTTGGGACTGGAAAGAAGAATCAGGCGACATCATTACCCAGCAGCTGCGCCGCTTAGGTTCATCATTAGATTGGTCCCGCGAACGCTTCACCATGGATGAAGGGCTGTCGAAAGTCGTCGAGAAGGTGTTCATCGACCTTTATAACGAAGACCTGATTTACCGTGGCAATCGCCTCGTCAATTGGGATCCGCAGCTGTTAACCGCGATCTCGGATCTCGAGGTTGTATCGGAAGAAGAAGAGGGATCGATGTGGCATTTCCGCTACCCGATCGCCGATAGCGATGAGCACTTGGTCATTGCCACCACGCGTCCCGAGACGCTCTTAGGCGACAGCGCGGTTGCCGTTCATCCAGAGGATGCCCGCTATACACATCTCGTTGGCAAATTCGTCGATCTGCCCCTGTGCGGCCGCCGCATACCCATCGTTGCCGATGACTATGTAGACCCCGAATTTGGCACAGGCTGTGTGAAGATTACCCCCGCACACGATTTTAATGACTACGAGGTAGGCAAACGCCATGACCTCGAGATCATCAATATATTGACCAAACAGGCGAGCATTAACGACGAGGCACCTGAGGCCTACCGCGGCCTCGACCGCTTCGAGGCACGTAAGCAGATAGTCGCCGATATCGAGGCGCTTGGCCTGCTTGAGAAAATCGAACCTCACAAACTGAAGGTGCCGCGCGGCGATCGCAGCGGCGTAATTATCGAGCCCTACCTCACACACCAATGGTATGTGGCAGTACAGTCGCTCGCAGACCCTGCTATTAAAGCAGTCGAGAACGGCGATATTGAGTTCGTTCCGAAAAATTGGGAAAACACCTACTTCGCTTGGATGCGTAATATTCAAGACTGGTGTATCAGCCGTCAGCTTTGGTGGGGACACCGAATTCCCGCGTGGTATGACGAAGACGACAAGGTCTATGTAGGCACCGACGAGGCTAGCGTTCGTGCTGCACATGGACTTGGTGACGACATCATTCTCAGACAAGACGAAGACGTGCTCGACACGTGGTTCTCCTCTGCGCTGTGGACTTTCTCGACATTGGGCTGGCCTGACGAAACCGAATTCTTTGACAAGTTCCACCCAACCAACGTCCTCGTTACTGGGTTCGACATCATCTTCTTCTGGGTTGCTCGGATGATTATGATGACGCTGAAGTTTACCGGCCAGATCCCGTTCAAAAAGGTGTATATCACCGGCCTCGTACGCGATGAAAATGGGCAAAAGATGTCTAAGTCGAAGGGCAACATACTCGACCCTATCGACCTCATCGATGGCATTAGTATCGAAGACTTACTCGCCAAGCGGACTGCCGACATGATGCAGCCGCAGCTGAAACAAAAAATAGAAAAGGCAACGAAAGCCTCGTTTCCAGACGGCATCGCCGCCTATGGCACCGACGCACTCCGCTTTACTTTTTATTCGCTCGCATCAACCGGCCGCGACATCAAATTCGACCTCGGACGCACGGAAGGCTACCGCAATTTCTGTAACAAAATATGGAATGCGGCACGCTATGTGATGATGAACATGGAAGATAAAAGCGTTAGCGATGCGGCACATCATGCGCCGCATTTCTCGCCCGCCGACCGCTGGATAATCAGCCGTTTCGAAAGCACTGCAAAGCAAATCGAAGAGTGCATGGAGTCGTACCGCTTCGACATAGCCGCGCAGACGCTGCAAGAATTTGTCTGGAACGAGTACTGCGATTGGTATGTTGAGCTCTCGAAGCCGGTGTTATGGGATGACGAAGCTAACCCTGAGGCCGCCGCGGCCGCGCGTTTCGTTCTCTTAAGCATTTTAGAAAAAAGCCTGCGTTTAATGCATCCGTTTATGCCCTATATCACTGAAGAAGTATGGCAACGCATCGCACCTCTGCTCGGCATAACAGGCGACAGCATCATGCTGCAACCCTTCCCTGTGCCTAATGCGGATAACCGTGACGAGCAGGCAGAAGAAAGCATCGAATGGATAAAAGGCGTTATCGTTGGCATCCGCAACATTCGCGGCGAGATGGACATATCACCTGCTAAAACTATCAAGGTGTTTCTGCGCAGCAATAATCAAGCCGACAAGCAGCGTCTTGATGAAGCGCGTGTCTTCTTGCAAAAGCTAGCCAAGCTCGAAAGCATCGACTGGCTCGAGCCGGGCGCTACTTCCCCGACTGCAGCGACACAGTTGCATGGGCAACTCGAAATACTCGTTCCCATGGCAGGACTAATCGATGTTGCAGCCGAACAGGCGCGACTCGATAAAGAAATTGGCAAACTCGAGGGCGGTATAAAGGCGGTAGGCGGCAAGCTCGGCAATGCCAAATTCGTCGACAATGCGCCCGACGCTGTGGTTGCTAAAGAGCGTGAAAAACTCGCAGAGATGGAATCGGCGGTCGTTGCCTTGCGCGCGAAACGTGAAGAATTGGCGGCGCTGGCTTAAGCCTGCGCCGTCTCGCCTGTGGGTGCTATTCTGCGCGCAATTCGCGTGGCATGCTAAAGACGATATTCTCTTCGACACCGTCGAGTTCAAGCGGCTTCGCACCAGACTCTCGCTCTAACCATTCGACAACCTGTCTCACCAAAATCTCTGGCGCTGAGGCGCCAGCGGTCACGCCGAATCGCGACTTGCCCTTAAGCCAAGCAGGATCTATGCCTTCGACATTGTCGACCAGATAGGAATCACATCCTAAGCGCTCGGCTAATTCTTTGAGACGGTTCGAGTTAGAACTATTCGGCGACCCTACTACCAGCAGCAGGTCGCATTCGAGTGCGAGTTGCTTGACAGCGTCTTGGCGATTTTGGGTGGCATAGCATATATCTTTTTTCCGCGGCCCTTCGATCGTTGGAAAGCGCTCGCGCAGAGCATCGATCACGAGCGAGGTGTCGTCCATCGACAGGGTAGTTTGGGTCACGTAAGACAGATGCTCGGGATTTCCAACCTCAAGTTTCGCCACATCCTCGACCGACTCCACCAGATAAATACGACCACCATTGAGGCTTTCGTACTGCCCCATCGTGCCTTCCACTTCGGGATGATTCTGGTGGCCTATGAGAATACATTCACGCCCTTCTTGGCTGAATTTAGAGACTTCTAAATGCACCTTAGTCACAAGCGGGCAGGTGGCATCGAAAACACGGAAGCCCTTGGCATCGGCTTCTGTCTTCACCGCCTGCGACACACCATGGGCGCTGAATATGACTATCGCTTGACGGCCGAGTGAATCCTCAGCGGGAATATCTTCGAGCTCATCGACAAAGATGGCACCACGCTCGCGTAACGTCTCTACGACAAATTTATTGTGCACAACCTCGTGACGCACATAGATCGGCGCACCATAGATATCTAAGGCTCGGTTTACGATATCGATTGCACGATCGACACCCGCGCAAAATCCTCGCGGATTGGCGAGACGGATAGTGGCGTCGGAGGCTATCGTCGTCATAGAGAAATCCTAGTTCACTAGAGGTTAGGTTTGAGTATACGCGCTGCGCTCACCCCTTTACGAGAGTGACACGGCGCTTGTCCCAGGCGGAATCACAGACATTACCTTAGCGCGAAAGACGATCGGCTTGCCTGCGAGCGGGTGATTAAAATCGATTTCGATTGTCGCCTTGTTCAATTTGGTCACGACCCCCGGTAAGTCGCCGCCGCCGGGGTCTTGAAACGAGACGATCGTGCCAACCTCGGCCGGATTCATTGGGTCTTCGATAAGACTCTTGAACTTAGATACCGGAAAGTTGTGTACATTACGCGGATTCAATTCGCCAAACGCGAGCTCTGGCGGTAGCGTTACGTCGATTTCGCTGCCGACGGTTAAACCAATCAGGGGCTCCTCGAAGCCCGGCAGCAAACTGCCATCGCCTACGTGGAAGGTCGCAGGTTTGCCGGCAAAATTGGAATCTACTATGTCACCGGTCGTGAGCGATACCGAAAAATGCAGCGTGACCTTCGAGCCTTCTACGATTCCATTGTCTTCACTCATTTCACCCAGCCTCTTGTGTTTTACGCAGCGCAGTCTTGCGCATGCCGATTCCCAAACGCCGTTGTCGGCGCACCGGATGTGTTACGTCGACACAGTAATTTTGGGTCGCCGTGGCCTCTCACTTGCGCCACGGCGCGCGCCTTCACTACGCGAAATGCCTCACTTCACCGTCGCCAGAGATATTGTCAACACAGCGCTTACAGATGGTTGGGTGCACAGGATCAACGCCTATGTCAGCCGTGTGATGCCAGCAGCGCTCGCATTTCTCTTCGCCAGACGCAGCGATTTTAAGCTTAAGACCGTCGAGCTCTGTAACAGCCGCATCGGCAGGCGCGGCATCGAGGGCATGCACCGTCGCACGCGAATTGATCAGCACAAAGCGCAGTTCAGCACCTAGTGATTCGAGTGTCGCCGCCAACTCAGGCGCGCAATAAAGGTCAACCTCAGCGCTCAGATTAGCATTCACCACTTTCGCGGCACGCTGGATTTCGAGTTCTTTATTCACTGCATTTTTTACGTCGATTAGCGTGCGCCAAAAAGCATCGTTTTGCGTTGTCGATTCTGCAAACCGTTCGACGCCATCACCGAAATCAGACAAGAACACCGAGAGCGGACGATCGCCGGGGATAGCGCCCCAGATCTCATCAGCGGTAAAGCTCAAAATCGGCGCAATCATTCGGCTGAACATTTCAAGCACATGGTGCATGGCAGTCTGCGTAGAGCGTCGCGCGAGCCCGTCTGATTTGCACGTATATTGGCGATCTTTAATGACATCTAGATAGAAACCACCGAGTTCGTTCACACAGAAATTGTGAATACGCTGGTAGATATTATGGAAATTGTACTTGTCGTAATGATCGACAACCTCCTCCTCGAGCAACTGACACTGCCGCACTATCCAGTAGTCGAGCCCGATCAGATCCGCAGGGGCAACACTGTCCGTTGCCGGCTCGAACCCATTTAGATTCGACAGCATAAACCTCGCGGTGTTGCGAATGCGGCGATAAGAGTCGCCGACACGCTTGAAAATTTCGTCCGACACCGTCATCTCGCCGCGGTAGTCTGTGGCGGCAACCCAAAGGCGAAGAATATCGGCGCCTTGGTCTTTGAAAATCTTCTGTGGCGCCACGGTATTGCCGAGCGACTTCGACATTTTACGGCCGTCGGCGTCGACGAAAAATCCGTGGGTGAGCACCTGCTTATAGGGCGCCGTGCCATTCATTGCGACCGCTGTCTTGAGCGACGATTGGAACCAACCGCGGTGCTGATCCGAGCCTTCGAGGTAGAGGTCGGCGGGGTATTGCAGCTCACTGCGCTGATCCACGACGGAGAAATGGCTCACGCCCGAATCGAACCACACATCGAGTGTGTCGGTGACCTTCTCATAGAGCGCCGCATCCGCCGCGCCGAGCAAGTCGGCTGCGTCGAGTTCGAACCACGCCTCGATCCCCTTCTTCTCGATTTTAAGCGCGACTTCTTCGATAAGCCGCGCCGTGTCTGGATGCAGTTCTTGTGTCTCTTTATTGACGAAAAGCGTAATTGGAACGCCCCAGGTACGTTGACGTGAGACACACCAGTCTGGGCTACCCTTGAGCATTAACTCAATGCGCGCTTTGCCCCATTCCGGCACCCATTTCACGCCAGCGGCTGCGGCAAGGCTGTCTTCTAACAACCCTTTCTCGCTCATGCTGATAAACCACTGCGGCGTCGCGCGGTAAATAAGTGGCGTCTTCGTGCGCCAGCAGTGCGCATAGCTGTGAGTGATCGTCTCGCGGCGCACCAGCGCATTCGCCTCGTCGAGTTTGGCAATTATTGCCTCGTCGACCTTGTAAACATGCTGCCCTGCAAACTCGCCCGCGCCCGAGGTATAGACCCCGTTTTCATCAACGAGATTCAGCGTGCCGATACCGTTTGCCCGGCCCACATTAAAGTCATCGACACCGTGGTCTGGTGCAGTGTGGACTGCGCCGGTACCCGCATCGGTGGTGACGTGGTCGCCCAAGATGATGGGCACTTCGCGCCCGGCGAAAGGATGGTTAAGCGCCTGTTTGTCTAAAGCCTCGCCTGTCACGCTGCCGAGTTCTTCGAATTCACTGCAGCCATAACGCGCCATAATGCCGTCGATCATGTCTTTGGCGAGAACTAACAGTTCTTCACCTGCGCCCAAATCACAGCGCACTAGCGCATAATCGAGTTCGGCATTTAAGCTAACCGCCTGGTTTGCCGGCAAAGTCCACGGCGTTGTCGTCCATATCACGACGCTTAAGTCGCCCTGCGCTGCTGCCGCACCGAACAGCGCTAAGACGCCTGCACGATCGACAACGCTGAAGCGCACGTCGATAGCGAACGACTGCTTGTCTTGGTATTCGACCTCGGCCTCAGCAAGCGCCGACGCGCCGACCACACTCCAGTAAACCGGCTTATAGCCTTTAACCAGATGGCCATTGCCGGCGATCTTACCGAGGGCGCGCACAATGTTTGCCTCGGTCGAGAAATTCATCGTGAGATAGGGGTTTTCCCAATCGCCGAAGACACCTAAGCGAATGAAATCGCGCTTCTGAATCTCTACCTGTTTGGCTGCGTATTCACGGCAGGCTGTGCGGAAATCGGCGTGGGAGATTTTGACCCCAGCCTTACCTTTCTTCTTCTCGACATTGTGTTCGATAGGCAGGCCATGGCAATCCCAGCCAGGGATGTAAGGCGCGTCGAAACCGCTCATCGACTTTGCTTTAACCACGAAGTCTTTGAGCGACTTGTTGATCGCATGACCCAGGTGGAGTTCGCCATTTGCGTACGGAGGGCCATCATGAAGTATAAATTTTGTCTTACCGATATTCTTGTCGGCGATGCGCTGATAGATATCGAGCTTCTGCCAGCGAGCGAGCATTTCTGGTTCGCGCTGCGCAAGACCCGCCTTCATGGGAAATTCGGTGAAAGGCAGGTTGAGGGTTTCTTTTAGGTTGAGGCTGTCTTGATCGTTGCTCATGATTTCGCTTCTTGTTGTAAGCGAGCGCGGCCACTGCCGCGCTCCGCTCTTTAATTTGCTATGGAAGAGTTTCGCCGATACCGCGTCTAGTCGCGGCTATGGCTAATAATGAGTTCGCGCACACGCGCGATATCCTCCTCTAGCTGATGCTTAAGCGCGTCTAACGATTCGAATTTCATCTCATCGCGCACTTTAGCGATAAACACAATTTCGAGTGTTTCGCCGTACAAATCCCCACGGAAATCTAGAAGATGGGCTTCTAATAATGCGCCGCCCTCTGCTTGAACGGTAGGACGGAAGCCTATGTTGACCGCGGCAGGCAGCAGCACGTCGTCTAAGCGTGCATAGCAAGCAAACACGCCAAGTAGAGGCATTTTTAAACGCTGTGGATCGATATTGCAGGTTGGAAAACCGATCTGTCCGCCTAGCTGCTGGCCTTTTATGACCTCGCCTTTGATCGTGTATTTGCGGCCAAGTAGCTGTTCTGCCAAAGCAAAATCGCCTGCTTGCAGGCTATCGCGTACATAGGTGCTCGAGATGCGTTGGCCGTTACGCTCATAGGCCGCCGACTCCAAGACCTCAAAGCCATGCGCCGCGCCCTCGCGCTTGAGCAGTGCAAAGTCGCCGCCTCGCTTATTACCAAATTTAAAGTCGTCGCCCACGATAAAGGCAGCGATGCCCAATCCGTCGACGAGAATATCGCGAATGTACGCCTCAGCGCTCAGTTCGCTTAACTGCTTGTCGAATCTCAAAACCAGCACAAAGTCGACACCGAAGCTTTCGATAAGTGCGAGCTTTTCGTCGATAAGCGAGAGACGCGCCGGACAGGCGCCGGGGTCAGAGGTGAAAAATTCTTCGGGATGCGGCTCGATTACAATTGCGAGCGCAGGCAGGTTAAGTGCCTCGGCTTTCTGCTTAAGCTGATCTAGGATTAGCTGGTGCCCAAGATGCACGCCATCGAATTTGCCGATAGTCGCGACACAGCCCTGCTGGTGCTGTGAAAAGGTATTGGGGTCGTCGATGACGATCATAGCTCAAACTGTACGTGGAAAACCTGCGAGTATACCCTCATATGAAGCGATTTTCTGCATCTGGCAGAGAGATTCGAGGGGGTATTTGCCGACCTTAGACCCGGCTAGACCGCACGCCAGCGTGCTAGGCCTCGCGTGAAGAGGACTCGAGAGATGACCAACAGCCCAATGATGAGAACGCCTTGACCGATTAGGGTATTCACCACCGAAATCGTTTCGGGGCGTGACGCAAGCGAATACAAGTTATGGATCGTTGCAGCAGCGGCTACAAACACGAGTAACGACAGGATGAGCTGCAGAGAGGCGATGAACTTTTGCATTTCGAACGGAACTCTTAGAAAATTTAGGCCGCTAGTATACCGACCCACCTCGCCTGCGTCATGTGCAAGCGCTCGACTCTCTTCCCTAGCCAACCGTGTTGCCTGCCAATCTAAGCACGCCAGTTTGAGCGCTCCAGCGCCTGTGGCAGGCGCGGCGATGCACTGTTATGCTTTCGATTCAGTCTCTGGATCGTGGTAATGCTCTCTAAACTATTCCTAACCCTTTCGATCATCTTCTTAGTCGCCCTGATTCTTAAGCGCCGCCCATCGCAGGAATCTGGCGCACAAGGTGCTAGAACGTCTGCTAAAGTCGGCGGCGAGAGGCCTAAACTCTCGGAGCTTCGATTAGCGGCCTACCTTTTTTTGGTCATTATGCTTGGGCTTGGCGGTGTCATTTCGGTGCAGAAATGGCGTGACGACCACACAGTCGTCACGATCAAACTCTATAGCGCGGGTGAGTCGAGTCCAACAGAGTATCAAGCTTTCAAGTTTGAACTCGACTCCCGCAGCTTTACTACAGTCGATGGTGTGCAGGTCGTGGTCGCCAATGATGAGCGCATGGAATTAAGCGGATTGGATCAGTAGAGGCTATTAACCGACTAATCGACCTCCACTTTTATATCGATCTCCGACAGCTCATCGATATCGAACCTTCTCGCAAGGGCGCCGAGGTCTTCGACGCTGATATCTCCGACGATATTAACCAGCACTGTCTCGCTCTGCTCCGCGGCCATAATAGCGATACCGTAGATGAGATCGGCGTCGTCGGATAGCCTGAAGTAGATATCAACATGGCTCTCATCTTCACGTACCCGGACCACTCGCTCCCAGCCTTGCGCATCTAATTCGTTGGCTAAGACCGCCATAGAACTCGCTATTTCAGCAACATCGATGTCTCCGCTCTCGAACACATTGACATTCACTCGCATCAGTTTAGAAATAAAGCTCGCCGCCTGTTCATCCTCCTGCTTTAACAGATTGGTCACCATGTTAAGCAGCGGGGTCTTTAGGCTGATCTGCACCGTTGGCTCGGCTCCAGCGAATCCCGACAGTGTCGAAAAGTCGACGAAGCCGGGATGGTCATTAATACTCGCCTGCCCTTGGGCGCCAGTACTCAGTCCGACCGTCATGATTACAGCGACTAGTAACTCGTTCCATTTTTTCATTGTAACTACCTCTTCCCGCAACGCGGCTAGGTTTAGAATTGCGCAGCCCTTAAATCGGCCCTGCCTGTCGATCTTCATTGCCACTAAAACTCGCCCTTCTTAGAGAGCTGTTAACACTTTGTTGTAACGGTAGCACGACGAAGCGCTCGCCTATCATCGTCTCAGTTTGTCGACTCACTCTGTTTAAGTAGTCGATTGCCGTATTCAGTTCTTCCAATGCCATACGCACCTCGGCCGCATCGAACGCCGCTGGAATCATCGCCGCATTCTCAGCGGACAAATCCGGTGTAACTTCTGCTACTAATGGCTGAGGCGCATTGTCCACACGCGGGGCCATCACGATGACAACCGCAATCACCAGCGTGCTTAATGCTGCGAATCCGATGGTAAGCGGTAACCGATCTCTAAAAAATTGATCGAGCTGCGCGAAAAAACCAACGCGCGATGGCTGTCGAAGCTGATGTACCCCCTTTTGCGAGCTTATTGCCACGAGGTTATCGACAAGCGCATCACTAAAATCGGCTTTTGGCAGATCGAGCACAGACTCGTACAGATGCTGCGCATAGCGAAGCTCGTGCGCGCAGTCGCCACATTCGGCGACATGCCCTACGAACGCTAACTGCTGCTCACCCTCGAGCTCACCATCCAAGAACGTGTCTATTTGGAGCTGCATGGCATAGCACTGTGTTTGTTCAGAACTTTGGCTCATTTGATATTCCACCTCATTGTGTTCATTACGCGCATTGATTACACGGCCTCGCACCTAGACAGCATCATCACCGGACGAATTTATCTCTTCGAATCGCAGCCTTAACTGCGGATCTGCGCGGAGCTTCCGACGCGCCCGGTGGAGATAAACTTTTACCTGGCTTGCGTTCATATCGAGGCTTTCCTCAATATCGGCATAGCTCAATCCCTGCACATCGCGCATAACGAGAATCGATCGAAAAGGATCGTCAAGCTGGCGAATAGCGTCGGTTAAGCTTGCGGTTAACTGGTTATTCTCTAGCGCTTCGAACTGAGATTGCTCGGCCGCCTGCGCTTCGACGTCTACCGCGTCATCTATCGACTCGTTTCGAGTCTTGCGCCGCCTGACAAAATCGATAATCGCGTTATGAGTTACCCGTAGCAACCAAGGCAGCTGCTTGTCATGGTCGATTTTGGGCCAGTGCTGCCACAGTTTAATGAAGACCTCTTGCGCGATATCGTCGGCATCAGCAGCCGAGCGCAGGCTATAGCGCGCCAGCGTGACGACGCGCTGGCGGTGTTTCTCAATAGCTTGTTGGAATTCGATTTGCATATAATCTTAAAGACGCGAGGGCCAAAATAAAGTTACAGCAATGAAAGATAGCAGGCTGAGTAAAGATAAGAGAGTCGAAATTATTTCAGCCAATAGGTCAAGGCATGGCCTATGAGAGAGTGCATTCGGAAGCAACGAGTAACGCCAGGAGAGCGCGCGAGGGAGGGAGAAGGAGGGAGAGAGAGGGAGAGAGAGGGAGGGAGGGAGAGAGAGAGAGAGAGGGAGAGAGAGAGGCCCCGCTACGGGGCCTCGATCACCCGCGCACAATAGACGCGCGCGAGAAGTGGTCGTTGCAGCGGCGTTAAAAGCGGTCTTCTTCGATCCAGTAATTGGTCACTATTCCGTTGGTGAACTCGATCGACAGAGTCTCAATTCGCTCCTGCTCAACATCAAACGAGAACAGGAGAAACACGCCAACCTCAGTGTCTTTCTCGGAAATGTTGCGGTATTTCCATATCTCGGTGCCGTCGGCATAATTCAGTTTCGTCACCGGGTCGCCAAAGGAGCTGCGCACCCAATCGGTGTCGCTGCGGCCTAGTTGCAAGCGCGACACGTCGCTCTCGCTCCAAACCATTTGCACCGAATCTGAGTCAGACTCGACAGTGACGAGGCAGCCATTGAGAAGCAACCCTAGTGTAAAAACCGCTATCGCTCTGATCATAGTCGAATCCTCTATTTTGCTATTCTGATAGTTTAAAAGCCGAGCCTTTTAATCGCTCACCTATTTCTGCGTATTGCCCCGCCAGCAAGGCATTGTCCCCGTCTATACGCACAAGAGAGCCAAAAGTTACAGGTGCATCGGAAATACTGCGACGCTTACATGGCGCGTCAACTTTACTCGTTGGAAGGGTAGCAATATCGGACTGAACCTTTGCTGAACGCGCACCGGATCGCATGCTAAGCTTGCCTTACCAGAGCCTGCGATACATCGATTGTTAGGGGCACTCACAACAGAGACCTTCACGATAAAGCCCTTCACGATAAAGTCCTTCACGGAAGAGACCCCTACGAATGCCTGCTATTAAGAGTAAACGCCCTGCGGTGAAACACAGCACACGCCCCCCCTTGCCAGTGCGCTCGCCCCAATCTCGCCTCACAAAACTCTTCCCAATCCTTGCAATAGCTGTTGCTGCCACAGGCGCACTGAGGCCAGATTCTTTCGTGGCAGCGCAGTTTACGATTATCCCCCTACTTGCTTCGATCATGTTTATGATGGGCCTGACGCTCACCCGCGACGACGCCCAGCGCATCGCGCGCGACCCTCGGCCTGTTGCTGTGGGTGTCGCCCTGCAGTTTCTTCTAATGCCGATTCTAGCGCTCACGCTGGCGAAACTCTTGCAACTCTCGACGCCCCTCACCGTCGGAATGGTTCTTGTCGGTAGCTGCGCCGGCGGCACTGCGTCAAATGTTATCTGTTTTCTTGCGCGCGGCGACGTAGCGCTATCGGTTAGCATGACCTTCGTCTCGACTCTCATTGGTGTCGTCGCAACGCCGTTGCTTAGTCAGTTCTATCTGGCCGAGCAGGTTGCAGTAGATGAACTCGCGATGATCGAAAGCTTATTACAAATAGTTTTTGTCCCCGTGATCTCAGGCTTTTGCTTTCGCGCAGTGCTGCCCCGTCTAAGCGCTGCATTACAACCAGCATTACCCCTGTTCTCTGTAATCTGCATTTTGCTCATTATAGGTATTGTGGTCGCACTGAATGCACCGCAGCTGCGCGGAATCGGCCCTCTAATTGTCTTAGCAGTTATCCTCCACAATGCGCTGGGTATTGCCGGCGGCTTCACACTAAGCCGACTCTTCGGTTTCGACCTCAAGCAAAGTCAGACGATAGCAATCGAGGTCGGCATGCAAAATTCAGGGCTCGCGGCAGCGCTTTCACTGCAATTTTTCTCTGCAACCGCCGCCCTTCCCGCTGCGCTTTTTAGCATCTGGCACAACATTTCGGGCGCGCTCCTCGCCGGACATTGGGGACGCCAACGAGACTCTTTGAAGTACTTGCTAGCAGATGTCAAAGACAGCGAGATGGATGGAGCTTAGGCCGATACCATGTTACAGTTTTGCCGTTGATTGGTGTAGCAAACGCACTATTTTAGGGCGTTTTCAGTATTTTATACCCTCCTATAGTCAACAAGTGTGACACCCTATTTCGGACTAACCATTTGGCGCTCAGCCCTTCGCAATGCGCCGCAGGAGATCGACGTGAAACTAGTGACAGCGATAGTAAAACCCTTCAAGTCAGACGACGTAAGAGAGGCGCTATCCGAGATTGGCATCAGCGGGATGACGCTCACCGAAGTAAAAGGATTTGGTCGTCAGAAAGGCCACACCGAACTGTATCGAGGCGCCGAATACGTCATCGACTTTTTGCCGAAAGCAAAAATCGAAGTTGCTGTCGAGGACGCGATAGTCGATCAGGTCATCGAGGCGATATGCAAAGCGGCCAATACAGGCCAGATCGGGGACGGTAAAATATTCGTCAGCAACCTCGAGCAGACGATCCGCATTCGTACCGGCGAAACCGGCAACGACGCCCTGTAACCACAAGACAAGGCTATGAGTAGCATGAAAATTATCAAAAAAATCGCCACCGCGGCGATACTAGCTGGCGCACCTAGCGTCGTCCTCGCACAAGAAACAGCCGAACTTAGTGGCGCAAATACGGCATGGATTCTTACGTCCACCGCCCTCGTTCTATTCATGACCCTGCCCGGGCTTTCTCTATTTTATGGCGGACTCGTTCGCACTAAAAACGTGTTGTCAGTCTTAATGCAGTGTTTCGCCATCGCCGCTGTGATTTCTGTTCTCTGGCTCATCGTCGGCTACAGCATCGCTTTTGGCCCGTCAGAGTCTGCTTACTGGGGAGGCCTCAGCAAGGCGCTGTTTAGCGGGATCACTGTCGACTCGCTCGCCGGGGACATTCCAGAAAGTGTGTTCGCCACATTCCAGATGACTTTTGCGATCATCACCCCTGCGCTGATGGTTGGTGCATTCGTCGAGCGCATTAAGTTTTCATCGATGCTGCTTTTCTCGACTCTATGGACTCTGCTCGTCTACTTCCCCGTCGCAAACTGGGTCTGGGGTGGCGGCTGGCTGCAGCAAATGGGTCTTATCGACTTCGCTGGCGGCACGGTCGTGCATGTCACCGCAGGCGTCGGCGCACTCGTCACGGCGCTTTACCTGGGCCCTCGCACGGGCTTTCTCACTGCACCAATGATGCCGCACAACCTGACCATGAGTTTCACCGGCGCAGGTATGCTCTGGGTGGGCTGGTTCGGATTCAATGCAGGTAGCGCCCTTGCAGCTGACGGCAGCGCGGGGATGGCTATGCTTGTTACCCATCTGTCGGCGGCGACTGGCGCGGTCACATGGATGGCGATTGAGTGGATTAAATACGGTAAGCCTAGTGGTCTCGGCGCCATAACAGGCATGGTCGCAGGTCTAGCGACAATCACACCGGCGTCGGGCTCGGTCGGCCCAGCTGCCGCCCTGCTCGTTGGTCTCTCCGGTGGCGTCGTCTGCTACTTCTGCACAACTTACCTGAAACAGAAAATGCGCATCGATGATTCTCTCGACGTGTTTCCTGTGCACGGCGTTGGTGGCATTGTTGGCACTCTTCTCGCTGGCGTGCTTGTTTCGAGTGATCTCGGCATCTTCAGCGGGAACGGCTTGGCAGAAGGCATGACTATTGGCTCACAATTATTTGTTCAAGCCTTTGGCATAGTCGTTGTAGCGCTGTTTACCTTTGTCTTAACCTTCGGGCTTCTTAAGCTCGTAAGCGCCCTTACCGGTGGTATACGCGTGTCTGCCGAAGAAGAGCAGATCGGCCTCGATATTGTCGACCACGATGAGAAAGGCTACTCAATGTAGCTGCGCGTCATCGCAAAAAAAGCCTCGCCGGATTCTTCCAGCGGGGCTTTTTTTTGCTTAGAGATTCTTGCACCGGAATTAAACGCTTCCCGCAGAAAAACTGCCGCAATCGAACTAATCGCTCTTTCGAAGGGTTGTTATCGCGTAAACTAATTTATTACCTTCGAGGTCTTCGAAGTGAGTCCCTACGAGGCAAGTCGAGCGACCGTCTTTAATCAATTCGCCGCGTAATCTAAAGCGTGGGCCTAAAACCGGAGCGAAATAATCAATACGCATATTGACAGTCGCAGACCACTTAAATTGCTGCTGAGAATCGAATAACGTCCGCACGGTCCAGATAGACATCATGTCGACATAGGTACCGGTGAATCCGCCGAAGAGCTGATCTCGCGGATTAAGCAGATGGTTGGGAAGATGCGCTTCAACCTCAATCAACCCACGCTCTTCGCGCAGAATTGACCATTCGCGCGATTCAAGTAAGTCGCCTGCATTGTGTCCTGGCTTTAAAAATATCGGTCTGTCGTCGTTCGCGTCAGTCATCTAGTTATCCTGTTCTCTGCTCTTTTTATTGTTCTTACTCTGCTATTCGCTTCGATTTCTTAACCTCTAAACTGCGACCCAACTAATTTGTGCGAGCATCGAGAAGGGAAAAAATTCGATTTATCGCTCGGGGATCGACACCTGGTGCTCGAATCTGTGCAAAGTTATCCGAATGATTTGTCATGTCTAATGTCTCAGCAGCCGTTGCAGCATCGATGCCAGCGGCATGCATATCACTCGCCTTTATCCAGAGGTCTCGAAGATAGGCTTGAAAATCATGAATCGGCTTACGTGTGCGCATAACAGGCCCATGACCTGGCAGCCATAGTTCAAAATCCAGTTCTTTAAGACCATCGAGAGTCGCAGGCCACTCGTCGACATGTCCATCTCCCATATAAGCCACGCCCGGTAGCATCATGTCTCCGGTAAATACGATCTTTTCATCCGGCAGCCAAACCAGCACATCGCCCCCGGTATGGGCGCGTCCAAAGTGGCGTAATTGAATTTCGCGGCTGCCCCCTTCGAGGGTTTGAAACAGCGACATTTTTTTATCGAGAGTGATATTGGGTGGCGTAGGCACGATTTCTTTGATCGCTTCCATATAGTCGCGCTGCACTTTCGCTTGTTGCAATAGTTGCTCACGGCGCTCGCCGCTCGACGCATCTGCAGCTTGCCGTTCTAAACTGCGAACGGTGCCCGGCACAGGATCGGAGAAACTCTTAAAGGTAATTTCTTCTAAAACATTGCCAGCTTCGCCATTGAGTTTCATGCGGGTATATTCATGACCGATAATTTCTACGCCTCGCGGAAAGCTTTGGTTACCGTGCGCATGATCGAAATGATAATGACTGTTAACGAGGTAGCGGACCGGTTTGTCTGTTAACACTGACAGAGAATCTATGAGCGCCATTGATGCGGCGGCTGTTACATGGGAGTCGACCAGCAGCGTGTCTTCCGAGCCGACCAACACCAGTGCGTTGCTCATCGTGTAGACGCTTCCGGTACCCGTTGCAAACCAAACTCCGTCAGCGACTTCTTCGAATCGATGCGAAGCAGATTCGCGTACCTCACCTTGCGCCAGCGTCATGCTCGATGCGGTAAAGGTGAGAAGCGCTGCGCTTAGAAGGCCTAACACGTGCTCTTTATAGGCCTTTTTTATTTGCCCTTTTTTAATTGTTTCTCGCATTACGTTTTCCTTACTTTTCGCGGCAGGCGCTCAGGGTGTGTAACTTATTGCCAACTGTTTTCGTCTACAAAGCAGATCGAATTGATAACCGGACAGACGTTAGCCCATAGCCTTAGGGCTGTAAAGCAGGTCGCTGCTCGCCGATTTTCGATCAACTCTCGTTGCCAGCGAGGTTGAATAAACCGACATCTTTTGGCGAAACTCGCTCCAATGATCATTTAGGCTATGTCGATATTTTTTATAAGCGCATGAAATAAATAGACTTTAATTAATTGGCAAACTACTTGCTTTAAGTCCCAGTAAGACAAGGTGTACACAACAGGTGACATAACCGGTCACTAATCTAACACTGCAGCAAAAGGAGAGAAGCCAATGCCTTTTCACACAAACCACAATATTCGACTTGCGGCCGCTTCATTGCTCGCTTTACTGCTCTCGAGCTATTTATTCGCTAACAATGGTCATGCCGAAGAGCTTCGAGAAATAAGTAAGGTAAATGGCGGCATTCGCGTCGCTGCGAACGAACAAGTCGGAGAGGTGTCGTCTGTTAACGGCGGCATCGACATAGGACGCAGCGCCCGCGCGACGAGCGTCGCGACAGTAAATGGCGGCATAGAGATTGATGACGGGGCCGAAATCGACAGCGCCGAGACTGTTAACGGAGGCATTAGAGTCGACGACAATGTTATCGTACGCCGCTCGCTGGAGACCACCAATGGCGGTATTCGCGTAGGTAGCGGCAGTAAAGTGGGCGGCACCATCGAAACCGTAAACGGCAAGATCACGCTAGATAATACTCACGTGGGTGACAGCGTTATTACCACCAACGGCGATGTTTTGATTCTCAATGGCAGCGTGATCGAGGGCGATGTGGTGTTCGAAGGACGACGCCGCGGCTGGACTCGATGGTTTAACTGGGGAAATAAAACCCCTGATCTGGTGATCGATGCCGATGCCGAAGTGAAGGGAGACATTCGCCTCTATCATGAGGTTACGCTTAAAATTGCAGAGGGCGCCCGCGTCGGAGACATCAAGCGCCATTACCGCGACTAGCCCCTCGGAATAAGCGCGACGCGCTCGGCGCGCTCGCGCAAAAGATACTTTTGCACTTTGCCCGTAGACGTTTTCTCGATAGGACCAAAGTCGACCTTTTTAGGAATCTTAAACGCCGCGAGCTCTTCGCGGCAATAAGCAACGAGCTCTTGGGCTGTCATTTCTTGGCCGTCTTTTAGCGAGACGAAAGCACACGGAACCTCTCCCCACTTCTCATCACTTGCCGCAACCACGGCTGCCTCGAGTATTTTCGGATGGCGGAATAACACTGATTCAACCTCAAGGGAGGAAATGTTCTCACCACCAGAAATAATAATATCTTTCGAGCGATCTTTAATCTGCACATACCCATCTTCATGCCACACGGCGAGGTCGCCTGAGTGGAACCAACCGCCGGCGAACGACGCCTCTGTTGTCTTCGGGTTTTTGAGATACCCTTTCATCACCAGATTCCCGCGCATGAAAATTTCACCCATCGTCATCCCATCTTTTGGTACGGGTATAAGGGTGTCCGGATCGGCAACCATTAGCTCATCTTGCAGAGGCGCACGCACGCCTTGACGCGCCATCAACTCGGCTCGCTCATCGATATCCATATTTGCCCAATCCGCCTGCGGCGCACTCACCACGCAAGGGCCGTAGGTTTCGGTAAGGCCATAGACATGGGTCACATTAAAACCGAGCTTTTCCATTCCAGCGATTACCGCCGCCGGAGGTGCTGCACCTGCTGTCATCGCATTAATTCCGCTAGGCAGGCCTTCATGCAAACCAGAATCGGCATTTAACATCGTGTTGAGAACAACCGGCGCGCCGCAGAAATGCGTGACTTTGTGCTGCTTTATTTGCTCGAAGATAGCGTCTGCTCGAACGTGGCGGAGGCACACGCTGGTCCCGGCGACCGCCGCGAGTGTCCAAGGAAAACACCAGCCGTTGCAGTGAAACATCGGAAGGGTCCATAAATAAACAGGTTGTGCGGTCATGTTCCAGCACATCGCATTAGACAGCGCGTTTAGGTAGGCGCCGCGATGATGAAAGACAACGCCCTTCGGATCGCCTGTCGTGCCCGAGGTGTAGTTAAGCGAAATAGCCTGCCATTCATCTTCAACCTGAAAGCAGCGGTAGCCGGCGTCGCCAGTGCGCAGCAGCGCTTCGTAATCGGTCTCGCCCAAAAGCTCTCCGCCTTCGAAATATGGGTCATCGATATCGATGATCCTAGGCTTCTCATCGAGCAATTCGAGCGCGGCACGTATCGTGTCGCTGTATTCGCGGTCGGTAAAAAGTACGCGCACTTCAGCGTGCTCGAGGATAAAGGCAATTGCCTTCGCGTCTAGCCGAACGTTAAGCGCATTGAGCACGGCGCCTACCATCGGTACACCAAAATGTGCCTCAAAGGTTTCTGGTGTATTCGCCCCCATAAACGCGACCGTGTCGCCTTCGCCAATGCCAAGTTTGCCGAGCGCCGAGGCGAGAAGACAGGCGCGCGCGTAGGTTTGAGACCACGTGTAGCGAGTAGCGCCGTGAATAATAGACGCTTGGTCCGGATAGACGCTTGCGGCTCGCTCAATAAAATTAAGCGGAGTCAGCGCAGCAAAGTTTGCCGCGTTCTTATCAAGGCCTTGTTCGTATTTATTCACGTGTGATCTCCTCGCCGTCTCTGCGGCCATTTCTTAAATAGGTCTCTGGGTTAAGACCGGCGCTTGTCACGCTGAGCCGATCCGCTGCGCTCCCTCGACTACTGAAAATCCATATCCCCCGCGGTCAGCCACCATTTGCCATAAAGTAGGCTAGCGGCTGGGCCAGGATTCCAGCTGTTGCAGGGTATCTCAATGCCCAAATCGCGAACAGCTGCATTTGGCATATCCAACCTCGCAAGCCAGCCTTTGGTTAGCCATAGAAGTAAATCGCTGGGGGGTTCATTTTCAACAACTTGTGTGCAGAAAGGCTCTTCACGCGCGCCTTTTGCCAGCTCTCGAGCTAGCACAGTCAGCGCGCGGGAAACTGTCGCGAGTGGCGCAACAATATCCATAAGCAGCCACGCATCTGCGCTGCGCTTAATCACACACAACGCCATTGCCCTACCGGCCGAATCACGCAGCCAACGCAGCGAATAACGCGCGTGATGCGGATGCTGCAAATAACGATAGCTAAGGTATTCCCAATCTCTAACGCCGATGATGCCATTCTCAAAATCAACCTGCATTTCCTGCCAGAGCGCGCCTAATTCATCGCGTTGCGCTGAGTCTGCGGCATCGAAATCGGCTAGTGTCCATGCCGCCTCCACCGCGCTGCCTGGCTCAGTTATCCCACTCACCCTGACTTCGACGAAGTCGTCGGTTTTCTCGTAGAGACCGAGACGGATAGCGAGCCTCATTGTTTTTTTATTCGGAAAACCAAAGCCCAATAGATGATCGACAGTATTGCCAATTTCGCGCTCGAGGAATGTCGCGGCAACCTTGAAAAAGAGACTGCCGCGACCGTACCGGGTTCTCTCCTCAGGCATAACCATGACATCGCATGGCTGAATCGCTAAAGCTGGGCGCCCAAAATAGCGAATATCGCGCGGCGCTCCGCCATAATGTGCGACGAGATCGCCTTCCGCTTTCGATTTCGCCACAACACAGCGTCCAGCGCCTAGTTCGTATTTCCAGTGCCAGACCTCTGCATCGAACGCGTGGCCGAAACTGCGTTCAAAAAGATCAGCAACGGCCGCTGGTTTAAAACTGGCTCTGTCACCATATTCTGCCGCAGCGTATTCGCTATCTGAGTCGGCAGGTGCCAGTCCCTTGGTAAAGGTGTAAAGCTTGAATACGCGCTTGCCCGAAGAAAGCTCCTGCGCTGCTCTGTCGAGTTCGTCTCGCACCAGCGTTAGGGTTTCATTCTCATTGCCGAAAGCATTCAGCTGCGCTTGCTTTGCAAATAACTCGATTGAGCGCAACGCACTCTGGGTATGGTCCTCTGCAACAGCAATCGAATAATTAAGCCGCTCGGCAAGTTGGAGTAACGAGCTTAGGTTCGGCAATGGCGAATGCTCGACGGCACTGTCGTCATTCAAAAATTCACCGAAGACAATCAACAGCCCTCCCGGCTTAAGAAGCCGGCGCGCGCGTGAGAAAACACCCAATTGATCGATGCTACGGTAACTGCCCTCAACTAGGAGGCAATCCATATTCTCGCTAACAGCCGAGGCTTCGATGTTTGCGGCCGACGCTGTGGGAGTCTCGCCCACAACCCCGACCGTGATAATTTCGATTGACGCGGGGTTTTCAAGGGCATGTTGTGCCGGCTTCATCTCGCTGGCAAAGCCCGCAAGACTCGCGCCATCGATGCCAATACGAAATTCTCCCGCACCGGCTCCGTGGGCATGCTGCGCGCAAACGAGCTCGACAAGTCTGTGGGTGAAAGCCGCCTGCGCGTCGCTCAGCGACTGAGTGTCGTTTGCGAATAGACCGTAATGGTATTTCCCTTTGAACGATTCGGTGCGGCCTAACACGGCGGCGATCGCGCCGCGTTTCGCCTCTTCACGCGAGTGCGCGTCTGCGGAGTGATAGCTAGATGGGCGGCGGCGCAAAACGAAATGCTGGGGAGCTGAGGCCTGAGATTGGTGGTCGGTCATAGCGTGTAATCGGTTATCGCGGCGGCGGTACGGGCATTGGACGTAAGTGTACGTATTTGTCGCCTCCTCCACGAGCCAGACCCATTTAGGTGTGGTTCGAGGTGAGAGCGCTCAGGGTGTTAATAACGATGACGCCCTCAATATAGCGCGCGAGGACCTCATTGCCTAGGTTCACACTCGCTAAACGCGCAGCCTAACTTAGGCTAGAATGACTGCGCGCAGTCCGTTCGCGCTCCAGTTCTTAGAAACCTAGCTTAGGATCAGCGACATGATAGCGAAACATAAGCAGCAATCTAGCCTGCTCGCACTCATAGCCCCTCTCGAAGATAGCGAAGCCTCGCCTAATCGCATCGCACTTCAGCGCTTGCTTCAGCTGCGCGCGTTTGTGACGGTTATTGGTTTGCTAGGCTTGGCTATCCTGCTTCCATTCAGCAGCATAAAGGTTCCGCCAAGCGCGATAATAGGACTGCTGATCGGCGTCGCTGCGAGCCTCGTTATCGGTTTTTGGCGACTCCGCTCAGCCGTATCACTCCTCCCGCTTGAGCTGTTAGGCCATCTTCTCGCAGACGTGGTTTTGCTTATTCTGCTCCTAACTCAAACCGGTGGCATCAGCAATCCACTTATCTCCTATCTGCTCGTGCTGCTCGCAGTCAGCGCGACCATTCTTCCTCGCTTGATGGTACTGAGCTTTGCCGCTGGCAGCATTGCTATCTACACTTTTTTCTTGTTGATCGACCTGAGTTCTGGCCAGCAAATGTCGATGGGCTCCGAGGGTCAGGCGATGACCTTCCAGCTTCACCTTGTGGGAATGTGGGTAATATTCGTGGTGAGCGCCGCCTTGATTACAGCCTTTGTCACGCGTATGGCAGAAGGCATTCGAGCGCGAGAGATCAACCTTGCGCACGCCCGCGAAGAGGCGCTGCGCAGCGAACAGCTCATTGCTATTGGCACGCTCGCGGCGGGGACTGCGCACGCATTGGGCACACCGCTGTCGACTATGGCCGTGCTGCTCGGCGAACTCGATTCGATAGCGACGGAGAATTTAGCAGCACCAGAGGTCAAGGAAGATATCAGTATTTTACGCCAGCAGGTGACACGCTGTCGCAATTCGCTCACACAACTCACACGCTATTATCATAAAGACGACGGCGGTGGCGCGAGCAAGAGTTTGATTGCCGATTTTATCGAGGATATTCGCGAGTACTTAGTCAATATTCATCCTACTTCTAACATTAAATTTGAAGTGCAAGATACTGATAAAAAACAACTAACCTCTGACCCTAGTATTAAACATGCAGTAATCAATATTATCGAAAACGGAATAAAAGCAGCGCGAACCGAGGTTTGCGTGAGCGCGAAAACACTTACCTCAAACGCCTCTGGCGGCCACCAAGAATTTATTGAACTGATTATTACCGACGACGGCCCAGGCATTCCCGACGAGGTGATGGAGAATCTCGGTGAGCCTTTTATTTCGATAAGAAACCAAGGCATGGGACTCGGCATTTACCTCGCCAATGCCTCGATCCAGCGACTCGGGGGAACGATTGAGATGAGCAATATCAGAAGTGGCGCACGCACCCGTATCACACTGCCCATTGAGCGCCTCGCACTGACCGACACAGCAGCGAAAGGATTTACCCAATGACGCTCTCCCTTTTGCTCGTCGAAGACGACGAGGTGTTTGCTCACGCTATTACTCGCGCGCTCGGCCTGCGCGGCTACGCTGTAACTCATACAACAAACGCTGATGCCGCGAGCCATACAATCACTGAGACAAACTTCGATTTCGCTATTCTCGACTTGAATCTAGGCGGCCATACCTCGCTCTCACTGATCCAGCCGTTGCGCGCTTCTAACCCCAAGATGCGCATACTTATGCTGACAGGCTATGCGAGCATAGCGACGGCTGTAGAGGCTATTAAACTGGGCGCCGACGATTACCTCGCCAAGCCGGCCGATACGGGCGACATCCTCAACGCCTTGCTCGAAGAGGGCCATGAGGCGTCGCCGACATCTGCGTTGACAACAGAATCAGCGCTCGAGCCTATGTCAGTGAGGCGGCTCGAGTGGGAACATATCCAAAAGGTTTTGGCTGAAAACGAGGGCAATATCTCGGAAACTGCACGGCAACTAAAAATGCATCGCCGCACCCTGCAGCGCAAGCTGCAGAAGAGGCCTGTCGCCGGCTAATGTAACCCGACGACAGAGTGTGGAAAACCGGCTTACGCTAGCGACGACCCAATGGCGTCGACATGAGATGTCGACCACCGTCGACAATGAGTGTTTCGCCCGTGACCACTTGCGGCCCCGTCACAAAGTGCAATATCGCCTCGGCTACGGTATCGGGGCAAGCAGTCACACCCAACGGCGCATCCCGTCGATTCGCGTCTCTAACCGCCTCGTATTGTGTGTCGCCCAATCCCTCACGCAGCCAATCGCCCTCGATAAAGCCCGGGCAAACTGCGTTCATGCGTATTTTAGGGCCTAGAACGCGAGCAAGTGACATCGTCATCGTTACCATCGCTCCCTTTGACGCCGCGTAAGCAATGCTGCTGCCGATCCCTGTCACAGCTGCCGTAGACGCAATATTTACAACGGCGCCTCCTTCGTCATTTGCCTCCATGGCCGCGCGAGCGGCGCGGGTCATCTGATAGCAGCCAATCACATTAACCCCGTAGATACGCTGAAAATCCTCGGCGTCCAGGCCATCGAGGTTATTGTGGTCGACAAATTTGGTGGTACCGGCATTGTTAACAAGAATATCAACGCGACCCCATTTATCCATCGCAGCTTTTACCATCGCCACGCAATCGGTGTCGTTAGCGACACTTCCGCCGAAGCAAACCGTTTCGACGCCCAGCTCCTCGCACTCTTTAGCGACCTGCGTGGCCCCCGCGGAGTTAGCGTTGTAATTAATAACAACATGACAGCCAAGGCTGGCGAAGAGGCGTGCAGTTGCCGCACCAACACCACTGCTAGACCCCGTGATAATTGCTACTTTGTTGGATAGATCTTTCATTCTTAAAACCCCTGTTAGCAGTCGTTAAACGCAGGCTTTCTCGCTGCGAAATTACTTGGGTGAAACTAGCATGCCAGACACGCTTTGCCGAGCCGCAATCCCCTTATTTTGATTGCTTTAAAGCGTTGCAATACCAACCGATAGGGTTACAATACGTAACACTTTGTCGAGACAAACCCTCCCTACCTTGGCCTAATTAATGTGATACTGCAGCGCAGCGCATATTCTAGTCCTGTGTTCTATCAAGGAGTTCATCTAGCTTTCACAGCGAGTCGTATTAGTGGCTAAGTCGAACCTTAAAACGGTGGCAACGAGGCCTGCGACGAGATGACAAGATCAATAATTTAGCAATCGGAGGCTGAATTGAAAAAGCAGCAACTAGTAGCAATCGTAATTTTTATCGCTGTTGTCGCGTGGATGCTTATTCCGCGCGAAGGCATCAGTACTGCCGGCGAAGCAAAGCCCGATGTAGTGGTTACTGCAGCCCCAGAGGGCAGCAATGCCGGCGAAGGCCTTGAAACACCTCTCGTGCGCACGCTGGCGGTAAGCGAGGAAGACTACACGCAGCAAATTCGAATCCGTGGACGAACACAGGCGTTCCGACATGTGATGGTAAGGGCTGAGGAGCCGGGCAAATTAATCAGCGAACCTGTTGCTCGTGGCGCACGCGTTTCTCAAGGTGATGTGCTCTGCGAACTTGCCATCGACGCCCGCGACGCCAACCTAAGCGAATCACTAAGCCGCCTCGAGCAGACGCAGTTCGAATACAGAGCGTCGCTGGATCTGCAAAAGCGCGGCCTGCAATCAGAGGTGATCGTCGCGCAGCAAAAGGCTGCTGTATCAGCTGCCGAAGCCGCGGTGAGTCGTGCCGAACTTGCACTCGCGCGCACAAAAATTCTTGCGCCTTTCGACGGTGTGGTCGAAACGCGGTCAGTCGAATTAGGCGACTTGCTCAATGTTGGCGCAGTCTGCGCCTCCGTGCTCGACGACAGTCCTATGCTCTTGGTTGGACTTGTACCCGAGCAAAATATTACTGCCCTCGAAGTAGGATCACTGGTCGAAGCCGAACTGGGCACCGGCATGCGCATTAGCGGACATGTTACCTACCTCGCTCGCGCTGCAGACACTAGCTCGCGCAGCTATCGCATCGAAGTCGAAGTCGACAACAGCAACACGAGTATTCGCGAAGGTATTACAGCCGAGCTCTTGGTTGATGCACAGGATTTGCGTGCTCACCAAATTCCCTCGTCGGCCCTCACACTCGACGACACCGGTGAGATTGGCGTGAAGATTCTCGATCGCAATAATGTTGTGCAGTTTCAGCGCGTCAATATTATTGGCGACAGCAGCAATCGCTTGAATCCCGGTGTTTGGGTAACCGGACTCAGCGGCAGTACGACGCTTGTCACGATAGGCCAAGAAATCGTTTTCCCTGGCCAGCGCGTCGACAGTACAACGACGTTTTAGCGAAAAACTAATAAAGAGTACCAATACCTTAGCACTGAATTCTGGGCGGACTAGATGAAAAATTATATCGACACGGCTGTATCGCGCTCGCGCACGACGCTGAGCATCTTTGTGGCGATCATGCTTACCGGCTTCGGCTCGTATCTCTCGATTCCCGTCGAGTTAAATCCTGACGTCGAAGTACCGATAATCATCACCACGATTATTCACGAGGGGATCTCGCCTGAAGATGCTGAGAGGCTGCTCGCGAAACCGACAGAGGTAGAGCTTAAGTCGCTCGACGGCATTACGCAGATTAGTTCGTTCTCGAGCGAGAACGCGGCGACGATTATTACCGAATTCGATATCTCTTTCGAATCCAAGACAGCCCTGAGCGATGTTCGTGAAGCGGTGAATAGAGCGAAAGCGAGATTCCCAGCCAACACCGAAGAGCCCCTCATGCAGGAGGTCTCTGCTGCGGGCTTGCCCGTTGTACAAATCGCGGTGGGTGGGCAAGGCGTACCAGAGCGCGTGCTACTGCGAGTGGCTGAGCAACTGCAGCGCGAAATCGAAATCTTACCGCAGATTCTCGAAGCGGTAATGGTCGGTAATCGCGAAGAACTCCTCGAAGCTGAGATCGATCCGGGGAAACTTGAAACCTACGGCATTCCGAACAGTGCGATAGTCAGCACGGTCATGAATAACAACCGCCTAATCCCAGCGGGCCAAGTTGACACCGGTCAGGGCAGCTTTTCTGTCAAGGTGCCAGGGCTCATCGAAAATGCCGAAGACCTGTTCAATTTACCCTTAGCGTCAACCGATCTAGGCGTACTCACTGTCGCCGACATAGCCGAGGTGCGCCGCACATTTAAAGATGCCACCCGCTATTCCTACTCCAACGGGTCTGCGTCTATTTCGCTTAACGTCAACAAGCGTAAGGGCGCCAACCTTGTCGAGTCAATGGAACAGATCGACGCAGTCGTCGAGCGTATCCGCCCCACCCTGCCACCTTCAGTCACTTTGTCTTATATCAACAACACAGCGCCGCTCGTGTTAGAGCAGAACCTGGGCCTGCAGGGCAACATGGCCACCGCAATGGTGCTTGTTCTGATCGTTGTTATAGCCTCGGTCGGCGTGCGCTCGGGTCTTATCGTCACGCTCGCCGTGCCGTTCTCATTCTTCTTCGCATTTATCATTATCAGCCTCCTCGGATTCACCTATAACTTTATGGTGATCTTTGGCTTGCTGCTCGGACTCGGCATGCTCATCGATGGTGCCATCGTAATGGTCGAATACGCCGACAGGAAAATGGCAGAGGGTCTCAACAGCTTAGAGGCCTATAGAGCGGCAGTTGATCGAATGTTTTGGCCAATCATGGCATCGACTGCAACGACACTGGCGGCATTCCTACCGATCATGTTCTGGCCCGGCGTCTCAGGCCAGTTCATGAGCTACTTGCCAATCACTGTTTTCGCCGTGCTTATCGGATCGTTGTTTTACGCACTTCTCTTCGCACCGACTATCGGCGCGCTGATCGGTCAGGGATCAGCCGCTGCTAAGGCCTTTGCCAAAGGCGGCAGTGACGATGGCCGCGTAGTCGCTACAGGTATTACTCGGCTCTATGAGAAGTCACTCAAGGTCGCTGTGAAACTCCCTATCACTGTTTCCCTCCTCAGCATCGTCACGCTCGTCACCATCGTTTGGGCATATGGCCGCTACGGTAAGGGCGTTGAGTTTTTCACCGGCGTCGAGCCAAGTCAGACTCAAATTCAAGTTTTTGCCCGCGGTAACTATTCGCCTGCCGAGCTGCGCGATGTCATGCTTAGCGTACAAGAACGCATTTACGAGGTTGGCTATTTCAAAGGTATCGTCATGCAGTCTGGCACGGGACAGCAGCTTGGCGGTGACCAGCAAACGGCACCCGACCTGATCGGCTATATATTCGTCGAAATGGTTGATCGCCGCGAACGCGAGCTAGACGGCTTCGAAGTCGAAAACCGTTACCGTCAAGCTATCGCAAACTTGCCCGGCGCACGGGCGGAAGTAGTTTCTCTCGAGCAGGGCCCGCCTGTGGGCAAAGAGATTCAGATTGAACTATCGGGAGAGGAGTTGGAGCCTCTCTTCGCCGAAGCTGCGCGCATTCGCAATTTTCTGGAAAACGACATGACTGGGCTTATCGATATCGATGACACGGCACCGGTGCCCGGCATCGAATGGGAAATCAAAGTCGACCGCGCACGCGCTGCAATGATGGGCGCAAGCATGGCAGAAATCGGCACCGCGATTCAGCTCATGACAAACGGCGTGTTTATGGGTGATTACCGCCCTAACGACAGCGAAGAAGAAGTCGACATTCGCATTCGCTACCCAGCCGAATACCGTGGTATCGAGCAGATGGATACGATTCGTATCGCAACCGCCAATGGGCCTGTTCCAATAAGCAGTTTCGTCACTCGGGTCGCCAAACCCGCGGTGAGCAGCATCCAACGAGTCGATGGCGCGCGCGTAGTTTATGTCCGTGCTAACCCTGCTCCGGGCATCGTTGCCAGCAACAAGCTTACTGAAATAGACGCCTGGCTCGAAGAGAATCCTCCTCAGCGCGGCGTAACTGCGGTATTCCGCGGCGCTAACGAAGAGCAAGCCAATTCGGCAGCCTTCCTAGGTAAAGCGTTCAGCCTTGCGATGGCACTCATGGCGATACTGCTCGTGACTCAGTTCAACAGCTATTATCAGGCGTTCATCATCTTGTCGTCTGTGTTGCTATCCACAGCAGGTGTTCTGCTAGGACTCCTCACGACAGGCCAAACCTTCAGTGTGATCCTCACAGGCATCGGTATTGTGGCGCTCTCGGGGATTATCGTGAACAACAACATTGTGTTGATCGACACGTTTAATTATCTCAAAGCAAAGCACGGGGATTGGACACTCGAAGAAATAATCGTTCAGACAGGCGTACAGCGCCTAAGGCCGGTTTTCCTCACCACGTTCACGACCGGCTTTGGGCTGCTGCCGCTGGCGATGCATGTCTCTGTCGATCTTATCAATGCTGAAATCGAAGTCGGCGGGCCGATTACTTCACAGTGGGTTAGCCTTGCGTCCGCCATCGTGTTCGGGTTGTCGTTCGCAACTATACTGACGTTAATAGTCACACCTGCGATGCTGGCTCTCCCCGATGCAGCGCGTAAGATGCTGCGCATGAAGGCTAAGCACCAACCTCTTGAGACTAGCATCGCCGTCAGCTAAGAAAAGGCTCTAACGATATGTGCGATTCGAAATCAACGTCTCAGCAAGCAGGAGCAATAACACTAAGCTGAGTATCCACCACCAGAGTCGCTGCGGCGACTCTAATTCGACCATGCGCTGCGCTGTGCGAACCTCGCGCGGCGCAAGCGTTGTGTTCTCCGGATTGATTACGGCATCAAAAATCGATTCGGCAGACACTCTTGCTAGCGCCGATTCGCCGGCATCCGAATTAATAGCAACCCACTGCGAGCGCGTTGCGCGCTCCAGCCTCGTCAAACCCACGGCAGTAAGGTCGGCTACCTCAGAGTCGCCGATAACGTAGCTGGCCGACTCGCTCGGGCGCGCTGCTAAGTAATTGAGCGATTCGTGAACGAAAGGTAGATACAAAGGCTGCAATGGAAAATCACCCCATTCCGAATCCAAAGGCATCGCCGTGAGCAATACACGGCCAGCGCCGACTTTTGCATCAAGCAGCGCGGGCGAGGCATCGTCAAAACGCATCAGCGTCGCCGCATCTTCTTTAGGCTCTAAAGTCCAAACGCGCTGGAAACGCGATGACCATTCGACAGGTAACTTGGCAAACAGCGGATGCCTGCGATCGAAGTCGGCTATGATGCGATAGTCACCTATTCGCAGCCGCTGACTTCCTACTAGACGACCCGGTAGAATCGAGTCCAGTGTGCTCCCAGCCGCACTCGTTTGGTCGCCTGGCGCAACGAGAAGCCCACCGCCGGCGCGCACAAAGTCGGCGAGCACGCGCGATTGTTGAAGACCCAAATCACTGACATTTAGGAGAACGACTACCTCCACGCTTTGGATAAGTTCCGGCGTCAAACGGTTTGGGACTGTGCTTGTCACAGAGAATGGACTAGCCACCCCGCTACCGCTCGCTAGCTCGAACCAATGCGCTTCGTCGTCGAACCAGTCTGACGAGGCCTCACCGTTAACCACTAACACATCGACCTTTGGCTCGATGGTCACAGCAGCGAAACGGGAATTATCCTCGATGAATTCATCTCCTTGTACGCGAACCTCTATCGCCCGCTCGCCGCTCCCCTCCAGAATATAAGCAAACTCGACAACCTTTTCTGACACATCCGTAAGCTCAACAGCCGCCCGTTCGATCACCTCGCCATCGATTAGAAGACTCACCTGCGCGCGTTCGACTGGCAGCGATCCTGAAGACCTTATGCGAGCCAGCACGGGGTCGGCTTGTATCCCATCGATTAATGTCGCAGGTACGCGCACATCAACAACCGTCAGGTTTTGAGTCTCTTCGACGCCAACATCTATTGGGGTAAAAGCAACGCCCGGCGCCAACTTCCAACTCCCCTCTAGCCCATCGGCGCCCGTGGCTTGAAAATCCGAGAGCAATGTAATTGACCGATTATCGAAGGTGGCGGCAGCGAGCATTTCATCGGCCAGCGCTAAGCCCGAACGAATGCTCGATGCGCCGAAGCTAGGTTCAGTCAACGAATCGAGTGCGCGTCTTAACGCCGCCGGCTCATCGGTAAAATCGGTTAGCACTGTGGCACGTTCGCCTAGCACCACAATCGCGATCTCATCCCCAGGCCCGAGATTGTCCATAAAGTCATTGGCCTCGGCTATAGCCGCAGCGAAAACGCCGCGGTAGCGCATGCTTAGTGTTGAATCGATAACCAGTACCGCTGATTGCGGGTCGGCGTCTAATAACTTGGCGAGAGATTGATTAAGCAAGGGTCTTGCGAAGGCAAAAACTAAGAGGCTGATCAATAGCGCGCGCAGTAACAGCAACACCCACTGCTGTAGTTGCTGAAAAAGAATGAGTTTCTTCGGCGTGTTTTTAAGGAAGCGTATAGAGCCAAACACAACTTTAGGCGGACGTTCTCGCCTAATCAGATGAATCGCGATCGGAATTAATGCAGCCAACAGGCCAAACAAAAAAAGGGGCGCTAGAAACACCATTTAGAATCCCCTCGCCCGCTTACTTAAATAGGCCGACAGCGCCGAGTCGATCGGATCGGCTGTATTGAGCAGACAGTAGTCTACTCCCGCTCTCTGACATTGCTTTTTACATTCGGCAAGATAGGTATTCACATTCTCTAGATAGGCATCGCGCACCGACGCTGGCGTTGTAATAAACGCTTCGCGTGTTTCGCTATCGATAAATTCAGACGACTCGTCGAAGGTAAAGTGAAGCTCCGCGTCATCCATAACATGCAGCACGATCACATCGTGACCCATCGCGCGGAGGTTGCGTAGCGTTGCTATCGTTTCCTCCTCGCCTTGCAGCAGATCAGAGATCAGCAGGACGAGACTCTTCTTGGTCAGCGTCGCAGCGAGGTCACCTAACGGCCGCGCTGCGTCAGTCTGATCGCCGGGCGACACTTGCGTTAGTAGCCGCAACAAATGCATGAGATGAGGCTGCCGACAGCGCGCAGGCAAGAACTCGCGTAACTTATCATCGAAGGTAATGAGACCCACTGCGTCTCGCTGGCGCATAATAAAATACGCGAGCGCCGAAGCAACGCTGATGCCGTAATCGAGTTTACTCATACCACCCGAGGTGTAGGTCATCGAAGCACTCGTATCGAGCGCGATCATACAGCGTGTGTTCGTTTCGTCTTCGTACTGCTTGATATAGAGTTTGTCGCTGCGAGCGTAGAGTTTCCAGTCAACGTGACGAAGATCATCACCGCGCTGATAGTGGCGATAGTCATTGAATTCGACACTAAAGCCGCGGTGCGGACTGCGATGTAAACCCGACAAAAAGCCCTCGACCGCGACGCGTGCCCTTAGCTCGAGATTATCGATTCCGGCGAGAATACTCGGATCCAAGAAATTCGCAGCCCCTTGGGTGGCCGGTCGAGACTTAGAGGCGTCTGTGTCTGTGTTGCTTGGCATAGGCTTCAGGTCTGGCTACTACTGTTTTGTCTATTGTGTCGCGTGAGTCAACGAACGGCACTCGCGACCGCGTAATTGATTACAGACCAGAGCTCGGCTCTGGTACCTCTTCGAGCAAACGCGCTATGACTGTGTCGGTAGTAATGCGCTCTGCTTCTGCGTGGAAATTGAGTAACACGCGATGGCGAAGTACCGACGGAGCCAGTGCGCGAACATCACCAAAAGAAACGTTATAGCGGCCATGCAGTAGCGCGCGCACCTTGCCTGCGAGAATAAGATTCTGTGAGGCGCGAATACCCGCTCCCCAACTAACCCAGTCTTTGATGAATTGCGGCGCCACGTCAGACTGTGGCCGAGAAGAATGCACGAGTCTTACTGCATACTGAATCACCGCTTCGGCTGCCGGCACCTGTCGTGCGATGCGCTGGAACTCCAGGATATCCTCGCCGCTTAATGGGTGTGCAAGAGCGGTGTCTCGTGTCTCAGTTGTGTTGGCCACCACCGCAACCTCGTCCGCTTCAGACAGATACTTAAGCTCGATTTTGAACATAAAGCGGTCGAGCTGTGCCTCGGGCAATGGATAAGTGCCCTCAAGCTCGATCGGGTTCTGCGTGGCAAGCACGAAAAACGGTTTTGCCATGGGGTAGGTAACC
>Ga0255765_1000725_pt1 | contig 44107 bp, 33 predicted proteins | sample 041ome_8_FD_179965 | JGI IMG/M metagenome (GOLD analysis project Ga0255765, IMG submission 179965) | Coastal salt marsh microbial communities from the Groves Creek Marsh, Skidaway Island, Georgia - 041407BS metaG (version 2) | ecosystem: Environmental > Aquatic > Marine > Intertidal zone > Salt...
TTTTGTTTTCTGTTTGTTTTTTTTTTTTTGCCCCTCCCCCTCCCCTCCCCCGGAGTGTGAAGCTGAATTTTTTTGTGTGCCTCCCTTCACGCATCGTCGGGGGAGAAATACGTACACGAGAGAGAGACTAGAGAGAGAGAGAGAGAGACTAGAGAGAGAGAGAAGAGAGACACACCACAGTAGTCACACGTCTTCTCTCTCTTCTCACTTAGAACGAATAGTCACGCGCAGAACGAAACGAGCGCAAGACTCAGAAGGGAAGAGGGAAAACAAAAAAGAAGAAGAAGAAGAAGAAGAAGAAGAAGAAGAAGAAAACCACACATGGCGGTCAACTTTAGACACATGAAACGTCCGACTCCCGCGCAAGGCTTGAAGGCGATGATTCGTTTTGGAATCGTCTGTTTCTTTTTCGCGATGACGGTGAACTTTATCGCGACGCACTATCACTCGAGATATCCATCCTCGTCTGGTTCTTCTTTTTCTTCGTCTTCGTCTTCGTCTTCGACGTCGTCCGTTTTGGGTGGTGGTCACCACGACCATTCGTCGTCATCGTTATACTTTCCGTCTTGGATGTCATCCTCTGCGCACGATGACGAGCACGACGACGACGCGCGACATCAACAACACGATGACTTCCCACGAGTCGCTTCTTCTTACGACAGCAACATCGGGTGCTCGTCCTCGTCGACGAATAAACGAGTGAAAAGCGAACCTTTAAAGACAGAGTATACGGATATGGACGTCGTTATCGTCATGGTGGCGCCCGTGTGCACGACGCAGCAAGTCGTCGAACGCTTGAACTTTCACTATCACTTTCGGAAGATTTATTTCGTCGTGAAACAGGTTGAAATATGCCCGTATTTGCGTTCGTTGGCGAAGAATATCATATGTTTAGACGAAAATAAAGTCATACCCGGAGTCACGTACTCCTCGTTGTCCGAACGAGGCGAGAAGTTGAAACAGATTGGCCAAAAAGAAGGGTCCAATCGAGTCGGTTGGTATTTGCAACAATATCTCAAGTTGGGAGTCGCGTTGCACGTGAAAGATTTGTCGGAGTATTATTTAGTTTGGGATGCGGATAATATTGCCACGCGTCCATTAGAATTAGTGAGAGAGACGACGAAGAGCGAAAACTATGCGGTTCGGTTTTGCGCGAACCCGGTGACGCATAAGAGCACCGGGTACGCAAAGTTCTACAAGCGCATCGTGGGCGATAGGTTGATGAAACCGGGCGGGTACCCTAAAGACCCGAAAGGTGATTCGTTTAATTACGTCTGTGGATTTATGGTCATGAAAAGAGAATACGTCCGCGAGATGACCGATTATATCACGAATTACTTGAAAAACGGAGAGGATAGTCATTTGTTGGATCACTTGAGAGAGGACGAGAAAAAGTTCCCGTGGGACATTCACGCCATCGCCAACGAAGTCGCCACCGTCGAAGGTGGGCACTATTACTTCTCCGAGTACGACACGTACGGGTCATGGGTGCAAAAGATGCACCCGGATGAACACCAAGTGGATTATTCGAGCGAATATGCCAGAAATCCAACCGTCGCAGTCGCGCCGAGTAGTTTGACCGAAGCGGAGTTTAAAAAATTAGCGCGCAATCCGAAAAATCCTCTTCCGTACAAGTTTCCGTGTTGCATGAAGCACGAGAAGATTTGTGAGCGCGCGAGAAAAGCGGCGCGAACGAGTGATGGTTTAGTTCACGTTTTAGTATGGGAGGAGCACAAGATGCGATATCGAGGCACGTCCAGTCAGTGCACGGACGCGTTGCCGTTAGAGTTGAAAGAAGCCTTAGAGGCGAGCGGAGGCGACGGCGTTAAGCCCGATCGGTGATTGAGAATGAACCTATATAGTGAGTCTTCTAGGAATAAGCGATATGTAACGGTTCCAAGATAATAGTAGTCAGCGTTTATGGAAACGTGTGTCGGCTCGACGACGGCAGAGGCGAGTGACTCGAGACTTGCTGTGTATGTATTTTTTTTTTCCTTTTGTCTTTTCTTCTTTTCTTCTTTTCTTTTTCGGTGCGTGAGCTCTCTTCGTCTCTCTCTCTTTTTCCTCTCCTTTCGATTGATTTGTGGCTCGGATTTTCCGAAATTTCCGAAAACACACGAAAGATATTCTCGTCGTCGTCCTTCTCTCTCTCTCATCGTCAGAAATACACATCTCACTCGAAACACATCATCACAAACAAACTATTTATAAAAATGGCTACTTCCAGCACATTCATCGCGCAACCAAACTTCTTGGTTAAGAAAAATGTGTTTACGGTGAGTCAATCACGTCGCGCTTCTTTTTTTTTGTGTGCTCGGTTTCGCTCGTCTTCAAAATCGCGGTCGCATTTCGCGCGAGACACAAAGGTGATGATGACGTGCAAAAAAAGTTGGACGAAAACAAATTCTAATAAATATGTTTTATATTTGCGCGCGTCGACACGAACAAACACACTCACGCGCTCTCTTTCTCCTTCTGTTTTCTCGCGTTTTTCTCATCTTAAACAGGCTTCTAGATCTCGAACGCCGCTTCGAACCGCCGGTGGTAGAGGATCGGTCGTCAAAACTGAAGCGTTTTTCAACTTTGGCAAGAAGAAAGAAGTTGCCGGGCAACCGATGGTGTGCATCGATTGCGGATACATTTACAGAGGTGATTTCAGCGCGTTGCCAAACTCGTACAGATGCCCGACTTGCGGTGTTGGTAAGAATCGATTCAAAGCCGCGATGACTCCGGCCATTGGCGTCGCACCACCGAAAAAACAGGCGCCGACTTTTAACACGGCGGGCGTCTTAGCCGAAAAGAGGAAAAACAAGGAGGCGTTCCGCGCGAGAAGAGCGGCGGCGGGCAAGAAGAAGAGTCCGAGAGAGTTGGCGAGAGAGAAAATGCTCGAGGAGCAAGCGAAGAAAGACGCGAAGAGAGGCGGCGGTCTCTTCGGTCGCTAATTATTATAACTCGTTGTTTTTGTAGTAGGAGAAGAAAGAGAAAGACGTGATGTCGCGACAATTACTTCAGAGAGTGTTTTTTAATAATATATACCAAGTGTAATTATCCAAATCTTTTTTATAACACAGACATACCGGTTTATCAATCTAAAACCTTGGCAACGACGCCGGCACCGACCGTACGCCCTCCTTCGCGCAACGCGAATCTTAAACCTTGCTCCATGGCAACTGGAGTGATCAACTCAAACGTGCACGTCACGTTGTCGCCCGGCATGACCATCTCGACGCCTTCCGGTAACGTGATGTTCCCGGTGATATCGGCGGTTCTCATGAAAAACTGAGGTCGGTAGTTGGAAAAGAACGGCGTGTGTCTACCGCCTTCGTCCTTTGTCAGGACGTAAATCTCTGCTTCAAATTTCGCGTGCGGAGTAATCGAGCCCGGTTTGCAAAGCAACTGGCCTCTCAAAACTTCATCTCTCTTCACGCCTCTCAAGAGTAAACCGGCGTTATCGCCAGCTTGCCCTTCGTTCAATTGTTTCTTAAACATTTCTACGCCAGTTACGGTGGTTTTCTTTGTCGGCACGATGCCGACGAGATCGACGTCTTCGCCGACTTTAATCCTCCCTTGTTCGATTCTACCAGTCGCCACCGTACCTCTCCCTTGGATCGAAAACACGTCTTCTACGGGCATAGTGAACGGCTTATCCAACGCTCTCTCCGGCGTCGGCACGTACTCGTCGATCTTGTCCATCAATTCTAAAATTTTTTCCTTGCCAATGGCATCGTTCGTCCCTTTCAACGCGTGCAACGCCGATCCTTTGACGAACGGAATATCGTCCCCAGGAAACTTATAAAACGATAACAACTCTCTCAACTCCATCTCTACCAATTCCACCAACTCCTCGTCGTCCACCATATCGATCTTGTTCAAAAACACGACCAAACTCGGCACTCCGATTTGTCTCGCCAACAAAATATGTTCTCTCGTTTGTGGCATTGGCCCATCCGCCGCAGAGACGACTAAAATAGCCCCGTCCATTTGCGCGGCACCAGTGATCATATTCTTCACGTAATCCGCGTGACCTGGGCAATCCACGTGCGCGTAGTGTCTGTTCTTCGTTTCATACTCAACGTGAGCGGTGGAGATGGTGATACCTCTCGCTTTCTCCTCCGGCGCTTTGTCGATCTGATCGAACGCGATTTCTTGCGCACCGCCAGCTTCTGCCATAACTTTCGTAATCGCCGCCGTTAACGTGGTTTTCCCGTGATCGACGTGACCGATAGTCCCTACGTTCAAGTGTGGCTTCGTTCGCGCGTTGATATCGTACGCAAAACATCTTCTCGTCGTTGCGTTAAAGTTGGTGAACAACAATTTGCTCAGCGGCGCGTTTTTCGTCGTCGCAGCAGCAAAAGAGGAAGAAACGGAAGAAGATGAAGACGCCGTCGCTTGGATGCCACCTCGATACCATCGTTGCGCTAACTGCGTCGCCCCGCGTCGCGTGCTTTGCGCAGATGCCATCCTTTCTTCTTCCTATATTTATATGTGTTTATGTATTTATGTGTGGTTGTCGTGTATTAATAAGGAAAGTGCGTGAAGATATTAAAAGAGAGAAGAGAGAGGGATTTGTTTCTCAATTCCGCCGTCAGCAGCACAAAAAGAACCCCCTGCCGAGAGAGAGAGAGAGAGCGAGAGAGAGCGAGAGAGAGAGGAAGCGAAAAATTCAAAAGCGAGACATCAAAAAATCATCTTTTCAAAAAAAAAAACGCGAAGTTTTCTCCACACGCACGGGTCTCTTTTGTTTGCGCGCGCGCACGAGAGAGTTAATATCACATAAACACGCGACACAGACACTTGTATACGCGAGGAATCACTGACAGTGAGAGAGAGGGAGAGAGAGAGAAAAAAAAAGAGAGAAATACCACCGAAGAAATCGACCATGTCACGTGCCTCCTCTAAAAAGCAAAATCCAGTACCGAGAAGTCCGATGACGAGCGCTGGGAAGAAACGAGAGAGAAAACTGAACGAAGTGGCGAGGAACGCTCCGGAGAGATTGACTGGGTCGGCGTCGAAAAAGGCTAAGGTTACGGCAAAGAGAAAAAAGGTTGCGAATGAAAAAGAAGAAGAAGAAGAAGAAGAAGAAGAAGAAGAAGAAGAAGAAGAAGAAAATGTCGGCATCGACGAAGACAACGAGAACGAGAGAGAAGAAGTGCGACGACCGCACTCGTACGTCGGAGTGTCCGATCCACCGGTGTCGAGGATTATCAAAGAGATTAAAGAAGCCATCAAGGTGTCCACAGAGAAAAACATGCAAGCACACCAGGGTTTATCGAATCAGGAGGTGCAACACTTGACGATGGAAGCGGCGCGGTTCTTTCTTTTTCAAATGGAAAAGAACGGCAACGCTCCCATTCCTCGAGCTTTGTACACGGAAGCGATGGCGAAAATCATGAAAGGGAAGAAAGTGAGAAACGTGGCGAGCTATATTTTACCTCGAGCGCAGATGAGATTAATGGACTATCTCGGTTTGGAACTGAAAGAAGTCCAACGAGTGACGTCGCAAGTGGAACAGAGCAAGAACAGAAACGCAGATGCTCCGTCGTCGACGTCGTTCATCCTTCGTTCGGCGCAGCCGATTGACGCGCGCGTTAAGTTTGTAGACAAACACATTCCTAAAACGAGGAAAGCGTGGAGAGGACTGGTCGTCGCGATATCTTCAATCATTCAGGTCAACGGCGGCACGATGGAAGAAACGGCGCTGTTCCGAGCTCTCGGACGATTCGGTATCCGCGTCTCCTTTAACGGCAAAGGAGAGCAACTGAGACAATGGTCCAACGATTTCGAGTGCGAACATTGCGAAATCATACCAAAACTCGTATCTCGGCGCGTCCTTTTGCGAGATAAAATCACCGCGGCTTCTGGAAATGACTTCACGTACCAATACGAACTAGGCGAAGGCGCGTTGGAGTACTTTTCACAAGATCACGCAAAGCAGTTTGTCAAAGAAATGATGCACTCGTACGAAGAAGAATTCCAGCCAAACATTCGTCGTTAGAGAGAGAGAGAGAGAGAGAGAAGTGTAGCGCATTGTTGTAAAATCTATATCGCAGAAATGAAGAGAGAGAGAGATACTCATTATTCGCGGATATGTTCGCGTCCTGATACAGTGATATTTCAAATTTCTTCTTTTTTTTTTCGTGTCTCTCTGTCTGTGTGTCTGTCCTCTCCCACACTCGCGTTTGTTTCATACGCACGCACACATACACCTATTATTTATTCTACCAGCAAAGATATCTGGAACGTGCCTTTAGACATAAACACACACGCGCGACATGAGCAGCATTTTCAGCGGTTTGTTCTCTCCCGCTCCTCGGCAACTGGGAGAGAAGATTGACGTCGTCTACGTTTGCGAGTGGTTCTTATTCCTCTCCTTCTTCTTCGTGTTTGCGAGTGGATTTTTGCACAAGTTCATGGACGCGAAAGTGATTGCAAAGGCAAACGGCGGGTCGTTCTTGGGCGCGTTTCAGATGGCATGCTTTATCCCTTTGGCGTACGTCTCGTATTACGGCATCATCACTTGGTTTTTCAGCGAACAGTTCCAAGCTTCGCGAACTGCGGAGGAACGACTGTTCGGTCCAGTTTCCGATAACGTGAGAAAAATAGGCGAGGTGCAAATAGCATTTCAGGCGTGGGATTTTCTCATATCTTTGTTCAACTCGGAGTTGAATTCAGTTGAAATGTTATTACATCACGCGATGACGGGATTGTTATGTTACTGGATGTTAAGTTTACCGTACATGTCGTTTTACGGGATATATTTCATGGGCGTTTGCGAAATCTCTTCGCTGCCCTTATCGGTGGTGGATTTCATGCGATTCTTTCCCGATTACAAGGACAAGTATCCACTCATTAACATGATTAATTCTTTATTATTTGGTGTGCTGTTTGTATGGTTTCGAATCATCAAATGGATTCAGTATAGCGCCGGCGCGTGGAGAGATTCATTGCACGTGTTGAAGATGAAGAAATTGCCGGTGCCGAGAAGCGTCGTCGCAGGAGTATTGGTTCTGAACGTTTTCTTCACGGCTTTGCAAATCGTTTGGTGTGGCTTACTTTTTAAAGAAGCGAAGAAGATGTTTTTAGGAGGAGAAGATGGCAAGAAGAGCGACGAAAAGAAGAAGAACTAAAAGTACCTGGAAGACGGTATATCTGTACAAAAACCAGTCGCTCTCGGGCATCGAGCTGGATACCCATCGACTTAAAAATAGAACTAGGCATGCAAGTAGAAATACATCGCTATAGTTAGCAACAAAAACAATCGCGCGGTTCCGTGTGTTCCTGAACAAACTTAGCTCCAATCGGTGCGCCATCCGCGTCGACGAGATTCGATATCGTCGCTCTCAATACCATCAACTTTTCCAACCGTCTCGGTTTCACTTCTACCCAGACTAACCCGGTGCTCGTTTGCACGTCGCATTCGTACACCTCTTCGAGCTTTTCTATCTCGTTCTTAATCCAGTCCGCACTAACACTCTTCGCAGCTTTTTCTTCGGTTGCTTTTTCGTTTGAGTTTTCCCGATATCTCACCCGGTCCACTCGAAACTCCAACACTCTTTGTTTGTAAAAGATTTCGCCCTTGAGCCAAACGTCTCTCCCACATATGCCTCCCAACAAGAACATCTTGACGAACACGTCGAAGCAAATGTTATTGCAATAGTACCCGTGGTCTCTCTTGTATTTTACGGAAACATTTCCCCACATATATATGTACGAGCGTACCTACCGCTTTTTATTTAACAACTTTTGGTGGTTATTTTGGTTGTGTTAGTGTGCTTTTTGGTTGTTTTCTCGCAGACAAAATACAGAAAAATGAACTCAGAGAGGATAGAGAAAGCACTTCCTTCACAACAACAATACCGCGACGATGACGACATCACCAGCAGAACCTCCGTTGGAAACGGTCACCGTGAAATGCTTCCCGGGGAAGTTGATGTTGAATAGTTTAGAAATGTTAGGCGGCGTTTTCTCGATCGGAGAAGAATTCACTGGCGAAGAAAACGGCGCGCAGTCGTACTTGTTATACGAGCACGTCGGGCTGCCGAAGTCAAAAATGGTAGCGTTTTCGCACACGTGGACACCAGAGAACGAAAGAGGGAAAGGAATAGGAAAAGCAATCACGCGCGCGGCGTTGGAGTGGGCGAAAGTAAAAGGGTATACGGTCTTACCGACGTGCTCGTTCGTAAAGAAATTCGCAGAGGATAATATAGAAGAGGACTTTGTGAAAGGCGTCGTTTCCGATATGAAAGGAAGTCGAGTCATTAGTAACAACGTTAAAATGTAATATAAAATGTGTATCGAAACACGTGTACATTGGTACTGCGTATTAGATATAGTAATGAGAGTAGCATTCGTAGTAAATACAAGAAACTCGTTCATTATTGCACTCGACATGAGTGTTCTTCGGGCGTGAGGAGCTTGCTCAGATTTTTATCCGTGCGACGGTGAAACTCATTTTTTTCTCTTTCTCCGTCCTCATCTTCATCTTCGTCCGACGCAATGCTCTCATTCAGCGGTGTGTGCGATGCAAACGAAATCTGCCGTATGGGACTTTCGTCTTTCGTCGCATTTGACTGGTCTAAAATGTTGTCAATGTCATTGTTACTATTGCTACTGTTCGCGAGGGCGCCCCCTCGCTGTTGTTGTTTCATCGCTCGTCGTCTTTGATGCTGTCTCTGTTGTTGCTGCTCTGGACTGAACATACCTCGGTTTCTTCTTTCGCGAGCGATTTCGGCTAACAAACGATCCCTACTCAACGTCAATTCCCGTTCGGTCGTTTCGTACACGTCTTTTTGATGCTTCTTTTCGTTTTCCACTTTTTGTAGTTTTAAAGTCACGTCGCTCAATTTTTTGTTCATCTCGTATTCGCGTTCTTGCATGAACGCGGATTCTCGCAGCAACGCGTTCTGAACGACTGCTTTCTGTGCTCGCACGTCGTCTAACTCTCGCGTCAAGGAATCGATTGAAACCGATAACATTGCAGCTTGGTCTTCCATTTCCATGGCGCGCATGTTTGCCTCGTCAAATGCCTCTTGTAAATCTTTCGTTCCGTTGAGTTTCTTCGTGAGCCTTTGTATTTCAAGTTCCTTTTCTTTCAACTGCATTTCTAATCTGTCGCTGAGCTGCGTTTGAGCAGATAATAACTCATCTTTAGCGCGCAAAGCGAGTTCCATGGCTTTAAACGTATCCAGCACTCTGTCGTTTGTGGTTTGAGAGTCGTCGCCTCTGTTCTCAGTAGTACTCGCGATACTCCGCCCGCCTCCGTTTTTAATAGCGCTCGTCCCGTAGTACGAGGAAGAAACTGTCGATGAGGCGGCTTCATCGTCGTCGCTGTATTCCATGTGTCGACGGGTCGCGGAAGGCGGTGTGTTCTCACCTCGATCAGTATTGATGTGATTGTCGTCGTGATTGTCGTAGTTAGCATCGCGAGTAGTAGCATCGACGTTCGCGTTGCCTAAGACTATTTTACCAATCCCGCCTTTACCAGACGAGGAATTCTTGAGCGCGCTGAAACCACTAATACCACCGCCGCGCTTCTGTCGACACTCTGGCGTCGGTAATAGGTTCAAAATTGTGTTCATCTTCGCGCACCACTCTTCCTCTCCTTCTTTTAATAAATAACTACTTTCCTTCTTCTCTTCTCTTTCTTGTTGTTTTCGTTGTTGTTGGTTGTTATTATTAGTGTGCCTCTTTAAGAACAAATCTTTTCCGTTTTGCAGTTGCACTCGTATCGCTTTCACGCTTTGGTCCTCTCCTCTTCCTCCTCCTCCATTCGTCATTGAAAACTTCTCCAACGCGTCGAAACCTACACTCGACGTCGGCTTCGACGACGAGAGGGAGAGAGAAGAGTAAAAAGAAAGCGTGCGGTTTTTCTCGTCGACAGAAACGTATCTCTCGTTCCATCTGTTCAGAAGTTCGCCTTTTTTCAAGAACCATCCGGAGAGCTCTCTGTTCTCGGACGACGGCTGATAAAGGTTGTTGGATTCATCGTGAGCGACAGTTTTATTATCTCGGTGTTTCGCGCGTTGCTCGTTTTCCTTGTTTACTTGCGCTTTCAACATGCTCTACTCGCGAGTTTTGTTTGTTCGTTCGTTTGTATATTCCCCCCCTCACGGCACGCTTTTTGCAAAGAAAATTGTACGGAGGGGGAGGGGGAAGAAAAAAAAGAGAGTTTGTGTGTGCCGAAAATTTTTTCTTTCCTCTGGATTTCCCTGAACTGCCTGACGCTGCCAAAAGGCGGAAAGCTCCCACAAACATACATCTCGCATAGGGTCGGTCGGCTTTCGTCTCTTCGTCCTCACAAAACCAAAAGTAGAACAGTCACGACGAGATGCCGTACGAGCCGAAAAATATCTTAATCACCGGCGGCGCTGGCTTTATTGCCTCCCACGTGGCCATTCTCTTCGCGAAGAAGTACCCGCACTGCAAGGTTCGTTAAGTGAATTCATCGTCGTCGATCGATAGATTTGTCGCGCGCGACCTCTCTTTATTTCTTTTTTTTCTGATTTTCTGTGGACGGCAAGACTCCTCCGCCTTTTTGTATGTATGTGTGCGATGATGACCGACCTATCGATAAGATTTATTGTTGTTGTTCTTCTCCTTGTTCTTCTTTAAAAACGTTGAAATGAATCTGACGCATTATTCGACGTTACGTCTGCTATTACATTAACGCACAGATTGTCGTTCTGGATAAGCTCGATTATTGCGCCAATGTGAAACACTTGAGCGAACTTTCGCACTTGTTAAACTTTAAGTTCATCATGGGCGATATTCAATCGGCAGATTTAGTCTCGTACATTTTACGAAACGAAAATATCGATACCATCATGCACTTCGCGGCGCAAACGCACGTGGATAACTCGTTCGGGAATTCCTTCGCGTTCACGGAAAACAACATTTTGGGCACGCACGTGTTGCTAGAGTCGTGCAAAACGCTTGGCACCATCAAACGCTTCTTGCACGTCTCCACGGACGAAGTGTACGGGGAAAGCTCGTACGAGATGAATGCCTCAAACACCGAGCACGCGAGTTTATTGGAACCGACGAACCCGTATTCGGCAACGAAAGCGGGCGCGGAAATGCTTGTCATGGCGTACGGACGTTCGTACGATTTGCCGTATCTCATCACCAGAGGAAACAACGTCTACGGGCCACATCAATTTCCGGAAAAAGCAATCCCGAAATTTATCATGTTAGCGAAAAGAGGTTTGCAAATTCCTTTGCACGGGGACGGAATGGCGACGAGATCCTACATGCACGTCTCGGATGCCGCGAGTGCGTTTGATAGCATCTTGCACCACGGCGAAGATCGAGGTGTGTACAACATTGGTGCGCAAGAAGAACGAACTGTTCGCTCCGTTGCCGAAGATATTTGCAAAGAATTGAATTTGAACGCTGACCATGTCGTCACGTACGTTAAAGACCGTCAGTTTAACGATAGAAGATACTTTATCGATTGCACGAAGCTCCTCGCGTTGGGATGGAAGCAAGAAAAATCGTGGGAAGACGGTTTGAGAGAAACCATTGCGTGGTACGAGAAGAACGGCGAAAACGATTATTGGGGCAATCTTTCGGCTGCGTTGGTCGCCCACCCTACGGGTGGACACGTCACGGCATCGCCGAATGTCTTCGAAGAAATCGCGGGAAGTACGGCAGAAGGAAAGGCTGAAGACGCGGCGGAAGCGAACAAACCAGTATTCTTAATTTACGGTCGAACTGGTTGGATCGGCGGTATGCTCGGTCGCCTCTTGCAAGAACAAGGACACAAGTACTATTACGGCGCGGCGAGATTATACGATAGGAAAGCCGTGGAGGATGACATTGCTCGATGCAAACCGACCCATATTTTGAACGCCGCCGGTATCACGGGTAGACCGAACGTCGATTGGTGCGAATCCCACAAAAAAGAAACGGTCCAAACGAACGTCACCGGTATTTTAACCTTGGTCGATGTTGCGGATAAGAACGGCATTCACGTCACCAACTTTGCCACCGGTTGCATTTATTCCTACGACGAGAAACATCCGATCGGCGGCCCAGGTTTTACCGAGGACGATCCACCAAACTTTGGCGGTTCCTTTTATTCGCACACGAAAGGGATGGTGGAAGACTTGCTCAAAAACTACGACAACATCCTGCAGTTGCGTCTGAGAATGCCCATCGATAACCGGTTGGATAACCCGAGAAACTTCATCTTTAAAATTGCAAACTACGACTGCGTCGTCAACGTGCCAAACTCGATGACGGTATTGGACGAACTCGTTCCGTACGCCATCGACGGTGCGTTACGAAAGCTCACCGGGATATACAACTTTACCAACCCAGGAGCAATCTCGCACAACGAAGTTTTGCAACTGTATAAAGATTACTGTTCGCCAAACTACACATGGAAGAACTTCTCTTTAGAAGAGCAAGACAAAATCTTAGCCGCTCCGAGAAGTAACAACGAGTTGTGCGATAAGAAGATTAAATCCGCGTGGCCGCAAATTCTCAACATTAAAGAAAGTTTGATCAAGTACGTCTTTGAGCCGAACAAACAGAGAGGCGGTAAAGTGAGAGGTGGCGCGAAAGGAGAGTGTTAAAAGCGCCGCTTTTGTTTTCTCTGAGAGAACACCGCATCAATATATAGTTTTGTTATTCCGTTGAAATAAATATTTTATCCATACCATACAGTGTAGAAGAAGTACGAAGAGGCTCCGCAAACGAGGCATTCGGTCGAACGCAGCGAGGTAGCACAACTTTTTGCACAAAACTCTGCGGTTCATTTTAGATGGATAACTACTTTCTCGACACTTTTTCGGCACCCCACAAAACAAAAACTCTTCATTGTCACAAGCACGCGATTATAGTAGCCCGTGTGCAGAGAGGAAAGCATCGTCATGTCGACCACCAATTCGACCATTATCACTACTATCACCACCAACACCGGGTCAACGATGAACGACGAGAAGGGCGAAGAAAAAGAGGAAGGAGTGAGAGGAGGGAAAAAATCAATTCATTACATCATAGAGTCGAGAGATAAAGAAAACAAATACTTGAAGGAGTTTATAGGCAGCGAATTGTGCGTTGAGTTTCAAGAGAAAGCAGAGTGGAGGTCGTGGGCGTGGAGCAAAAAAACGTCGCATCTTAAAAAGGAAATTGTGGAGAGCTATGCGGTGGCAAAGAGTGTGGATGTTGTTCTTGCCTCCATGCGAGCTGGGACAAGGAAAAGTAAAAAAGTAGTATTCTTCGATATGGCGAGCGGGAAAGGATTCACGTCCGTCGTTTTGGCGAAAAGGTTTCCAAATGCTACAGTACACATGCTAGATAACAATAGAAACATGAATCTCGCACATTTAAACGCGGTACCGACAGTACAGTTTAAAAATATTGATCTGTTTTCGGAGGAAGCCGAGACGCTGATTATGGACGCTCTCGTCGAGCACGATGGATTTGGCGTTATGGTTGGAATGCATTTGTGCGGGAATCTCAGTCGGCGAGCGATTGAAATGTGGACAAACATAATGACAAAAGGTGAGCAAATGCAAGAAAATTCCTTCAACTTGGGATTGGTTCTTTCTCCGTGCTGTTTGCCTCATAAAGTTCGAGTTCCAAAAAGGAAGTACAACGATTTTGGCTACTGGATAAAATCGACGCAAAGACAGTTTGGAATCGATGGATACGACTTATGGGCGACTTCGTTGTACAATCTCGTTTGTTCGCACGTAGGTCCTAATATGCGTAGCGTTTCGAAAAGATTTTTCAGGGATGAAAGTTTGTTAACGCCCACGAATTGGTTTATTTTAGTGACTCCTATGGACTCGAAACGCATCTGTCAACTTTGCGAAGGTACTTAACTAGTCGAATATACTTGTACGATGCACAGTGGTACTAATAGTAGTAGTGGTAGTAGTGATAGTATTAGCATTAGTTCAGTTTTGATAGACCCAGTAGTGTTATAGTACAAATCAAAAAGGCATTTTTTTAAGACAGATACCTTTCTTTGTTTACAAGTCGCGTCGTCGCTACCCGGATTGTCAAGACGACAACAGCTATTGCGTAATACGAAAACAAGCACCACCAAAGAGCATAATAGCGCGCTTCTGGACCTAGATACTTGTTAATCGCGAATACCGCAGCCATGAAGGAGCTCGTTCCGATGGCTGTCAATCCCGCCAAAAACGAAAGTTGCTTCATCGCTACCATAACTCCGTACAAAGATTTCGACACTATATTTGCTACGGTTGCCGCAAACACTGGGAGTACTACACTTTTTGCGCAAGCGATGACTGAAGTGTCCGCGGTAAAACCAGAAGCGCCAAAGTAAAGCAACCAGAAACATATCGACGCTGAAACAATACCCACCATATATCCCATCGCTTGAACGATGAGTGCCATTTTTCGCGCGTTTTTACCATCGTTTTTCGGCGTGAACGCAATATATTTAGGCAACATTGTTTGTCCAACCTGTACGAGTGGATCTCCGCATAATACACAAACTGTGAAAATGTTCCCTGCTATTCTGTGCGCGGCGGAAGCGACGTTTCCGATTGCATTAGCCTGCAAAATAAGAACCACGTATAATGACAAAATTGAGAAACTCAGAAACGTTATGGGAGCAAAAAACTTCATCACGGGTGCACACATTTCCTTCGTTGGTATAATTGACATCGGCGGAGAAATCATTTGCGTAGATGGAGCTGGAGGTGGGATGTGAAACAAGTTCCGTCTTCTCAAAACCGTGAAAATGCAAATAGCGCCAACATACAGCGATGCTGATGTCGCCCACGCTGCTCCAATGGCACCTTGTTTCAACGTCACGACGGCAACATAATCTAAAATAACGTTTGTGATTGCTGCTAAGGAAACACACATGAGTGGTGTTATCGTATCTTCGCGAGCGACGAGAGAAGCATATCCAGCGCCCGTTAAGAATGCAGCCGGCATCGCTAATCCTCGTATTTGAACGTATTTCCTTGCGATATCTCGCAAAGGTCCAACCTGTTCTACGCCCAGCAACGAGAGCAACGCGTCCGGAAAGTATACGAGTAACGCGGCGAGTGTTATCGCGAGCGTGAACGAAATAAACATCGCTCCGTATACTTTTCTTTCCATGTCACGCTTCGGCTCTCTCACAGCTAAGCCATTCGAGACGATGGACGTTACGCCGGCCGTGACAAACATGAATAAGTTCACCGGGTAATCTGTCAACGGAGTTGCAACACCTAGCGCGGCTAAAGCTACAACGGCGTCTGATGCGTATCTACCAACGAAAGCTGTATCTGTCATCGTCAATAAAGGCGAAATAACGTTCGAAGCCATTAGCGGGATGACGAATAGTATTATGCTTTTGATTTTATCACGAACGATGAGTGGCGCAGTCGACGGGTCTTCTTCTTCTTCTTCTTTTTCTCCTTTTACCTCTATTTCTGCTCCGGTATCATCATCGCCGATGCTCGTCGCGCACGCCGAAGACGTCGTCCCTTTCGCTCTGAGTTGGCCGAGTTTTTGTCGTCGCCGTCGTCGTCGTCTGTTCGTTAAAAAACAGTCGACGACTCTACCGTTGCCGTTACCGTTGCTGTCTTCTTCGCGCAAATGTCTCCGTTCTGGGACGGTGTCGGATAGTATTTGTAACGATGTTGCGCGCATGTGCGAAAATCCTCGTTGAATGCGTCGCTTTGACCGCGCAGTAACGAAGGACGACGTTGATGGTGATAGCTTTCTGTTATCCATTACGCTTTTTCTCGCGTGTGGAGAAGAAGTCCCTTTGGATGAAGAAACCACCAAGGTCCCGCACTCCGATAGTAAACAAGTGGAAACCATTTCGATGTCGTGTGTTTATTCTATTCTCACTATGCTATGATATAACTTATAATACCTATGTAGGTGTCCGGAGTCTTTTTGTGTCGTGGAGAAAGAAAAATGTTTCTCCACACAGGCTTTCTTTTCTCTGAACAGATGACACAGGGCTGACACGCACTAAAGGTTCAATCAAGGCTGTGCTCCAAAAACAAAACAGAGTGATGAATAGAGCGATCGTTTTAGAGGTTATGATATACATTTTTAAATACAATATACTTTATTACACGTGTTATCACTGTTCTTTAGTGCATTATTGATCGTTCAAACTCTCGAGGCGCTCTTCCATCTCGAGTTCACCGCGTACACCTTCGAGTGTTCCACGACACCAGCGTCCTCATTGTCGACAACCTCAGCATCAAGACACAAGAGCGGCTCAGTCTTTGAATCCTCGCGCAGCTCGTGATACCTGTCCTCTTCTTCGTCATCATCCGCAAAAATACGAGTGACTGCACAGTAAATGGAAAATAACACCAGCGAAATCAAGGATACCGAGACGAAGCACGTTAACGCGCGTTCGCGTCGCATCTTGCGTTCGTGGTTGCGCCTGTATTGCACCATTGTCGCAGGTGGCTTTGGCTTTTCGCCAAGCCTGCTGCTATCATCCTCTAAATCTTCAAAGAATTGTTCAGCGATGGTTTGAAAATCCTTCATAAGTGCCACGTCGGCGTCCATATCATCATTATCGCTCGAAGAGGAAGAGGAAAAGAAGACGAACGGTTGCGAGAGTGAGTTCGCGATGCCTTCGCCAAGCGACGATAAGTTTTCAAATTCAACGTCATTGTTGATTATATCAGTACCATCGCTTTCTTCTTGAACGAAAGAAATTAATGGGACTCGAAAGACTCGGCTGGAAAAGTATGTCGGTTGCTGTGAGAGATAGTTTTGACGCGCCGTGCCGAGGAAAGAAGGCTCTGAAGTCTGGTCTTGATCGAACAACGAAGAAGAGGAGTAGAAAGACGAATCATCCATGTTTCCATCTCCGAAGAAAGCTCGCATCATCATGCCTGGAAGAGACACATCCGAATTTTCATTCGCATTCATCGTCATTCCGTTCCCATCAGGACCTTCGCACGCGATCAACTCCGGCATCGCAACTTCTTCTTCTCCTTCTTTTCCTTCTTCCACCTTCTCCTCCATCATCTTTCGCGTGCCCTCATCTTCTTCTCGTACCTGTAACCGATGAATAAAAGAGAAACGGAGAAATTTTAAAAGTCAGAACGTTTTTTATTCGTGAACTTTTTCTTTCAACAACGAGCGGGGGGAGTTGAATTTGCGTTTCTATATTTTCTGACCCAACACCATTAGTGCACGAGGGTGAAAAAACAGAGGGGATGACGCGGACAAGAGGAAGGAAAAACTCGAAGGAAAGAAGAGAGGAAACGGAAACGAGTTTCACCGAGTGCGTCGCGAACGAGAACACCACGCAAAAAATAGACTAAACGCAACACGCACCATTTCTTCGCTACTTTCCGACTCAAATATGCCGGTGCCATCGCAGACGCACGACTTGTACACGCCTCCTTGCCACGTCTTACACATCGACGATTTCGCATTGAGTTGCCCTCCGCAGTTCTCTTCGCAAATTTTTAGGAATCCAACGCACTGGTCGTCCTCCGCAGAAGCAAAAAACTGCGACTGAGAGGACACTACTGCGAGAACAAAAACGGCGAGGATGGAATGCACCCTCATGATCTGCGCTTTAATGTTCGCAAACGCGCGGAAAGTCTGTGACTTTTAAATTTGTTGTGTGGAAATGTCGTTCTTTGAACTCTTCTTCTTTTTTTCTTTGTGACCTTCCGAACCTTCCTTTTTAACGATATTTTTTTCCCACACTGAACCAAACTTGAAAGAAAAAAGGTACCAAACAAATGCAGACGCTAACGACGCAACGCATCAGGGTATGGAGCAGATCGTCGTGATGATAATAGCTGTAATGTACTACTAATAAAAGCAAAAACGTGGGGTGGTATTTCTTTTTTCTCTTTCTCTCTTTCTCTCTCTCTGTTCTAAGGATACAACGGCAGCGCGACTGTTTCGTTACACTTTACGAAAATACTCTGGATGTTGCCCCATCGGCGAGGGATGTGTTTTACTGCACCTTCTATGGCGACTGCCGTATTTTCCACGACATCTTCTACGCTCATCGCGGACGTTCCCGTTTTCACGCGAACGCATGTTCCACTACTCAAACTCAAGTACGTCGCAGACGTCTTGCTTCGAATTTCCTTGGCCCAGTCCTTCTTTGTTAAATCGACCGGAATCGGTTGACGCTTCTTCTTAAAAAACGTCTTACCGAGCAGTTTAGGTAACACCGGAATCACTCTCTCGTCCGCTAAGAATAAATCGTACGAATCGCACAGCTTTCTCTTCGCCTCGTGCGGTTTGTAGTTGTTTCGCAACTTGCTCACGCCTAAAACTTTCGCTATTCCCGCTTTATCCTCACCCATGGACTCCACCTTTAATTTTGCCTCTTTGTGTCCTTTACCGTCGTTGTCTTTCACAATCAAGCACAATTCTGCCGTTTCTAAGTCAACCATAGAGTGTGGGATTCGAATGGCTTTCATTTTTGCGTTGCTCTTCGCACTTCCAACCGGCTGCGTTCGCAAAGAGATGAGAACGCTGTACGCATCGTCGCCTTCGTCTTCAAACAAAGGATCTTTCTCTTTTTCTTGCTTTACTTTGTCTAAGTGCAAACGCAGCGCGGCGATTGCTTTTTGTATCTGCGCTTTGTCTACTCGGGATGGTGGAGCAGAGTCCTCGTCCTCTTCTTTCTTCGTCTTTTCTTTGTTTGTTTTCGGCGGCTGTGCCTTCTTCGGTTTGGCAACCATTTCCTTTTCTGCCTGTCTTTTTCTTTTCAAAAAACGCCTTTGATTGATGCGCACGCGTCCTCCCTTACTCTCCGTGTGTTTGTTTTGATGTGTGTGTGTGTGTGTGTATATATATATATATGTATATATATATATATGAATCGCGGAGGTCGATGATAAAGTCTTTCACAACGTTTGTCTCCTCCTGCGTGTGCGGGGAAGCAAATTGGACGCACACGAAAAAAATTTTGAGGATTGAGGGGTCACTCCACGACCTCCCACCTCACTCACTCGCACTTGGCAGTCAGAAAAAAAAAGAGCAGCAGAGCGCTTTCGCGGCATTTTTTTAGAATAATGACTGCGATAACGACGATTATGAGCGTCGCGACACAGGCGGGCACGAGAACCAGAGTCAAGGGTCCATCATCATCCTGTTCTTCTCCATCGCCATCTTCTTCGTCCTCTAAAATCTCAGCGTTCTCCTCGAGAAGACAGACGCTTCCGCGCGGATTACAAAGAAAAGGAGGTGACGTCTCCCTCCAAGCCATTCAGGAACCAGAAACGGAAACATCGACGACGACGACAACGACAACGACGACGTCTGTGCGAGACATGAAGTCACAAATGAAAGACATGAGAAAGCAAATGGAGGAAAACGAAGACTTGAACGTGTTAATGAGCGGTTTGCGGGGAACGAATATCGACCAGTCAGATTTTGCTGAACAAGGCGTGGAAATGAAAGTAATTGATTTCGATAAATACGACGATGGAACCAACGGAGATACGCTACCGCTGGTATACGATCCAGAAGCTATTGAGAGATATTGGTCTAAGCGATCCGGCGCTGTCGTGCAAAGAGCGTTTCAACTCGCCACAATCGGTGGAGGATTCATCAGCGGCTTGATTGCAGATTTCATCACGAAGAAAACAGAGGAAAACTCTGTGAAGCGAGCGATTCAACTCCGGGAAATCGTTACGTCGTTGGGGCCAGCCTACATTAAGCTCGGTCAAGCGCTTGCCATTCGACCAGATTTACTTGGTCCGCAAGCGATGGTGGAGTTGCAAAAACTCTGCGACAAAGTGCCTTCGTTCGATAACGAGCTCGCGTTTCAGACGCTCGAGAGCGAGTTGGGTTGTAAATGGCAAGACGTGTATTCTGAACTCGGACCGGAACCAGTCGCCGCGGCAAGTTTAGGACAAGTGTATAAAGGCGTTTTGAAAAGTAACGGCGCGACGGTTGCCGTGAAAGTTCAGCGACCGGCTGTGTTGGAAACAGTATCGATTGATTTATTCGTGTTGCGTCGCGTCGGATTATTCCTCCGCACAGTTGAAGGATTCAACACCGACGTCGTCGCGCTTTTAGACGAATGGGCTTTGCGATTCTTCGAGGAGCTTGATTACGTCAACGAAGGTGAAAATCAAATCAAGTTTGCGGAATCCATCAAGAAGGATTTACCGCAAGTTGTCGTCCCGGGTACATACATGGAGTACACGAGGCGAAAAGTCATAACGAGCGAATGGCTCGAAGGCGAAAAACTCTCGCAAAGTACCGCGGACGATGTCGGCGAGTTGGTGAAAGTTGGTGTCATTTGCTATCTGAAACAACTTCTCGATACCGGGTTCTTCCACGCGGATCCTCATCCGGGGAACTTGATTCGCACTCCAGACGGTAGACTCGCCATTCTGGATTTCGGTTTGATGACGCAAATTGACGAAAACATAAAGTACGGCATGATTGAAGCTATTTCGCACTTGATCCATCGCGATTACGATGCCATCGTGAACGACTTTGTGACGCTCGATTTCATCGCAGAAGGTACGGACTTGTCGCCTCTCTCGGCGCCGCTCGGGAGAGTTTTCGATCAAGCGCTCGAAGGCGGCGGGGCTAAAAGCATAAACTTTCAAGAGCTCGCGGCAGATCTCGCGCAAATTACGTTCGACTTTCCGTTTCGAATCCCGCCGTATTTTGCGATCATTATCCGTGCGATCGGCGTCCTGGAAGGCATCGCGCTCGTCGGTGATCCAGACTTTGCGCTCGTGGACGAAGCGTATCCGTACTTATCGAAACGTTTGCTGACATCAAACGATGACGCGCGCTTGCAGGAAGCGCTTCGCTACATGGTGTACGGTAAGTCGACTGTATTCGATGCCGATCGCCTGATTGATTTACTTGAAGCCTTGGAAAGCTTTAAGAGAGACGTGACGACGTCTTCCGGTGTCTCCGCCGAGGCGAGCGCGAGCTTGGAAAAGAAAACATCGCGAGAAGCCTTGCAATTTGTTTTATCTCCGCAAGGTAGTTTTTTCCGTGAATTTCTTCTCGATGAAGTCGTCAAAGGTGTCGACGCTTTGAGCAGAGAATCCGCGGTGGCGGTATTAAGTAGCGTTGGCTTGAAGGACGCGAGAATTCCCATTTTATTTCCCGTCCTCGGATTGCCGAACAGCATCGCGTTGGCCCCGAAAGTTACGCAAGAAGATAAGGAAACCGCAGAAAACGTGACGAAACTTTTGAACTTCTTGCTCGGCCGAAGTGGTGGTAGTTCGAGTTCGAACGAAAACACGTTTTCGCGCGAGACTTTTGAAGAAATGCGGCCATTTCTGCCCGCCGTTGCGAACCAAATATTGCCGACGCTCGTGGAGCGCTTATCGTCCAGGTTGGCGGCGAGAGCTGTTCGGGAGATTTTCGTTTAGACGGCGTGCATTTGTGTGCGTGCTTGTATCCATAGAATATAGCTCATTAGATTTTAAATGCGGGCAGCGCTTTGTATTATTAACACATGTTGAGAGTAGTATTCATCGCGATACATTTTGTTATTCGAGAGGAGGAGATTGTTTTTAAAAAGGCCAACGGGCGGGGGGCGAAAACTCAAAATTTGGGCACGCAAAAGAGCCGCGAAATTTTTCCCCGCGAAAAGCCCAAAAGCCTAAAAAAACGAGAAGCACCCTCTTTTTTGCACTCGTCTCGCCACTAGTTTAGCGCACACACCTGAACACATACAAACATGGTGAAGCACAACAACGAAATACCCCACCAGCACTTCAAGAAGGATTGGCAAGGGTACGTTATTCACTCCTTTAATGCCGCGTTTATCGTTCGCGTCTTGGAGAACGCGCGTCGAATCGCGTTCTTTTTCTCTCTCATTTTTTCTTCTTTTTTACGCGACAGCAGACACTCACAGGAATTCATCCATTCTTTTATTACAGGAACTGCTCGCAATCTTTCGTGCGAACATGGTTTAACCAAGCCGGCCGCAAGAAATCCCGTAGAATTGGTACGTTTATACAGTTACTTTTCGAATTAGCGCGTCGCGTATGGTGCTTTCGGGTGCATTTCCGACCGACCAAAAAATTTCCGCCATCGCGAAAACAAAGCCCTCTTTTCGGCATTTTCGCCGCTCTCTTTTTGCGATTTAGTTTGAAAGCGCGTTTATTTGCTCGTTTTTCTGACATCTCCTCCTCTCTTTTTGCACTCCTACTAAACAGCACGCGAGAAGAAAGCGAAGGCTACCTTCCCGCGCCCAGTCTCTGGTGCTTTGAGACCGGCGGTCCAATGCCCGACGCAAAGATACAACTTTAAGCAAAGACTCGGCAGAGGTTTCACGCTCGAAGAGTTGAAAGCGGCTGGTATCCCGAAAAAGCTCGCCCCGACCATCGGTATTTGCGTCGACCACAGGCGAAAGAACAGATCGGAGGAATCTTTGGCGACGAACGTTGAGAGATTGAAGGCGTACATGTCCAACTTGATCCTCTTCCCGCGCAAGAACTCGAAGCCGAAGCACGGCGATGCGGACAAGGCTACGATCGCGGCTGCCACGCAGCACAAGGGTACTATTATGCCGGTGGAGAAGAAGAAGTCTGGTGCGGTTGAGATGGTTACGGTTACGGATGAAATGAAATCCTTCAAGGCGTACCAAAAGTTGAGAACGGAGATGATGAACGTCTGGCAAGTTGGCCCGAGAATCAAGAAGGCGGAAGAAGCGGCGAAGAAGGCGGAAGAGGATGCCAAGCTCGCGAAGATGAAGTAAGCTTTTTTTATTTTTGAGAGAGAAGAGTTTGTTATAGAAGAGATTCCAATAGATGTAATAGAAAGAATAATATAAGAATAAGTTAAAACGATATCAATCTACGATACGCGTATAAATCAAAGCTCGACAACATCAACGTCCACAGAAGGAGGAGGAGATGGAGGCTATCGACGACGCCGTCGACCGACGACGAAACATCCTCGAGTTCGACGACGCGCCGCACAAAAAGTATCATTGGTTTATCTACATGCCCAATCGTTTCCTAATCTCAATGTATCGCTTTTGATTCGAATCGTACTTTGAATCGCACGCGTTCCCGTCTTCGTCCACAAACGGAACTAACACGTCGCTCACGTCCACGCCTTGTTCCTGCGCCTTGATGGTAACGTCGTATAACTGGTTTCGCATGGTTAATTGACCGAGCATCCGAGTAGGGAGGAATTTCGGGTCTCCTTTCTTAGGGGGTTTCCAGTCATCCGGTACCCAATCCATGCCTTCGGCGTCCCCAAACGGATACGCGTCTCCAGGCAAATCAAAATCGTAAAACAAATCGGAAGTATCAATGCCGTTCTGGTTACATTTTTCCATCTCTTCGCTCACTCTTTGTTCGAGTCTCATTTGCGAAGCTTTCGTGGCACCAACGAGAAAAATTGATAAGCCGCTGAAGGCGACGAAACCAGGCGGTAACGCCGAGGTTTTCGTGGTCGCGCCGCGCGATGCTTTACTGGTCGATGGCTTCGAGACCGCGAGCGGAGCGTTTACCGAGCGCATTTGTTTTTTTTTCTTTTTTATTTTTGTGGAGACAGGTGAACTGCGAGACGCGTGATGATGAAAGAGGGGTGAGATTTTAAAAAGATCTTCAATCTGGCTGCGGAAACAAAAAAAGATAAACGCGTGCTTCTTCATAAGTACTCTCTTCCTTCTCTCTCTCTCTCTCTCTCTCTTTTTATCTCCTCTGTTGTTGCGAGCGAAAAAGCGAAACGACCGAAAAGAAAGGAGCGAGAGCTAGTAATTAACGAGATCAACGTCATGTCTGCCTCGATGTCCGCGTCTATGGCACTCGGCGCGCGACACAGCGTCGCGCAAAGAAAGAACGTGTCATCTTCATCGTCGTCGAGAGCAAATTTTAGAGGAAGAAGACACGCTAGTAGCACCGCTCCTATCACCACCGTCGTCCCGAAAGCGGCGGTATCGGAGCCTCAAGACAAGGCTGAAGCCGCGGCGGCGCGGTTAAAGCAGCTCGAAGAGATGCAAATGGAAGAAGACGCTAATAAAGAAGTTATGTCTTCCGGTGTGCGTCAAGCATTTCCTTTATCCATGGTCATCGGGCAAGAAAAGATCAAATCTGCGTTGTTGTTGGGTGGTGTCGATGGCGCGCTCGGCGGTATCGCCATCTCGGGGAAAAGAGGTACGGCGAAATCGATCATGGCGAGAGGTTTGCACGCGCTTTTGCCGCCGATTGAAGTCGTGAAAGGTTCCTACGCAAACTCCGACCCGGAAAATCCCCGCGAATGGGAAACCGGACTCGCAAACATTGTGCAAAAAAATCCAGAAACCGGCAAAATCGAAACCTTCATCAAAGAAGCGCCTTTCGTGCAAGTGCCTTTAGGTGTCACCGAAGATCGTTTGGTCGGCACCGTCGATATCGAAGAATCCATGAAGCAAGGCAAAACGGTCTTTCAGCCTGGATTGTTAGCTGAAGCGCACAGGGGTATCTTGTACGTAGACGAGATTAACTTGTTGGATGACTCCGTATCGAACTTGTTACTTTCTGTGCTCGCAGAAGGTGTTAACGTCGTCGAACGGGAAGGCATTACTTTGAGACACCCGTGCAGACCGTTATTGATCGCGACGTTTAACCCGGAAGAAGGTCAATTGCGCGAGCACTTGTTGGACAGAATCGCGGTAACTTTGAGCGCGGATCAAGTCATGAAGTTTGAAGATCGCGTTTTGGCAGTCGATCAAGCCATGGGTTTCCAAGACAAAGCGGATGAGTCGGTGAAAAATGCGGCAGAGGCCACCGATGGTATTAAAAGTACGATTATTTTAGCTCGAGAGTGGTTGAAAGAGTGTACGATCACTCGAGAACAGGTTGAATATTTAGTCAAGGAGGCCACTCGAGGGAGAGTGCAAGGTCACAGAGCCGAATTGTTCGCCGTGAGAGCGGCAAAAGCGTTGGCAGCATTGGACGGACGATCGAAAGTGAACGCGGACGATTTAAAAGAAGCGGTCCGTCTCGTTATCATCCCAAGATCGGAGCTTTCCGACATGGAAGAACAACCGCCGCCAGAGGACGAGCAACCGCCGCCGCCGCCGCCGCCGCCAGAGGACAACATGGATGATGATCAAGATCAAGAGGAAGACGAAGATGAAAACGAAAACGAAGAGGAAGAAGAGGACGACGTGCCAGACATTCCCGAAGAGTTTATTTTTGATGCCGAAGGGGTCGTCATGGACGATGAGGTTATGCAATTTGCCAAGGCCACGAATAGAAGCGGCGGGAGAACGGGTCGTTCCAAAAATGTGATCTTTTCGCAAGACAGAGGACGTTACATCAAGCCGGTTTTACCGAAGGGTAATACGATTCGATTAGCCGTCGATGCGACGCTCAGAGCGGCAGCGCCGTACCAAGCCGCGAGAAGAAATCGAGATCCGAACGAAGTGAAGAAGAAAGTGTACGTCGAGAAGGGCGACATGCGAGCAAAGAAATTGGCGCGAAAGTCTGGCGCTTTGATCATTTTCTTAGTCGATGCGTCTGGTTCCATGGCTTTGAACAGAATGAACGCATCGAAAGGTGCCGCGCTTTCCATCTTAGAAGATTCTTACAAGTCTCGCGACGAAGTTTGTATCATTCCTTTCCGCGGGGACGAGGCCGAAGTTTTGTTACCGCCGTCACGCTCTATTTCCATGGCTAGAAATCGATTGGACACGATGCCGTGTGGTGGCGGCTCTCCGTTAGCGCACGGTTTATCTGTTGCGGCTCGTACTGGCATCAATGCGATGTCGTCAGGCGATGTTTCGAGAGTCACTGTGGTATGTTTGACTGACGGTCGCGCGAACGTGCCGCTCGGTAAATCCATGCAAGATCCAGAGTTCTTGTCCCCGGATGCTCCGAAGTTGAGCAACGAGGAGTTGCAGGCGGAAGTTTACGACATGGCGAAGTTGATGACCTCGAACGGCATGTCGCTTCTCGTCATCGATACGGAAAATAAATTCGTCTCTTCGGGCATGGCCGAAGAAATGGCGCAAAAGTGTGGCGGTAAGTACTACTACCTCCCCAACGGAACGGATCAAGAAATCGCGGCGGCGACAGCGAGTGCCATGGCAGAAAGCAAGGCGTGATTTGATAAAAACTAATAATAACACAAAAATAAACAAATCGACACATTTGTGAAGAAGAAGAAGAAAAAGTACACAAACGTAAATACAGTACTACAGTACGCAAAAACACAATTGACTAAATTTTAATTCATCGCGTTAGAACTCTTCGTTCCATTCGTTGATCGAACTTGCCGCCTGGCGGCCAATCAACGCCGGATCTTTGTGGAAAAAGAACGAAGCTGAAAGAAGAATGTAGGCTAATATCAACACTAATCCTTTCAACCAATTCGATCTTCCATCCTGACAAACAAACGCGACTGTGATGACTGTCGTGAACAACGTCGCCGTCTCAAACATTTGCAAATTCAAATCCATAGGTTTGTCCATAAACCAGCCAACAATGACGCAAAACGGTATGACTAAAAGCGCGATCTGCGTCGACGAACCAACAGCTACTCCCAACGAAATATCCATTTTATTCTTCATCGCAAACATGACCGCGGAGGCGTGCTCTGCGGCGTTCCCAACGATGGGTAATAAAATTACCGAAATAAAAGCAACAGAGAAATCCCAAGACGCCGAGGCACCTTCAATTGTTGCGACTAAGTAATCGGATAAGATAGAAATGAAAACCGTGAAGATTCCGAGCCAAACGATTGAATCCCAAAAGCCGAGAACTAGTTCCTCGTCTTCGTCGTCGTCATCTTCTTCGTCTTCGTAAAGGTGCGTATGCGTGACGAGCTGAAAATATAAAAACGCCAAATAGATTAAAAGCAGAATAGTACTCGAAAATCGCGAGAGAGCGAGTTCAGACGCGGTACCGTGCAGCTCGGTGTGCGTAAAGTGCAACACGGCTGGAAGAGATAATCCCATCACCGCTAACAAGAGCAAACCAAAATTCATCATGACGCCCTCCGCGTTGAAATATTGTTCTTTCCTCGACATGCCACCAAAGAGGAACGCACACCCAAGAACTAAAAGCATGTTCGAAAGAATAGAGCCGAGCAAAGATAATTGGACGACTCGTAATAATCCAGCTTTTAAGGCGTACATGGAGACGATCATTTCTGTGGCGTTCCCGAACGACGCGTTCAACAAGCCGCCCACGGTGGAGTTTGTATATCCCGCCAATTGTTCCGTGACAAATCCCAGACGCTCAGCTAACGGGCAAATCGCAATCAACGAGAAAGTAAAGGTTAAACCGTCACCCCAGCCCCCTCCGTTGGAGATTATCGCTAGCGGTACGCACACCAGCAAATAATTCAGTTTGTTTGTGAAAAACAACTCTTGCGTCGCTCTTTGCAAGTAGACTGCGAAGCCGTCTTTCATGACATCTGGTTTGTTCGCTTTGAAAATTCTGTTTTGATACGAGACGAGCATGCAACAGAGAATGCGTTTGTAAGTGCACACGAAAGCGCGCGCGCGCGTTTGCGTTTGCGTTGACGACACAACGGTCGAACCAGTATATAAAGATGAAGAATATGAACGAAAAAAAGATTGTAAAACAACAAAAAAAGGGAACGCACCCACGTCCGTCGTCTTCATCGTCGGAGTCTGGGCTAAATCGCAGGACATCGGAATCTGAGACACCAGTGGTCATCTCGATTTCCACGGAGTCTTTCTTCTTTGACATTTTTGTCGATGATGATAGCAGCGGCGGTTCTCGATGAAAAACAATGAAGAGATAGGGAGCGAAAAAAACTTTGTGAGATCGGGGGATGTCAGTGTGTAAGTGTTTGTTTTGTGTGTGTGCCGATTTCATTTTAACCGCCGGTGTTTTTTTAAATCAGGAGAGCGTTCAAGTATTCACATAAAAAAGAATCTATACAATGCCTTCTACTTTTAGAACGAACGCATCAAAGACGCGTTTATTTACAAGTTAACCGTGTTTATTGCTACCACTATTACTGCTATGTCTATTGTTACCGCTACCACTGCCACGCTTGTAAGAAGAAGAAGAAGTGGAAGAAGAACTCCCTAGCAACGCGGCTCGCGTCGAGCTGCTCAGTTTACTGAAAGACTCTCGCAATCCTGGATTTTGAACGCGGTCGTTAAACTCGTCCTCCTCTTTTCTTCTATCGTTCTCTTCTCTCTTCTCCTCCCTCAACTTTTCTAAACGTTCTCTATCTTCCTGCGCTATTCTCGACTTTATGCTTTCTAACTCGCTCGCGGTGACTCTCTCCGGAACGGCTATGCGTATCGGTCTCAACGTATTCTTCGGCGGTCGAGGCAAATAGTCCGCCCACTTATCCTTCAGCGCCGAGACTCGCAACCCTCTTTCAAATACATCTTTTTCCGTATTCTTGACCCTATCTTCCATTTGTTTGAACTTTGCCCAGCCTATTTTAAACAACGGTTTGTCCGGAGGTGGAGGAGGTGCAAAAGTTAACGACGACTCCACGTCCAAGTTATCTGGAACGTCAAATCGTATCGGGTCGCCCTGCCATACCGCCGGCGCGTCTCTTTTCTTTCTTCCGTGGCTTTGCGCGCCTCTTCCGTTCTTTCCGTCCGAGGAAATGGACGAGCGATGATAATCATAATACGACGACGAAGAAGAAGAAGACGAGAAAAAGAAGAACAAGGCCAATGCGACGAAGAAGACGAGAACGAGTGAGAATATCTTCTGCGCCTGTCGCCGCGTTTGTTTGCTCGATGGTTGCTTCCGCGTGCCGCGCTTCATGATGGGAGCGAGAGAGCGATGCAGAATTAAAAGACCGTGCACTTCTTCTCTCACTATTTCTACCGTAAAACGCTCGCTCTTCTTCTTCTTCTTCTTCTTCTTCTTCTTCTTCTTCTCTTCGTCGGTTCGTCGTGTTTACCAGTTTGCGCAAAGTGTGTGAAGAAATTTTTTTTTCAAAAACTTCACATCACACACCAAACATCGCGCTTTGAAAACTTTGTATCTCTTTTCACTCCCGTCGCGTAAAACGTAAAACAGAGAAGACGCGGTGAAACTGATTTAAAGACGCTTTTGAGAGCAGAGTAGTGATAGTTTCGAACGAGAGAACAGACGCGGGCGGAAGTTTGTGCGAGTAATCAAACAGAGATACACAAAATACGCGCGTACGAACGCAAAGAGGAAGAGAATCACGAGTAAAAATAGAAAAAGAAGAAAGAAAGAAAGAAAGAAAGAAAGAGAAGATGAGCAAGTCTGGAATGAGTTCGGCGGCCAAGCGCATCCAAAAGGAGCTCGCAGAAATCAGTTTGGAACCACCGACGAACTGCAGCGCTGGACCGAAAGGCGATAACTTGTACGAGTGGGTGAGCACAATCATGGGTCCGCCAGGTACGCACGCGCACACACTACTTCCTTTTCGTTTTTTTTCGCTGCTTTGAAAAGTTTAAAAATTCATCTCTCTTTCTCTCTCTCTCTCTCTCAAAAACAATTTCAAAAACAACGAAATATAACAGGGTCGCCGTATAACGGAGGCGTCTTCTTCTTGGACATTCACTACCCGACCGATTATCCATTCAAGCCTCCGAAAGTTACCTTTCGAACGAGGATTTACCACTGTAACATAAACTCCTCGGGACAAATCTGTTTGGATATTCTCAAAGACCAGTGGTCGCCGGCTTTGACGATATCGAAAGTCTTGCTGAGCATCTGCTCCTTGTTGACGGATGCTAACCCGCACGACCCTTTGGTCGGGTCCATCGCGCAACAGTTACTGAACGACAAAGAAGCGCACGATAAAACTGCCGCGGAGTGGACGAGACGTTACGCGCAAGGTTAAAGAAAAAGCAATGAAAAAATAAACGCTTCGCGGGGGTCAGAGATTTCAATGTTTTCATAATTCTTCGTAGAAATATAGAGAATACTACGACAACAGTTTTATAATACACGCGAGCGTTAGATTTATTGCTTGGTTATGTTACTATCTATTTATTCGTGCTCTTACTCTTCTTGCTTCTCTTCTTCGATTCTCCTCCTTTCGCGGCGGACGAATTTGCTGAATTTTTTCTTCTCTCCGTCGCGTAGACAACCTTCATTTCGCGTCCTAATAACTCTCTTCCATTTTTTTTCAAAGCGCGAGCGAGATCACCGTCCGATACAAACTCTATGTGCGCAAAACCTTTGAAATCCTGCGTGTCTTTATCTAAACCCATGCGAATTTCTTTGATTTCAGAACCTTGAGCGAAAGTTTCTCGTAATAAATCTTCCGTGACCGAATAATCCAAATTCGCGACGAAAACCACGCGCTGGCCATCGATTTTTTTCGGCGGTTCTTTCGTAGAAGCGGCAGCTTTTTTTACTTTATACGGTTTGCAAACCATGGTAAATCCTTCCCAGTCTTCGCCGTCAAATTTCAAAGCTTCGTCGCGATCGGCGACATTGTGAAAAGTGATGATGGCGATGCCGCGAAAACGGCCCGAGTCTGCAAATACCATGCAATCGACGCTATCTACTTCTAAACCTTCCTCATCAAACGCGGCTCTGATATCATCTTCCGTTTTGTGAAAAGGAATACCTCCACAATACATCGAGCGTTGCGCGGCTTCATCGGATTCGTCTACATCTCGTTCCGTTTTCGACGGTACCATTTTCGCCGGAACAAACTCTTTCTGCGCTTCTTCGCCAGCCGACGCGGGATTTTCTTCGCGCTCATCTTTCTTCTCTCCGCCGTCGTTATCGTCAGGAGCGGCGCTCTCTTTTTTCTGTTTCTTCTTTTCTTCCCTTTGTTGTTTTCTCCGCTGAATGGCGGCGTCGAGTTTTTCGCGCTTCGTCATCTTTTTCAACCTCTCTGGCTTTTTATTTTCAGCACCGTTATCGTTTGTCGCCGCCATCTCCGCTCGCTTTTTCGAACATGCCATACACGCTGGTTTCGCTTTGAGCAGCTGTTTAGCGGCAAACTTCTTCGCGGCGAGCGTCTTCTCGCATATTCGGCACGTCTTTTCTGAGTTGAACATGTTTAGCTCTTCAACTTTTGCATTCGCCGCTTCCGTTCTGGTTTGTCTTATTTTCCTCTTCTTCTCTTTTCCTTTTTCTCCGCCTTGATGTCTTTCTTCTTCTTCTTCTTCTTCTTCCTTGTCGTCCTTCTTCCTCTTCTTCCCTTCCGAGCTATCGCTCGTTCGCTTATCCTTCTTTCTGGGAGTCTTTTCCTTTTGTTTCTTCTTCTCATTCTTTGCGTTTTTTTTCTCAAAGTTGACGTGCTCGTCGTCGTCGTCGTCGTCGCCGCCGCCGCCGCCGCGCACCTTCATCTTGTTAAGTTGGAAGGAAAAATGCGTTGCTTTTTTGTCGCGTAGTCCAGCAAAATTGACAACAGACTGTAATATTTAATAATTTATCTTCAATAAAACTCCCGGGTGTATACGGTTTTACGGGTGCAGTCAAATATGATCCCTGCTCATAGGAAAATTGCCTACGGTTCATTAATAAAGATAGTCCTAGACAAAAATATGTTCTTTAGAGTGTTCTTACCCTTGCTTCTTCTAGCCACAGCAGTTGTTTATACTACTATTTCATATGACCTTTGGTATGAACTGGGCAAAAATCAAGCTTGTCCTACTAAGCAAAGTAACTCGGTGGAAGACCAAATCGAGCCACCTGGTTCTGCATCAAACTATTATAACGAGAAAATGGACAGAAATTATAGAGAATATATGTACAGCTGGCATCGGTGTATAGGTGATACTATAGGCAAACATCCATGGAAGTTTCGATCGTGTATGTTCCAGAATGTATGCTACGATGGAAATTCAGAGGGAGTGTTGACATACTATGCGCATCCGAAGAATGATATTTCTCATGAATCTGAAGTTTCCAGTGGGACAATGGTACCTTATGAACGCATGACTCGAACAATTTTTGGAAAAATAGTAAGAAGTGATCACCGTTCGTCTGTCAGAGAATTCAAAATGAACATAGTTAGAGGATCAATTCCCGTTGAAAAGGTTTATTGGGCACACGATAAAGCTCATTCCTTAGCAAAGAGTCCAAAAAGAAAGATTGTCACTGTTTTAAATGATTATTTCATTCCGGAAACATGGAGTCACCTTTTGATGGATAATATTTTTCCCATATACAGACTTCTGAGCATGTTCGGCTTCAAGGAAGCAATTGTAGAACCTCTTCATTTCAGTAATCCGTGCTCAGTAAAATGCCACGAATGCGATTTCAACGAGAAAAATGTGGCTAAATGGATGCACCTTTTAAATGGGGGAAAGTTCCAACTGCAACGACTACAGGAGAAGTACTCGTTTGCGTCAAAAAATAATTCTATATGTTTTCCGTTGGTCGCATCCGGCTTGTCGCTCTTCAGCGATCACGGACTTGGTTCTTCGCACCATGGTCGCCATCTTGAATTCCCAGACTGGAACCTATGGGGCATATCTGAACCAGTATGGTCATTCCGAGAGTTGACGTTCAAGCGGATGGGACTCGATCCGAAACTCAGTTTTTCGAACAAACTTCATGACGTAGTTCTTTGGCAAAAAGGTTCTCAAAGTGTCAATCCAGGTATCGGTGTTAGTCGGTGGTTTTTAGAAATTAGAAGATATTTAGACACTGAAGGCTGCGGTATGGGGGCAAAAGTACCGTGCAGTGTAAGTACGATGACGATGGAGAAGTTGAGAATCAGAGAGCAAATGCAACATATTGGTAGCACGAAGGTGGCAATCAGCGAAGTTGGCTCAACATCGTACGGTGCAATTTGGCTTCCTCGTGGTGCCACTTTGATATTGCTGCATATGCCAGGAGCGAAGTATGATTACTACTTCTGGAGTAACATCGCATATATCACTGTAAGATTTGTTGAAATTCCATCTAAAAGTGCCACTCACGCAAGTAGACAAGAGTTCATCGAAAGAGTATGTCAGGCTGTATTAAGTGGTATCTACAGATTTGAGCAAAGATCATTGAAATACTAGCATGGATTGAGTGGGGTGATGAATTAGAGAAAAGTAGACGTGAAGTGAAGACCAGCTAATCGAAATTTTTTACTTACTTTTCTTCCGTTTGCTAAAATGCGTTCTATAAAGAAAACTTCATTCGGTGCTAAGAAGAATCTTTTCTATAATTTTCAGCTTCAACGCGTTGGCTTGAATGGCCTCGCTCTGTCGTTGGAGCTCCTCTCGCAACAGCTTGTCACTTAAACTGATTTCGCCTTCCCCGTCCTCCTCCTCGTCGTCTCGTTTCCCTGTTCCTACGTAGCCAATCTTCTCCTCTTCGCCGCACACGTCATCGCATCGGTCGACTAACTCGTCTACGCGAGCTTCAATCAAATCTACGTCACCTTTATACGTTTCTAGCTGCCTCACCAAGAGCGCTTCGGCGCGAGAGAGCATGCCCGGGAGATTCCTTTCGGATTCGACCAAAGCAACCAGTCGCGCGCGGATTTTTCCGTGTCTTTCAACGGCGTCGTCAAATCGGACACCGAGTGCGTCGAGGTTGTTTGTCAACGTGTTTGACATTTCTGCCATATTTGAAGCTTCTTCTATTTGGCGAGAAATTTCTCTACCCAGTCGCGAGCCGGCGGCGCGTATTTCATCGTGCACTCGATGACCAAAGCTGACGTGGTGCGCTTTTAAATCAGCGAACGACTTCGATAAGACCGTCATAATTTCGCTATTGGCATCCTCATCAGTGCCTGAAATTTTTGTATTCGTATCAAACGCTGCTGAACTGCATTTTTTTATCGTATCGGCTACGTTAAAGGTAGTTTCTGGCCCTTTCGCAAGCTTTTTTAGCGCTTCTCCGGTAATATTTGACGTATCGTTCATCTTCTTCGGAGCCGTTTCGAGAGGGCTCTTGGAAACATCCATTGTTGCGGTGGAAACATCCTCGGGAGTCAGTGCTAACACACCTTTGGATGAATGAATAGCAAGAATCAAACCAGCTTCCAACGGATCGCCAAGAGAAATAGCGCCCAGTAAGCTATCCGTTGCAGAGCCTGTACCGCTCAAGACTCTCTTCACTTCAGGGAGAGGTAAATCACCGCTAATGCTATCTAATTTCAAACCTTCTTCGCGCGCAACTGCCGCTTCTAGAGTCGGCAGCCATCTAAGGTCTATGCTGTGCACAGACCCTTTCAGCGTGGCGAAAAGTCTCTGCTTCGTGAATTGATCCCACTCTACTTTTTGACACGAATCATACATCGACGCACTCCCACCATCTTGCGAGTTCGTTTCCAGTTTTATAACGTCGACATCGTATAAAATAGGGGTTGGTGACCCATGCCTATCTCCAGAAGTCGACGAGGCGTGTAAAATACCCTCAATCGTGCGACTTTCGCGGCTCGTCCACAAGGGCGTCAACGCGGTTGTAATTGCGCTCACAAGTACACGATCTGTGCGCAAGATTGCAATCAAGAAACCATCGTCACCCCTTCCATCACCTGAAAATGAACGCACCGCAATCTTTAAGTTATCGCGGGACGCGTGCGAGTACGTCGAAGACGCAGAAGATGTCGTTAAGAAATCTTGCAGTGCCACCGCTTCACCTCCTGAGGCATTCGCAGATAATTTTCGCGCAACTCGAACCGACGCTTTTGAAGTCATATCAAACGTACGTTCAAGCCATCGAAGAGCATCACCACCTCCTTTCTGCATCTGTGCATCCTTTACCAGCTCATCTAGCACGCGGCTGGACGTCCTCGAACCGGACGCAACGATTGGACACATGCACTTGACAGACGCTAATTTCTTTTCCTCTGTTGCACACAAGAAGAAAACGCTGAAACGCCCCCATCCGCTCGGTGGACCAAACGTGAAATCCACGACTTGCGGACGAATTGGAGTAGAAGAAGAGTGCTCGTTCATTGGATCCATTTTCCAAATTTGCTCTGGAGCAGAGAAGCTCTTTGTAAAGTTTACGATTCTAAAGTATCCGTCGCTCGTTAATAGCGCAATAGACTCCTCTGTTCCCGGGCAAAACTTGGCCGATAACACCGTTGCGCTCGGCGCACATTCAAAGTACTTGGGCAAAATATCAAAGTACGATTTATTTCCATCTTTAGCACTTGCTCGCCCGTATCTTTCTTCTTCTCCTCTTCCGCCTGTATTTTCGTCGTGTTCTTGTTGCAAACGAACGACGCACACGCAACTCGTCTTCTTGGTGTTGTCTTTTTTCACTGATACTAAAATTGCAAACTGTCCGCCGCTCGAAACTTCTAACGTGCGCACTTCTTCGACCGACGCCGACGATGAAGACGAAGGAATGCCGGAATATACGCGAACATCTTCGAGCGAAGCGACGCCCGCGACGTGCTGTGCGGCTCTTCTCGATCGATCCGAGGTTATCGTCGTATCTACGCGTCCGTTTTCGCGTCGCTTTTTCGAGAGAAGGTAAATGTTTCCCTTCTCGTCTTCGCACACAAAGTTTGGCGAAGGAGGAGCGCCTCGCGAGAATTCCGGCGACGGAGCGATCGAATCAAACATGACGATGGTGTCGACTTCAAATTAGCGAAGAAGAATAGTTTTCTTGTTCTCTTTATTCTCTCTCTTTATTCTCTCTTCTTTCTCTTTGCGGTGTTGTTTGCGGGTGCTTTTTTTTTCTGCTGCTGATATGAGTTTTTCGAAACGGCTCGTAGAGAGCTGAAATGCACACAAATGCTCTCTGGTGTTGTGGTCTTTTCGCGAGAGCCAATTTTAGCTTCACTAAATTTCATCAGAGTAGACAGAGTTCACACCAACTTTAACGATACTCAGCGATACGTTTCCGAACGCGACGGATTCATTCGCCCAATCGTAGGCGAGATCTGCAATATTTCTGCTGCGCAAATACACGGACGCGTTGCGCGGTGGTTTTCGTCAGAGAGAGAGAGAGAAAGGACAGAGAAAAAATTGTGCGCGCGCAAGTACAAAAAATAATCCGTCTCTGTGTGCTTTTGTTCGTTCGTGCGATAACAACCTCATCAGTTGAGCGTATCGAAGAAAAAAATATCGCGATTGTTCTTCATGTCGAACTCTGCTTCATTTCACGGCGCGACTGGCGCGACGGCGCGCGTCGTGTCGAAGTTTGCGAGGACCAATCGCCATCGCAGATGTAATCGAAGAAACGCGAATCCCGCGACGATGACAAATTCTTCTTTACTTTCGTGCGACAAGAACAAGAACAACAATAACCAAAACGAACGCTCGAGTTCTTCTTTATCATCGTCATGCTCTGGAAGAAGACCCTTGATCGGTAGAAACGAGAAACGATCGATCATTTCGAGAGCGATTGAAGACGCGCAATCTATTCCGGCCGGTGTCGATGGGGATTGGTCGCACGTTACTCCTGAATTTCTCTGGGAAAGCGAGCTCGAGAGAAGAACTGAATATTTACAGGACTTTGAAAGAGTGCAAGTGCGAACGGCGCTTGATATCGCGTTCCACGCGCACGACGGACAAAAACGTAAGTCTGGAGAACCATACATCATCCATCCAGTAGCCGTAACATGTATCCTAGCGTCGTACTATATGGATCACGAGACATTATGCGCCGGTTTGCTCCACGACACGGTCGAAGATACTGAGTTTGTAACGTTTGAAAGCGTGGAAAACATGTTCGGCTCTTCGGTAAGAGCGATCGTTGAGGGCGAGACGAAAGTTTCAAAAGTATCGAGCACGGTCTCAAAAGCAGCGGACGACTCGTTCGTGAGCTCAACCTTCGATGAACCAGACGTAAAGGCGGACGATTTACAACAAATGTTCTTGGCGATGACGGGAGAGATTCGGGTGATTATCGTTAAACTTGCCGATCGATTGCACAACATGCGAACGCTCGGATCGATGAAACCGGAGAAGAGAGTGAAAATATCAAACGAAACTTTACTCGTTTTTGCGCCGCTCGCGAAACTGCTAGGAATGTACGATATGAAAAACGAGTTGGAAGAGATTGCGTTCGGGTGGGCCAACCCGAAGTGCTACGAGGCTGTGGCGCAAAGAAAAGACGAGCTCGAGCGCGTTCACTTGCCGGTTATAAATAACGTAGCCGCTAAATTGAACGAAGCACTCAAAAATGACGACTTTCTTCGCGGTTCCGTGATAAGCTTTGCTGTTGATAAGCACGTCAAAGAAAACTACGGCATATATCGCAAAGCGCTGAAGAGCAAGAAAAAGCCAGGTTTTATTCACGAGAAAGAAGAAGATAGTTTCGCCGACGAGGACGACGACAACGACGCAGATCACGAAGAAAAGCAGAGACTGAGAGATCTCAAGTCCAGACTACCGAACGTTAACGAAATCGCGCAGATTCGCATAGTCTTGCTCGACGATATGTTTACGAAAGGATTGAGCGAGGCTGCGAAGAGATCCCACGCGATTCGCGTGACTTACCACGTTCTTGGATTGGTCCATACTTTGTATCCACCTGTTCCGGGCAGTATGAAAGATTACATCGCGACGCCCAAGTTGAACGCATACAGAGCGTTGCACACCACTGTATTGCCCATAGAACGAGGCGATATGAATGATACCGATTTTCAAAGTGCGAATGAAAGTTTCATGGAGGACGAACAAAACGAAGAGGTTTTCCCGCTTGAAATTCAAATCAGAACAGAGCAAATGCACCTCGGCGCGATTTGGGGAATCTGCGCGGATAGAGAATTGAAAACAGGCTGGCGCAAACGAGCGATTATAGATATCTTCAAGCGAAGAATCGAAATGCGTCGAGAACTTTTGGAGCGGAGTGAGCCGTTAACGGCTGATGAAAAATTGTTCATGGAAGAGGAAGACGAAGACAACGCGTTTCTCGAAAACTTGTCGCTGAGTACGGCTGGGAACGCAACAGATAACGAAGAGAGAAATGTTGCGCCTATGCGTCAAGTGCTGTGGTTGAAGATGATTCAAGCGTGGCAGGAAGAATTTCTTGGCGTATTATCCGCGCGAGAGTTTGTCGATACGGTCACGGGCGACTTACTCGGTCGACGTACTTTTGTTTTCTCGCGCGCCGGTCAAGTTATAAACTTACCGTACGGTGCAACGGTCGTTGACTACGCCTCATACCGCGATTGTTTGAGCGAGATGGTTGAAGTCAAAGTTAACGGCCAACCAGTTGATTTCGGTAGGAAGCTCAATAACGCGGAGGTCGTAGAAATCGTTCGTTCTACAGATTCCACGGAGACGATGAAGCAGAAAGTTGCTAGATTTCGAATGTTTTTACCGGCGGCGGTCACGAAAGCAGCGAGGTACAAAATTGAAAAGTTTTTGGACGAGCACGATTCGACTTTCAGGGAGCGCAAAAGTGAAAATACGTGGGAAATGGAATCGTACGATTTGATTGGTCTACCTTCCGGAGAAATACGTGCCGATAGAAAAGCAGTGAGCATGTTCGTTACGTCCTATCTTCGATTGGAGTGTAGCGATCGAAGCGGACTTTTAGCGGATATTTCTTCCGTCATTGCGAGTCAAGGAATGAGCATCGTGTCGTACAGTGGAAGTAAATCTCCCACGGAATCCGAAAGTAATTTTGACATGAATTTCGAAGTGTCGTTCAACGAATCGGAACTTTATCGAGGTGAAGCACTTGGTAATTTGGACGCGCGTTTGGCCAAGGTGTGTATGGATCTGATGACCAAAGTCGATGGTGTTGACAACTGCTCTGCTTTCTGCGCTCTCCCAGACGATAACATGTTCAGCTTTCAGAAATAATGTGCTATGTATTATTATCAACAATATTATTATCATCGCAATAATTAACTCTACGTAGCTAAAACTATTATCTACATCTCCTACCTGGCGCCTTCATCTTTTTCTTCATCTGTACGAGTGCGCGCTTCGATTTCGCTCTCGATGACTCGCGCCAGAAACGCATGCGACGTTAAAATACTTTTCGCATCCATACCTTCAGATTGCTTATAAATGCTCATTATCGATTGCGGCGTGACGTAAAAGAAGAGTTCATCCAACGCCCGCACGCAATTGGCGACTCTCACGATGTTTTCTCGCTCCTGTTTATCTACCAAAATGAGTTCCTCTTCGTGAGTCTTACTCTTTTCGTTTGTCGCTTGCTTCGACGTCGCAGCACCGGGCGACCCGACCCATATGAATCCGTTACATCCTATCAGAACCTCTATGAAAACTCCCGGCGTTACTTCTAAGGCGTGAAAGTGCTGTGGCAGTCGCTTCACTAAACTCGGACATACTTCTACGAGTACGCCTCTCGAAAGCCTTCCGTACTTTGTTGAACGCGCATGTAAGTTTGCCGCACCATCTTGAAATAACGACTGTACTTCCGCCGATATGACATCCGCGGTATCGAATAATAGCGACATGTTTAATTCGTCCGCTTCGTTGCGTCGTCTCTGTTGACCAGTTGGTAGATTTACGCTCGAAAGTTGTAAAACCGCCTCCTGTCGCGAGTTTATATCTACTTTCCACCTTTTCGAGGAAATCATGTTGATTCGACCGACGACGACGTCTCCCGTTTCCGGCGTGTACTTTGCTTTCAGCGCTTTCACAGAGACTAATTTATTCACCCTCTCCACGACACCCGATACCGTCGCTCTCAAATCTCCCTCGGAGAGTTGCGTTCCGTGCCCTTTGAGAAAACCTTCCGTGGCGTCCACGCCGTCAACAACTTCCCCAGGAGTTGTGTATATCATCACGCGAGAAGAAGGTACAGAAGACGTCGTTAAACTTTGCAGCGATGACATCTTTCTCGCTCGCATCTGTTGCTCAACCTCAGAAACAATCATCGCGACGATCTTTCTGTTCGGTGTGAAGTTGTTATTGTCTTTTTCTACGTGTGGTTAATTCGTTGCGTAAAATGGAGAAAAGGTTTGGCGCAAACGAGAACAAATGAAACGACAAAAGCAAAAGCTTCTTACTCCACAATTCACACTTTACAAATAAGAAAATAATGCGGTCAAGATGGAACGTTCAAAAAGCCGTTTCTTTTTGTACATCTTACCTTTCCTCTTACTTTGTGCGCTGCCATCCGTCGCACATGCTTCGTTAAGAGCTCCGAGACGCGTGTCATCTTCTCCGCACATTCTTAAGCCGGGAGAGGAAGACGCGTTTCTGCAGTCGCAAAAATTGGAATCTCCATCAACAGCAGTATCCTCCGATGAAGACGAAATACACCGACATCATCACAGAAAACATTACGCGGATGATCACACACACCACCGCATATTGAGAAAGGAGCACCACGATCATCGCGCGAGTAACGAATGGACAGAACCCGGCAAAGAGGATACAACACCTAGTGCATCAGTAAAGTCTGATGATGAATCATCTTCTTCGAACCGTCCACGCATTGGAGTTTACAAAGCAACGATTTCACCGGAAACTTCGTCAGCATCACCATTACAATCATCAGAACCACTGCTATCCCAATCTTCAGTATCACCATCATCATCATTATCATCATTACCTCAGGATGTCCCCCCCTTGCAGACGCCAAAATTTCCCCTACCGTTCTGCGCCGAGTGCAGCGGGTGCGCAGTAGACTGGACAAAAGCGTCAATTAAAGCAAACTCTGTGGAGGAAGTGTGCGCAGGAACTGCTCCGTGCCCCGGATGCGACAACGTGATTCTGCGGCGTATCAACGGAACGTACGCTTTAAAGGATAAAAATAGACAGAAGTATAAAGTAAAGCGCGAAGTAGGAGCTAGCGCGGCTACGGTGTTACGTGCCGATTATGTCAACACGGATTGGACGGATTCGTTTGACGCTTCTGCAGAGTTACTTTCTTTACCATTCGTCAAGTTTCCGTGCATACCTGGTTTGCCGCGACACAATCGCAAATGTGCAAGACAACACATAGAAGATGAGAAAGGTAAAGATTTATTGTCCATTCGAAACGTTGAGTCTGTGCAGAAGCTGAGCGATTTCTGCGGTTTGGAAAACGTCGCCTCACGAGCGTGGTCGGCGAATGTAAAATCTACTGCTCCGGCGGGCATACCGCTCGATCCATGGTCGGTGCATCCCGAATCTGTCGCTGTTGATCAGCTCGGTGCGTTCACTTCCCCAGCTGCAGGCATTGGATTAAATTCGATATGCCAAATTGCCGACTCTGATTCGGATGTAGCGCACATCATAGAATCGGTTCCATCCGAGCAAATTGTTCGGGCAGCTTTGTATGAATTCATTTTCTGTTCGGGTGATAGACACACGCAAAACGTCTTTCTTGATGACGACGCGCGCTTAAAGTTGATCGATAACGATAATCTTCTGGGGTGGCAAGTTTATGATGAGCATCAGAATAGACTCTGCGCAATAAGTTCGCTCTTTTTACCGGGCAACTTGGAATCGTGGAGAGTGCGCGAAAGCGCCGAGTGTGCGGGAAAACTTGGTTCATTAGACTACCGGTGTCACGTGAATGCCAACGCGCAAATCAAACTCCCTCGGCGAACGAAACAATGCTTAGAGCATTTCAAGTCGACGAGCGTAGATGAATTGGTCGAACAATTCGGCATTGTTCGTAACGTCTTTGCTCGCACGCTGAAACAAAGAAGTATCGATTTGCTTGAGTTGGGATTACCGAAAGCGTTAGAAAATGCAATGAAAACTGAGCATGAGATTGCGAAGGAGAAATCAGATATATTTCATCCTGAATTGAATTGGGACGAGATGACGCGTGAAGAACGCCAAAGAATGGTTGCTGTTCGCGATTCCTTCTGGAGACGAATAGAGCCTCCTAATTGCGCGGGAGTCCCCATGGGCGGTCGTTGGGATAACGCGGTTGAAGATTTACGAGCGTAGATTTTTGTAGAGCATCAATTAGAATTCTCAAAGGTATGTAGGTTGTTAGTTACAGCAGTAATTTAGTTTAGATCAATTCTTTACGCGCTAATGTTCCTTCTTGTTTTTCTTCTTTGCTTCAGTCACGGCGTAATCTCTCTTCCGGATGAATGTCATCACCGTCGCGTTGAAATTACCAAGGGCCATCAAGACGAACAGTGAGCCAGCTACTAATGCCTGCCATTCGCTCATTCCTTTCCCGTTGCGCGCGAATTCTTTGAACCATCTCAGCAGAACCTGGCATCCAAACACGAGCTGCATCGTTTGTAACGACAACAAAAGCGGCCACAAAAGTTTTAATCTGCTCCCAGATTCCGTCGCCGAAACATCCATCGGGGATGCTTTCCCGATGGCAACTCTCGTATACATCCGAAACCTTTGATATCTATTCTGAAGAAACATGACGATACCTTGGCAAAATGTAAAGAAAAGAAATCTTCCAATAAACGTAACGCACGATGGTGAATCAACATCCATGGTCAACACGCACAACGCCATGGCCATAGAGTAGTAGTGATGTTGGATCCACCAAGGTCTAATGTTACTTCCGTTCGCTTTCAAGATATTCTCGCGCAATCCGAGAGAGGTGTAAAAATACAAGAGCCAACTAAAATACGCCTGTAACGCGATGGGGTACGAAGCAGTTAAAACCGTCTCCACTAATTCCGAGTGCTTTGAAGCTGCAATTTGGCTGTGGAGAAAAAAATGCCCAGAATGCTTCGAGTTGTACCATACGAACAACACGAGAGGGAAAAGGAAATAACTAATGGTTTGCGTCTCTCGAAAATTCACGTACTCCTCTTTCAATCGCATTCTATCTTCCGTCTTACGAGAGACCAAATTTACCGCCGATCCAAGTAAATACTTTATGAATCGACTATGCTTTGCTGGTGTGATGAAGCCACCAAGCTGTCCACCCGGACCGGCGCCATCGAAAACCAAACGAGCATTGACCACGTGGACGTTGTTTTTTTCTTCTCTCTCCAACTGTAACAGCTCAACAGCGAGTTCATCTAGCTCGCCTCTCAACAACTCCAACGTTGAGTTGACGTGCATCACTCTCCCACTGATATTCTTGATTTTAGCTTCCACTTTCGAAGCTCGTTCATCGAGCGTTGGCAATCTCTCCTCCTCTTCGAACTCGACGTTGTCGACTTCACCAGTCATCGCGAGAATTTTTTTGTTTTGTGTTTGAAAAAATGACGCATCTTCATTCTAAAAATACACAGAAAGTCAGAAACAAAGCACTGCTCTACGCGTACTGCACTTTGACTCAAATCTTTTGCTATAGCACAACAACGCGCAACTGGACACGCAAATATTAATCACCATGAGCGACAAAGAATCGATATTCACGTTGACTGCTGAATTACCGCAATCGTTATCATCGAACTTCGAAGCGAAAGGGGAACACGACCTTGCGACGAAAGCGAACGAGCAAGGAGGACAAGCGAAAAGTACTAAATACAAAAGCATACATTCCGGCGTGATCCACCCATCTGCATTTCCTGCATTTGGGGTCAATGAAAAGCGTTTAGCTGCAACGTTTGGACAGCGCAGAAATGCGCAGAAACCGGAACCAAAATCGTTCCTTCTTCGCAAACCGAGATTGTTGACCGAAACGACGATGTTGCGAAGTGACATCCATACTAGTTGCGAAGGAAGCAACTTCACCAGGAAAGCGAGAGTAAAAGCTGCAATACCATCTTATCGAGGTCAACTGAAAGAGCGAGTCGAAATCGATCGAGTGAGAAAGAATGCCCTCGATGTGATATCGCATACCATTAAGGCGCGGCAGCGCAAAAACGCGCTGTACGATAATTACATAAAAACAACACAGGGGAAGATTCCAAAGTATTTGCACAAGATCAAGCAAAGAAAAGCACATAATGAGCACATTACGATGCAGCACGTTGCATCCAGCGATGCAGAGACGCACGAGAACGAAAACATCGCAAAAACGTTGAAAGTCGAATGGTTACGCCTGAATCGGGATTATTTAAAAATGCCATTTCTTATCGACACTCCTTCCAAGAAAGCCAGAAAAGAAGAATATGAACGGAGATTAGATGCCATCGAACGTAGAATGATGTCATCACAATGATAATTGGAAAATAAGAACACCGCCATGTCAACTTGTTAACTTTTTCAGCAGAAACTGAACACCTAATGCAAATTTACACTCTTCGTTTTTTTATCGATGTTCTGATTTCTTTGATCAAACAACATTGTAACTAGATCGGTATGGATGTTATTGATGTCACTTATGCTTTGTTTCGATCGAAAACGGCGCACATTCGAATTTGAGGGACGTTGTATACCCCTTCAAGTTTAGGGTGTTGTCAGATTGAAGTCGTCGTCCATCTGCTCACTCTGCTCTTTCTGCTCGTCTTTCTTTAGGGTTTAGGGTTTAGGGTTTAGGGTTTAGGGTTTAGGGTTTAGGGTTTAGGGTTT
>Ga0255765_1000738_pt1 | contig 43591 bp, 32 predicted proteins | sample 041ome_8_FD_179965 | JGI IMG/M metagenome (GOLD analysis project Ga0255765, IMG submission 179965) | Coastal salt marsh microbial communities from the Groves Creek Marsh, Skidaway Island, Georgia - 041407BS metaG (version 2) | ecosystem: Environmental > Aquatic > Marine > Intertidal zone > Salt...
CTTGACGACGAATTTTGCGTCCACCGAAAATGGAAGTTGCATGGATGTATCTTCGAGCTGGATGCGTTGTTGCTCCGTGGCCATCGTCGCCATTTGAATCTCGGCTCGAAGCTTTTCGTTTTGTAAATATTCAACTGCTCTTGCTCGAGAACCGAGGACGCTTTCATCTCATCCAGTTGCTCTCGAAGTTCTATCATCTCTATATACACATACTCTTAGACATTCGTTTCATTTGTTGTTTTGCAATATTATCTTGCTTACGGTGCTCACAATTTACGATTCTCGCCGCAAAAACTCCCCTCACAAAACAAAAAAAAATGAGAACATGAGAGCGCCTTCTCCGTCCGCGCTGAACCACGCGCTGTCCTTCTCTAAAAGCGCGTCTGCGCGCTCGTGTAAGACGTTCGCTTCTTCTTCATCATCTCCTTCTTCGGGCGCGGCAGCCGGAAAAAATCGCGCGCAACTGTGCGATGAAAAGATAAACGAGTTTCAATCGAAGACGTCCTTGTTTTGTCCACCCGAGTGTGGCCGGTGTTGCGCCACCAGCGAGAACGTGGAAGCGACGAGAGACGAAATGAAAGCTTTAGCTTTGAAATTAATCGAGCAAGGATTGGGCGAATCGTTCGTGGGAAAATTAGAGAAAGAGTACCTCGAAAACGGAAACATGAAGTGCGCTTTTTACCACTCGATTGATGAAAAGAGCGGGAAAGGGACGTGCACAGTTTACGAACATAGGCCGGCGATGTGTCGATTGTTTGGATTCAGCGGGAGAGAATCGAAAGATGGAACAAAGAAGAAAGAATTTGTTGGATGCGAACACATGGATAGGGAAGACGTGGCTCGAGCTAAGTTGTACGTGGCCAACGGGGAAGTTGACGTGCCGATTGCGTCGCACGAGGCTAGGGCGATGAGGAGCGAAGCGGGAGCCGACGAGACGCTCCTTCCGATAAATGTTGCAGCGTACGAAGCTCTGACGAAGGCGATGTTCTTGCGCAGAATGACTGAGCAACAAGAAGAAGATAGTAGCGGCAGCAGTAGCAGCAGTAGTGATAGCAGTAGTAGTGGCGATGGTGATGAAAAAGTTGTTATTATCTAAATTTAAAAGATTCTAAGTGTGATTAGTTTTTTTTATACACGCGGATGTTTCTTTTTACGGGTTCACGCCAATCAACATGTTGCTACCGTTACCTCCGGGCAAGTACACGATGTTCTTGCTCCCGCTCAACGTCTTCGCCACCTCTCTCGCGGCTTCGATCCGTCTCAACTCAATCAACGCCGGCCCGGCGCTTTTCGTGGCTTGCGAAATCAACTTTGCGGACTCAGATTCCCCTTCCGCTCTAATCACTGCCGCTTCTCTTTCTTGCTCGGATCTCATAACTTCAAACTTAGCCCTCTCGGCGTCTTGCTGCGCAACCTGTTTCGCCTCGATCGCTCGCGAATACTCGTGACTAAAACTTAAATGCGTCAACGCCACGTCCTCTAACAAAATCCCAAAATCATCCGCGCGTCTCCTCAAACTCTTCGCGATTTGTTCCGTCACTTCTTGTCTTCTCGTCAACAACTCGTCCGCGTTGTATTGCGCCACGGTCGCTTTCAACACCTCGTTCCCGATCGACGGCAACACTCGATCGTCGTAATCCGGGCCTAAATTTAAGTGTATCGTCGATAACTGATCCACGTTCGGTCGGCACAACACTCTCAGAGTTAAGTTCACTTGCTGCAAATCTTTCGTCCCGGTGACCGAACTCAAGCTCTTCGGCCGAGTGCGAATGTCGTAGATGGTTGGGGATTGAATTATGGGAATCATGAAATGCGTGCCTTCCGAACTCGTGTCTTTCAAAACGCCTCGGAAACGGTCAAACATCACCGCGCGCTCTCCACCGTCGACTGTTGTATAAAAGAAAAGAAAAAGAGAGAGAGATATGTGAGGTCAGTCGCGCGATAATACTTTAATAACTTTTCATTTTTGATCTTCCTTTTCCCGGGGGTGACACGACGACGCCGGAATCTCATCAACCCTCTCTTTCTGGTGGCAGAGGAGAAAAAAGAAGGAAAAACGCACCGTCGTACATGGCGCTCGCGACTGCGGTCGCGCCGACGCCGACGAACGCGCCCACTCGCGCTAAAGAACTCAACGCTTGCGCGGCGAGTTGCGCCGGGGATGCCATTATTTTACGATAATAATAATATAAAGAGAGTTAGAGAGAGAGAGAGAGGCGCTTTCTTATGTGGAGGCTGCTGAGGAGAGAGAGAGAGATACAAAGCGGCCGCAAAAAAAAGGAAAAAAAGCGGCCACCTATGCTTTCGCTTTTGGCCAATCTCACGTACGTAAAAGCTTTAGGCAAAACTTCTCGCGAAGGAGATAGATGAATGTGGGAGCATTATTCGCTGCTTATGTGGTTCCCGGGAAAAAAGCACAACCAACAACAACACGGCGAGCGACATAAAAAAGAGCAACTGAACTCTCTCTCTCTCTGTCTCCTGCTCACCCGACGGCTCGGGGGCACGCGCAAAGTTCGAATACACACAAAAAAGCAACGAGGAAGAGGAGAACGCGCAGAATGAACTCGCGCGGAGGAGGAGGAGGAGCGGCGGCGGCGGCGTCTTCTGGGCAGAAGATTCACCATCGAACGGTGCTGCCGAAATCGCAAGCGATGATGCAACCGGGAAGGTTCGGGCGTTCGCTCGTGCAGTTGATGAGTTGCATCGTCGTCTTTTCGATGTGCGCGTTCGCGTGGAAGTGGTGCGAGCTGAGAGGAGAGAGGCGGCGAGTGATGATGAGACGGAGACGCGATGGGAGAAGAGGAGGAGAGGAAGAAGAGGAGGAGGAGGTTGGGTACGAGCAGTTTTTGAAGAGCGAAAGTTATTTGTCGTCCGTGAACGGGGCGTATCGGTGAAGCGCGTTGGATTCGAACTGCGGAGTTGCCGCGCGCGCGCACTCGCGTTTACGATTCGTATTCACTCTTCGATCGTGTCGTGATGTAGATGTAGATTTAGATTTTGTTTCTTTATGTATAGATGTAGACTTAGTTTATATTATTAAAAGACGACGCGTTATTATTTTGCTTCCTCTTTCTTTTCTTCCGTGGCTTCACCGTCCGTCGTGGTGCCTTCGCCGGAGTCCGCGGCGCCTCCAGAATTCGCGCCTTTGCTCAAAGCTTCACCGATTTTCATGACGGCTTTTTGCAAGTCAGCGATTTTTTCTTTCAACGCTTCGCTGTCGTCGCCTTCCATGGCCGTTCTCAACGCCATTTGCGCGTTTTGGATCTCGTCTTTGATTTCTTGCGGCAAGTTGGCGCCGTGTTCTTGGATGTTTTTATCCGCGGAATAAATTAAAGTGTCCGCCTCGTTCTTCGCGTCAATCATTTCTTTTCGTTTTTTATCGTCTTCGGCGTGGGATTCGGCGTCGCGAACCATTTGTTCGACTTGAGCATCGGAGAGACCACCGGAGCTGGTGATGGCGACCGAGTTTTCTTTACCCGTGGCTTTGTCCTTCGCCGAAACGTTGACGATGCCGTTCGCGTCGATATCGAACGTGACTTCGATTTGCGGCACACCGCGCGGGGCCGGTGGGATACCCATCAAGTCAAAGTTGCCTAAGATTTTGTTATCCGCGGCCATTTCTCTTTCACCTTGCAAGACCTTGATGCCGACTTGGGTTTGGGAATCCGCGGCGGTGGAAAAGACTTGGGACTTTTTGGTCGGAATCGTCGTGTTTCTGTTGATCAATCGAGTGAAGACGCCACCCAAGGTTTCGATGCCTAAGGAAAGCGGAGTCACGTCCAACAAGAGAATATCTTTCACGTCGCCTCTCAAGACGCCACCTTGAATAGCCGCGCCCATGGCGACGACTTCGTCTGGGTTCACACCTTTACTCGGGTCTCTCTTGAACAAATCTTTCACAATGGAGTGCACTTTCGGCATTCTGGTCATACCACCAACTAACAAGACTTCGCTCAACTCGCTCGGGGAGATGCCGGCGTCTTTCAACGCGTTCGTGCACGGCGTCTTCGTTCTTTCCAAGAGAGAACCGACCAACTCTTCCAATTTCGCTCTTGTCAAAGTCATCGCCAAGTGTTTCGGTCCAGTCGCGTCCGCGGTGATAAACGGCAAGTTGATCTCCGTAGAAGTCGTGCTGGACAACTCAATCTTTGCTTTTTCTGCGGCTTCTCTCAAACGTTGCACGGCTAACTTGTCGCCTTTGAGATCGATCCCAGACTCTTTTTTAAACACGTTTTGTAATTCGTTCATCACCACGGTGTCAAAATCTTCGCCGCCTAAAAATGTATCCCCGTTCGTCGCTTTCACTTCAAAAACGCCTCCAGAGATTTCCAAAATGGACACATCAAACGTCCCGCCACCTAAATCGTACACCGCTACGATACCCTCCTTCTTATCCACGCCATAACTCAACGCCGCCGCGGTCGGTTCGTTGATAATTCTCAAAACGTCCAAACCGGCAATCTTCCCCGCATCCTTAGTCGCCTGTCTCTGCGCGTCGTTAAAATACGCAGGCACCGTGACCACGGCTTGCGACACCCCTCTTCCTAAGTACGATTCCGCGGTTTCTTTCATCTTTTGCAAAACGAACGCGCCGACTTGCGACGGCGAGTATTCTTTCCCGCCCGCTTTCACCCACGCGTCGCCGTTGCTCGCCTTCACAATCTCATACGGCACGAGCTCTTGCTCCTTCTTCGTGTGCGGATCGTCGAATCGTCTACCAATCAAACGTTTGCACGCGTACAACGTGTTCGAAGGGTTCGTCACGGCCTGTCTCTTTGCCGGTTGCCCGATTAACCGTTCGCCTTTCTCCGTGAACGCCACCATCGACGGCGTCGTCCTCGACCCTTCCGCGTTTTCGATGACTTTCGCGTTCTTCCCGTCCATGACCGCCACGCACGAGTTCGTCGTTCCTAAATCGATACCAATGACATCCTTCGAGTACGAGCGGATTTTCGCCGAGAGTCCTTGCGCGATCGATGGAAGCACCTGTTGCGATGAGAGAATCGATGACGACGACGACGCCGTCGCCGCCCGATTGGAGATCTGTATTTTTAAGAAGAAGAAGAAGAAGAAAGAAGACGAGAAAGTCAGCGCCATCATCCTTCGCGCGACGACGACGACGAAAACAGAAACGCGCGACGAGAGACCGGTTTTGCGTGTTCGAACGACCCTCCCAAAAACGGGAAAAAAAAGGAACCACAAAACCAAGCGCGCTTGGGCGCCGTCGATTGGAAATTTTCTCTTCCAATTTCCTTCGATCCCATCGGCCCAACATCAAAAACGCGTTTTTCGAGACGGACTAAAAAAACAAAATCACGCACCAGAGAGGAGGAGGTGTTGTTCGCGAACTTGCGCGCGACGCGAAGCATTTTGGATTTCTTTGTTTAACGCAAACGAACGAACGCGTTTGTGTATCTCAGTCGCGCGTGTTTCTTTACAATAGTGACGTGCCCAAAAATCGAAGCAAGCTTCTTTCTTGAGAAAAAAAAAAGGCCAACAAACGATGAAAGGCACCCATCCACGTTTTCTTCGTCCCCGAATTTTGTAATTTTGGATGATGATCGTTTTTCTTTTTTCGACAGGCAGGGGGCTGACTCTCTCGTTCGTTCGTTCGTCCGTCCGGGGTTCTCTCATCTTCTCTCGTCTCTCTCTCGAACACTCTCGCGAAAGAGGTCCTCTCTCCACACTTAAAATATTTTTTTTCTACACTCTCTCTTCTCTCTCTCTTTCCCGGGGAAAAAAAGAAAGCGCTCCTGCGCGTACAGTATTCGGTTTTTGCGCACGTTAAAGCGCATTGAAACGAAAAGAAGCGCACACAGTGAGAATGGGAGGATCGGATCCGATTAAAACGACGTCGGTGCCGGCGTCGATATTGCAAGCGTTTTGGGACTTGGCGTCGACCGACGCGGAGACGAGATGTTCCACCGCCGCCGCCCTGTCGGAAGAACTGTCTCTGATACAAGAACAAAACGGAGGAGGCACGAATGGTATTAATAATGACATCAGCGGTACGAGTGGACTGCGCGCGAAACCAGACGCGGTGGTTGAGTATTCCATGAAACGTTTGACGCGAGGTCTCGGGTCGGGCAGAGCCGGCGCGAGGCAAGGCTTCGCGGTGGCGTTTACTTCCGCGCTGACGCATCTGGATGCGATTTCCGTGGAGGATGGATTTCGATACCTGAAGGAAGGATTGGAACCGATCACGAAGAGCACGAAAGGTTCGGAAGCGAGAGACATTTTAATCGGGCAGTTGTTCGGGAACGCGGCGTTGGCGCGAGCGTTGGTGCAGAAGGAGGTATCTCTTGAAGCGAAGAAGAAGAAGAAGAAGGAGATGTTGAGTCAGAGCAACAAGAGGCAGAAAAAGTGGACGACGCCGGAGGAAGAGCGAGAACGAATCGTCGATTTGAGCTCCAAATTGTTCGCGGAGATTTGTAGAATTAGCAACACGAAAGCGTACTTGAGTGAAAGCGCGGCGAAAGTAATGATTGAACTCGCTCTGAGTTTGAGTAAGCAAGAAGAAGGGATGCACGAGAAGGATCCGTTTCGATTGGCGAGGGAGGCGATGGAGAAGTGTCCGCAAGCGCAGGCTTGGATGAGTAGAGACGTGTTAGACGTAGGAGAGCAGAGCGGGAAAACGACGATTGAAACCGTGTGGTTGGTGTATAGTTTGTACGAGTGTTTGCCGGAGAGGTGTAAGGAAGCGCAGAGCGTCGTGCCTAAATTTTCTTCCTCCTCTTCTACGAAAGAGGATGCGTTTTTCGCGTACGAGAATTTGAAGAAAGTGAGTCACGCTTTGGCGGAGTGTCCGCACGCGCACCCGAGAGTACATCCTATTTGGGAGATTTTGTGCGAAGCGTGTAGAAGTAGCGAAGACGATAAAAAAGGAGGAAACACAAAAACGGGAGAAGCCGAGACGAAAATGTCCGCGGGGAGCAACTTGACTCGCTTGGAAGCGTTGTGGGAGACGTGTTGCGAGAACGGGTTGTTCAAAGCGCCGTCTCATCAGCGAAAGTACCTTGGTTTTCGCATATTTTCTATACTGTTGCGAAACGCGACGGCGTCGGAGACCGCAAAGTTGTTCACGTCGCCAAACTTTATTAAATGTTTAGTTTCGAACTGCGCCAAGCCGGAGAATTATTTGCACGCCTGTAGCTCGGATTGTTTAAAAGCCATCGCAAGGTGTGCGAAACATCCAGAAACAAGCGCAAAAAAACGCGTCGCGATTGTTGGGGCTTTGAGGCAGGTTGGTGTTCAAAGGTTCGAGAAAAAGTTGGCAAAATCGAGTGGGATTTCTACTGTAATGGCTGGCTTGACCAGAGAGGAAGCAAAGGCGTATTGCGAAGAGTTGAGAGAAACTATCTTGACAAAATCGGACGTAGTCACACAAGATGAGAATGAAGACGCTGACGCTGACGACGATAAAGACGATGAGAAGAAGAAGAAAAACAGTCGCGATTTCAAACGTTTGTGGGCGCTCGAACAAACGTGTTCGATTACGTCAGCCTTATCGCCGAGCGACCGCTCGGACTTTTTGCGATTTTGCTTGTTCCACGCGTTCTATTCCACGTCAAAGAAACAAATGCCAAAATCGGTCGTTGGTAAAAACATCGAGGAGTGTCCGGATACGCTCAGAAGGGCGTTTTCGACGCGTTTACTCGCTATGTTATTGACGAACATTCGATCGCGCGGACGCACGCAACAGCAGCAAAAACAACAAAGTGCGAATACTAAGAACGGAAAGAAACGCACAGATGAAGGAGACGAAGAAAACGAGGACGAAGAGGAAGAAAATTTCGACGCGCTCTCAGAAGCGTGCAGTGCGGTGTTAAAATTCGACGCCGACGCTTCGGTGACGGATGTTATTCCGAATAGCGCTCGAGCGAAAGATGCGCGCAAAAATCTTGCGAATGCGTTGAAACTTTGCGAAAAGAAACTAAAAGACGACGAAAGTGGCGTCGCGGCGTCGATTATTCCGCTGATTAGAACTTTAATCGTTTTGCACGCGTCTGATCCGAAACAGTTCACGTCAATAGTCGAAGACATTCCTCGATGCGTCGAAGAACTTCTACAGCCGCCGAAGAAGAAAAAGACAACCACAAAAGCGTCAGGAAAGAAAGCACAAAAGGAGGAAGAAGAGGAAGAGCAAGATTTGGAACCGATGGACGTTCTCAACGATTTATTGATTGCATTTCTCGCGCAACCGTCCGCGTTATTGCGAGACGTCACCGAGCGCACTTTTAAGGGAGTCTCTGGAAAAATCACCGATCGAGGCATTGAAGATATTCTCAACGTCGTGGAGAACATGGGCGCAGGGAAGCGCGGCGAGGACGACGAGGACGAGGACGACGACGAGGATGACTCCGACGATGAAGATATGCTCGAAGAAGAAGATGACTCCGATGACGACGACGACGACGACGATTCTTCGAGTAGCGATGATTCAGATGACGAGGATGAGGAAGATTCGGACGACGGTATGGACACGGAAGCGAACGAAGGCGCGATTGAAGCCATTCGCAAAGCCGCGATGAAAATGCAAGAAGAAGACGACAATTCCGACGATTCCGACTCCGACGAGTTTACGGACGAACAAATGTTTGCGACCGATAAACTTCTCGCCGAGGCATTCAGAGCGAAGAGACAGGAGCTTTCGCGCAAAAAAGCTTTGAAAGTCGCCGCTGCGGATTTCAAGTTTCGCGCTTTATCGCTTCTCGAACTCTTTGCAAAGTCGCAACCGAGCTCAAAGTTTCTTCCTGAAATCATCGTCCCACGGTTGCTCAACGCCTCTAGAAACGCTCGAATACGATTCAAGAGTAACCCGATGGAAAAATCGTTCTTAGAACTCGCGCAAAGAATCGACAGTGTCTTGACAAAGCACGCGTGCAAGCACGCCGGGATGGTTACCGGCGCCGGAGAGAACATTCACGAAGTCTTGACGCAGTTGATTGATATCGCCGATAACAGCGCTGGTGCTGGACGCGATAGCGACGCAGCAAAAGGTTTTGCAAAGACTGCCGCCGTTGCCTGCGCGTATATAGCCAAAGTCATGGAGAGTAACGGCGACGGAGAAGCTGCCGCTGAAATTTACAAAACGGCAATCACGGAAAAGTTTGAAAAGAAAACCAGTCGATTGCGCGCTCCATTTTTTGGCGAGCTGATCAAGCTCTCTCCCAACGTGCTGGCGTCGTCTTCTAAAGAACTCTCCGCGTTGTGTGATTTAGGCGATAGTGCTCGTGCGCAGTTCTTGCGGCAAGAGTCTTTACAACTGCTCTTTCAAGTGTTTTCGTGTAAGCAAAGAGACCCGTCGATTCCTTCCGCTGAAGAAGTCAACGCGATGTGTGAGAAACCGCTGGCGAACGCCATCAAAGCAGAGGTTGAAAACCAAAGTAGGCGCGCGGACATTGCAAAAATGTGTGCAAACGTTTTCGAAGCGATTGGACGACACGCTGAAGGTTTTTGCTTTTCGCAAAAAGCTAAAGCGGCGGTTCAAAACGCCATCGAATCGCAAAAAGAAAGAGCGCCTAAACCGAGTCAAAAAACCATTCAAGCGCTAGAACGCATCGCGAAAGCGCTCGACGGAACTAAAAAGAAGGCGACCAGCATCAGCGGCGACGCTAAGAAGAAGAAACGAAAAAAATCGAACGACGATGACGACGCTGGAAAAAAGGACAAGAAGAAAAAGAAGGCGTCCGCGAAGAAGTAAGAGCGCTCTACGTTAAATCAACAAATTATATAAATGAAATGAAAGTAAAATTGTACCATCAATATTTACGAATCATCACATAATTACAACGGCACAAATTTATGTTCTATGCATAATCGCAAACAGCTTGCTTATTCTTCAGCCGGGGCCGGCGCGTCGCCGCCGAGGCTCGGCAAAGACGGCAAAGAGATGGACGGCAAAGAGATGGACGGCAAGGAGAAGCCGCCAGAGGACTCCTTCTTCGCCGGCTTCGGCGCTTCCTCTCTGACCGGTCTCACAAACTTCGGCTTCGGCGCCGCCTTCTTTCTAGCGATCTCAACGTCGACCGCTCTTCTTTGCGGCGACTCGACGCCAAATTTTCGGTTTTGCGCGTACGCGGCGGCGTAGACGTCTTCGATGTCGTCCGCCAACGCCGCGCCGGAGGAGGAGATGGTCGCGATGGTCGCCGCCAACAACGCCGCGTTCTTCGCGGTGTTGTTCTTGGAAACAACCTTCGTGGATCTCTTCGTGGTCTGTAATAATAATAATCGGATCAAAAGAAATCACATATCGTCAGTGCTTCGTTCGTTTTTTTTTCTTCTTCTTCTTCTTCTTCGAAGGAAGGAAGGAGGTGTCTTCCAAATGAGCCAGAGAGGGGATAAGGGACCAAAAATTTTCCCAATCCAATCCAATCCAATCCAATCGGATATTTCTTTCTCTCTCCTGCGCGCTCGATTTTCTCCGCGCAAAGAAGAAACAGAATCTCGCACTTCTCTCTCTCTCTGCGTGTCTTTCGCGGCGAATTCAACGAATGCAGCGCCATCAAGAAGGCGGGTATGATTTTGAGACGTGGAAAAGGACGGATACGTTCGACGAGAACGGAGGAACGAGAGAGACATTTGATCCAAAAATTGCCACCTGTGACTTCATCGCGGGGAAAATTCTCTTCCCTAAACACGAGATCGCTCTCGGTCGAGAAAAGCGCGCGCGCTCTGGGGCAAAACAGAGCGAAGAGCGTCGTTAAAAAAAAAAGTTCATTGAGACGACGACGACGAGATGCAAGAACTAAAAACGCACCTTGTTGGCGGAGCAGACGACCGTGTTCGCGGTGGCAGAGATGGAAAACATTCTTTTTTTTATGTGTTTTGTGAGTGCTTTGTTTGGGGTAAAAGTGAGGATTCTTATCTGCTTTTGCTCTTTTTTCCGCGAGCTTTCGATGGATGTAACATATATATAATATATATATAATACGGCACTAAATACTCGTTAATACAACACGCACAATGAAAATATCAGACTATAGATGATAATATTTCGTCATTTCCGACTTCGAGAGGTTTTCGAAAGACGCGAAATGTTCTCTCTCTCGCTTACTTCTCGAGTCGAGTCGAGTCGAGAGTTTTCTCTCGTCGTCAGTTCAGCTTCTCGCCGTTTGATCCTCCTCGCGGCGTGGCACCGCCTCCGTATCCGCTACCGCTACCCGTAGTGCTACCGGTGCCGGTGCCGCCACTCGTGACTGGTAAAACGCCTTTCTCTTTGGGTAAGTCCGGAGGCATGAAATATAAAACTAACGAGCAACACGCGATGGTGATGCCCAAAAAGAGTTGCAAGCTCGGCTCTAATCCGAAGAAGGAAACGCTCAACAGTGCGGTCAACAACATCGCAGAACTGGTCGCGTAGACTTTAACGATCGTATCCGCGAATTTCTGCAACCACGAGACGAATAAACCGCTAAAAGAAAAGTTAATCACGATTAACCACGTGATGAAGGTAAATCCGTTGGTGCAATCGAGCAACCAGTTCCCTCCGCTGTTTTCGCCGAAGAAATCGTCCCAGGTTAATCTCAAACCGTTAAACACCACCCCAAACGCGTATAATTGCACGTTCTGCCAATACAAGTTGTCGTTATTCTTCTTCAACAAAAACTCGGTGTACACCCCAGCCGTAGCGCTCAAACACGCGCTCAAAATCCCCAACAAGTATCCCGCGATTGGCGCCGACAGCGTCTCGCCGCCGCATCCGGATATTTGACTCACCGTCGCCCCAACCGTTAACAACAACAAAGCGATCCACTGCGTCCGCGTCATCAACCTCCCCAACGCAAACCGAAACAGAATTCCCGTCGTCACGATTTTCAAATTGCCTAAAATCTGGTACGTCGCCGCGTCCACGTACGCCATCGTGTAAAACTGCACGTTGTTATGCATCACGTAGATGATCGACGGTATAGGAAACAACATTATCGACTTCATATCCGTCGTCATGATCGTCCCGTTCGGATCTCTCTGCTTCGCGCGTCTCAGCAACATCACCGATAGGATTAATTTCACCAGTTCCGAGAGTAACGGAACCACCGCCGAGTTGTACGGATATTTGCCGTCGACTTTCGACGCTTCCATGAGTAAGCCTTGGGAGCACGTGAAAATGGTCAGAGTGCACGCGACGGCGAGCTTTCTCATGCCGGTTATTTTCGCCATGACGATGAGTATTGACTTTTTGGTTTTGGCGGCTCTCTCTCTCGCTCTTCTTCTTCCTCCTTAAGGCTCGTTCTTATTCCTCTCTCTCTTTCTCTCTCTCTCCGGCTCTTTCTTCTCTGTCGCGCTTCGCGTTCCCCGTGAAGAAATCTCTTTTGAACACGTTTAGGGTTTGAGTCCTCCTAGAACCGCTCCTCTAAGCGCGCGCTGCCACTCTCCACAAAACAAAATGAGTCTTCGTTTCACCGCGCTCTCCCGCGACGACGGAAAAGGACTCGCTTCTTCTTCTTCTTCCGCCTCTTTACCCACTACTCGTTCCACTCGTTTCGCGGTACTCTTCGTCTGGTTTCTCTCGCTCTCCGCGTGGACCAGGCGAGAGATTTCCAAGTGGAACAAAAGCAACATCGACATCAACGGTTGCGCGAAGAATAACGACGACGACGACGACGACGTTTCTTCGCTTGGGTGCGACGAGAACAAAAATAAGCGAGACGGCGCGGTCATCAGCCACGAGCGATGCGTCGATGGGTTTGGATCGTTTTTAGACCATGATTTTAGGAGTAGTAATAATGATAATAATAATAATCAGTGCACCTGCGAGAGAGGCTACGGAGGTGCCAGGTGTCGAGACGCGGTGTGCGAGGACAAGACGTGCGCGCCGCACGGCGTGTGCCAATACGGGTACTGCCTGTGCGAAGACGGGTGGAAAGGCGCGGAGTGTGACGTACCCGTGTGCAACGAAGAGCACGCGAAGTGCAACGCGGAGCACGGGAAGTGCGCGAATCCAGACTTTTGCGCGTGCGACGAAGGATATTACGGACAGACGTGCGATAAACGATGCGAGCGAGGCGAGTTTAAATTTTTGGAGCAAAAGTGCGAGTGCGAGAGCGAAAAGTGGGTCGGGGAAGCGTGCGAATGGGCGACGTGCGAGAGCGAGTGTTCGTTTCACGGCGAGTGCGTGAAGCCGGACGTGTGCGAGTGTAAGTTTGGGTTTAGCGGGAGGAAGTGCGAGCGGGACGATTTGATAGAGGGAGGAGGAATGGACGGCGACGGCAACGACGACGACGCTGTGTTGTTTGATAGTAAAGATAGAGATGATTTGATGAATGCCGGGGAAACCGTGTCAGCTTTGACGTTATCAAAAGACGTCGTGGAAGATGAGAAAGGGTGGAGAAACGTGCAAAAGTGGACCTCTCACGTGAAGGATGAAAAAGGCGAACAGCCTTTGATTAAACGCTCGTTCATCTCAAAACTACCGTTACCGGAGGTGGACGAACTTGGAATGGATCGGAACGCAAACGGGGAGATGATGTTTAAAACGTGTGCGATTGTTGGATCTTCCGGGAGTATGCAAAGAACGAAACCAGGTGAGGTGCTCGACGCGCACATCGACCAAATATTCCGCATAGACTTGGCGCCGACTGGAGTAAAATATAAAGACGTCGCGGGTTTGCGCACGACGTTTCGCCTGCTCGACCGCGACGCCGTGGAGACTTTAATCGAAAGAAAGGACTTAGTCGACCCGAAAAATCCACGCTTGAGAAAGTTTAAGGATACGAAACTGTTGCTCTGGCGCGCGGAAAGTTACGAACTATTTCCGTTATTGAAGACCAAGTTCCCCGAAGACGATTGGGACATCGTGAGTCCCGATATCATCGCGCCGTTTATAGAAAAGTATAACGAGGTGAAGAAGAAGTTGCTATCGTCTCCTTACTCCTCGACTGCGGAAGAGCACCACTTACAGCGTCATCAAGCGCCGCCGTCCGCGTTGCTCGCGTTAGCGTTCGCCAAACGAACGTGTAAATACGTCCAAGTCTGGGGATTCGATTTCACGAGTTACAGTTATCGAGCGCAAACCGGAGAAAGTTTCAGCTACTTTTCGTCGCCAGCCTTCGAACCCGACGCGTACGAAAACGGCAAGAGAGACTTCGAGTACGCGCTTCTGAGAAATGTGGCGTTGTACGCGGAAGATGCGAGCGTCGAGTGGTGCGACGTTGAAAACGCGGAAAAATGTATCGCAAAGGCGAAAACATTTGAGCGAGAAGAAGAAGTGTCGTCCTCGACGACTGAAGCAGAAGGAGACGACGGCGATATGTAAAATATACTAGTTAATATACGTAGCCTAAAATTTAATAGTACATAGAGTTATATAGCAGCGCGATAGAAATCCTAACTCGTTCCTAACATCGTCTTCAACAACTCCCTTCCGCGTCGCTTCGCTACGTTCTTCTTATGCTTCTTCGAATTCAAATGATCGTTTCTTTGGTGGTCGGATTGCATAGTTTTCCCTTCACACACGTCGCACGTCCACGGAAACGTTATCGATGACGTCACCGCGTCCGTCTCCTCTTTCTCTTCCTCTTCTTTCTCTTTAGCTTCTGACTCGGTTTGCTCCGTTCGCCTTCTTTTATTCTTGTTCTCGTTCTCATTTTCACTCTCATCGTCTTCTTCGTCGTCGTCGCCGCCGCTTCTCCGCTTCGCCGTTTCGTCGCCTTTCGTTCCTCTTCTTTCCTCTTCTCGTTCCTTTTCTTTTCCCTTTTCCTTTTCTTCTTCTTCTTCTTCTCGCTTCCGTTTCCGCGCTAAAAACTTCGCCCGTAACTTCCGCCGGCTCAGTTGGTCTCTCGCGCTGTTCGAGATTCCAGTTCTCACGCTCGTCGCGCCATCGAGAGTACCGCCGCCGTACTTAAAACCGTTAGACTTAGCGCTCGTGCCTCGAGTGAGCTGTAAATCTCGCGAAGCTTTACTCGCGTGGCCGTCTTTGGGGCCAGGGGCAGGCATTTTTGAAGGCTCTCGTCTCTCGAAAGCGCGGGAAAAGTTTAGAAGGCGTGCGCGCGTGTCTTTGTTTTTGGCGTCTCTGAAGAAGAAGAAGAGTTCGTTACGCGCGCGCGTCGTTAGAGACTCACTCGGATGCGACTGACTCGGGTTCTTCTCGACGCGGTTTAGACTATACACAAACTAATCATCTTTTATGCGATTGACAACAACGAATCAATCGTCTTTACTCTTCGTCTTCTCCGCTGCGTTTGAAATACCCAGAACGCGTTCGGCGAGCGTCGGCGCTTTAGCGGGTAACATGTTTAAAACCTCGGTGAGTTTCGATATCACGTCGTCTCTCAAATCCACGTCTAACGCGACTTGACTGCCGTTCTTTTTATAGTACCTCGCCAATTCTCTCAAAACTTCCCCCGTGATCGCGCTCGTCTCTAAATCTCTCGTCTCTGCTCGTCCTTGCCACGTTTGAATGTAATCTTTCACCGCTTGCTTCGCCGGGTCCGCCGCGGCGAAGCGTTCCGAGACGGACGCCGACGGGTGGTCGCGTTCAAACTCAACCGACTTCAAAAGAAGTTCGCACGCTAACCGAAGCTTCTCCGTGTAGTCCTTCGGTAAAGTCGTCGCCAAATCCGAAGACGACGCCGCGAACGCCTTCTTCGCCGTCGTCGCGCCGCTCAAAGAAACCGTCGTCAGAGACGCCAACACCGCCAACGTGCTCGTCGATCGAAGAAAGAACGACCGTCTGTTAAACGAGGAGACTGAAACGCGAGAAGAAGAAGAAGACGAAGAACACGCATTTCTCTCCCGTCGCGTCGCGAATTCATCGTCGTCTCCCTCGTCCGCGTTATCCTCGACTTTCACGCGGCGTTCCATCGTCGTCGTCGACTTCTTCACCAAACCGCTTCTTCGTCGTCTCTGCGCATCATCTTTCATCCGCTTCTGGTTCGCCGCGAAGACCACCCACGCGGCAGCGGCGCGCTTTGAGGAAGAGAAGACATCGCCGCGAGAAAAATGTCTTCTTCTGGACGCGAAAGACTCGCTCGTGCTCGTCGTTCGTGCGATGGAAAAGGTCATCTTAAAGTCAAGATGTGTGTTTCACGCGACGCGTGTTTTACGAGAGCGTATCTCTCTCTTCGAAGACGACGAAACGAAAACCCTAAACATTAAACCCTAAACTTGATATTTTGAACTCAGATAACGCGAGAATAAATCAATCAACACGCGCTACAAAATCATCATCACCATGCAGACGCTCGCGAGTCATCAATTTTCCGCCGCGAACGTTGTCGCTGCTGCTACTACCGCGTCGACCGCACGTGAGCGAGCGCAGCGGCGAGAGCGCGGAAGAGGCGTCGCCGCGAGATCATTTTCGTCGTCGTCGTCGTCGCGCAGAGCGGGAGAAGAAGAAGAGGAAGCGGCGGGGAAAAAAGTAGTTGTCAAAAGTAGGAGTGATTCGAGAAGAGCGTTCATCGCGATGACGGTCGCCTCGACGACGCTTCTCTCGAGAACGTCGCCGTCACACGCGATTCAGTCTGAAATCGAGCTCACGGATTTGTCCTACGCGCCGACGGAGTGCCCGCCGAATCAGTATTTACCGAGCAAGAAAAGCGCGATGTGTGTTGAGTTTACAGCCACGGCAAAGGCAAAGAAGAAAGTCTCCGCGGCGAACGTGTTTGGTTTCATCGACGATTACGATGGGAATTCAGCGGCGACGAATAACGAGACGGGGACGTCGAGAGTTGTGCTGGCGCAGATCGACCGGCCGATTCCAGAAGGCACCAGCGAGGTGAAGTTTGTGGTGACGGTGTTCAAGGACTCGTATAATAAGGGGAAGTTCAAATTGAAGGGGTTCAAAGCGGTGGAAGCGAACGCGGCGATTAATAAAAGGTTTGTGCCGTTGGGGGATTGCGATTTAGATACCGCTGCGCCGGGGTGTCCGGATGATCCGTTCGCTTGAGCGCGCGTGCATTGCGCGTGGTTCTGGATGTTTGTAAGTATATTTCTTTCGCCGATGACTCTATTAAAAAATTTTCCTCTTTCGCTATACATTTTTATATATACGTTTTCGCTTCTTATTCATCGCTCTTTCGTGCATCGCCCTAAATATTCATACAGCGTGCTTATTTTATTAATATACGCGAATATAATAAATCTATCAAAATATGCCGCAGATAGACCACCAGGCCATACCAACGGTGCTCCAAATGAACGCGTGGACGCAACTGACGTATAAACCTTGCTTCCACAATTTCTCCAATCCAATCTTACCGGACCCGTAATAAACGGCGGCTTGACCACTCGCGTAATGCGTTAAGCCACCAAAAGTGTTCGTATTCATAGCTAATGAGATGGCGGCTAATTTAGGAGGTACGCCTCCAGCAATCATCATGGTCAAAAAGGCACCGTACAACGCGCCGACGTGCGCGGATTGAGATGCAAACATGTAGTGACTTAAAAAGTACGCCAAGTGCAATGCGACAAACGCGGAGGTGCCAACTAAGTTCCACGAGATGAGAAAGTCTCGAACGAATCCAGAGAGCCATTCGATGACGCCCAAATCGTTCAACTGTTGCGACATGCCAATCAAGATGGCAAACCAAATCAAGGTATCCCATGCGCCTTTTTGCTCTAAAGCGTCGTCCCAGGACAAAACGCCACTGATGAGCATCAAACATAAACCAGTCATGGCAGCCACGACCGCGGCGATTCCGAGAGGGGCACCAAATACCCATAAAAATACAGTCGTCCCCAAGGACAAGCACATGCGCTTTTCAATCTCGGTCAACGGACCCATGGCTTGTAACTTCTTTGCCGCTTCCATCGGTGCCTTCGGAGTCGCGTTCAGCAAAGGCGGATCTACGATGAAAACAATCAGCGGAGTGACCAACATGCATATCAATGCGGGAACAAAAGCAGCAACGGCCCATTCGTTGAACGGATTGACGAACGGAATACCCATCCCGATGGCAATTTGCATGCACAAGAAGTTCTGCGCCGCGCCGGACATTAAAAATGCCGAAGTGGCCCCGGTTCCTTGCAATTGTTGCCCGACCAAATACTCCTGCGTCCTCGGATCTAAAGACTTAATGACTGGAATGAAAACACCGGCCGCTCTGGCCGTTGTCGAAGGCATTGCGGGTGACAACAACGCCTCCGCTAATTGAAATCCATATGCTAACCTCAAACTCGATTGCCCGGCGACCGAGACGAACAGCAACGCCAATCGATCGCCGAAGCCAGTCTTGACAAACGCTCGCGCAAAAAACGCGGTGACTAAAATTAACCACACCACCTGATTCGATACCGAGGACAACGCTTGATCAAACGTCAACGTTTTCGTCAACAAACTGACCGTCATCGCTCCAAACGCCCACGCGCCAACCGGCAACGGCTTCAAAACTAACCCGGTAATAGTCGCCAAAAAGATTGCCAACAATTGCCACGCTTCCGAGGTCAAAACGTCGGGTTTCGGAAATCCATAAAAGACGGCAAAACCGACCGAAATGGCAAACAACGCCGTCTTTCGGTGAAAAGTAGCCAACTCGGGTGGTTTTACCCCAAAGTTTGGCTCTTCGTCGTCGTCCGCGTCGTCGTCGTAGTTCTTCTCCGACGGGACCAAAACGCCGCTCTCTTCTCCCGACTTCGTCGTCTCCCCTTCGCCCTCCCCGCTCTCGTCGCCCTCCCCTGCGAAAACGACGAGCGTCGATACTTTTCGTCTTTCTCTTCCTCGCATTCTAATGCTGGTGGTACTCTTACCGTTTGCATAACGATTCCTAATCGTATCCTTCTCTTTTCGTCCGTCGTCGTCGAAAAGCGCGCCTCTCGTCAGCACCCCTCTCGAAGAAGAAGAAGAAGAAGAGGAGGCGGAAATGGAAGTGGATGAGAAGTTGCGACGACGACGCCGAGAATAACTCGTCGTCGCGCGGCATAAACAACCATCGATGCTAACTTCGTTTCTTCCACGCGGTGTGCCGCTTTTTCTCCCACCAAAACCGTTTCGTCGCGTCAGAGGATGCGCGGCGCTAGAAGAACACGAAGACGCATCATCGCTCCGTCGTATTATCCGATTTCCGGCATCTTTTTTATCGGCTTTCTTCCCCAAACCCGACGACAACGACGACGAGACGAAACGCGCGTTATTCATAGTAGCGATCATCATCGCTTTTATATACGCGCACGCAGACCTCTCCCGCGCGGAGAAAAAAGGCTTCTTGGTTTGTGTGGTGCGTGTGTAAGTGTGTGTGTAAGTGTGTGTGTGTGCGCGCGCCGCCCTCGCGCGTGTGTGTTTAAAGTGGAGGTTGGTCTCAAACAAACAGCAGACGACGTGCGCGTTGTGCGCTCCTATGTCGTAGGTATAGGGACTCGTAAAATAATAAATGTTATTAGTTTTCTCTTCGTCACTCACTCAGGAGGTCAATTTTCTCGAGGAGAGAGAATACGTAAATGGATTGATTTTTCGCGACGAGATATGAAGCAGGATACGTATACGTATCAGATTTCAGATTTCAGCTTGCGGTGTGCGCGAAGTACTTCTTAATAAAGCGTTTTATAAAAAAGCACTATTATATTCTAATACCAAACGCGCGCGCGCGTGCGTGCGTTCATTTTATTCTGCGCGCGAATGTATGTACATACACTGGCTGCGCGAACGGCGCTTTCGCGTTTTATCGGCTCAAACTACTACCGACGAGAGTTTTGAAGTTTGCGCGTCACGAGCCCGGGCGGAGAGCGCGCCCGGGGAGGGACGAAAGCGCCGCTCGCTCCAGCGAGCGGTATTCTTATTCAAAGAAGGAAAAAAAAAGGAGATGAACCTTTTTTTTCCTTTTACGCGGAACCCCACGCGTTCGTGGCGGCTTTGACCACGTCTTCGGGTTCAGGGTGCGCGCCCGGTAACGCGTCGGCCCAGGCGTACGCGATGTCGTTGCCGCTCAAAACGAACGTTCCGCCCAATCGCAGGACGCCTTCCGGAGGACCGGTGAGTTTTTCGTTCGGATCGACTGGCGATAACGCGATCACGTTGGTGATGTACTTCCACCAATCTTGCAAGCTAAACCCGGGTGGTTTCATCTCCGGTTTGGTATTTTTATCCACGTCCGTCAAGTTGCCAAACCCAACCGCTTTGTACGCGTCGAACGTCTTCGAGTTGTCCGCGAAAACGCGATCCTTCGGTAAGTTTGGATTCAACTCCAGAAACTTCTGAAGCTTCTCCGCCGTCGGCGATACCGAAATAAACACGATATCGCCGCCTAATTTTTGTATGTCCGATCTTTTGTTCGCCATGGCGTTTGCAAAAGACCAACAGAACAGTCACCCGAGATGTCTCAAATACACCACCACGTCTTTATCTCCCGTCAAGGGAAGCTTTTGCATCTCGCCGGAGCTGTTCAAAAGCGTCAAGTTTCGCATCGCGGACGCGTTGATTTCTTTGCCGTTGATTCTCGCCACGCACGCTTTAATAATCGCGGACTCGTCGCCGTCGCCGTCGGCGCCAAAGTTCGCCTCGCACTCGACGAGTTCGCACTCGCCCGCTGACGTGTTCGTGTTTCCCGAAGATGCGGAGAAGAACGAACGGCGTCCGTTTCTTCTTAAAACGCGCGGCGATGATGGCGAAAAAACGACGGCGGCTCGGGCGAACGCCGCTCGAGCGCCAAAAGCAGCAGCCGCGGTCATCGTCGTCGTCGTCGTCGTCGTCGTTAAAGTAAGCGATGAAGTGGAGATGAATTGGAAATCGTATCTAAAGAAAAACGTCAGAGAGAAGAACCGAAAGAAGAGCGCGAACGAAGAAGACGACGACGACAGAATAACAATGACGGACGAAGAGCGCGCGGCGGCGGCGGCGCAGGGAAAATCTCCCTCCAAAAGAGGAGGAGGAGAAACCTTGTTGCTCTCGTGCCTCGTCGTTCTCGTCTCTCTTTTCGTCGTGGTCGACGACGCGAAGAAGTCTCTTCTCGCCATCAACAACGGTATTCCTTCTTCTTCTTTGTCTTCTTCATCGAAGACGACGACGAATAACAACAACAACAATCACAAGTACGCGTTCACGCCGACGAACGGGAAAATACGCTACTCTTGGGTCGCGAAAGGACACGCGTTGCCCTCCGAGAGAAGCGGCGCGAAGAGTGATGGTGCCGGTTCAAAGGAGGAGAGAGACGCAGACGAAGGATCCTCTTCCTCTTCTTCATTCTTTTCGTCGGAGTTTAAGTACATGCACATGGCGATGCCGACGATTTTACCGGACGGGTCGATCGCAGTCGGTGCGTTCGTTCGTTATTTTTGCTTCTCTCTCTCTATATGTGTGTCTTTTCGTTCGTTCTTTCGCGCGAGGGTTTATCATCATCATCGCGCGTTTGTTCGTTTGCGCGCGCGGCGCGGTCTGACGTGTATATCTTCTTCCTCTTTCCTCGCGCTCGGCGGGATAACGACAGCGTTTCAAGCGTCGCCGACGGAATACGAAGGATCTATCCGGCAGGCGTTGTACTGGGCGATATCGAAAGACGATGGTGAGACGTTTTCGAAACCAAAAATGATCGCGAAGGACGACCAGCTTCCGGTTTGGACGCCGGTGTTGAAAGTGAGCGGGAAGAGAGTGTTTTTGTTATACACGGTGAGTTCGAGAAAGTGTCGGTATTACGATCAATCGAGAAACGCGTTGCGGCACTCTCCGGGCGGGGACGTCATGTATAAAGTGAGCGACGATAACGGGAAGACGTGGTCGAGTGGGCAGATGATTTTATCCTACGGAAGCGAAGACGGGATGCCGAAAGTCATCGCGAATACGTTGGTGGAGTTAGAAGACGGGTCGTGGGTGTTACCGTTTTGGCGAGAACCCGGAAAGACGTGTCCGCAGATGAAGAGCGAAGTGAAAGACGCGAGTTTATTGAGAAAAGGCAGCGCGGGGGTCATGAGATCCGCAGACCAAGGTTTGACGTGGGAGGTGTTCGGGAATTTGACCGCGACGAAAGGAGAGTCGTGGTTGATTGAAAACACAGTCGTCGAGAGAAAGCATCCGAAGAAGAATAAGACGAAAAAAAAGAACAACGTATTGGTGCAACATTTTCGAACCAAAGCGGGCGTCGCGTTCGTCAGTCTTTCGAGAGACAACGGTAAAACATGGACCGAAGCCACCGAGACGACGTTGCCGAATCCAAATTCGAAAATGCATACCGTTCGAATCGACATCGAGGATGACCAGGACGACGACCGCTCCTCTTCGAAATCATTTTTCGTCGCCGCGTACAACCACCACCCGCGCACCCGAGACCCACTCGTCGTCGCCGTCAGCAAATCTACCGACGGCATCGACGCGTGGAAACCATTCGCAAAACTCGAACCCGGCGGCATGGGCGAAATAATCAAACCAGAGTTGGACAAGTCGCTTCTCAAACCTGGCGCGATGCAATACGCCTACCCGACCGTGCTCCACTCGAAAGACGGGAAATACGTATTCGTCGCGTATTCCGTCATGTACGGCGCGAGAGGTCAGTTGACGTGCTTTGGCATTCGAGTCGCGAGGATGGAGACGAAAGATGTCCCGAGACCGTAGTTTTTACCGTAGAAATAAATAATTAGCAGAGAGTTTGTGCGAGATGTTTAGACGCGCTTTAGTTTAAAAGTCGGATTGATGATGTATAGAAAAAAGTAGAGATATTAAACGTCACACTTCCACTGCTCTCGCATCGTCAACTCTATCGAACGATGACAACAGGCGTCGTCGTCGTTCGATGTTCGATGACGTCGATCCCCTCGTCGATACCACATCGTCGGGATTCTTCTTCTCGTCGTTGTCATCACCACCGTCGCACTTCCTCGTCGATGTTCTGTTCCACGTCTTCTTCTTCTTCGAACACCAACAAGAACAACTCGCGACTTTTCGGGAAACGAGACAAAAAGCGGAGAAGAGTCGTTAAACAGCCGGTGGCACGTTACGACGCACAAATCGGTTCAAAGAACGACGACGGCGACAAAAGCAAAGATCCAAACAATTCCGAGCTTTTGTTGGTGGCCGTGGCGGTCGGCGTGACGACTGGGCTGGCGGTTTCCGCGTTCAACTTGGCCGAAGGATTCGTGCACTCGTCGGTGTTTGATTTCACGTTTCGGACGTTTTTGGTTCCAGACGCGGCGGAGATGTCGTCGAACGGAGGGGGCGTCGACGGGGAAACTGCCGCGCAAGCTCGAGAGTTGTTGTTGAATAAGTTCCAAACGCTGAGCTTGAACAGCGGGAACGCGTCGTTTGTGAGTCATTCGTTGCAAGTGATCGCGCCTACTTTGGGCGGGTGCGTCGTTTCGCTGTTGAGGGAGACGGCGGGCGGGTTCCTCGGAGAAGAGAGCGTCGGCAACGCATCTCGAGCAGAGAGCGACAAGAGCGACAGTGCTAACGAAGAAGGATATAATAGTAATGATGATGATGATAGTAACACGACGAGTGCGGTGTTTGAAGACGTGAAGAAAACGGTGTTAAAGACAGTCGCCGCGGTGGTGACTTTAGGCACGGGCGCGAGTTTAGGACCGGAAGGACCGAGCGTTGAGATTGGCGCAGCGGTGAGTAGCGGCGTCGGGAGGGTGGCTAGTTTTTTCGAGTTGAAAGCGTTTGGCGATGAAAGAAAGAACAATAACGGCAACAGCAGCGGGAATAGTAATATTAATAATAGTGTCGGGGATGTTGGGTTGTTAGCGGCGGGCGCGGCCGCTGGATTGTCGGCGGGATTTGGCGCCCCGATAGCCGGGCTCTTCTTCGGGTTTGAAAGCGTGTTGGCTCGAAATTCGACATACACGTTTGGACAACAGCAGTTTAACAACGCGTCGACGACGGAGATGGTTATTGTCGCTGCTGTTTTAGCCGGAACGATGACGAATTTGTTGTTGGGCGAGTCTCCGAGTTTTGACGTGCCACCGTTTGAATTGTTAACTTTAGCAGAGTTGCCGTTGTATTTGCCGCTTGGACTGTTGTGCGGCGCGACGGCGATTGTTTTTCGAGGTGTCTCTAATCGCTCTACGGATTTAGCTGGATTTTTGAGCGATTCACACTCGAAGAGTGGATTTGGGATTCCAAGAAACGCGCAAGCGCCGTTAGGTGGGTTCGCCTTGGGCGTCTTTTCTATATTTTACCCCGAGGTATCCTACAACGGGTTCGATAACGTCAACGCGCTTTTAACGACGGATGTGTTAAACATTTACAAACCGGAGCTGTTGGTGCAGTTGATTGCGGCGAAACTTTTAGCAACGAGCATATGTCGATCTAGCGGGTTAGTCGGCGGCGTATACGCGCCATCTTTGTTCATGGGAGCTGCTTTAGGCGCATCTTATGGTGGGTTTCTTGCGCACATGGACACGATGTCTAACTTTATTGAAGTCGCCCCGCCACAAGCGTACGCGTTGGTTGGGATGGCTGGCGTGTTGGCATCTGTGTGTCGCGTGCCTTTGACGGCAATTTTGCTGTTATTTGAGTTGACCGGGAACGCGAAAATTATTTTGCCGCTCATGGGAACAGTTGGCGTGGCGAGCTGGGCCGTGAAATCTGCCGACGCGTGGTTTGACACGCAGCAAAGCGCCGGTTTAATTTTTGAAGAAACGTCCATGGATTCCGGCGATGGGTTGTTTGCGAACGCATCGTTCGATGAATTCAACGAGAATGAAGGTGGGAAAGTTTCAAAATCCTCAGCGTCGATTTACGATAGCTTTGCGCGAGTTGGTTTGGAAGAAACGGGAACGACGACTTCTGAGAGACCAGGCGTTTCTGCATCTGCAAAAGTTTTACAGGAAAGCGTTGCGTTGGTGGACGTTTCGAAAACATGTGCAAAAGTATACAAAGATGCCAAATTGAAAGAGGTCGCGAAAAAGATGACGGAAGAAAGACATTTAGGATCGTTATCGACTACTTCGCACGCTATCGTGTACGATGAATTCAACGAGGAACGCTCCACGTATAGATTTCCAATCGGCGTCATCACCGTTGTCGCGCTCGCAAACGTCGTCGACGGGGAAAAAGATGGGTATTTTGATGTCGAGATGAAAGCTAAAGATATCATGGAACCGATTGGCTGTACTCTGTCCGCAGAGGAAACGATGCAAACCAATATGAACAGATTCAAACAAGCCGAGTGCGAGTTCGGCGTGGTATTTAGCGAAGACGGCGACATAAAAGCACTTCTCGATTTGCGAGAATTCACGGTGTTCGAAAGCTCGAATCGCGTCGCAGATTTCGCGAACAAAAAATAGTTAGATGTAGATCAGATACCGGTATTTATTGGATTGTATTTTTATCGCGACGTGTACCATATTTCAAGTGCGAATTTGACTACAAACTAAACTTATCAAAACTTCGGCGGGAAACCGGCTACCGTGACCATTTCTACCTTTTCCGCACCCGATGTATCGTCCACGTACGAAACTCGCAATTTCATCGCCAACGATTTCTCGCCGTGCATGGAATTTTCGACGCGCATGATTTGCGTGAGTACCTCGCTTTCGCCGCTTCCCTTTAGCGCACTACCAGATGCGTGCTCTAAAGCAACAGTCATAGACTTCGGCACGGCTGATTGTAACGTTACGCTCGAAACAGGACTCGTAGAAGAAACTTTCGCAAGAATTATTGTTTTCTTGACGTCAGCAGAGTCTTTCGAGCATTCGAAGACTATTGTCAAGGGATGCGAGCTGTGCGCGGTAAACGTACAAGTCGCCGGTGTAGGAGTAGGAACAGAAGCAGGAGCAGGAGCAGGAGCAGAAGAAAGAGACTGTGAAACCGCCTGCGCAACAGAAGGTGGTGCATCCATGCTCAAACCACCGAACATATCGTCCAAAGGAGATGCCGAAGTATTCGCGGATGTGCTCGCGGGCATCGTGTTCGCTGGAGTTGTGGCGTCAAACGCGTCGAGCAGACCTGTCGCGGATGTTGGTGTCGCTGCCATTGCTCCCATCGATTGGGGATTTGCGTTGAATTGAGCAGGCGTGGCAGAAACGTCACCGAACAAGTCCGCGAGTGGATCGACACTTTGTGATGGTGTCGGTTTCGAAGCAGATGCCGGCGCCGAAGAAATGGAAACGTCGCCACCCCCCAACAAGTCCTCCAAAGAGACTTGCGGAGAGTGATGAATTTCCGGTTGTTTCGTTGCTGTTTTTTCAGTTGCAGGAAAAGGAAGTGACGACGAAACTGGTGCAGGAGTTGGCATCGGCTCGATATCGGCGAAGAGATCGTCTAACACATTCGCCGCAGCAACAGCCTTTGGAGCAGGCGAGGTCGAGGCTGCGGGAACATCACTCGTTTGTACTGCTTCGGATTCGCCGCCGAAATCGAGCAAATCCCCCAACGCGGCGCTTTCGCTCTTGTTCTTCTCGCTCTCGCTCGCCGAGGCTCGAGCAGCACTACTCGCTAATGATTTTCGTCGCTTTTTCTTCCCCAATTCGACGAACTTTGGCGCCTCTGGCGGCGGCACGCGCTCCATCGCCGTCGTCAACATCTCCGACCCGGCTTCGATGATGTGTGAATATTCACACGCTCTGGCTTGCAATTCTAAATCGACCGATGCTTGCAACGGCTTCATCACTTCGATTGCTTGCACGGATTGCGATTGATCTCTCGCGGATACTTTTGTTATCGCCGTCAACGCGTATTGTTTCGTAGTTTCACTCTCTTTCGCGTCTTTTAAGAAAACTTTTAACAAGGCGACGATATCTTGAATCGTTACCGTATTCTTCTCTTCGTTTTCCAACGTCGGCACGTGCGCTATGCAGTCAGCAAACTCGCCACATACCCAACACGTCGTCGATTTCAACTGCTGCGATGCGTTCTCTCCTAAATCAACGCACGCCTTGAACATGCTTCTACCAATCAAGGCTTGCAATTTTTCATCGCCTCGCGACACGACGCCGCAAAAAGTTCTTTGGTCGACATCGTCCATGAATTCACCCGCTTGACGAAACGTCTCCACGGTCATTTCGCATCGCCAACGGTCGTCTGGCGCGTTCTCTGCAATCAGAGTCGCAATGCGCTTCGTTAAATTGCGCTTGAACTCTTTGTCTGCAACTTTCAGATACTCTAAAAGTTCCGGCACTAACGTTCGAACGTTGCTCGTATTGACTAAATTGTACACCAAGTTTAACGCTGATTTCCGAATGCTCACGTCGGAATCCTTAACGCACTCGACTATAGTTTTCCGGTGTCTTTGTACCGCACCTTGGTCAATTTTAACAACAGACGACAGCGCAGTCAGCGCGACGTACTTTGCGTTATTTTCTTTACTCGCTAAAAATTTTCCGAGAATGTTCACCGCTAACACTCTCAATCCACCAACCGATTCTGTTTCTACGATGCATTCGACGCATTCCAGCAAAATTGAAGCGCCGGCTAAATTTTTGCTAGAGAATTCCGTGTTAGAAGCCACGTGCGCCAAGGTGTCGGACATTTCGTCCGACGTCTCGCTACATCCTCGACCTAATACTTTTAGGAGTTTTAAAATGTTCACCTGTAAAAAGGGATCCGAGTGACCCCCGACGTCGTGTTCGTTTTGTTGATTACCATTGTTTTGCGCGCTCGAGGAGCCGGACGCGCTCGTTTTCTTTTTCGTTTGTTGTGAATTTAACGATTTCAAAACCTTGCACAACGACCCAACTTTCTTTCTCAATCGTTCAACCGCTCTGTCCGCAGCGTCTTCGTCGAACTCGCCGTCAATCTCGTCCGCTTTCCTCACATCCTCGGTATCCTCGAAAACGTCTGAAGGTCCTTCACATAACCTGTACGCTAATGTTACCGCAGCTAACAACACTCCGTGATGTCTATCGTTCAACAACCTCTCGCACGGCTCTAAAAAACTCTCCGCTAACTCGGGCACTTTCTTCACCACTCGAATCGCGCACAGCGCCGCCTTCTTTCTCACGTAGCTATTCTTGGACAGCATCAACTTCCTCACCTCCTCGCTCACGTCTCGAGCCATCTCGCTGGTGCATATATTTCCCAACGCGCACAAACCTAACCCAACCACGTACACGTTCTTGCTCGTCAAATCGCTCTTCACGCTGTTCGTCGTCAACATCGTCACCTCCGAGCGCTCGTCCATCAACACCATCAATCCTAAATATCCCAATCGTTTATTCGCAAAATCCGGCATCGCCGTGAGTTGCACGCACTCCATCTGCCCAAAATGCGTCGGATACCCGAGCATGTGCATGAACAGCAGCTTCGCCACGTTCCTGTGCCGAAACGGCCCGGAAAGTCTCGAGTCCGCGAAAGCGTCTCGTATGGCTGCGGACTCTTTCGCAATTATGCTCCTCTCTTCCGCTTGCGTCTTTGCATTCCTGACGAGCCTCACCAGCTCTCTCAACCGCACGCACTTGTACGCCAACGAATGTTTCCCGGAGTGGTTCCCAGTCGCGCTCCGTTCGACTTGTTCTCTCTTCGCTTGCGCCGTGGAGATGAGCTCCTTCACTTTCGAACTCGCTTTTATTTTCAGATTGTTCAGCGGGTCCGACGACATTTCGATTTTCTCTCTTTATTATGTATATGCTTTTCTATAATTATAAAGAGTTATGTTATTATTATCACGCGAGAAAGAGCGAGCGAAAAGAAGAAGGACGAAGAAGCCTCCTGCCTGCCTCTCCCCTCTCAACAAGAACGGACGATATTATCGAGAGAGACGAATAATCGCAGCAGCAAACCGCGACGACGGATGAATGTGTGTGGGTTGTTGGGAAAATCTTCTTTTTTGCTCTTTGTGAGAATTTAGGGTTAAACCCTAAACCCTAAATACAAAAAATGCCAAAACGACTCGAGAGAAAAAAAAACTCCAAAGCGCGAGAGCGAGAGATACGCGCCGAGAGACACACATGAAGGCCGTCGTCCTCGCCGGCACCTTCTTCGAGGAAGGAGACAACAACGCGTTATCTTTCGTCTCTTCCGACAAGAAAAAACCATCCTGCGAACACCTCGTCGCGTTTAAACCTTTACTCGTTTACGCGTTGGAAGCGGTGCAAAAGTGCGCGCTCATCGACTCGTGTCGCGTGGTGGTGACGGAGAGAGACGGCGGGCAGTTCGCGAGGGAGTGCGTGGAGAAGGTGCGCGCGTCGACGCGTGGCAACAGCAACAACGGGAATAACAACAACAACAACAACAACAATAAAGTTTCGCGGGTGGCGTTTGATGTCGTGGAAGTGAGCGCCGGCGCGGGAGGAATCGGGAAAGGAGACGCAGACGTGCTGAGAGAGGTTTTGAACGACGACGAAAAAACGACGGAGGACGGAGGAGGAGATGTGGTCATCATTTCTCACAAGACGGTGTTCGACGTCCCTTTGGAGGAGATAATCATGGCGCACAGACGCGCGGACGCGTCGGCGACGGTTTTGTTATCGGAAAGGAGAGTTTGGGACGTGATCGATACCAAGTACGGGAGGGCGCCGAAAGGCGCGAAGTACATCGGTTTGAGCGACGATTTAGACATCTCTTCTAGCAATTATAGTAGTGGTAGCGGCGTTAGTAATAAGTTAATCAAGAGGTTAGTGTTCTCCGCGAGCGAGAGCGAGAAGACTGTGAAGATCAATCGGTCGGCGCTAGATTCCGTCGGCAACGTCCAGGCGAGCGTGCGCTACAGAGACGTGCGAGTGTATTGTTTTCAAACCGAGGCGTTGGTGGAATGCTTGAAGAAATTATCATCTAATAGTGGTAGCGCGAAGAGCTTGTCTTTGAAGAACGACGTCGTTCCGGAGATGTGTAAAGCGCAGTTTTGGAGAATGGTTGCGAACAACAACGACGACGTCGGTAAAGAAAATGTCGTCGACGGCGACATTTTCAACGCGGCGAGCGAAAAGCCGGTCGTGGCGGTCATTTGTCGTCCGGAACAACCTCGAGATAATTTTGCGTGCGAAATCGAGCGCATTTCTCCGCACTTTCTCGAAATCAGCAAAGAGATTCTTTCTTCGGCGCAATCTTTAGTCGGCCGAGAACCTTCTCAGAGACACGAGAATTACGTCGCCTCCGACGTCGAACTTGGAGGTAAAGCCATAATCGGTGCGCAATGCGCGGTCCTCTCCGGCGTCTTCATCGGCGAAAAAACGCACGTCAAACGTTCCGTCATCTCCCACGACGCGCGCATAGGCGCCAACTCGAAAATCACAAACTCCGTCGTCTGTTCGTCGGCGATAATCGAAGAAAACTGTCAAATCGTAAACTGCGTCGTCGGTGAAAACGCCGTCGTCGGTAAGAACAGCACGTTGAAAGAGTGCGTGGTCGAGAGCGAGTGCGAGGTTGGCGAGGACGAAAACGTCAGAGAGGAAACGCTGAAGAACTCTGCTTCTTCTTCTTCGCGCGCCGCGGGGGCGGGGGCGGCGTCTTGAAAGTATTTTATTGCGTGAATACGCGTACAAATTTTGAAAAGTTCGTTATAGAATAAAAACCTCCAAACGACAGACACGCCGCTTTTCCCTCTCTCTCTCGCTCTTTATCTATCTGCTCGATGAAGTTCAGCGCGGACCCAATCTCGCGCGTGTTGCACGATCGAGACGAAATCGCCTCGGCCGTGGAAAAGATCGCATCTACACTCGACGCTAAATTCGGACCGACCGCGTACGAGAACGTTCTCTTTCTTCCGTGCATGACCGGCGCGATGTTTTTCGCGACGGACGTGATGCGACGCGTGTACGAGAAAGCGAATACTACTAACAACGAGAGTACGATAATAATGGTGGACGTGGAACTCGGATCGTGCGTGGCGACGTCGTACGAAAACGTCGACGCGTCTGGGAAAGGCGGGGAGGAAGTCAAAGGCGTGGAGGTGAAAGGAGACGTCGCGGGTAAAACAGTCGTGGTCATCGAAGACATCGTGGACACCGGGAACACGCTCGTGGCGCTGTGCGAGAAACTGTACGCGCTGGGCGCCGCGGACGTGCACTGCGCGACGTTGCTGAATAAACAAGCGAGAAGAAGAGCGGAGTGCACGAAAGCGTTCGAGACGTTACTGGCGCGAGGGAATGAGGAAGATCCGGAGGATGGATTGTACATCGGCATCGAGTGCGAGGACGAGTTCGTCGTCGGTTACGGATTAGATTATAACGGCGCGTACCGGTGCCTGCCGCACATCGGCGTTTTGACGGAGAAAGCGATACGGGGTGAGAGCTGAAACGTCGTTTCGTGGGTTTTCTGTTTAATAAAATTTAGAGTTGTATTAGATCTATTAGCATCTATCCTACGTGTACATATTTATCTATTCTCAATCTCCTCCTCGCGTCATTCTCCTCCCCGCAACAGCCTTTCCACCGCGTCTCTTTCGCGTTTGATCCCAACCACATCCAACAGCGAATTCGCCACGCAAACTATCTCTATCCGTAAACCAACGTCCTCGCTATTCTCGGTCGTTTTATACAATCTGTCGTATCCTCGCAAAGCGCTCGTAAACGTTTCCAAATCTTTCCTCTTCGCTCGCACCGCGCCGACGCCGGCGGTTTTGCTCTTCTTCTTCTTCCTCTTTTCGTCTTCGTTCTCAAAATGCAGCAAATGTTTCTCGATGTTCCCGCCAATCGAGCCTCGCATGACGAGCAGCGCGTTCTCGATGATTTCTAAAAACGTCCCTCTCGTCATTTTCGGCACCGGAAGAGCCCCGGCGGGCGCATCCGTCGTCGTCGTCGATGTCGTCGTTGTTCTTCTTCCTCCTCCTCCCTTTGGTAAAAGTTCGTTGTCGTCTCCGTTCGTTTTCGTTTTCTTCTCCAACTCTATTCTCACGAGCGCGTACACGTCGTCTCGCTTTAAATCGATCGTTTTGTTTCGCGCGAACGCTCTTCCGTTTGCCTCGTCTTCTTTTCGAAGAGCGGAGGAAGGCGCGTCGTCGTTCGTCATATATTTCCACGCGCGTACGTAAAAGAAAAGTTTTTGCTGCCAAATTGGAAAAAGAAAAGAGTGGAAATTCGCGAGAAAAACACGCTTTTGCGCGATACGCACGCATAAATAACAACAACAATACGCATGCGCGCGCTACTTTCACCCTCCTCGTCTTCTTCTCTGTCGCGTCCTCCTTTTCGAAGTCGTCGCGGGAAGTCTTCTTTTTCTGTTTCTTCTTCATCCGAAGACGGCGGCGGCGTCGATGGTGGTGGAGAAAAATTCGAGTACGACGCTTCGCTGGAAAAAGTCGTGCCGGATGTGGAAAAGACGACATCAAAGTCGACGATTAAATCGACGACGTTAAACGTCAAGCGAAGGTTCCAAGTCGACGTGAAGAGAATTGAGAGCGATGACGACGAGGATGAGAGTAAAAGTCCGACCGCGTATTGCAAGCTTCCGGCGAGTCAATACAACGTCATAGACGAAGATAAAGTCGAAATGGTGGACGATGGAAGTGCGTTCGTTGTCTCTACTGGAGTTCAGAAATTCCTATTTCTCACCGTCGAGGCAAAAGGACGGGTCAAAATCGAAGAGACCGAGAGTGGGGTGAAACAAACGCTGGAAAAAGCAGAGATGATCGATGTGAGCGGGAAGAATGGGAAAATCGTGGACGCGATGAATAAGAGCATCGGTTGCGTCAGGGTGGTCAATAGCGTGATGGCGACGACTTCCGGAGGAGGGAACGAGCACCACATTGAGAGTCAGTTGGAGTTTAGTGGGACTTTTACGGAAGGTGTGTTTGCAAAGATAGGACCGAGACTAAACGAGATTGCGAGTTTTGTTTTAGGAGCGACGTTGCCGTGGTTTTTAGAGACGATTGGGAAAGATTACGAGCTTTGGAGTACCGGAGGCGAGAGACGAAAAGCGAAGATGGATATCGGCGGAATGTCGCAGATGATTTTGAAAGGCGCGAAAGGGAAATTACCGAGCAACGTGCGAGAAATCGAAGTAGTGTAGATGTAGATTTATGTGTATGTATTGCTGTCTGCTTTACGATTCATCGTGCTGAACGAAATTAGCTGCTAATCTTTCCTGTAACGTCGCCGCGTCTTCTTCTTTCGTCTTCTTTTCGTCCTTCTCGTCTTCCTCGTCCTCTTCGGTGGTGATGATATCTCCTTTCTCGCCACGTTTGGCGTTGAGTAAATCTTCAGAGCCGCCCGAGGCTAACACTCCGCCTCCACCGACTTCGTCTATGTCCACTTCTTTATCCTCTTTTGTCTTTGTGGGAAAGTGTAACTCTGACTTTTTATTGGCTTCGTCCTCGTCGTCCTTGTTGTCGCCGCCGAGAAGTTTCAAGTTTTCTAATCGTGCTTTTTCTCGTCTCGCTTTGACTCTATTCAACACCGTTTCCTCGTCTTCGTCTTCGTCTTCGTTGCTATCCGTTCCATCTTCTTTACTATTTCGGTTCAAAAAAGTATCTTCATCTTCTTCGTCCTCGTCTTCGCCGTTTCCTAATCCCATGCGAAAATGTTTTTTTTTCAATCCAGTTTCTAAATCGTTCAACAAATCTAACGGGTCTTTACCATCGAATCCGAACCCGGCTTTCGTGAAATTTCCGCGCATTAACCCGATTGCTTCCGTGACATTCCCGTGTCGCCACTTTAATTCTTTCAGTTGCGATTTGCGCACGCGGTCTTGCTTTTCCAACCATCGCACGCGATTCGTCAAGGTATCCATGGTCATCAAGAGTTCTTTGATTACTTTTTTATTCACGCGGTTCTGCGTCTCCATGACCCGAATAGCGCGTTTCCAGTAGTCCGCCCTCAGTTGTTCGCTATCGATGTAGTTTGCACCCGTTACTCTCGGTTCTTCTTCGTCGATGGAACATTTTCCAGGCACCGCGCAGTGCACAATCTTCTCGTTGTGTTTGACGTTGATGGACGTGCGCACCCATCGACCTCCGTTTAACTGAGCATCGTGTCTACCCATTTTATCTCTCGCGCGCCAACCCGAACACTCGTCGAACGGCCAGTAACCGAGTAATCCGTACTCTAATCCCGTCAAAGTCTTCCCCATGTTTTGTTCGATTTCCGTTTGCGTTCGATCGACGTTCCAGACTCTCAACTCGTCGATTTCGCCGTTGAAACCGCTCGCCGGTTTATCCTGATCGTGAATAGCGCCGATTAAAACGCTCGTCGCTGGATCATGCGCCTGCGCGCCTTCTCTTTGAGAGCCACGTAACGTACCGTTGATGTAAATTTTCGATCGTCCTGCACCGTACGTCACCGCGACGTGCGTGTAATACCCAGCCGGGATAGTCACCGTTGACCTCAATCCCCACGGCGCGACTTCTCGATGGAAAAAGACGTGTCCATCCGGTTCCAATTGGAAAAAGTACTGTCCTCTTCTCGCTCGGTTATACTTTGAAAAAACAACCCCACCAAATCTGTACGCTTTCAACGCCTCTGCGTCCGTGTTTTTAGGCCTCGCGTGCGGCCTCAACCACGCCTCGATCGCGAACGGCTTCGCGCCGTTGAAATGAAAATCAGAACTCGCCTCCAACTCCAAGTGGTTCGTGTGTTGTCCGTCTAAATACAACGCGCAACCAATCGGATGCGATTTTCGTCTATCCAGCGGGTCTCGTCTCCAAAAGTTATCTAACGACGCGTCCACGGCAAACTGTAAACTCTCTTGCATGCCTTGCACGCCAAACTTGCGCAAAAAGACGTTGTACTCCTTCCTCGAAACGAATCCATCGTTGTTCGCATCAAAGTGCCCGCTAATCGCTGGTGCTAACGCCGCCGTTAAATTCTGAACGTCTTTCGCGTGTTCCATCAACAGAATGACCGCAAAATCGTTCCAATCTACCGACTGCTTCAACTTGAAATGCTTCTCCCAAAAATCCAACGCCGTCTCTTCGCCGTTTGCGCCTCGGTTCTTGTATTTATCCGTCGTATCGTGCACGTGCAATCCTTTATACGGTCCCGATTTACTTACTCCGCCGCTGTCATCTTTACCATCACCCATCATCGTCGGCGTCAATTTACTCGAATCCTCGTCCACATCAGCCGCCGAGTAGTCCATCGTCGCGTCGTCAAAGTCGTCGTCGTCGTCCGAGGATGAACTCGTCAGCCATTTCGCGGCGAAAATCATCTGCACCACCGTCACCAAAACGCCCAAAAAACATAAAATCTGTCGGCTGGTAAACCCGGTCCGCTTCAAAGCTCTCTTCGCTTCTCTTCGCAGCCGGTGCGAGGCGTCCGAGTGCGCGGAAGAAGACGCACCACCGTTGTTCAAGTGGTGATGGTGTCCATTCAACATGATTTTTCCTCCTCTCTTCTTTACAATTCTCTCTCTCAATCTCTCTCTATCGGACGATGCGTATGAATAAAAACGACTTTGAGCGCGTTCTTTTTTCACCTCCGACACTCGAGAGACGACGACGACGTAAAAGTTACGCCTGTTTTTTTTTCTTCCACCACGCGTCCGTTTGTGCGTGTATTTATATATATCGAGCAAAACGGAGAGAGAGTTTTTGGAGAGAAAGAGAGAGAGCAGTAACAAGTAGTTTCTCTCTCTTCCTTTTTCCTATTGATGATGGTGAGTTTGGTGGTTTCTCTGACTTTTTTTTGACTCGGGTGATGATGCTTTTTTTCAGAGAAGAGATCGATCCCACGCGAGCGTCGAACGAAAGCTTCGTCTGTTCGTCGAGAGGAAGAGAAATTATTATTGGGGGCGATTAGATAGATATCCTTTTATATAGAAGCAGAGAAGGAGAGAAGAAAAAAAAAAGAGAAAAACACCCACATCAAAAAAGAGCGAGAAAAAAAAATCCACATATCGTCATAAAGTTTACGAAGTTAAAAGAACAAAAATGGCACTCACTTTAACCGCGAGCACTGTCGTCGCGTCGGTCAAGCCGACGGTTTCGTCCAACAGACGGTGCGTTGATGTCGTTCGAGAGCGGATTTCGAGATTTTTTCTTCCCGGATTTGTTTTTTATTTTTTGCTTTGTTGTTGTTTTGAGGAGGAAAATAACGACGGGGGAGGAAAGGAAAAACGCGCGTACGCGTGATGCGCCGAGGGGGTGTGGGAAAGTTCGACGAAAGCGGGAAAGTTCCACGCGCGCTGTTTGCGCGTAGAAATGTGTCGACGATGCGTTCACGTTGCGTTTGCGACGTTACATATTTCGCGCGTTTCGTTATTAAACGCCGAGGGAGCGAAAGAGCGCTCTTTTTTTTCCATCGACGAGAGAGAGCTCTCTCCCCTCTTCTGGATAATCCGACGAGAGAGATCCGATCTCTCTTTTTTTTTCAAAAATGCTAAAACGCGTTTACTAACCTCTCACCTTTTCGCGATGAAAAAACAGATCCTCCAAGGTTGCGTCGTTCTCCAAGTCCGTCGTCTCCGCCCCGGTCGTCTGGTACGTGGTTTCTTTTTTTGTATCTCTCTCTTTGTGGGTTTTGTGCGCGCTTCAGATTTTTCGTTTTTGTGCCTCTCCTCGTCTTCGCCGTGCGGGAGGTGATCTTCTCTCCTCAAACGCGCGAGCGGGCGGGCGAGAGTTTGCGCGCGCGGTTCCAATCAAAACTGAAAAATCTAACCAACTTTATATTCTCTTCTTCCTGTTTGTTCCTTTCGGCACACACTTAAACAGCAAAAGAAACATCGTCCAACAAAAGTCCCGCAAATCCGTCGCCACCGCCGCGTTGTCCCCGATGGAAATCTCCCAAATCGCCGACGCCGCCACGGAAATTGGTGACGTTGCCACCACTTTGTTTGGTTGCACCCTCATTGGTTTGGCGCTCGGTTTCGTGTTGTTGAGAGTTGAATCCACCGTCGAAGGCACGGATTAAGAAAAAAAAGGAGTATTTTGTATATTTATAGCCACGTCAGAGAGAAATGAAGAAGAAAACGAAGACGAAAGAGAGTTCGTCTTCGAAGGAAATTAGAGAAAGTGAGAGGAGGGGAGAGAGAAGAGAATGGAGAGAGAGAGGGAGAGAGAGAGAGAGAGAGTAGAAAGTTCAATATAAAAAAGCAATGCTCATTATAGCTCTTATTTTTACGCGTGCGCTCGCATCTAAAACCACGGACTTTCATCGTCTCCTTTTTGGCACTACGAGGCACTTAAAAAGTCAATACGTGAGAAACAGTAACGCTTCAGAATCGTCAGACTTTCACTTCGAGTGGCTGTTGATACGGGGAAAATAAAAAAGCAAAGACAGAGCGGAGAGAAGAAGCGAGAGACGACGCAACCTTCACTATCGCCTAACGCTGGTAACTGAATATGCCTCCTCGGCGACAACACAGACTCAACCCGCCGAGCTCGACAGCGGCTGAAGTTGACGAGGTGCCAGCAGCAGAAGGAGGACAACGACGGCGAGAAGACGACCACGAACAAAGTCCAACGACGCAAATCGAACAAAACACGAACAGAGAAATAACGTTTCGAATATGGTGTCACCAGTGCGAGCGGTTCACGTGCGCGTCCACGTTGGATGAGGAGCATTTACCGCCGATTTGTCCGGCGTGCGGCGAGGGTGATTTTTTGGAGCTCGTGCCGTTTCGAGATTCGGTGGCCCAGTACGGGTTGTTTTCTGAAGGACCGGTGTGGACGGAATACGAGGAAACACCCGCTTCTCGACCTAGTCCATCACCGGCGCGTCAGAGACAGGCGACTAGATTTGAGGAGATGCTCGAAGAGATGCTCGAGCGAGCGATGAACGGAGATGGGAACATGAACTTCTTCGATTTGGACGACCGGCGGTTCGAACAACCGCTGAGCGAAAACGCGAAGAAAGAAATGCTGCGAAGGTTTACGATGAAAGGAGAAAAAGAAGAAGAGATGGACGGAAAAAAGACGAAGAAGATGAAAACAGGAGGAAACGGGAATGTAAACGAGAAGACTGACACGCAGTGCTCGGTGTGTTTGGAAGAGATGAAGAAAGGCGAGGAGGTGTGCGAGTTGAAGAGGTGCGGGCACGTGTTTCACAACGAGTGCGTGAATGAGTGGTTTAAAACGAAAAACAGCTGTCCCGTGTGTCGCGACGTTTTGGAGACTTCGGCGACGCCCAGGGAGAGTCCAGCGGCGAGGATTTCCGTATTTCCGTAACGCCGGTCAACAGAGGAGGAGGTGAAAGAGTTAGCGAAACGTTGAATTATTGAGAACAAATAGCGCAGGCAGCGCGCAGACGAGATATATAAATAGCATAGCAGCAGGGTAAAAGAGAAAGAGAGAGAGAGAGAAACAATGTATAAACAAACTTGTAGTGAAAACGAAACAAAAATATGAAACGATACGATATAATATGTGTTAATGTATGTGATTCGTCTAAAGGTTTATATTGCTATTACAAAGGTCTTTCTATCTCTTCTCTGGTTCGGGTCGCTCGAACAAATTACTTGCCCGCTTGCAACTTCAACACCTTCTTCACAATCTTTTGCTCCTCGACCAAGAACGCGCGAACGATTCTTTCTCTAACCGCACCGCCAGACAAAACCCCGCCGTAAGCTCTGTTCACCGTCTTCTTGTTCTTCGCTAAGTGTTTTCTCGAGTACTTTTGGGTTCTCAAGTGGGGGACGCCGTGAATTTTCCCGTGGTCACCAGACGGCGTTTGCGGACCTTTCGTCTTCTTCTTCACGTACTGGATGCCTAACTTGCCGCCCGGGAGTCTGAGCTTGCGGATCTTGTTCGATCTCGTCGCGTAGCAGTGTCTGTTTTTATCGCCAAAGGAAAGGAGAAAAGGAAAATGGGTGAGCGATTGAGTAAAAAAACACGGGAGAGGAGGGCGAGAGAGAGCCCCATCAGGGCCCCCGAAACAAAAATCGATTACGAAAACCGACGCCGAAAACGCATTCCACGCGCCGCTCCATCGATGCAAAACCACTCTTTACGCGCAATCTATCCATCTCGCCGTAATTCGAACGCGCGCGCGCGCATCTAACCCTCGCGTCATCCTCAACCGCGCGAGCGTAAATTCTCCAATGAAAAGCCCCTCCTCATCGAAGAAGGAAAACACCGCATCGCGCTCGAAAAAAGAAAATGTCTCTCTCGCGCGAGGATGCGAACGACGCCTCCCACTCGATGCGAACGCATCGCGCGAACGAAACTCTCGAGCGCGCGATTATTTCATCGACGACGAAAAAGATGATATGAAACACACTCACCGTCTTTTGTACGTGATTCTGGCCGTCATGATGGTTTTTTCTTTTAAACGCGTCTAGAAGTAATGAAGACCTTTTTTGTTGGTCTCTCGCGTTGTGGTTGCTTCGCGCAAAAAACAAAAAAAAAAATTTGGGGAAAAAAAACAGCATCGAACCAGCAAATTCACACCTCACTCATCGAGCTCGAGCGCGTGTTAAACAACGACAACAACAGCTTTTGGAGATGACCGCGACGACGAGTGGCAGACGACGCGGCGCGCGGACGACGACGTCGGAAACCACGCGACTGCTGTCGCAAAGAATCCGGTCGTCGTTTTTAACGAGCACTTCTGACCCTCGTTATTCTTTGTATTTTGCCGATGGCGTTCGTCGATATCATCGGAAATTTGCGGCTTTGAAGAATGGAAACGTCGCTTCCTCTCGCGCGGCGGCGGCGTCTTTTATCGCGTACTCCGCGGCCGAGGAGAGTAAGAACGGAGGACACGAACCGAAAGTGCACACGTGGACGTCGATTGCGAAATCTTTGTTCGCCGGAGGGATCGCCGGTGGGGTCTCGAGGACCGCGGTTGCGCCTTTAGAGCGATTGAAGATTCTGCAGCAAGTCCACGGTCGCGCGGCGACGGAGTACGCGACGGTGTACAGAGGATTGGGCACGATTTTACAAAAGGATGGCGTGAGAGGGTTCTTTATCGGGAACGGGGCGAACTGCATACGTATTATTCCAAACTCTGCGGTGAAGTTCTTCTGCTACGAACGCATAACGGATGCGATATTTCAGTTTCGGAGGACTTTAGACCCAGAGTGCGAGATGAACGTGTTTAATCGATTAGCCGGCGGTGCTGGGGCTGGCATTATCGCGATGACGTCGGTTTATCCGCTGGATATGGTTAGAGGAAGGTTGACAGTGCAAGCTGGGACGGTGCATCAATACAACGGGATGGTGGACGCGACGAGAAAGATCATTCAACACGAAGGCGTCGGGAGTTTGTATAAAGGTTTATTGCCGAGCGTGATTGGGGTGATTCCGTACGTCGGTTTGAATTTTGCCGTATACGAGACGCTAAAAGATATGTTGGCGGCAAAATTAGAATTGAAATCGAGCAAGGACTTAACGGTTGTGCAATCGTTAACTTGCGGGGGATTTGCCGGCGCGGTTGGACAAACGGTTGCGTATCCTTTCGACGTTGTCAGGCGGCGTTTACAAGTCGCCGGTTGGCAAGGCAGCGCCAGTAAGACTATGGAAAAAGCGAAATATAGCGGCATGATGGACTGCTTCGGTAAAATTGCTAGATATGAAGGGATGGGTGCGTTTTTCCACGGCTTGAGCGCGAATTACATCAAGGTCATGCCGAGCATTGCCATCGCATTTGTGACGTACGAAGAAGTCAAGAGAGTGTTACAAGTAGACTTACACATTTCCAGCGGCGGATAACTTACAAAGACGATGAAAAATTGGATGATTTTTTTGCATATGTATTTAGAGAAGATTTGTATAGAGATGATTATAATGATATCATTAATATTTATCGACTCGTCGCGCGTTGTTTGTAGTTGTATTATTTTAACCTTCCTCGCCTTCTTCTTCAATGAATGTCAAGTAACGCTCCTTAGTTACTGGTCTAGACCACAGTTTCACTTTTCCAGAGTCGCAAGACGTCAAAATCCCGTGCTCATTCGTGCGTACCTTTGCTATTGGTCGATCGTGAAACTTGTGCGCCATGACTGGCAAAAGTCTCGTCGTTTCGTTTCGTTTCATCGACTCAACGATTAGATCTGCCTCGTCGCGGTCATCTTTTCTCTTCGTCGTCATTGGAGAACCGTCGTAGTCTTCATCGACGAAATTGATTTCACGCGAAATATTACTACCACTGATGGGGACACTATTCGAACGTTGACGTCTGTGGTGTGGATGTCTCTCGCCATAATCACCATCGTCGCACATCAGGGTGTCACGGTCTGAATCGGAGTCTTCTACTCCTTCCTCTTCCTTGTATCCTTCGTCGCCTTCATGGATGAAGGCTTCGGTGATGAAGTCCCAGACGCACATTTGGCAGTCCGCGCCTACCGAAAAAACGCGCAAGGTACCTGGTTCAACATCGTTCACGCCGTTCGTATCTGAATCTGAGTCTTCGTCTTCGTCGTGATCGTTATCGGCGTTGCTATGCATCGCCGAAGAAGAAGAAGATGCGTACGTACTATTCCCATCGGGCGCAGTCATCATGTGCACATCGAAACATATGTCTGTGACCCAACTTTGATGACCAGAACCACCGTATGCTATTACGCACTTTTGTTTGCAATCAAACATTTCAACGACGGCGGCTTCGCCACCGGCCGCGATGAACCTACCGCACGGACTAAAAGCTACGGCAAATATCGCGCCGAAATAACTTTTGAAACCGCTATCGATAAATCTCGCAACAGTGAAAATATTTTCTTCGCTACTGTTGCTACCATTGCTGCTAATGCTACTTTTTCTGCTATTTTTATTAGTTTTCCTCCAAGCTCTTGCGATATCGATGATGCGTACGATACCATCTCTGCTGCAAACGCATAGTTTCTTTCCAGACTGAGAAAATGCACACGATTCCAACGGCGCAGCGCCAAAATGCCATCGTGAGCGCGGATTTGTCGTCGTTGAAGACGTCGTGACATCCAACCTCGAATCTTCGGGGTACAATATTGGTGCAAATTGTGTTACCTCTGCTATTGAATTCCCGGAGTTTGCGGTCGTGTTTGGTTGCGAGGACTCGAATCCCATCAAGCTTCTGTCGTACAGGTACATGTCGCCGCTCGCGTGTAAGGAAACAACAATCTTCCCGTCTGGAGATACTTTCAAGCACGTCGTTCTGTGCGCACTTCCTGATGAAGAGATTGTATTTTTTGTTTGCGGTTGATAGCGCATCTTGTGCAAAATTCGCTTCGTAGTGTTTGCTCTCTTATCCGAGAAGGACTTTCGAAGTTTCACAGCTAACATCGCACCCGAACTCAAACCGATGAACATATCCGGGACGTATTCATCCTTCACGCCCGTTATACCTGCTAATGATGCAGGATTGCTATTATTATTATTATTATTATGAGTCCCTGATGGTGGTCTGTTATTTCCACTCGTACCGTGCTGCACGTCAGCAAACTTCCAATCATTCACGCGTTCCCCGGTCCAAGCCATACACGTAATCGTTTCTCTCCCGTCCTCGTCCACGCCGTGAGACCCGCCGCCGCCCGTTTGACTGTAAAAATAACTCGAACTACTCCTGCTGCTCCGTTCATTCAATCGATCAATCTTTAAAATTTTCACGCAACCGTCTTTACTCGGCGCGTTGTAATCAAACATAGCCACGCTTTCGCCCTTCGCCACGAATAAAAGTTTCGCCGTCATCCTATGCGTCGCGTCGTAGAAATGTGTCAGCAAAATCGACGCGCTCGGATCGTGCTTATGCGCGCCCGAATACACGAAATCTTCCAAGCCTTTCGTCTTTAGTTCTTTTCGCGAAGAGGAAGTCGTTTTATCCGTGCTCTCCGGAACGACTAAATACTGTTTCCCAAGCGCGTATCTGCCATCCGGACACTTAAAATGGGTTCTCGGAAACCCCGAGTTTTTCAAAGCTTTCGATGGTTTCCCCGAGGGTGCGTCCAAGACTAACGCCGCGTACGCCATGCTGCTCCCACCACCACCAGCACCAGCGCTCCCACCACTCCCACCAGCGCCTTTCGGAGGCGACGAAGACTGGGACTGCGACGAGGACTCTCTCTCTTTCTTCCGGAACATCTTCGCGGGACTCAAAAATGTTAGTTACACTTTTCAACAACAACAACAACGACGAAAGAATTTTATGCCGAGTCGCTCTTTTTATGTTCACTCTCTCTCTCTCTCTTTCGGAAAAGAAAAGGAAAAGACGAGAGCGATGCGATGAGCGCGTAAGTAAAACTGCCGTTTCTTTCTCTCGGGCGCCGCGCGGGCGCGACTTTTGTTCGTTCTTCTTCGCAAAGAGAGAAGTGAAGAGCAGAAGAGGAATAAATATTTGAAGTTTTGATGATGGAAAAAAAGAATAACGCGAAGAGTTTGCTCCATACTTTTTTTTTCTCTCTCTCTCTCTCTCGAATCGAATCGAACGGGCCGGCGATGTCGACGACTCGAGGAGGACGAGAGAGAGAACGGGAGGAGAGGACAAAGAGGAGGAAAAGTGCGCTCTCGTCGGAGGAAGAGGGAGGAGAGACCTCGAGCGACGACGACGACGAAGAAGAAGACGAAGAAGAAGAAGAAGAAGAATTGGAAAACGAATCTGAATCCGAACAAGGCGTCGACGACGCGAAGAAAGGACGACGAAGAAGAAAAAAAGGAGGACGAGGAAAGCTCCCTTCGAAGGAAACGATCCGAAACGCGTTCGAGGAGCTCTGCCGCTGCGACGACGAGGCGGGAGGAAAAAAAGAAGGATTCACTCTCCAAAACCTTCTCCATTTGTGCGCGAAATACGGTTACCACGATTGGACGCTCGCGGAGATTGAAAACATGCTCGACGCGTACGATTTGAGCGAAGCGAGGGGTGAAAAAAAAAGCAGCATCGTCACCGAGAGAGGATTTTTAGAAATCGTTCGAAAGTGCGGCGTGCGAGAGCTCTGAATGACGAAGAAGAAGAAGAAGAAGAAGAAGAAGAAGAAGAAGAAGAAGAAGAAGAAGAACTCGAGAGAGCGCTGTACTAC
>Ga0255765_1000739_pt1 | contig 43537 bp, 28 predicted proteins | sample 041ome_8_FD_179965 | JGI IMG/M metagenome (GOLD analysis project Ga0255765, IMG submission 179965) | Coastal salt marsh microbial communities from the Groves Creek Marsh, Skidaway Island, Georgia - 041407BS metaG (version 2) | ecosystem: Environmental > Aquatic > Marine > Intertidal zone > Salt...
TCATGTCGCGTCGGTCGCGTCGCGTCCTCCCCGTCGCGCCGCGACGTGCGGGTGCACCAGAGCGTGATGTCGATGGGGTGATTGATGGTTCACAGGACGACCAGGACACCGACCTCGACCTCGGTCGTGTCCTGGTCGTGATTGGTGATTCGTGCGGCATGGCGGGGCCTCGAGCCAACCGTTGGGGGCACCGCGCGCGCTCCACTGCGCGGCGTGTCGACGATCGACGATCGATCGACGACGACGACACCGCGGCGTGCGTTGTGTGGTTTCGTACACAGACACTGATACAGACACAGACACCGACGTCGTCGTCAGCGCCGCCACCGTCAGTCAGTCAGTCAGTCAGTCATCTGTGGTGCGCTGCATGACGTTTAAACCGCTCGCTGGAGTTCGGGACCGCCGGGCGTTATTGGAGGAATGGCGACGACGACACGGAGGAGGTAAACCATCGACGAATGACAGTCAGAGAGATGGACAGAGTAGTATTCCCATGAGTGGTTCTTCGATGACGGAGAGTGAGAGTGGGGGGGTGTCAAAGGCGAATGCGCGCGAGGGACGAGACGACGTCCCGAGGACGTCGACGTCGACGTCGTCGGTTGGGATTAAGTACGACTATGCCGCTATGGGACGACGAACGGTGATGAAGAATACTAATGATGGGGTGTTAAAGGTTATACAACCGCCGGTGAGTGGGGACGAAGGCGTGGGGAAGGGAGAGGAGCGCGCGCGCGAGACGAGCCGAACGTCGGGGGAACAAACATCCACGTCGACGCCGGCGAAAGCGACGGTTTCGGTGTTTTCTTTGTCGTCTTCGCGCAGAGGAAATGGAAGCACAAATACGACACCGAGCAAATTAACGGTTGATACCATGCCATCGCCCGCGGTTCGTGCGCGGCTAAAGATTGTGGAGGGTGAAAAGGCGGCGTTGGAGGAGCTCGCGGCGAAATTGCGCGCGTCTTCGGAAGCGGCGCTGGAAGCGGCACATTCGAGTCGCACACAAGCAGAGGAACGCGCCAAAGATTTGACGGCACGGCTGCAAAAATTAGATGCCGAGCGCTCGTCCTTGGAATCGAATATGGCGACCGTTCGAGCGCAAGCGCAGGCGTTGTTGACGGCGAAGGATGAGCACGCGCGGGCGTTGCGCAAGGAGAAGCGTGCAGCGGAAGCCGCCACTAAAGCGCTCGAGCAAGTCAAGCGAGACGCAGCCAACGCAGTGCAGGAAAGAGAATTCACGATCGAAGCTCAAGGGGCGATGTTACAGCAACTTACAGATGATCTTGAGCGCGCTGAGCGCAGCCGAGAGGAGGCAGAGTTGAATGTTGAAGCCAAGGATAGACATCTCAGCGACTTGCGGGCGCAGCTTCAGCAAGCGAGACACGACGTCGAAGCAGCGGTCAAAAATCGATCGAGCTCGATGCAAAATAATGATTCAGGTGTGCGGGCCAGTCACGAAAAATTGCTACAACTCGCCGCTGCGCGGCAAGAGGCTGAGACAGAGTCCAAGCGCGCACGTCAGCATGCGCGCGCGCTTGAGATTGAAGTAGAAGCGAGACGCCGCGAGCTTGAGACTGTGCAGTGCGAGTTAGAAAAGTGCTTAGAAGAAGAACGTTTCGAGCGTCGTCGGGCTGAGGAAGCTTTCGAAGAGATGGAAGTCGAACGCAATACGCTCGAAAAGCTTGTCGAGAAGCGGACGCTGGAGAAAATTGCTCTAGAGGAGCGCTTGGAAGAGGTCACTGAAGAAGCTGATTATTTGCGTAATGAGATGAAAGAACGCGACGAAATGCTTCGTGAAGGCAACGCATTAGTCGAAGCCAAGGAGACTGAGCTCGACGAGGCGGTTTCTTACGTTTTATCCCTTCAAGATCAACTCGCGAATCTTCAAGCAGCGGGTATGCAAGGCGCTGCGGTTGCAGAAGAAATACAGGAAATGCAACGCAAGGAGAAGGCTTTGCGGGAAGAAAAGCAAAAGATTGTTGATCATATGCAAAGTGAATTGACTCTCAGGGATGCTATGTTATCCGAGACGAAAGCTTCGTTGAAGATGAAGGAAGCCGAGCTTAACAAATTGCGGAGCGAGTATCTTAGCAAACGCGCAGAATTGGGTCCCCTTGAGCTCGAGCTCGACAGGTTACATGAGAAGATAAACGATTTCAAGGCTCAATTAATCGAAAAAGACGCCAAGTTAGACGCGAACGATAAGATGCTGAAGCAGCTGATGTCGGCAGAAAAGCGTCAGAGCGCAAATGTTGCTCGCCTCGAGTTTGGTCTCGCTGAGCGTGATGAAAAGTTACGCAACTTTAATGAAGAGTTGAACAACCTTAAGATGGAAACCGAGCAACAAGAAGAAAAGGTTGCGTCATTAGCCTTGCGTGAGAACGAACTGTCTGAGCTGAAAAAGGCTACTGAGATGGAGTTATCGTTGCTACGAGAGCAAAATGCGCGCGAAGTGAAGCAGCTCAAGGACAAAGCCGAGAGCGCGGTGACGCGTGCTCAAGAACTCGAAGATGAAGTCGCTCGGTTGCGTGACACTTCTAGCGCAACGACTGAGCTAGACATTTCAAATCTTCGCTCTGAGTTGGATGACAAGCAAACTAAATGGGAAGCTGCGCAGGTGGAAATTGCCCAGCTCTACACGTCAATCGCTGAGCTCGAGTACAAGGCGGAAGAGTCCATGAGTGCACTCAAGGCTGAGCTTGAGTTGACGAAAGCTGAGCTTGTCAACGCCCGTAAGGAAACAGATGAGGCTCGAGCTAATGCCGATGAAGTTCAGGCTGAGAGCATGTCCCTGTTGGAAGGTATCAAGGAAACGAGCGCCAGCATGGAAAATCGCCTCAACGAATACAAACAGTTGGTGGAAGCACGTACAGCTCAGGTCAAGGATTTGCAAAGAGAAATGCATGATGCTCGTGCAAAGTTAACGGAAGCTGCACAGGCGAAGGAGTCAGCGATGAAATCTGTCACAGTGATTCAAAAGCTTGAAAGCGCGCTCAAGTTCAAGCAAGCAGAAGCCGAGCGGTTGAAGGGTGAAATTGTCAAAGCGCAAAAGCAGTTAGCGATATTCCAGCAGGAATTAAACTCGAGTAAGCACATGCAAAAAGAATTGCAGGCTACTGTCGAGGAAATGCGGTACAGATTTGAAAAGTCTGAACAGCAGCGCGACATGCTCGCGGGTTCGCTGGCAAAGCAAGAGCAGTACCATGAAAGCGCCAACAAGGCTAGAGAGGAAATGCATCAGATTGCCCTCGAAGACGCCGCGGATGAGCTGAAGATTATGAAGCGAAAGTCTACAACGCTCGCTTCAGCGCTGCAGCAGCACGTGAGAATTCACGAGCTCGACGCCGAGGTCGCCTTGCTTGTGGATGAGTTTGCGGAAAAGATTGACGATTCCTTGGCAACGCAAACTGCACTGCCAACGCCCACCATGGTGCTCAACGAAAATTCCAAGCACAAGACGAAGCCGAAGACATATCGCAAGACTCCAGCAAAAGCTATGGCGCCATCCAAGTTCATCACCCCTGTGCGAGCCGACGCGTCGTTGAAGGAGAATATCAACAAGCTCAATGAGCGAGCGGATCAAATTTCATTCGATGATTTGATGGATAGCGCGGGTAAAACCGTTCAGGAGATGACACAGGCATTTACCACTCCCGGGAACGAAAATGCCGTGATGAAAACGCCGGCAATGTCGGGGAAGACGTTCGCGCCGCACTCGGCGACAAAGCGCGCTCCCCTCGGTGAAGTCAAGGCAAACGTAGCAAACGTAGTCTAAAACTGCTACAGTATGTAAGTAAACATGTACAGACGTTCTTTACATTTCTCTACGCAAGCTAATGATTCTATATCCTAATATTTTCTAACAACTGTGTCACAACCTGCATGGGAACCGAAAGTAATTGATGACGGTTAGTGAGGGCTCGCTCGGCGTTTAAACATCGGGCGCGTCTTCTTGAGAAACTTTCAGAAGGTGTATTTCCTAATCACGCGGATCATACGGCTCTTCCACCAGAATTCATCAAAAAGTCTCGGTAGAAAAAGTATACAAAATTAATAAAGATGTAATCACCCGTTTGGCACCGAAAAGTCATAGCCCAAAGGCGAACAGACCGGCTTCCTATCATGGAGGCAAAAATTGCTCTAAGGCTCTCTTTGGACAGTTTGCCGTCAACGCGTGAGCTCAGGAAACCGTGGCAGAGGAGCCTAAAGTTTTGACACGAAAATATGCAAGGCTTTCAAAATGTCGGTGCAACATAAAGACACGCAACTGAATATAAGAAACCCAGAGCGCAACACGACGCACGCTTCGGCTGTTGCACGAGACTTGGGACGCGTCCGGCGATTAAGAACGCCACACCGCCCGGGGTGAAGACTCGTGCGTTTGGAAATCATATCCACGAAATATAAAATGTACCAGCGAGACAGGTCAACGACGAGTACTAAGAACGCCGCCATTGGTTTATATCTGGCGTAACCATACTGTACGCGCCAAAGCCCCGCGACGGGTCAAACGGACGTCGACCCGCCGACGCAAGTGAGCTCTAACGCGATGATTGAACAAACCAATCACAGGCAAAACGACGAGCATAAAGCGCGCACATCGAAACAATGACGCACCTTCATTCACGTATGCGCGAAGAATTGCGACGCTAACCAGTTAAAGTACACGTACGTAATGCACCCTGGGATCAACGTCGGCAGCGCATAGACATAGTAATCGTCCTTGATGATGGCATCAACGAAATTCCACCCCGTGGACTGTGAGTTAACATCAATAAACACTCGCCCAACGACATTCAGCGCCATCGTCGCGATGACGCTCGCGCTGACGACGCATAGACAGAGTCCTAATAGACGCACATCTCGACCTTCCTCGGGAGGGTTCCATCGCCAACCCGAGGGTTTCATCATCGTCGGCACGGGCACTGCGTCATGGCCACCGCGCATGGATGCGGTCTGATGCGTTTACCCGCTCGGGTCGTCCGCACCGTCGCGTCCGAACGCACTGGTTGATGAGTGACAGGCGGAGAGGCGCGCACTGCGGTTGCAGCCGTCGCCCGCGGCCAAACAGTCTCAATGGAGTTTGTAGAAATTTTACACATGTCATCTATAATCTATAGACACACTCGCGAGGGCGCAGGTTAAAACAATGTGATAGCCTCGTCGTTCTCACACGCGAACTGGGGTGTAGACGAATGCAAAGTCGCGAATGGTTCTTCCCTCTTCGACGGCTTTGCGAGCGTATTTGGAATCGAAACGATCAAACGTTTCATTAGTCGGCGTCCAACTCTCTACGTGTCTCGCCATGACGTCTACAACATGCTGCTGATACTCAGCGTCATCGGATGTGATGTTTAATCGACCACCGCGCACCATGGCGAGTTCGAGTTGCTCGAGCAATAAATCATTCACCAACCGCCGCTTGGCTTTATTCTCGCCGCGCCAGGGATCCGGAAAATACACGCAGCACTCGTCCACGCTCGCGGGTTGAATGAAATCACGCAACATCCACAGTCCATCCATGCTCACCACGCGCACGTTGGTTAAGTTTTCCTGCGCAATCAAATTCAAAGCCGTCGCGACGCCTGGCTTGTGTACTTCGACGCCCAAATACATAAAGTCCGGCCTCGTTCTAGCGCTCGCCACCATGCTCTCGCCCAGCCCGAACCCAAGCTCGAGCACAAATTTTCTTCTACAACTTTCGCTTCCCGCGATAGCGTCTCCGTCTATGTCGCCGTATACGTCGCGCGCGTCTAACCTCGCGTCTCCGAAACGAAACTCGAGTCCAAAATCACGCCAATACTCTCTGAGCGCGCGCTTCTGTCCCGCACTCAGCCTCGGACGTTGTTTAATAAATGTCCTATGCCATGGCTTATCGAGCGCTCGTCCAGTCGTGCGCACGAACGACGCCTGAGATGCCTGAGACGACGACGACGACGCCGCCAGTGGGTCCACGATGCGCTCACCACTCATCGTCGTTTACGTCGGCGCCGTTGATGCGACGCGCACCACCGTCGCGCGCTCTGCGTCGCACGATGCGCGTGTTATGCATTCACCGCGTCACCGCCGTCGTCGTCGTTGACGCGGCGCCCGAGAATGACGACGACGCCACACAACGCGACGCCGAAAGCAACGAATTCGATTCGGTTCAACCATGCCGTCGTTCGACGACGCCTACGGCGACGGCGGCGGCGACTACAACGACGCGAGACGCGCGCGCGTCGTCACCGCCGCGCTGCGTCAACGCAAAGCGGAGATGGCGCGCATCGAACGCGTGCGCGCGCGCGCGGGCGCAGAGGCGTTTGAATCGGCGCTGCGCGAGGCGAGAGAGGAATTCATGGCGCAATTGCGTGCGAGATACGACGCGCGACGCGCGATGGCGGCGCGAGATGCATCACACGCACATCACGCGCGCGTTGGTGGCGGGTCCGGGGACGACGAGGCGACGACGAGCGCCGCGAGTAGGGGAGCTGTGAAGGTTGGTTCGGACGCGGCGTTTGCGTTGGGATCCGTCCTCGACGACGTTCGACGACGACAGTCGCCAGAGATGATGACGAGTCCATCATCGACACCATCGCATGCGCGACACGTGTCGCCGCTGCCGCGGTCGAAAATGTCATCGATGCCGAAGACGCCGAAAACGTTGACGCCGGCGCGCTCCACCGAGTCTGAGCTGTATTCGCGCTCCGTCGACCGAGCGTACGTCGACCGCGCCGCGTACGTATCCGCGCACCACCACCACGGACGCCATCACACATCGACTGGAGTTTCAGATGTATCACCATCACCGACGCACCGTCGTTCCCCACGCGGACGCGCGGACGCTGGCGCGTTTCGCGCTCGAGCTCAATCCCAAGCCGAAGCCGACGAGCGCGACTTACTCGCCAGCGTCGCCGACATGGTTCGTCGCGCCGAATCCCTGCGCGCCCAACTCTCGCCCTCGCGGTTCAATTAGATTAAGTAGTCTCGTAGCATTTAGCACCACAAACATGTAGCATTAGTCTGCGCGCGCGCTCCAGCTGTCGCTTGAAAATTTAAAAAATTCAAAAAAAAAACACTCACCGTCACTCGTCGACGGACGGCGACGCGCGGTGGACCATGGATGATGATATCGACGTCGATGCGTTGATCGATGAAGACGTCGGGTACGACGACGTCGTCGACGACTACTACAACGCGCCCATCAACGACGCCGCCGACGACGTTGAAGGGACTGGAACGATCGGGACTGGGACTGGGACACCACGAGGTGCTGCCGGTCACGAGGAGGATGAGGGGATGATGTTCCCGGACGACGACGACGAGGACGAGAAGGATGATGGTGTGTATGATACGCGACGCATGGGCGTTGGTGTTGGTGCGACGATGATGAAAGAAGGACGAGAGCAGCACGACGCCGACGGGGAGAATGACGGCGGTCGCGGTTTGAACGCGCTCGACGATGATACGGCATCGACTCGTGCACAGAAACGATCGAAATCGACGCATGGTGATGGGGATGATAATATTATTAGTGGTAGTGGGTTTGACTTTGAAACCGCGGCGAAGGAGACGGCGATGCGATTGGCTCGAGGGGCGATGGCGGAGTTGACGTCAAACGCTCGAGACGACGCTCCGGTGAAAGACGCTGCGGATATTGACGGTGACGTGCAAGCGATCACGCTGAACGATGGTATGCGGATTTATGTTAAGAAGGAGGCGTTTGATGTGCCTTTAGTGCCCATGGATGTGGTGTTGAGAAGAGCGACGAGCGGGGAGCCGTTGTTGTCGCGTTCGATTGACGACATGCTTGACGCGTATGAAAAGGAGCGGTATCAGCGGGCATTGGAAGCGGCGCAGGCGGTAGAGAACGGAGAAAACGTCGAGAATTTGGACAGTGATATAGTTATGACTGATGTAGAACGCACGAGAGGTGAGATTATGGCGGATGGCATCCGGAAAAAGCTTGGCGGTATGCTTTGGGCAGAGCGACACGCGCCGAAATCTTTTGTCGACTTGTTGAGCCCCGAGCAAACCAATAGGGAGGTGTTGCACTGGCTTAAGGGTTGGGACAAGGTAGTATTCAACAAAGATCCTCCGCCTGCGACGATGAAGAAATTTTACTCGGATAGATATGCCGAAAAGACTGGGTACAAGGGCAAGCGACACGAGCACAACGAAACGCACGTCGCGCTCGACGCGTTGAAGCGACCAAAGGAGAAAATTTTATTACTTTCTGGTCCTCCTGGTTCGGGAAAGACAACATTGGCGCACGTCGTGGCCAAGCACTGTGGATACCAACCGATTGAAATTAACGCTTCGGATGATCGAAGCGCATCGACGCTCAAGGTGAAGCTCGCCGACGCCTTGTACACACAGAGCGTGTTTGGAAAGAAGAAGCCGACGTGTGTGATTCTCGACGAAATTGATGGCTCTCATAACGGTGGTGATGGTAAAGGTGCGGTTTGGATGCTCCTTAACATGACGAAGGATTCAAAGTTCCGCGCGCCGCTCATGAGACCGGTGATTGCAATCTGTAATGATTTGTACGCCACCGCGTTGAAGCCATTACGCAATGTCGCAAAGGTGTTTCGCATGAAGCAGCCGCCCACGAATCAAATCACAGCCAGAGTGCGCGATGTATGCGTGAAGGAAAAAGTGGATGCCGAACCGCGTGCAATCGCTTTGATTGTCGATCGCGTCGATCACGACATTCGCGCGGCGTTGAATGCTGTGCAATTAATTGCAAAGACGAGTTCAAAGGTTACGCTGCGCGACGTTGTCTTTTCAAGAGGCGGCGAGAAGGATTCAAAATCGCCCGCGTGGACGATGTGGCAAGATTTACTTCGAGGACGCCATACGTTTCCACGAGCACGCATCGAGGGTGGTGCTCGCAAAACGCACTTGGATAAAATGCGCGATCGACTCGAGACGTTTGGCGACAACGACTCGGTGTTTGACGGATTGTTTGAAAATGTTCCACACGTTGGGTTTCAAGATGGAACAATGTATCGCATGATGAATGCCATCGACTCCGTGCTCGATGGCGTGATGTTTCAGTATAAATCATTTGCCACTGGAGAAAATAGTTTACGAAACTACGCCACCGAGTGTGCGCTTGCCGTGCACTCGTGCGCCACGCATGCCGGTGTGTTGACGGATGCCATGCAATGGCCCAAGACTGGACGCGCAATTAAAGAGAAGAACTCTCGCATGGATATCCTGAATTCGCGTCGCGATGCCGTGGATTTAGCCATTCGACACGTGTCTATTGATCGCGACGTCATGGAAACATTGCCGTTTCTCAACACGTTGATTGCCCCTGAGCTCCGTTCCGTGGCGGCGACATTTATGAATGAGGATGAAAAGCAAACGCTCAAATCCACGGTGGCGTTGATGCGCGAGCAAGGGTTGAATTACAAGCCCGCGGCGACTAAATATGGCGAACAATCGTGGCGCGCGGCGGCGAGTGCATTAGTGCTAGAACCACCGATTGATGACTTTACAAAGTTTGGCGGCGGCGTCGAGGCGTTGCGACCCGACGAACGCTTGACGTGGAAGGAGCGGCGCGAACGGGAACGCGAACACGCCGAGTCACCATCGTCGACTGCGGTCAAGCACACCGTGTTAGTCCATCGTCGTCCAGTAAACAATAGTTTGCGCACGATTATCGCAAACGAACTCGTCACTGACGCGGAAAGACGCTCTGGTGCCGCCTCCGCGCAGGCATCCGCAAACGCTAAATTACAACGCGCCGAACAAAAGGCGCGCGTCGCACTCGGCGTCCAAGGCGGCAACAAACATCGCCTCGCGAACGCTGCCAAGTCCAATCCCGCGCAACATACGATGCAATTCAAGTACAACGAGGGATACACCACTGGTGTTCGTCGTACGGTATTGATGCGTGATTTATTCCCTCAGCTCACGCCGTCGTCCAACGCCGCGCGTTGAACGTCATCGAGTGACATCATAGACTCATAAACAAACAAACACACGTGTAAAACTACATACATATGACGACGACGCCGATAAAACGCTCGTAGAAAAAATCCACCCTCATCCCACGTATGCCTCGTCGACAGCCGACAGGCGTTCGCGCCATTCGCGCGCGCGAAAGAGGAAAAAGTGTTCACTGGATAACGCCGCGCCGCACTTGAAGCCGCGCGCACGCACGCCTTTCGAACCTTCTCTACCCCTGTCGACGGCGCGATGACGAGCGCGACGACGTCCATCGCACTCGGTGGCATCGCGCTCCACCGCGCGCATCGCCAGCACGGACGCGCCGTCGGTCGCGCCGTCGGTCGACGTCACCTCACGACCACTACCGCAGCCGCGGCTTCGGAGCGTATAAATGTCGAACGCGCGCGCGGAGGGGACTATAACGCCGCGGCGGCGACGTTCGTGAAGGGGTTTTTCTTCGATGGCGCGAGTGATGCCGAGAACGAGGCGGAGTTTCGTTCGTTGACGCGTGCGCAGACGAGCGACTTGAAGAAGAGGTACGACGCCAGCGGTCGGGACGGGAGCGCGTTGTTGGTGATACGCGATAATGGGAGTGGTTCGAGTAAGATATTAGCGTGTGGAGGCGTGGAAGTGCGTTCGTACGTTGGGGCTACGGATTATGAGACATATGTAAAGCAAGGACGAGGAGGGATGGATGTGGAATTGAACGTCGTCGAGCGACCCGTGGTGGCGAATTTGGCGACTGCGCCAGAGGCGAGAAGGAAAGGGTACGGTAAGGCAATCATGCGTGCGTTGGAGGAAGTGTGCTTAGAAAATGGATACGATGAATGCGTGCTTGTGGTGGATGCGTCGAATAAGCGCGCGCAGGCGTTGTATAAAAAGTTGGGATATAAAGTCATTGGGGGCGACAAAAAGGCAGCGGCGTTGAAAGTCGTCAACGGACGCGCGAGAGAAACGACGACCAAAACGTTGGTGATGCGTAAAAACTTGACAAATGGTTTGGAAAACATAGATGTTACGAGTATTGGTGCGATAGTAGCCGTATTAGCGGCATTAGCGGCGCAGAAGGATGCGATCTTAGATGCGCTGCCACCTTAATAAAGACGTGCATGAAACATGATATCAATAAATATATTTCCACGCCCACGCTATAGATGTTTCCGCGCGAAGGTTTCTACTAGACTCTTCGTGTGCCTTTGTTCTCCTCCCAAGACGCACGTCTTCTTCTCTTTCTTTTTTTTTGGTCTATTTAGTAAACGAACGTCGTTTCTCTTCAACGCGAGTTTCTCGCCATCTCCTCCTTGGCGCGTTGGAAATCTTGAAGTGTTCGAAACTTGGTATCAAGCAGGGTCTTAATATCGTCACGAATCGCAGGACGGTCAATACCACGGAAGTAATAATGGAACGCCCAGAATTTCTCGAGTCCATAGAGTGAGCCAGACTTGTAGTCGAGCATTGTGAACTCTTCAAAATCGCGATAGACGGCGCTTCGAAATCGCTTTTCCAAGCCGTAGCTATAGAATCGGAACAAGCATTGCAAACCATAGTGATAGTTATGGCGCGCGTCTTCTTCCGCTAAACGGCAAAACTCCTTGTACATTTTTGCGTTGAACGTGCCTCTCAAAAAGTAACTCCAAAATCTGAATAATGTGTTCATCTCCTCGCTGTTACCGCATCCCAAGCGCTTGCGCTCGTCGATTGCGCGTTGGTGAAACGCTTTATATTTTTGTTGCTTGAACCCGTTGTCTTCGAGCAAAGTATGCGATGGGTGCTGGAACGCAGGTATATCGCGTGGAGAAGCGTCGACATGCGAACGGCGCGCCATGCGTTGGGAGGGAGATGCGCCAAACGCCGCATCAGAGCCAACCGAGGATCCGGCGCCCGTGTGCCAGTTAAATTCACCTTCCGTGGGCGTAGTACCGAGCAACCAACCGACGTCGTTACCACCGAGCGCGCCCTCGCCCTTGGGCACAGAGGATGGGAAAAAATGTGTACGTTCGCGCCACGAACCAGATTGCGCCGCCGCCGATGACATTCCCGCACCGCGGTCGCGCCAGCTTCCAGACGATGCTCCACCTTGCGACCCCACACCCGATGGTTGTTTTCGCCCCTTCAAGTCTTTTTGATAAAACGCCAACCCATCGTTAATGACGGTGGCGACGTCTGTGTTTGCTCCAGATGGCGGTCGTCCGCCTCGATTTTGTCCGCCGCCGCCTCGGCCTGGGCGCTGCGATACAATCATTAAACGACTCACGTCGATATCCGTCATGTCGTCTTCTTCGTAATCGTCATCGTCGTCATCGTCGTCATCGTCGTCATCTTCATCCTCGTCCTCGCCAAAATCCTCATCCATTTCAAACATTTCATCTTCATCCTTCTTTAGCTTGGACTTTGAGCTCTTCTTCTCGGTAGACTTGGGCATCGAAGCCGCCGCCGGGGCGGCGTCCACTGAAGCCTTGGACATTTTGTCGGTAATTTCATTCTGCGCCGCCGCACGCGCCGTTGCATCGGCATCCATAAGCCAAGATTTCCAATCACCCATCTTACGAATTTTGTCTTTCTCTTGGCTAATTTCCACCGTCGTCGACCCTACGAGCGCCTCGTACACCATCGCCGGCTCTGGGGTCATCATACGAATGCGATTAAAACTCGCGATGACAGATAATGAAATCCATCCTTCCACGGGATCCATCTTTGACCGCAAGAATAAATCTTTGCACAAATTTTCCACGCTAAAGTAATACTCGACTTGCTGTTTCACCGCGGCGAGAATTTGTTCGCGTTGGGGCATTTGACTCGCCTGCGCGTTGTGTTGCATCGCCGCCACGTGTTGGGGTTGGTAGTACATGTGGGCGCCTCCGCCTCCGCTTCCTCCGCCGCGCGCCATGTAAAATCCGGTGTCGTACGGTGCGTGCTGCGCAAAGTGACTGGCGTTGTGTCCGCTACCGTCGCCATTGTTGTAGTTGTTTTTATTCCCTCCGCCTCGACCAGCACCGCGCCCAGGACGACCTTCGCCGTACGCGTACGCACGACCGCTTTGTGGCTGTTGATTATTATTTCGTCCCCACGCGGCATTGTTGTGCCCTTGACCGCCTCGCCCGCCGGCGCCTCCGCCTCGCCCGCCGCCTCGCCCGCCACCTTGCCCACCGCGCCCGCCACCTCGACCGGCATTGGATCTGTTATCGCCGCTTCCCTGACCACTCTTAGCGCCTTGACCACCCTTCTTCTTACCACCACCGCCCGAGGCGTTGGCGTTCGCCCCAGTGGATGCGGGCACAAACTCGGGCTTCAAGTCGGGATTCTTCGCGTCGCCGAGCGTGGGCCACGTCACGGGTTTCACCGCCGCCAACGCCGCCACCGTGCCCGTCGCTTTATCACCATTGCCACTATCCGACGCACCACCATCTTGAACGCCACTACCACCACTCGGCTTGCCCCACGCGGGCTTATCGAGCGCCGCAGTCGTCCCAGTCGTCCCAGTCGGCGTCTGTTGCCTACCCGAACCCGAACCCACCGACGCGGCGTTCTCGTGACCACCGCCACCACCACCACCACCACCACCACCCATCACCGTCGCATTCACCACACCTCCTCCATCCGAATGATTCCCGCCAACGTATCCTCCACCATCCTCGCTCGACCCCGCGCCCGCGCCTCCGGCGACAACCTTGGCCCACGCCGACATGACGTCCCGCCCGACGCGCCCAGAGCCCAGACACACACCTATATATATATCAACACGATGTCCCGTCCTATAGCGTTAGACACACTACACACACACGTGACCACCGCGCACGTGACGATACACTCCAGTCAGTACGACGGCACACGCGACGGACGGCGTACGCGACGCGACGCGCGACGGGCGACGAAAACGCTGCAAAACCCTGTAGCAGTCATCTCATCGATGCATTCCTCCGCACCACGCGCGCGGCGACGACCGCCCCTCACCGCCGCGCGTACTTTTACGCGCACACGAATTCCATCGCGCGTACTCCGCGCACGCCTCACGCGCACGCCGCGCAGCGCACGCCGTGCGAATCGCGAATCGCGTTCGACGGATGAACGCCCGCTGACGCGACATCTCGCGACGGCTCGCGCCGTCGTCGCGTCGCGTCGTCGAAGGCGTCGTCGCCCGGCGCGGCGTGCGCGGATGCGCGAGACGTGGGAAAAAAATCATCGCGCGCGCACGCGGTCGCGGCGTACGTACGTACCTCCGTCGTCGTCGTCGACGTCGTCGAGCAGGGCACGTCGCGCGTCGCGGTCAGGCGTCGAGGCGCGACAGCGACGACGCGCTATATAGAGAGGGGGATGGCTATACCGTATATTATGTTGGAGTTTTACCTATATATAGACGTAGATGGTGGGCATGATGGGTGTCATGGTTTTGTGTTATATAAGACTATGTGGGCTATACTATGATTGGACCCTGCGGGTCGGCGTCGGCGTCGGCGTCGTCGGCGTCGACGTCGACGCGTCGTCGGCGTCTGGGCCTCGCGGCGCCTCGCGGTGGAGGCATGGATGACGACGATGAGGATGGTTGTTGTGAACGCATGACACGTTTTGTGACACCAGCACGCGCGGTGGTGCTGGTGGAGGCGACGCGTCTGACGGCGCGAGGCGCGGGGTCGCGTCGTCGCGAGGAGGAGGCGTCGTCGTTTTCGTTTTCGTCTTTGTCGTCAGTCATCATGCCGTACCCGCTCGCGGCGAGCGTGGTTGGTTTTGATGACGATGACGATGATGATCGTTGTTGTTGTCGCTGTGGCGGCGAAACACTCGATGCCGTGGGCTTTGTCCCGATGACGTCGCGGTAGTCGCGAATGTCGCTCCTCGATTTCAGTCGAGGCGCGCCCAAATCTATCATTGGTTTCACTGGCGGCGCGAAATCGTCCAATGGTGGAGTGTTCTGACCGGTAGGCATCGTCGCGGCGTCACTGGCGGGGTCGACGGTGGCATCCGTCGCCGCTGACACGTTTTCAATAATCAACCGAGTGCCTTCGCGACGCGTCGTGACATTCTCCGCGCCTTCGCCTTCGGAGCGTCCCATCAAGCCCACCATACCGCTATCGGACAAGTCTTCGTCTTTAGGCGAGACATCGATTAATGACAACCCGGCTTGCGAGTACAATACGTTGGCTAAGTACCCAGTGCGTCGGTTGAGCTTGCTCTGCTCGGCCCATTCGTACCACACGACGTTAATCACCGTCCACCCGCACGACTCCAAGTGCCGCCGCCGCAACGCGTCGGAGCCCAAACGTCGCATGGGCTTGTTTCTGGCAAAGTGCGATGGACCATCCACTTCAATGGCGACTTTTCGATTCTTGAGCACGATGTCGAGCGAGAACAATCCGTCTTCGGTGACAAACTCAAGTTGGTGCGGCACGCCCATTTCGTTCAATGACTCGCTCACCTCGCGATGCATGCTGGAGATGACGACTTTGCTGCAACTTAATTCTTTCCACGCCCGTTCAGCGCGCTCACGCGTGCTGGGGTTGGTGAAAAACGATCCAAACGTGCTGAATCGCTCAAATGTCAACGTGGCGATGAAGAATTGCGTCAAGTCAATCTTGTACGTAAACTTGTTGTCGATTTCAGTCATTCGTTCACGAAACATGTCCACGACGTAAGGCTCGGGCCAATGTTCGAGAACGGAGAAAGCCCATAACGTGTTGGACAACCCTTGGGAGGTAAATCCTGGCAGTCGTTTCGCGCACGCGTTGGAAAATTCGTGCATCACCTCTGGCCCGGGATTGATGCCCAACGTCGCCCACGACCACACAGTGTTGCTCAATCCTTGCTCGGTGTAGCCGTCATTTCTCACTTCTCCGAGCGAGCGCGTGGTGATACTTTGCAACACGTCGTCGTCGGGAATGTAGGATAAATTCGCCAGTGACCAGAGAATGTTGCTCAAACTCTGTGACGTGACAGGTTCGTCCTCCATGTCGTAGTAGTGCTTGCTCGCGCGCAAGATGTGCTGCATGACTTCTTCGCGAGGAAGATAGTCAAAGTTTGCAAACGCCCACAACGTGTTTGAAATAATAGTCAGGTTGAAATCTTCCACTGCCGTCTTGAGTAACAACTCGCTCACTTTGTTCAAGACTTCTACTCCTGGGTTGAATCGCAAGTTTCCATACGACCACAACAAGTTGCTCGATTCGCCGGGACTCATATCGTCGACAAAAAGCAACCAACTCTCGGTGACGACTTCAAGCATGCGAAGTGACGGGGTAAAATCGAGCGTGGCGAATCCCCACAGCGTGTTCGCCAAACCTTGAGCGATAAAGGAAGACACCTTGCGTTCGACGTACATGACCATTGTTCGCAACAAATCATCGTGTCTGGGGCGCATCACCACTGGCGAATGACTCGACCCCGAAAGCGTCGCCATCGCCCACAGCGTATTGCTCACGCTTTGCGCGCTCCACATGTTTGGATACGCCTTGATATTGGCGTGAATTTCATCGAGCAATATGTTCACCGTTTCCGTTAAATCGTAGTCGTCGACGCGCATCGTCGCCAGCGCCCAAATCACGTTGGAGAATTCCATGGATTTGAAATCTTTCACGTGTCGCACGATGGCGCGACAAAACGCCTCCATCACCTCTGGTTGCAACGTGTACCCAGTCGTCGCGAACGCCCACAAGGAGTTACTGATTCCTTGCGGCGCGAAATCATCCATGACTTGGACGCACAACGCCTCCAACGCGTGCAAGAATTCATTATTCACCTTGACAGAGTTATGCATCGTCGCATACGCCCACAACGAGTTGCTCACGTTTTGAGCGTTCATGTTTTTCTCAGACATTTTAATCATGCGCTTTATCACCGCACCCAACGCTTGGTCGCCGCTGTGCGTCGTAACGCCGGCGTGCGCCATGCCCCACAGTATGGATGCCAGCTCGCGCACGCCAAAATTCCCAACAGGATGTTCGCCTTGATCGCTCATCTTGAGCAACTCTCGCACGCGCGAGGTGAGCGCGACGTACCTCTCATCGTCGACGATGCTCACCTTGGTTCTCCGTCCACGCATCGAGTTTAATTTCCCAATTTTATGAATCGACGTTGACAAGTTGACGACATTCATCGTCGCCACGTTGTTCGCCGCAAAATCAAGCAACTCTTCAACATCTTCAAACGCCGCGACTTCGGCGTTGAGCTCGCGATAAAAATTCGACCGAGTAATCTGTTCGGGCGTTTGCCAATGCGTCTTTTTCCCCGAAGACGACGCATCGCCACTTTCACCGCCGCTCGCGACGCTACTCCTCCTATTTTGACCACCACCACCACCACCACTACTTCGCCCTCGTCCACGCCCACCACTCATTCGTCCACGCCCTCCTCGACCTTCACTCATTCGTCCATGTCCTCCGCGCCCATATCCTCCGCGTCCGGCGCTACTCACGCGTTCCGCCGCCGCGCCGTACGCCCCGCTCGCTTGCGCGTCCCACACCTCATCCCCGCGTCTCGTCGTCCCTCTCCGCGACGACGACGACGGCTCCGCCCTACTCCGCCCTAAACGCCCACGCCCACGCCCACGCCCACGCCCACCATCACCGCCATCACCCCCATCGTCGTCGTCGTCGTCGTCGTCGTCGTCAATCCACATCGACGACTCGGACGCCGCCACAATCACCCGACGCTGCGCGCACCTTTGTCGCGCACGCGCCGCCGTCGCCACTGGTGTCGTCGGCGTCGACCACCGACGGTGGTGACAACGCGAGCCATGCGACGTACGCGACGTCGTCGTCGTCGACGACGTCGCCACGCGCGTCGTCGTCAACACCGCCGCCATCGTCGTCGTCGTCGACGTGTGACGTGTGACGCGTGTGCGACGGTGCCTAAACCCTTCTTCATACTATAGTGTATGGACTACCGTATACGTCTAAAATAGCACCCCAAAATACGCAAGAGAGGACAGAGTTTAGGGTATAGCCTATACCCTAAATAACGATAGATGATAAAATATACATATATAATACATTGAATGTTCTATGATTGATGCATGACGATGCGTAACCGACCAGACGCCGCGATGCGCGACGACATCGTTGACGACATCATCGCGCTGTTGTGCTATGCGTACGCAGAGAATGTTATACTAATAACTAGGGTTCAGCAAGACTCCGCCCGCCCGCCTCAGGCCTGCCGCGGCTTCAAGCGCGTGGCTTCCCGGCGGTGAAAGAGGTTCTGCGAAATGGGTGACGTACGTCGTGTCAGTCTCACATCGCGCGCAGAGCGCATCGCGCGTAGTGAAATGTAAAGCGAGCGTACCTTCAACTGCTTCCGACTCGGGAGATCGCCTGCGACACTAATCGTATCATGCAATTCACCGTTTACCCACGCGCGGTGTAATCGCGCGACGATAGCCGCGGGCATCGCGCCCGCGGCGCGCATGTCCCAGATGATTGGAAGGAGGTTGCGATGCACGCCTCTTTGATAGCCTTCGCGACAGTTCTTCGTCGGCGGCGGAACGCTGCCGATCGCGGGAGATCCGTCGTCCTGGTCAACACTATGATGCGCTCGTCGTTCGATGACGTCGTTTTCAGCCCGGACATTCGCCGCGAGCGCGTCGCATCGTTCTCCGCGTCGTCTCTCGAGAAGCCAAACGCCCGTCGCGCCCGAGTGCGTGGGCCGACTCACGCGCAGAACGCAAGGACATCCATTCGCCGCATGCGTCGCGCACGTGTAATACCAATGCGTTGACGAGTTTCGACTGTATTTGAATGTCACGCCGTTTGGACGACGACGCACCGCGGCTCTCGCGTCGTGCTTCGTCGCGTGCTTTTCAACGAGCACCCACGCATCGCCCGCGCCGCGCTCGAACGCGTCGCCCTTCACAGGCCTCTTCTGTCCAATCTCCCAAGTCAGTCCAGCCACCGCAGCACGCGGGGATCGTCGTTTTCTCTCTTCAAGCAAGCGTAAGAGATTCTCCGCGGGCGCAAAAAGCGCGTCAGCCTCATCGCGGTCGTCGGGACCGCGCGCCATCATCGACCCCCCGCGCGCGAGCCTCGGCACGGACGCGACAGACATGCCTCTCGCTCTCGCTCGCTCTCTCTCGCGTGTCCCGCGCGCGGCGCACACTGACGGAGCCATGGATGGCGTTCGCATCGCGCGTTCGCGATGCATGCATGCATACACACACTCATCATGGCGGTCCCACGACCATGGACACCCAAAAATCATCCGCGACATCATCGTATACACACACACACACACACATGGTTGTGTCACACACGTCGCGCACCGTCCACACCGTCATCGCGCGCCGTTCGTGATGGACGACGACGCTATGGCCGTCCTTTGGGCGGTTTTATGTGTGTGACACATACATAAAACGTAGCGCCCATGAGACCGTCTACGTGCGTCGACACCGTCCGTCTCGCGCGAGCCATGGCGCGCGGTCGAGTCGATTTCTGTTCTAATAATCAGACCATTTTTTCGTTCGATCGCTTTCGCGATGACGCGACCGCACTGGTTTTTTTTGGGTCCTAAGCCCATCCATCTATCCACCCATCGGCAGAGCGCGACGGACGACGACCGCGACGACGACCGGACGACGTGGAACGACGTGGAACGACGACGACGATGATGATGTCTATGTCTATATCACACAGGTACGACGACGACGACACCAGCGATATGACGATGCGATGATGATGACGATGACGATGACGATGACGATGGGGGGTACCGCGACGTTTGGATGATGATGCGTATGACGACGACGATGACGACGATGACGATGCGGTGCGCGCGCGTGGGGTTTGGGTTCGTGTCGCGTCGTCGCGTCGTCGCGTCGTCATCGTCGTCGCGTCGTCGCGAGGCGCGCGCGGTGGCGCATCGAGGGATGGATGGGATGAGTCGTCGTCGAGGGGTGGGCACGCGCGACGCGGAGGATGAGAATATTTCGGTCGGCGCGCGCGCGTGTGCGTGTGCGCGTCGTCTTCGTCGTCTTAAAGTGTACATACGCGCGCGGGGGAGATGAGGAGAGAGACTGACTTTGACGACGTCGTGGCGCGTGATGTGAAATCGTAGAGCGACTGCGCCGGTGGCGCGTCGAGGGGCGCGTCGCGTCGGCGCTCGAGGCGCGCGCCTCGTGGCGCCGCGCGCGGCGGCGGTGGATGCTGAACGCCCAGTGCCAAAGGTGATTATAGATAATAAATCTGACGCCTTTGCCACCGTACTTGAGGTGTCGTTTGGCGAGTACTTGGGCGAGCTTTTGGATACGGTGGCGGCGTTGAGGAACCTTGGATTGGATATTTCTCGCGGCGAAGTGTCCATGGAAGGGAAGAATAAGACGTCCAAGTTTTTCGTCGTCGATCGAGCGACGAGCGAAAAGGTGACGGCGAGTGCGCGCTTGGAAGAGATTCGTCAAACAATCTTGACCAACATGGTGCAATTTCATCCCGAAGCTGCCGAGTACATTCAAGCGAAGAAGCCTAAGCGTCGCGACGGGTACGACGCGCCTTTGGGCAAAGTCTCGACGACTGTCAAGACGAAAATTTCGTGCGAACCTGAACGGTACCACACCAAGCTCACCGTGGAGTGCACCGATCGACCAGGGTTGCTCGTGGATGTCGTGCGCACGCTGAAGGATTTAAGTTTGAACGTCGTGAGCGCCGAAGTGGACACCATTGGCGATAAAGCGCTCGATATCATTTACGTCACGCACCAAGGCGCGGCGTTGTCAAAGAACATGGAGCAACTCGTCGTCAACTCGTTGGCGTACTACTTGTCCTTGAGCGAAGAAGAATCCTACTAAAAGGATGAGGTTGAGACTGAGCATGACAACGTGTCGCGGCGTCGACGGCTGTTCGAGAGCGACAGAGAACACATACAGAGAGAGAGAATCAGAGACAAATATAGCAGGAGAGATGAAAAAAAAGACCGAGTTCATCACATTTGAAACGATGTTGTACCCTACGTGCTTTTTTTTGTTTTGCCCCAGAGCGGCGGCGCGCGTCGTAGCGCACGACTTCACCGCGTAGTCGTTTTTTATATACAAGAACATAAGAACATACCAATCAATCTCGATATTAGGTTAAATTAAAACTACAAGCATTCTATGTGTTTGCGCGGTGGTGACGAATCACGTCGACGTGCACGGACAAAACGTGGTGCAATCCGAGTGGATTGACGGCGTCATGCACGTCGGCGCCGCGAGTCCCGTCGGCGGGTTCAAAAAGCATCGTCCCGAAAGCGATGCAACACCGCTACAGTGACCAACAGGGTCGACAACTCTGATTTCGTTGCACGTCAACGCCGTGCCAGAGGGGGTTGTTCTAGAAATCACATCCCTCAACTGGTTCATGTCGCGCGGCCAGTAAAGGTCAGAGCACGTCTTGCCGATTTCTTGGCACCGAGCTTGGCACGATTGCCCATCGCCGAACTTGGTTTGCTGCCAATCCACACCGTTGGCACCGATGCGGAAGTGCTCCGGCAACGGGTCGACGGGCCCGGTTTCTTGCATGTTGCCCAAGCCTGACTTTGCGAATCGATCGGGGTCGGGGAGGATTTCCGCGACGGGGGCGACTGGATTGGTGTTCGCGTACGCCGGGGACGCCCGTCGAGCGTCTTCGCGTTCGTCTTCGCGTTTGTTGTCGCGATCGTCATCATCATCATCGTGACGATGTTTTGACTCTGAATCGGACGATATGTGGAACGTATCCATGCCACCGTAAGAGCCACCGCTCGGCGACGATTTTACCCACGGTGGAATTGCGCTCGGCTCAATCGGTTCAGCGTCGTCATCAGACACACTCTGAGAGTCTCTGCACCCGCTCACGCCGTACTTGTCGCACACGCACTGCGAACACCTAGGTAAGCCATGCTCGTAGTTGAGGCTATCATCATCAGTGCGGCAGAATCGACAACCGTGCTGACCGATGCAACCCAAACCACCTGTTTCTTTGCACGACTTGTCAAACATTTGATACTTGGTGCGCGCGTCGCACCGGCTCCAGTCGCACATAGCGTCAGCTTCCGAGTGCCCGATGGCTGCGCCGAAAGACGTCGTCTGCGGCGATGTAGCCGTGGTTGGCAACAGCTTCATCGTCTCTGACGTCGTCGCCGTCGTCATCGTCGTCTGAGGCGTCGTTAATCCGTTACCCCCAGACTTGCGCAACGTCGCGTCGCATCCCGACAAACCAAACTTGTCGCACACGCACTGGGCGCACTTGGGCAACCCAGGGAGCTTCCACGCGTCAGCTGCGTCCAAGGTGCAATACCTGCATCCCGACTGCGCCACGCATCCGAGGCCGCCGTTGGCTTTACATCGTTCATCCACCATCATGTACTTTGCGTCGCACGACGTGAAATCGCACATGGCGAGCGCATCAGGATCGCTCGCGGCAACCGGCTTGGCTGCCGTCGTCGATACTGTCGTCGGCTTAGCCGTCGTCGTCGTCACCTTCGGTGCTGCGTTCACCCCCGTCGGCATCGGCCCCTTTAGCACCGACGACGACTGCATATCAGGCACGTCAACCATTTGAGGAAACTCAACCGCCAGTTGCGCCGTCGCGCCCGACTCGCCCGATGCCGCGTGCATCATCTCGCTCCACTTTGGCACCGGCGCGCTCAGCCACGGATTCACCGCACCTCCATCCTCAATCAATGCTCCACCTCGAAACGCCACATACGTCGTCGCCGCCGCGCTCGTCCCTAACGCCGCCTCGGCCGCCTCGCCGCGCGCCGGCTCGCCGCTCGCGCCTTCGTACGTCATCCCTAAAAACCGAGCCCCGCGCGCCCGTCGCACCGCGCCACCGCGCCCGCCCGCCACACCGCTCGACACCGCCGTCGCGCCCACCGCGAGCAGCATGAGCGACCCCGCGATCGCCATCGCCTGCGTCTTCGTCACGCGACGCATCGATCCACCGTGATGATGCGTGTGCCGATCGTCATCGTCTTCACCCTGAGTGCCGTCGCTCACGCGCGTTGACGTCGACGCTGGCTCGGCGCGTGCGCTCGGTAATAACGTCACGCGTTCATTCGCGCGCGCGAGAGGCGTCATCGCGAAGACGTGCGACGATGCCACGCGCGTCGGCGTCTGGACGCGCGCGCGCGTGGCTCGAATGGTGTTGGGCGAGCCATAAAAATCCACAAAACCAAACCCTAATACTATAGTACACATATGATCTATACAGCAGTAACATAATACCCACATTGCATACTCTACAACTAAGACCTCTATCAATATAACAAACCCCATTTTTGCCGGGAACGACGCGAGGTGCTGACGCGGATGGCCATCGGTCACGCGCCATTCGACGACGCCGCCGACGCCGACGCGCACGCGCACAGTCGCCGCCGACGCGCTCGTTCGATCGCACGGATTTCTTTGCATTGATCGGTGACGCGTGACACGCGTGATCGACGTCGCATCGCTCGCGGCGCGAGGTTTGATTTGTTGATTATCGCCCGTGTCGGCATTGATTGGATTCATTGATTCATCGATGAGTTTCGTCGTTCAAGGGTTGCTGAGGCATCACAGCGCGCTGGCGAAAGTGGCGCTCGGCGCTGGGTTTACCTATGGGTTCGTGTACACGACGAATCACGGGCGATCGCCGTTTGAGGCGATGGCGTACGGGGAGGACGCGGGCGGGGTCGCGCGCGCCGGGTCCGGGACGCGGAAAGTGGAGCCTCGCGCGGCGTGATGGGATTCGACGACGATACGGATGACGATGACGGTGGGTGGCACGTGATGATGACGTGTGTGTATCGTTGGTGTTGATTGTGCGCGATCGATGGTGTGTTTGATTGATTGTTGTAATCGCGTGGTCTTCGTCGTCGACGACGACGAGGACGCGCAAAAAGTCTAGTCAGCCACGAACGCTCGCTAGTGTAACAAAAGATTTTGTTTGTAACAATGACAATGAATGAATGTTGTGAATGGTGGTGCGGTGTGTGATAATAGCTAGCGCTGGTTGTCGTTTTTTTTGTGGTTGTTCGTCGCGCGCGCGTGCGGTGTGAACGTTTGCGTGGCGTATCGAGCAAAGCGTCGACGAAAAACCTGGCGCGCGTCGTCGACGTACATAACATCATATCATGAATTGGAATGTATTGAATGAATGCTAAATCGAGTTGTGCTAGTATTACGTATCATTTAAACACCGTGCGCGCGCGCGCCGTCATTGTCGCCGCGTTCGATATCGATATCGGCATTCGTTTTTGTCGTCTTCGCTCGGGTCGCGGCGGCGGCGAGACGACTCACACAGCGTCGCGCGCGACCACCAAGGTCTCGAAACCCGATCGTGGTCATCACGCTCGTGATGAAAAATGCGAGCACGACAACGACGTAGATGATCCAACGCAACGATGCGTCGATACCGACGATGGCGATGGACACCACCAAGAGCGTCAATTGCATGGGAAACCCAAACTTGATGAAGTCTTTAAACACGTACCCGCCCGGGCCGTACACCATCAAGTTGGTTTGATATCCGAATGGGGACATGAAGCTTGCACTGGCGGCGAGCATGAGTAAGAAGGCCATTTTTTCTAGTTCGATGGATTGAGCATCGGCGGCACTGGCGGCGATGGGGAGCATGAGCGCCGCCGCCGCGTTGTTGGTGACAATGTTAGAAATCAAAAACGTCGCCAAGTAGACGGCGGTAAATAAACCCACTTCGCCCGTGCCGGTGATTTGTCCTAAGTATACGAGCTTTTTGGCGATTTCTTCTGCTACGCCACTGTTTTGCATTGCTTTGGAGACGCCAAACGCGCCGGCGATGCATACCAAGACGTCCCACTTGACGGCGGCGCGCGCCTCTTGTTGCGTCATTGTCCCCGACGCAATCATCACCGCCGCGGCTAAAATGGCGGCGGTGAATAACTCCATCACCCCCGCAGTGTATAACGCAATCATAGCCAACGCGCAAAGCAAAGATGGAATCAGCATCGATAACCGCGGAGGTGTAGAATCGTCCAAGACGCTAATCAACGCGAACCCGCTCTGCGCGCCGGCGGATTGTCGAAAATCTGGCCCAGCATCGAGGAGCAACACGTCGCCCGGGTGTAACACCACATCACCAATTCTAGAGTGCACGCGCGCGCCTTCGCGATGGACGGCAATGACCACGGCGTTGAAGCGCGTGCGAAACTTTACGTCGCGTATAGACTTGCCGACTAAATCCCCCGTTTTTGCCACGACGGCTTGAATCAACCGTCTGTCGTGACTGGACACTTCTAATTTTTCCACCTGGTCACTGCTGTAGGGCGCTAAACCAGGAATGCGTCGTAAGCTTGCGATAGCGCTCGCACCACCGGCGTACCACATCACATCATTTGCTTCCAAGGGTTCACTCGGGTCGATCACTGTGGTGCGGTCGGCGGGCACGCCAGTGTCGTCGCCGTTTGACGTCCCCGCGCTCGAGCGCGTGCGTTCGATGGATACCAAAAACAATCCAGGTAACGCACGTAAACCACTCTCAACGGCAGTCTTACCTATGAAATTTCTCGCCGTTGTTTCAATGCGCACGGCGATGAGGAATTCCTTCCCAGCGTTTGCTGCGCCGCTCCCGTGGTCAATGACGTCGAAATCCGCGCGCGTGCGCTCCAATCGCTCGTCGACTTCGACGTCGACACCCTCATTAAGTTCCAGGAGCTTAATCAATGGCGATCCATCTTGCGCTTGAAATACTAACACATCACTGACTTGAAATCGTAGCATAGAGAGCTTGCCGGGCGGCGCTCGACCGGCTCGCTGCACCGCGATGATTGCGCCCCCATACGTCGTTCGTATATCTGCTTCAGCGGGCGTTTTACCAATGATCGACGCACCAGGCTTGACACTGCATCGCACGACGGATTGCCCACGTTTCTTCACGGCTTCTATGCCTGTCACGGGTTCGAGCAACGTGTTGATGACGAGCACGATTTCCTCTTTGGTTGTCGTGTCTTGCAACACCTGTAAACGCCAGATGGACACTGAACGGCTTCCGACAGCGGACGCTTCGCAATGCAATAGCTGAACGCGTAAACGATTGAGAGCCTGTGAAATATCGTGAAGCAACCCAGGGCGGTCGTTGGCGCTGATGCCGAGCACCATGCGCCCGGTGTGTGCGGGATTTTGAGGATCCGCGTCGGGATCGACGTCGACGGTCACCAAAGGCGGACCGAGGGCGGTTTCACTCTCCTTCGCACTAATTTGCGAGTCATCAAACGCAGATTTCAGATTTTCGCCATACAACTTCAACGCCTGCGATTTAGACCGCGCAATAGCGGGGTCGTCCGAATCGCTCGCGCCCGCGGACGTCACGCCGCTCTCCGCGCCGCCCCCGCTCGCGCCGCCGCTCGCGCCGTCAGAGGAATAGTATCCCGGACTCGCACCGAAGTTTGGCTCATCACTCTGCGAATGCGACGCACGTGGACGACTCTTACGACGTCGTAACGCGTAAATAGAGTCCGGTTCTTTATAAATGGCGTGCGTGCGCGCGAGCTTTTGTAAATCTGCGATGCTACTCACCGCTGAGAGCGAAAACGATGAACCGCCGCCGCCATCCGTGTTGAGCTTTTCAGAAGGCTCAGCGGCGACATTCGCGGCGACGCGCCCATCGTCTGCATCTTCTTCATCTTCATCATCGTGCTCTTGCGTGATTGCCATCAATCCATACTCGGCGCATACTTTCCCTAACGATTCAATCAAACCAGTAAAGTACAAAATGTCACCTTGGTTTAATATAAACTCGGGACCGATGGCGCGCAACAGCGCCTCGCCACGCCGCACGCTCACCAAATACAACCCAGGTAATCCACGTAAACCACTCGCAGCGACGGTGTGCCCGACCGCTGGAGACCACCCCTCGACGCGCGCGCCGACAAGTAAATCTTCTTCGTCTTCGCGAGACTCTTTCGGCTCGCCGCCGATGCGGCCGGAACCTCGCGGCAATAGAAACGGCGAAGCCACGAGCACATACGCAATGCCTGCTAACGCCACCGGCACGCCATACACACCGAGATCGAACAAACCTATCGATACCGCGCTCGTGCCTTCGTGCGTGCGTACCCAATCCGTCACCATACCCTGAACGACCAAATTCGTCGACGTCCCTATGAGCGTGCACGTGCCGCCGAGCACGCTCGCAAACGACAAAGGAATCAACAATTGCTCCTTGGCCATCCCCGTAGCTTCGGCCCATCGCAAGACGATTGGAATCATGATTGCCACCACCGGAGTGTTGTTCAAAAATCCACTCACGCACGCGATAGGAAGCATTAACCGGAGCTGCGCGCCGCCGACGGTTCGCGGTTTGCCCAAAACCTTTCCCATGTACCAATCGAGCCCGCCCGTGGCGCTAATCCCCGCCGCGACGACGAAAAGCGCGCCGACGGTGAGTAAACCTTCATTAGCAAACCCTGAAAGGGCCTCGGTGATAGAAATCACCCCCGCGACGTTTAACGCGCACACCGAAAGCATCATCACGTGGTCTGGTTGGATGTAATCTTTAAGTAGCGCGATAAACGCGCACACGATCACCACCACCGTGAACCACGCCTCGAATTGGCTCTGCGCCGACATTGTTGCCGTATTCGACTCGTCGCTCGCGGTGCCACCGCCGCCGCCGCCGCCGCCGTTGAGAGTCGAGGAGTGGGGCGCACAACTGACTGGTGTCGTCAAATCGCGACGCACGTGTGACGCGCGCGCGCGCACGGAAACACCACCGCGAGATCATGTCGCGATCATCATCCACGCTGGCGTCGTTCCCATCGCTCCCTCGCGTCTTCGTCGCGTTGGCGTGCGCGTTGGCGTCGACGATGCTGTGCGCGGGTCCAGTGGATGCATTGGTGTCATCATCTGGACGGTTGCGCGACACTCCGATTGATATCGACGCCTTGGTGCGCGGAAACCCCACCGAGAGCGCGCGCGCGAAGGATGCCGATCCGTTAGCCGCGGCGGCGGGGTATTTCAAGCTGAATTCCACCAACGATGCGCACATGTTTTACACGTTTTTCCCAATTCGTAGTCAACCAGACGACGAGGAAAGAGTCGACGCGCGCGACGCGCCGCTCGTGATTTGGCTCACCGGTGGCCCGGGGTGCTCGAGTGAACTCGCGTTGCTGTATGAAAATGGCCCGTACGAGCTCGGGGAGGATATGAAGTTGAAACAGCGGGAATACGGGTGGGACGTCGCGGCGAATGTCATCTTTGTGGACTCGCCGGTTGGGACGGGATTTTCGTACAGCTCGTCGCGAAAGGACGCTGCGCGCGATGAGGTCGTCGTGGCGAATGATTTGTTAGAGTTTTTACAAGAATTCTTGCTGACTCGACCGGAATTGGCGGACAATGAAGTGTTCGTGACGGGTGAGAGCTACGCCGGGCACTACGTTCCGGCGTTTGCGCATCGGATTTATGAATCCATTCAGAACGACGAAGGGCCGGTGTTGATCAATTTGATTGGTCTTGCCATCGGTAACGGGTTGACAGATCCCGCGATTCAGTACGGGGCTTACGCGGATTACTCTATCGGGAATGACATCGTGAGCGCGAAAGCCGCAGAGGATGCGACAAAGAAATTTCCCGAGTGTCGCGTCGCCATTGAGCAGTGTGTGAACGCTCCGAAGTGGGCGACGAAAAAGTCTACGCGCGAAAAATGTCTCAATGCTGTGGAACTGTGCGAGGCTATTCCTGAAATTCTTCTTGAAGACGCCGCCGAGCGTAACGGTGGCGAAGCGCTTAATGTGTACGACATTCGCAAATCGTGTCAAGGCGACTTGTGCTATGATTTTTCGCGCGCCGAAGAATACTTGAACCGTCCAGAAGTGCAAAAAGCGCTCGGTGTGAACAAACCGTGGGCGATGTGCGACAATCAAGTGCACTCGGATATGATGGGTGATTGGATGAATGATTACGAACCGATGATTCCACCGATGCTCGAGTCTGGTATTCGCGTCATGATTTACGCTGGCGAAAGCGACTTTATTTGCAACTGGCTCGGTAACTTACGCTGGGTTCGCGCCATGGACTGGAGCGGTAAAGATGGCTTCAACGCCGCGCACGCGTACCCATTCGTCACCGACACCGCGGGCTCATCAGATGTCGTCGCGGGCGAAGTGCGCGAGTATGAAAATTTATCCTTTGTGAAAGTTTCTCAAGCCGGGCACATGGTCCCGATGGATCAGCCACGTAACTCGCTGGTTATGATTCAACGATTTATCAAAGGTGTGCCAATTGCGCGCGGTATGGATGACTCCAAAGACGCGTCCGTCAAGATTGCGTCTGACGTTTCTGTACAAAAGGCACCTCGCCGAGCCGCGGAAGAATCCATCACGTTTGTCGCGTGAGCGTGTTCCTGTTTATCATCATTCTTCTTCATGATTGTACGTTTACTTAGTTAGCTCTGTGTTACATGTGTGCTATCAACATTCATATCCACTCGTTTCTAATCGTCTCTGTATTATTACTTGTTTGTGAGGATTAATTAGTTTTTGAGAATCTTGTCGAGCTCTGCTTGCCAGAGCTCTTGACGAGACACCACTGCGCGCGGCGTGCTCACCGTGAGCTTGGAAAATTGCGCCGAGTTGTTCAAGTTGATCCAAGCGGCTAAAATAGCACTCTTGTGCTCGAGAGCCTTCTCTACATTCACGCGCGCCAAGGAATACATGCACGTATCCCAAAGCGCTACGTTGACCTCACCCGCGGTGAAAAACTCGCGGTAAAACAACCCATTGACATCCTCCTCGGTGACCACCTTGCCTTTACCGCTCGGCGACGTCGGTCTGAACGCGCAATCTCCAAAGATTTCATACGCAAGCTTGATGGTGCTCGAGAACTGCGCGTGCATTTCACCCGCGTCTTGCGGCGTCATATCCTTGTTCTCACGCATTTCTTCGTTGAGCCAAGACTTGATCGGAATGAAAAATCCCTCTGGCGTCGTGCGGAGCATGGCGAAGAAACGCAGCACCAATTCGCGATCACGCATGCGCAAGTGCGGAGTTTTCGATCGATAAATCTTCAACAAGTGTTCGTCGTTGACTAAATCTTCCAACAAGTCCGTGTACATGCCTTGATAGATGCAGTTTCGTAATTCTTGCTCGTTCAGTTGCGTGGCGCCCATGTTTAAACGCTCAAACACCTCAAAGACAAAATCCGGTTGGGACGATCGCGAAATCGTGTGCACGTTCAGCGGGTAATCCAAAATCGTCTCTTGAAATCGTTCATGTAAATCAGTAAAGGTTTTCCCGTTCAAATCTTCGTACACTTCCAACCCAGTGAGCTTGAACGGCGAGCCATCCGGAAATTCACCTTGAATGAAACTCCAAATCGACGTCAGCCGTTGCTTGCCGTCGACAACTTCCAACTTTCCAGTTTGCGTCTCGTGAAAGAACATCGTCGGGATTGGAATATTCAAAATCAACGATTCAATCAACTTACTCGCCGTGCGCACCGTCCATACGTATTCGCGTTGATAACTCGGTCGCAAATTCACCTTGCCCCGATTAATTTTATCAATCACGCTATTCACGGTAAAATCCGCCTTTTGAATCTGTAACGCATCGCGATCCACCTTGAATAACGTCGACTCTAAATCCGCAAATAATTCATCCTCCTGTGCTTTCTCCGCAGCGCTCGTCCGTCGCTTGCCTACGAACGCACCATCGGCGTTTCGCGACGACGTCTTCGTTCGCGTGTTGGCTGTCCCATCGATCGCGCGCGCGTTCTCATCCTCATCGTCCCCGGCGTTCACCACGCTCCATAAGCTCTGCTCAGACGCATCGTCCGAGGTCTCATCGATGGTTTTCGTGTCATCCCAGAGCTCTTTGTCTTGTTCGTCGCCTAAAAGCGCGTGGAGCTCGAACGAATCATGATGATGACGGCGATGGCGTCCAAGCTGTGTGACTCGTCCTCGTCGTCCCGCGCTCGACGGCGTTCCTCGCGTCGTGCACGCGAAGGGCGTGATGCATCTCAAAACGCTCGTCATTGTCGCGCCTCGTCGCGTCTCGTCGCGTGCGTCCGCGCGTCAAAGTGGCGTGTGCGCTGCCACAGGCGCTGAAATGTTTTTGAAAATTTGGCGCGTTTTTGACAAGGAAAAATTTGACCAATTATGATTAGGGGTGGAGTCCCTCACAAGTTGTGCTACTATTGAAACGACGACGACGAGTACCGCAGCTATGCGTCGTCGTCATCGTGCGCTAAGACTATGGTTTGTGGTTTTATTTTGGCCACATCGCGATTGTGCCGGGCGGTGGCGGCGCGGGTGACGAAAATGTTGCGCAAGACGCGCGCGTCGACAGAATCGAGCGCGCGGATAGAGACGTCTTCTCGCCAGCCGTTGATTTGTCTGAGGACGTTGAACCAATCGGGCATGAGCGCGGCGTCATCATCGGCGTTGTTGCGCATGGTGTTCTCAAACGCCACTAAGCGGCGTAGAGAGGCGATTTCGGAGTCGCGCGCCCGATGCGCCGCGTCCCGACGAGGAGATATTTTGCCGTCGTACGCGTCGAGCAACGCGGATTCGTCCGCTCTAATCATCGCGTTGACGTTTTGAGCGAGCTCAATCATCGTACTCGCGCTCTCAATCGGATTGGACATCAAGTGCGGGGCGTAGGCGAGCACGGTGATGGCTTCATCTACGTCGGCGACGACGGCGATGGACATTTTAAAGTCGCTTGGAAAGACGTCGCGCGCAAGCTCGAGCATCGACCGTAATACACGGATCGACTCCTCGTACTCCCGTTCGTTGTATGCAAATTTTCCACGACTTTTATCGTCTCCCCACACCAGAGATACCGGAACAATGAATTCATCACACGTCGTTGGGCACCTCGAGCGGCGATAATCCAACGCCGCACGCACCGCGAGCGCCTCGTTGCGCTCGACAAATCTCACCTTGTCACTCAATCGCATGGGCATCACAATAGCCCGCTCGAGCCTAGCTCTGTTCCCAATCACTGAGCGCTCGAGCACGCGCTTATCTCGTGCATTCGCGGCGACAATGGCTGCAAATTCCCGAGCGCCCTCTGCGCGCGTCTCTAAAAACGTCGACGCAAGCGACCCTTCGTACGCTTCCGGCGCCTCTAAAATCTCCAATCGCGCCTTTGCCCATGCATCACCGCGGCGCTCGACGATATTTCCTAATCTATACCCACCACCGTGTCTAATCACGGGGATCTTCCATAAATCCCGTGGCTCGTCAACTTCTAACGTCCACGTCAAAGGCGTCGGCACCGATATCGACGACTCAAGCATCGTCACGCTCGTCCCCGGCATCGTGCCCGCACCGGCCTTGGACACCTCAAACACTGGTTTCGGCGCATCTAACCATGCGTCTGCGTCGAACCCGTTCGGGACGGTGTCCCAGAACGGCGCGCGCTTCGAGACGTCTTCGTCAACACCCAACACCGCGACAACGTCGTCCTCCGCCAATGTCTTGTGCACGTTCAACCACCCGGTGCGCGAGGCGCCTAAGGCTCGCGCGCGAACGGTGCGTGCGTCAGCGAGCCGCGCGATCGCGCCGCAGCACGCGACGAGGGCAACGGCCGAGGCGATCATCATCGTCACACGCTTGGGTGTTGTGGCTCTGGGTGTAAGACTTTGTTCGCGTCGTTCGTCGTCGTCGCCAGCGAACGTGCCGCTCGTTGACGCGCGTTCGACGTCGACGAGTAACGTTGTGCGTTCGCCAGATGGCGGCGATGGCGACGACGACATTGTCGTCGTCGCGTTCGCGTGACTTAAAGTGAGGACGTGCGCAACCGCGAGTCATATTTAAAGGTTCACAATACGACGATGACGTCGTGAAGACGACGACGACGGTGGTAGTGATATTTTAATTCCATTGTAAATTATACTTACAAATTACACGCATCGGCGCCGCATGAGACCACTTGGGTGGGTTTGATGTTGGACGCGCCGTCAAACGGGACGCTCGCCGAAGACACAAAGACGACGCGCTCGGGAGCGTTTCCAGAAGCCTTGGGCAAATACTCTAAAACTTCACCGATGATTGCGGTGTGCGGGTAACCAGCGGCAATGAGCGCGCGCACGACGTCGGAGGCGCGTTCGGCGGGCACAGAGGCGAGCATACCGCCCGCGGTTTGAGGATCGAAGAGGAGCGGGTATTTCGGTGCGTTTGACACCGCCGCGGGATTCGCCACGGCGCGCGCCAGGCGCACGTTAGCGGGTTGCAACGAGCTCGTGATTCCAAGCTGGACGCATTCGAGCGCACCGGGAAGCACGGGTACGGCGTCCATGTCGAGCACGGCTGCGGCGTTACTTCCTTTGCACATTTCTACCAAATGCCCGAGCAAGCCAAATCCGGTGACGTCGGTGCACGCCGTGGCGCCGTGATCGAACAACACGCGCGCCGCTTCGCCGCTCGACTGACGCATGGAATTTAAAGCATTTGAAATCCACTGCCCTTGCGCCTTGGCACGCATGTCTGCGGCGAATAATGTGCCCGTCCCGACGGGTTTGGTGAGAATAATTTTCTGCCCCGCCTTCATGCCACCCTTCTTCATAAGCTTTTCGCGCGGCGCGGCGCCATGCACGGAAAATCCAAGCGACAATTCCGCACCTTCGCAACTGTGACCACCAGCTAAAGCACAGCCAGCTTCGCGGAGCACGGAGCACGCACCAGCCATCATTTGGTACAACGTCTCTTCCACTTGCGCCTCCAGTCCGTACGGCACTGATGCGATGGCCAACGCGGCGTGCGGATCCGCACCCATGGCCCAGCAATCGCCAAGTGCATGTACAGCGGCAACTTGACCGAATATATAGGGATCGTCTACGAAAGAGCGGAAGTAGTCCACTGTTTGAATGCTCACCATGCCCGGCGGCGTAGATACCACGGCGGCATCGTCGGGTTGATCGATACCAATTTCAACATTCGGGTTCGTCGGGATAGGCTCAAGGCGCTTCATTACTCGAGAAAGCACAGTAGCACCAACTTTTGCGCCACATCCGCCGCAACGCATAGGTACCGCACGTAAGGCTGCCATGGTTTCTGGTCCCGCGGCGAGAGCGATTTTCGACGCCTCGTCCTCCTCCTTGCCTCCCATCATGTCTGGTAAGTCCGCGTACATCTTCATCCACTTGCGATCAATTTTATCTTTCCATCGCCACAACCTTTCACCCACTGGTCCTAATCCTCCAAAAGACATCTTGCCATACGACAAAACCGCGGATTTGTCTCCAGTCGTAATCAATCCCAAGAACACGCTTTGCGGCGTGAAATCAACAAGTGCCTCACCAAGCAACGCTCGTCGTAGATTCTTTTCCAGCGGTGGACCCTGTCGTACGGCAAATACCCCAGCTTTCGGTCGCGGGTGTTTCAAGACGTTAGCCACATCTCCTGCGGCGAAGATGTTTTTATGCGACGTAGATTCGAGTGTGGGATTGACGGCGATGAACCCTTTGTCATCAAGCGCTAGTGGCGTGTTATCTCGCAACCATTTAGCGGCGCCCGCTTGCGTGCACCAAATGGTTTCATTTGACTCTATCGCTCGCCCACTCTGTAAGATCAATTTGCCGTTCTCGGCGCGCATAACGCCGTCGTTTTCTACCACGTCGACGCCATGTTCGGCGAATACGCCCAAAAATGTCTTTCTCACGCTCTTCGCATGCGTAGGCATAATTTCCCCGCGCGTAATCAAAGTAAATTTTACCAAATTCTCATCCAAATGTGCTTTGGCTAATTCTCGTCGCATGCGACAGCGCATGGACAACGCGAGCTCGGCGCCTCCCGCGCCGCCGCCCACGACGCACACCCGACACGCCACTCCGTGTTCAATCACTCGCGTCATCAACGCCTCCCATCGAGCGTTAAAACCTCCTATAGGCTTGACTGGCACCGTGTGCGCATCAGCACCATCTACTTCACCCGCACTCGGTGTGATCCCAACGTCTACGCTCGCGACGTCAAATTTCACTGACGGCCGCCCGCTCTTCAACAATATTCGCTTATTCTCGTAATCAATCCCCACGCACTCATCGTGAATCACGCGGTGATTACCAAACTTACATAATGGTTGTAAGTCTACGTGGGTTTCGTCCCAGGTGTAGTGTCCGGCGACGAGTCCTGGGAGCATTCCGCTGTACGGCGTGCGCAGCGTATTCGCGATCAACGTCACGCGCACCCCACGCTCCGGTTTCATGCCAAACATCTTCAATACGTACACGTGCGAGTGGCCACCACCAATGAGCACCAAGTCCTTGACGATTGGATCGCGCGCGAGGTCGGATTTCATGGCTCCAGTGGTGAGCGCGCGAGGATGGCGCTGGGACGCCGACGCCGCACGACGGCGCGCGGGCGACACTTTACCGCGCACGCGCGTAGATACGACGGGTAAGGCGATGGAATATGTCGTGCAAAATGCGCTGGACATACACAGCCGTAGAAACAGTCGCGGGTGGTGATCACGTACCGCGCGACAAGGAATGAAGTACGCGCTCGTTGTAACCGCCGCGGCGCTTTATCGAGCTTCTACAATAAACTACAAAGAATGTCATCGAGAGGGGCCTTAGCGCCCTCCAAATAATCGCCTGAGAAGAAATCTAATGACTTGCTGCAGTAATCTCGCGCCGAAGGTGGCGATGAATCGCGCGAGGGCGATTCGAGCGACGCGCGCGGCGCCGACAGCGAGTTCCACGAGCGGATTTACCGACTGCACGGCGCCTCCACCTCCGCCTGGCGGTGGAGGTGCGCGCGCCGATCCACCGCCGCTCGCGCCATAGCTGCTACTACTACTACTCGAGCTACCACCATAGTACGCACCACCACGCGCACCTGGGCTCACTACGCGTTCGGTGACGCTTTCGCTCACGGCGCCGCTCGGGCCGCGCGTGCGAATTACGCGTCGAATCACCGTCTCCCCTCGTGCGTTCAGGTACGAACTTTCGCGTACTTCGCTATAGCCTCCACCAAAACTTTGCCCTGGGCGACGCCCCGACTGAGTTTGTCCGCCAAATACCGCATTAAACATGTCCTCTAAATCGCTGGGCGCAAAGCCGCGCGAACGAAATGCAAACCCGCCGACGCTACCCATCGGTCCAAATCCCCCTCGCGCGTGGCCTTCACGCAGCGCACGTTCGAGTTCTCGCACAAAACTCGACGAATCCCCACCAAACATCTCGCGAAATATCCTATCCGCATCGGCACGCGTGAAATCTTGGCGGTATCGGAACTCTGTCCCGGATGCGCCGTAGCCCGGCTGTTGGTACGCTTCGTACGCCCGTCTCGCCGATTCCGCCTGCGCCGCACGCGAGCTCGCCCCAGAAGAACTCGCGCTAGAATACCCATACGATGCGCGTTCGCGCCCACCCGGCGCGCTCAGCGTCTGATACGCCGCACTGATGCGTTTAAAACGCGCTTCGGCTTTGGCTTTTTCAACGTCGCCGACGTGTCTATCCGGGTGCCACTTCAACGCCTCCCTGCGATACGCCTTCTTAAGCTCGTCCTCCGTGCACCCAGGTTTGACGCCCAATATGCTAAAATCATCTTCCGCCGCGGCAGCCGCGGCGGCGGCGTACGCGCGATGCGACGTAAAAGAGCTTTGTCTCTTGAACTCAAAACCATCTTTCTCGGCAACTCTCGCGCGACCGAGGCGCGCGTACGCTGCGCTGACGCTCGCGACGGTGCGCGCCGCATACGCCCCATTCCGCGTCGCACCCGCCGTCGCCGTCGTCGTCGTCGCGCACGCGGCGATGCCGGCGCGACACGCGCGCGCGGCGCGCTGTCGTCCCATGCGCGCGCTGCTCTGACGCCTCACTTGTCACCTCTCGAGGGGACGACGTCCATCGATCTCGCCCATCGACTCGTCGACGAGTCGAAGAGAACGCATTAGAGTGTAAATCATGCGCGCGGCGAGCGCGTCGTGCGCGCCGCGCGTCGCGCGAGCGTTACGAAATAGTCGCGAGCTGAGCACATGGCGCGCACCGAAGCACACGGCGAGCTCACGTCGCTCTCGTCGCGCCGCGCGCGCGAACGCATCGGCGAGCGATGGAGAAACAACCATACACGTGCCTTCTCTCGTTCGAGTGTGCCGGCGCATCGCGGAGCGAGGGAACGTGATCATTCAGGACGTCACTCGCGGGGGCGCGTTGGGTGTGAAGGATAAAGGCGGAAGCGCGACGACGGATGGATCGTACGTGATCGATGCGCAAACCGAAGCCGATCGACGCGTAGAGGCGATGGCGATAAGAGCTTTTCGGGAATTTTGTCCGACGTTGGCGTTGGTGGCGGAAGAGTCGTTTGAGGGTGCGATGGGTTCGGATGAAGGCGACGCCAGCGAGATTTTGGGCGGCGTCTCGATGGATGGCGACGAGAACTTCAATGATGATGATTTCGACGACTCATCTTGGGCGCCGAGGCTTCAACGACCGATTGACGCATCGCGTGTTGCGGTGTATTTCGACCCACTCGACGGGACGAATGAATACGCCGCGGGCGAGCGTGAGGCGATAACAATTTTATGCGGCGTCGCCGTGGATGGTGTCCCAGTCGCCGGCGTCATCGGCCAACCGTTTTACAAGTATGGTCGCGCCGACGCCCAGGGCGCGCTCGGTCGCGTCGTGTGGGGTGGCACCGGTATCGGTGTGCACGGTTTAGACATTGCCAAAGATGCCGTGGCGCCGCCTCTCCCGCCCGCTGGGCCGCACGTCGTCGCCGTGAATAGAAACATTCGCGAAAATCGTCAAGAACCCGTGCTCGAGGCGCTGCGATCCCGCGTCGACGTTCGCATTTCTGCCACTGGATTTCACTATTTGTTGCTCCTCGAGCGCCGAGCGCACAGCGCGTTGATGCTGCGCAAGGCATCGAAGAAATGGGATACGTGCGCAGGTGAAGCGTTGCTTCGAGCAATGGGCGGCGTCGTCACCGACACCGTCGGCCGAAGGTACGACTATGCGTATAATTTAAACGCCTTGCCAAACTTAAGCGGTATGACTGCGAGCTTAGACGTGGATATGCACTGCGAGATGACAAATATTATTCGTGACGTTATTCGGCCGCTGGGACGCTATCCGTACGACGTGGATGATCCATCAATTAAGGTTGGCATTCTTCAAGGCGTGCAAACGCCGAAACTCGGTTGGCGAGCGGTAACAGTTGACGTCGGTGGAACGTTGATTGAACCGCGTGAACGCGTCGCAGATGTGTACGCACGCGTAGCAGCCAGCATTGGCGCCTCGCACGTCACGCCGGCGTCCGCCTCGATGCATTTCAAAGCTGGTTTCTCGCGATTCCGCGGCGCCGACGGCGAAGACGCCATGCGATACTACGGCGACGGGAAATCATTCTGGCGTAAAGTCATCGCGCACGTTCTCACCGACGGCGCGACGCGAGATGATATTTCCCAAGATACCGTCGAACGCATGCTCGACGCCTTGTACAATTATTACGAATGCCCGTCGTCGTGGACAGTAGCGCACGGCGCGCTCGACGCCTTTGATCGCCTTCGCGCGCGCGGGGTCAAAGTCGCCGTGGCTTCCAATTGGGACACCAGGCTCCCAGCATTGCTCGATGCTCTAGGCATTCGCGCACGCGTCGACGCCGTGGTCGTGAGCGCGATTGAAGGTGTGGAAAAGCCATCCCCTGAGTTTTTCCAAGCCGTGTGCGACGCCGTATCCGTCGACGCGTGCGCCGCGCTCCACGTCGGCGACGATATCGACAACGATTTCAAAGGCGCCACGAACGCGTCATTCGCCGCCGCCGTGCTCTGGTCGTCGCAGGTTCCATCAGGGGACGAGCGCGACGGTTCATATCGCGCCGCGTACGATTTCCACGCGCTCGCCGACGCCGTGCTCGCCGCCAATCACGACCTGCCCGCGAACACCGACGACACCGCACAGCTTAAAAAGTCTCTATTCTTTTAATAACACACATGCACACGCACGCATCGCGCCGCCGCTACGTGGCGCACCCATGTCCCGCGCGCGCGAACGCCGACGACACCTCACACATTGACGCACCACCTTCTTCGCCGACGATCGCCGCCGCACGCACGCACATTCACGCCATACGCGCGCCCACGACGGACGTACCGCACGCATGCGTCGCCGCGGATCCCCGTCCCCACACGCCCGGCGAGGCACCGCGCAGCCGCACCGCGCGCCTCGCGGCTCCACATCTGACACCGACGGTGCCATCGCCGACGCCATGCCCGCGCCAGCGACGCCGCCGCACGCCGCGCCCGTCGCACCGACATCGTCACCGTCATCCCCGTCGTCGTCCTACGCGCGCATGACGCGCATCGGTGGACACGGCGGGGCGGCATTCCCGATGATGTCGCGCGCGAGCCCGACGTCGTCTGGGACATTGGCTCCGACGTCGTCTCGACATCGCGCGCGTCCGACATCCGCGACCGCATCCGCGCGCGACGCGAACGCAGGGGAACACAAACCACCGTTGCCGCCAACGCCGCCACCGCGCGCGCATTCGGGGATGGTGACGCCGATGAGCTCACCGGATGAAGTGCACGTGTTGGCTGGTCGAGCGCCGAATGTCGCGAGCCGACGTCGAGCGCCGCGTCGCGCGGGCGCCGCTGACGTCGAGCAGGAGTCGCCACCGTCGCCGCCCGCGACGATTGATTTGTCTGCTGAACTGTTTGATGCCGAGGCGCCGTATGTACGGGTGATGCACGTGCCGAATAGCAAGGTTGGGCTCGTCATTGGTCGCGATGGGAGACACGTGAGTTTTGTGCAAGCCAAAACCGGGACGCGGATTTCCATCGCTCGGGATTCCTGGGACGGCGCCAAGCGACGGGTAGAGATCGAAGGCGCACCCGCAGCATGTGCGTATGCGGTGGAGATGATTGAGCGGTTGATTGATACGAGTGAGGATCGATCGGGTGGTGAAATGCATGGATTTGAGGCGCCGGGGGCGGGATTTTTAGAGCGCGTTTCGGCGAGCGCGGCGGCGGCGGCTCGAGTCATCGAAGATGATGCCCGTGCGGCGATGGGCGATGACGACGACGGTGATGAGGAAGATCACGAGTTGTATGGTGACGACGATGGTGATGATGGAACACCCGGGATGGTGTTTGGCGAGGATTTCGACGGACGCGCTACGGCGACAGCGTACCCGACGTCGATGTCGGCTCGACGTCTTCTTCGATCGTCGACTGGCGGCGGTGGCGCTTCAGATACGTCGCCAGCCACGGCGACGATGACAATCCCACACACGAAAGTCGGCATGATCATCGGTCGCGGTGGAGATAACATCAAATTCATCCAACGCGCGACCAACGCGCGGGTGCAGATACAAACCGACGCCGAGACGCCCGAAGGCGCGCCCAATCGCATCGTGTACCTTCGCGGTTCGGTGCAGGCATGTCGGGATGCGGCGCGCATGATTAACGATCAATGTATCGGGCGCGTGATGATTCACGGTGGTGCTGGAGGTGGCGTCTCGCCGCCGCCGCTGCCAATGGCGATGGCGATGGGTAAGCCGACGATGACAGTCGACGCCACGGCGCCGGCGTTTGCGTCGGCGGCGCCTCCGATGGCGTACTTTGGAGCGCCGTATACGGGGTTATACAACGCGCCGCCGCCGTCGATGGGTGGAGAACATCATCACGCAGGGATGGCGGCGATGATGCATCATCATCAGTCGTATGCGGCGTATTGGAATTCATACGCCGAGTACTGTCAACGGATGAGCGGGTACGGCGCGCCGGGGGTCGGGACGTACGGCGGGTACGACGCGTCAGCGGCGTCGCCACCGATTGCGTATTACAGCGGCAGTGATGGTGGTGAACAGACGCGATACGATGCGACAAAGACAAAGACAAAGACAAAGACACAGACACAGACGAACGAAGAACCAATGGGACAGACAGCCGAGGACGAAGACGCTGCTGAACCGGCTGAACCGGCGCCGACCGCGTCCAACGTTTGATGTCTCACTACGATACGACACCGACACACTGACTGATTTTCTCTCTCTCAACTATACACAACAGATTACTACTCTCGTTGTCTCTACTACTGCTACACAATTCATTCATTCAAGCTCCGCGGGACGTCACGAGCGACCCCAAACGTCCAACTTTTCGCACCTCGCGTCCAACCTCGCGTCCTATTTCATCCGTCGCCAGCCTCGCCGCTCGCGACGAGCTGCGCGCGATGAGCACACAAAACGTCACGAATACCATCGTACCTAGGATTAATATCGTTCTAAAGCGCGGCGTACATGCGCGCGCGTACGACACCCGACGACACGTTAGTCAAACGGATAGCGTCCAGTCGCGTATCCTCGTCGCATGCGCGCGCGCACTCGCCTCGATCTCGCCCATCGCGAACGCGCGCTGTGGCACCATCGACATCACCCGCGCGCCCGCGTCGCGCCTCGCGCCTCGCACCTGTGTTTCCGCCGCAAAAAACGCGGGGTGTTTGGCAAGTCTAACCCACTCGGTCGGGTCTTCAAACTCTTCACGCTGCTCATCGCGGCTTCGATGTGCGACATCGATTCGCTCCGTCGCATGGCGCGCGTACGCGTTGCGGCGCGAATGCGATGCGGCGTATGGTGCGGTCGCGACGACTGGGCGACGGCGGCGACGGCGGCGCGGCGCGCACTGAAGCATCCGAATCGCAAAGCCACGGTGGCCAGTGCGCGCCGCGCGTCGCTCAACCGCGCGTCGACGATGCCACCGCCGCCGCGCGACGACGCCGACGCCGCCGCCGACGCCCGCGCCGTGTTCAGGCGTGGTCCAAAGGCGTCGAACGCCCCCGCGCGCGCGCACGACGTCCCATCATCGAGCCAGAATCAGCATCATCATCTCTCCTCGCTCCGGGACAAAGTGCCGTCCACGCTCGCGCGCCACGCCCGCGCGTGGTCCTCGGCGCGCGGAACATCGAGCGCGAACATGCCTGTCGCCGTGTGGCGTCCTCACGCGCGCCGAGCCGAGGTGATTCGCGCGCGAGGACGGGTGTTTCATCGATTCGGGTGCGCGCGCGGGGCGTCGACGTGGCTCTTTCCCGAAGAGTGCGCGTTTCTCGTCGAAAGCGAGCGCTTGGTGTTAGTGTACGATGAAACCGACGAAAGCGTGGTGAGCGTGCGAGGGGTGTACGCGCTCATGGCGCGAGAAGGGATCAACATGGATGAATATTTGACGTATGCAAAGCTGTGTCGGTTGGGGTTTGCGGTGCGACGGTTTGGGGCGTCGTGGACGATGGATGCTCGGGAGAGCGATTGGACGCTCGCGGACGGTCGAGGGCGCTGGGCGACGCAACGAGAAGACGTGTTATGTGTTGATACGCGCGAGGCGAAGCGGATTAGGATTGATGTGGAGAGTGCGAGTGCGTCAGCCAACGTGGACGCGCAACGGGCGGTTGCGGTTGCGAGGCGGCGCGAGGCGACGTCGAGACATTGGTGGCCGTGGTCCGGCGCCGTCGAGCACGCGTGGCTCGGTCCGGAGATTGAAAAGGGTGTCATGGTGGCGTGCGAGACGGACGACGACGGTCTGGCGCCTGTCGATCTCGCGCCGACGTTTACGGTGTATCAACCAAATAAGAATTTTAGCAAAAAGGCACCCGACGACGCGAGTTTTTACGTCTACGCGTCGAGCGCGAAACCGCTCACGGGAAGGGAATCGCAAGCGCTGCTGGATTGCGCTGGAGGGAAACCCGTGCGCGTGTCGACGTGTCGGCAATCGACGGTGGTGATGTTCACCATCGCCGCGCCCAAGGTGTATTAATGTTGTTGTATTATAAATCTGGTAGTCGTACAAAGCGTTCTGGCGCGCCGGGACCGGCGAACGCGTACGTCGACGACGATGAATTCGCGCACGCGATGGGGCTTCCGACGTACCAGAACACCCATCCTTTACGTTCGCCTCGACGCGCGCCGCCATCAACGCCGTCGTCGTCATCGTCGTCGTCATTACGCACGCGCACGCTGACGTTTTTAAATTCGCATTCGACGGCTCGATGCGCGTCGCGTCTCGACGTCGCTTTCGGCGTAGCGCCAAACCCGCGGCTACCCTCGCGCGTCGGTTGAAAATCTCGCGCGATGGCGTCAGCGACGTCTTCGGCGATGAAGAGAAAACGCGTCGGGGCACCAGCGGCGCGAAAGCGCTCGCGGCTCGCCGGCGTCGTGGATTTAACTACGGCTCGAACGACATCCACGTGTTTGACTTGGTCGTACAATGGCTTCCCGCACGCCGCGAGCACGCGGTACGCGCGCTCGAGTGACTTGAAACACGCATCACTGTCGTCCCAGGGCGGGTCACAATGACGAGCCGCGGCGGTGAACGCCACGTCCACGACGCGGGACGACGATAGCAATCCAACCGCGTGGAGCGCCGAAATGCACGCGACGTCTTCGTCTTCGTCAAGAATTAACGCAACCACGGCGTGTTGAAATCGCGCGTCCAGCGCGGCGGCGCACCGCGCGTAACACATCGCGTATATGGGTTGCGCCAACGCCGCGCGGGCGAGCCTGCGGGCGCACGTGGGGAGAATGTCGGCGCGGGACGCGAGCGCCGACGACATGTCCCGCGCCGCGCGGTCGACGGCGTCTGGCGTGACTCTGTTCAACGCCGCCGTAAACGCCGCGAGCGCGTTTGCTGCGGCACCGCGAGCTCCAGATGATGATGGTTGGTGTTGACGCGCGTCAACGTGCGTTGGCGCACTCGTTCGACGCCATTGGGTGTAGTCACGCGAATCGTC
>Ga0255765_1000740_pt1 | contig 43529 bp, 45 predicted proteins | sample 041ome_8_FD_179965 | JGI IMG/M metagenome (GOLD analysis project Ga0255765, IMG submission 179965) | Coastal salt marsh microbial communities from the Groves Creek Marsh, Skidaway Island, Georgia - 041407BS metaG (version 2) | ecosystem: Environmental > Aquatic > Marine > Intertidal zone > Salt...
CCTTCGTACTTTGCCTGCATGCTAACGTTAAAATATGTCACTTTTGTTACAAAGTGACATTAAGGCTACAGTTTTATGTCATTTTTATTTAAAAATGATGTCAGAGAATACTGAGATAGCTTGTTCACGGGGATGGCAAGATGGCTCGGATTAGATTCGCACAGTCTGAACGATTGGGCATTTCACGGTTCGGCCCTAGCGCGGGTCAGATTGGTAGCGTCTGACCCAGGTGGCGTAAGTATCGTGACCGAAGCTGCGTTGCATGGTGATATAACCAGCCCATGATATCCGCACACGATGATTCTCTTTGCGTGTGGCTGGATTCGTTAGAACCCGGGCCACTGGTAATTGATATTGAGCACTTAATATTTGAACAAGAAATCCAGCGTAAACCGCTCATAGTCAAGCGGCCGAGATTGCAGATACGTATCGCGTTCGGCCTTGTAGTAGGTCAGCTGAGTACTCAAATCCTTTGACAAGGCATACTGCAGCTTAAAGGTCAGACCTTCACCACCCGTGCCGCCGCCAGCGAACTTGGAATCCGTGACTAGCGCCAGAGTTGCCTCGTTTTCGAGCTTTTGCCAAGTCGTTAGGGTATCTAAGCCATTTACGCCCAGGAGTGACTCAAGTTTGATACCGATCATATACCCAGTATCATTTTGATCTACCGCCATGTTCTGTATCCAATGTCCAAAACCGATCAGCTTATCCGATAAGGTTTGCTCGAAGAAAAACTCCGCCACTTGGTAGTCATACTGGTATCGGCACTCGGCGTCGCTGCAATCGATGTTATTTCCGTTGGCCACGTTATCGCCCGACCAAGCGGGTTTTCGCCCAGCGAGATCCGCCTGGTAGTAGCCGAGCCCAAATATCCCAGGCTTTTCACCCAAACCGGTCTCCACATGGCCTTGCAGGACATACAGCGACTGCCGGTTATCATAGGCTGAGTCACTCTCAAGCATCACAAGGCCACCGGTGACATCCAATCCCGCTGCGCGCGAGCGAACGAATAGCCCCTCGGGTCGATACTCGGTATCCCAGACTAATCCCTGTGCTCCGGGTCGGAAAAGGGGGTTCCTCATCTTGCCGGCTAACAACTCGTTGGAGTGCCCTAAATCTTTTGCGATATAAGCGAGGTCAAGCTGTACCGGTTTGGTTGACCCGCCGTCGCCGAGCGTTTGATTCGCAGCGACCGGATTGTCGCCCCCGCTGACCAGACCGAATTCGGCTGTTAAATCGGTTCCGCTGTACAGTATGCTCGCGCGCGCTCGAAGTCGAGAGCGCTGTTGGTTCTCACTATCTATTGATATTGTTTCGGAGCGCAGACGCAAATCGCCTTTGAATTTGAGGGTTGCTTTGTTCTCCGTGGGTCTATTTACGGGGTGCGCCGCAACGTTAGCCCCATTGATAGAGTTATCCCGCCTAACCATGTCTTCCGTCGTCATGGCGTCAGGGCTGTCACCTTCCAATATTTCAATACGGTCTTCTAAAGCTGACATCAGGTGTTTGAGCTGATTGAGCTCGGCACGTAACTCACCTAGCTCATTGGCACCGACCGAATTCGCTGCCAAAAGAAAAATAAAAGTGAGTGTGAGTCGCAGAGCCATGCCGAAGATTCCTTAGTTTAGATCGCGAGCTGTATAAACGCGCCCTTGTAGATTTGAAGCTGGGCGTTTGTTACAGGCGCATAATTTTACCTTAATAAGATCTTCTTTGTTCTGTCACGGGAACGTAACTGGCCAACCCAAACTTGCGCTTGCGAACAGCTAAGCCCCATTGTCGATGAATAATTAGTTTAGGGGGGCAGCTGATGAAAAACCTCGTTCGTTCTGCCCTTAGCCGTATGGAGAACGGCTTCCTTCATTCGCATAACTAAGTAGTTTGAGGGCTTCGGTTAATAGTACAACTTAGATTTCATCATTAATTACCAGTCAAAAAATGTGTCTTCTGTTTTTGAAGACACTTTTACTTGATCCATCCTATGATGGGTTTTGCTTGGGGGGCTAAGCCCCCTTTTTTTATAAGGAACAATGTGATGAGAGTTAAATTTAGAGCGTGTCGCGGCTGGGCGGTCTTAATAGCTGTAGTGATCAGCCTGAGCGCACCAATTTATGCAATTTCAGCGAGTGCCGACCTGGCAGCAAGCTCAGAGCTTGATCGAAGCTATCGGCGCTTGCTGCCTCTCGAGGGTGGCTCGAATTTTCGCGATATGGGGGGGTATCTTACGGAAACGGGGCAGAGAGTGAAGCGGGGCCTGTTGTTCCGATCTGGTGCAATGGTTTCGCTGACGGATGCCGACAAAGCCTACCTAGCCCAATTTGGTTTTAAGCGTGTTGTGGATCTGCGTTCTCTGGAGGAGCGCGAGCTCTATCCGAATACCTGGGTAGGGGGCGATAGCGGGGTGACTTTGATCGCGCACGATTATCAAATGGAAGACATGATGGGCGATATGTCGGACCCTAACGCACGAAAGCTTGCATCCGATATGGGGCATTTTTACCGCCGTTTGCCCGAATCGCTGATTCCTCAGCTGAAGCTGTACTTTCAGACCTTATTATCGGGCGAGGTGCCGGTTGCCGTTAACTGTTCCGCTGGTCAAGACCGTACTGGTTTTACCGGTGCGTTGGTGCTGCGCGCTTTGGGGGTGCCTAGGCAGATGGTGGTAGAAGACTACTTGCTGTCTACTGATTTTCGGCGTCCCGAATTTGAGCGCGGAAAGGTTGACATCAAAGCAGCCGCTGAAAGCGGAAATTTTTTCGCCAAGATGATGTTGGCGTATTCCGGTCAGGGCACGTCTGATCGCCCTAATCCTTTGATTACGCCAGACGGCGTGGCCCTGATTGAGATTGCGCTCGATGAGTTGGATGCGAAGTGGGGCGGGCCAGAGGGCTATTTGAAGTTGGGTTTGGGCTTGAAGGACAACGATATTGCCAAGCTAAAAGCGGATTTTCTGGAGTAGACTGAGCGATTTTTGGAAGTCACGAGTTGCCTCGGTTCGCAGATCGTGACTTCCCGCTCCAGTTCCGAGTCCAGGTCCTGGTCTTGACCTCCCGCCCCAGATCTCAGCGATTACTCAGATTACTCAGATTCAAGCCGTTCCACCGTTCAACCGTGCCAGGGTCCAGGGGCGTAGTCTTCTTGGGCCTATTTTATCGGCCGGAGGGGACTCCGACCTTGTTGTAACAATCCCGTTTTTGAGTTTATGGCCGCAAGTCTGGATTATCTGGGATTGATCACTAACTCCCTCGCTTCACCACCACAGTCCCGCAAATAATATCGTGCAGTGCTCTTTTCTTCTTATCGAATGCAGCCCAGATGAACCCGAGCATTAAAATGAGACCGGACAAGACATAGCAAAAGTAGCGGCCGACTGATTGCCAAAAACTCATGGTGCCGCCCGTTTTTTCATCGATGACCTCCAGCTTGAGTGCGAGCTTGCCGGGGGTTGCACGATACTTTTGCCAGAAAAAAATGGTCAGAGCGATTGGCAGTACAGATTGAAGTAACGCGTCCCACAAACCGGCAAAAGATTCTGAGCTGGTTTCAAAGTAGCTCATGCCATAAATCATAAGCAATAATGGAAGTGTTACTACCGAGATAAGCAGTGCATCAATAAAGACCGCAACGAATCGAAGCCAAAAGCCCGCGTATTGGTATTCTTTTACTTCATCCGACATGCCAAATCTCTCCCAAGTTTCTCGCTCTTGTCGGTCCAAACTGGACGTGCGGCGAATAATAGCTAAGTGCGCCACTCCTGAGCAGTTTTCGATCTATTTTTGGTGTGTTGTTGTCCATGATACTGTGTTGGCGTTTTAGGTTTTCAATTATGAAAGCATGTCAGACAGTTTAAAGCTGAATAAAACATATTGTAACGCCTGCGGTCTCTGTCTCCTTGTATTGCAAGTGCTTTGTGTTATTTTAGTCGTCTGGGTATTATTCCGTAGTGATAAAGCGCTCAATCACAATGATATTTTTTCAAACCGGACTTTGATGGTTATTTATGTATGATGGTTTGATTGGCTCATCATCACAGACTCTCGAGCTCAAAAGCTTGATCGCTCAGATTGCGAATACTGATGCGCCGATTTTAATACGCGGTTCTTCGGGAGTGGGTAAAGAAGTTGTTGCCCGCTGCATTCATCAGTCGTCGGATCGCGCTGCTGCGGGTGAGTTCGTTGCAGTGAACTGTGCGGCGATACCAAGCGACCTGCTAGAGAGTGAGTTATTCGGACATGTAAAAGGCGCTTTTTCTGGCGCAATATCTGACTACAAAGGCAGATTCCGTCAGGCTCATGGTGGGACGCTGTTCCTTGATGAAATTGGTGACATGCCTGAGCAATTGCAGGTCAAACTCCTTCGTGTTATCCAAGATGGGAGAGTCAGGCCCCTTGGAGCAGATAAAGAGATACAGACAGATTCGCGAATAATATCGGCAACACATCTCGATATGGAAGAAGCAATAAAAGTAGGCTCTTTCAGAGAAGATTTATTTTTTAGATTAAATGTGGTGCCTCTTTTCGTCGCTGATCTCCGCGAGCGGCAGGAGGAGATCGCGGATCTCTTCCAGTTTTTTGCGAATAAGTATGCGTCTAGTCACCCTCCTATCAGCCTTTGTCCCTACTCTAGCGCATTAATCATGACCTATGATTGGCCGGGTAATGTCCGAGAGTTAGAGAACTTTTGTCAGAGGTTGTCGATTTTTTATCCTGGGCAGAAAATTGACGTTAGATCTATCTCACAACAATTTATTCCGCCGGGTATGCGATCAATTATTAGTGACGTGGCAGCGATCGGATCTGGCTCTGTGCTCCCGGGCCTCGAAAGTATCGGTTTGAACGCTGCTGCTTACGATTCTGCGGCGTCGCAGAGTGAAACAGATTCTCTGCATGCGCATCAAGACTACGATCGGTGGATCGGGATTGGTTTAGAGGATCTTGATGTGTCTGAGGGCTTAAGGCAGTCGATGACCGAAATAGAAAAACGGCTCATCTCGTCTGCGCTCCAACTGGTTAATTACAATGTATCAGAGTGCTCCCGACTGTTAAAGGTCAACCGAACGACGCTGATCGATAAGATCAACAGGTATAAAATTTTGTAGGATTCTCCTTGTGTCGAAAAACCGACATTCCGGTTAGCTCATCAGATTAGAAATAAAAATTCCTCTTATTTTCATAACCTTATGTTTATTGGCGCATGATTTGCATGCAAGCAAGAAAATTCACAGCGAGATCAAGTTCGAGTGAAGTGTTTATTATTACAGATTTTTAACAGCTACGATTTCTCGGGTCATCTCAAGGGGGCTTTTGAGTCGTTAGGTCACAACCTCGCGATAGAAGGGGTCACTCTCGATAATCTCTCGAGTCGCCAGGCAATGCAGCCTGCTTGCACGGTCTGCTGTGTTGGTGATGAAGTCATGAAGTCTCAGGCATCGCTCTATGTCCTCGCCGAGTCTCTTGAGTTCAAAAGCAGTGTATTTTTGATTCCGCGGAATGCCATCGAGCTGGCGCTGCTCCTCGGTCGCATGGGCTGCGAAAGGGTATTATCTATTCCAGAAAATACCAGTGATTCCGATGCGTGGTTGTTTGTGGCTGCTCAAGTTCAGCAGCTCATCGGGACCGTATCTAGCAGAGAGGGCGCGCGAAAATCCATGATTTTCAGTGACCCCAAAAGCAAAAGCATGTTGGCTCTGATAGAGCGCGTTGCAGGGGTCGAGGTGTCTACCCTGCTTACGGGTGAATCAGGAGTAGGCAAGGAAGTCGTCGCTACCATTCTCCATAAAATGTCTGCGAGGGCAAGAAAGCCCTTTATTGCGGTTAATTGCGCCGCAATTCCTGAAAACTTAGTAGAAAGTTTTTTGTTTGGGCATTGCAAGGGCGCATTTACTGGTGCCCTTAAAGATAAGCCCGGAGTATTTGAGGAGGCGGACGGCGGGATTGTTTTTTTAGACGAGGTTGGTGAGCTTCCTCTTCATGTTCAGCCAAAACTCCTCAGGTTGTTGCAGGAGCGACGGTCAGCGAGGGTGGGAGCGCACAAGGAACACAGCTTCGATGTTCGAGTGCTCGCTGCTACTAATCAGGATCTCCATGGGCTGGTCAAGCAGAAAAAGTTTAGAGAAGATTTGTTTTACCGGATAAACGCATTCCACATCAGAATACCGAGCTTGAGGCAGCGGACAGAGGATATCAAAAACATCGCATTATTCTGTGCATCCTCATTACTGATCGGAGGTTGCGTTGCCGAACTCACGGAGGAAGCGATACAGAAGCTAATCTCTTACGATTGGCCTGGTAATGTTCGTGAGCTTGAGAACGTGATTTGTCGCGCTAAAGTTCTGGCGGTTGCCGCTGTTATCGAGCCACAACATATTGTGTTTGATTCTGTGAGCTTCGTTGACGAGGGCTCAGATCCCGCGAGTTCAAACCTTCAAGCGACGTCAGAGGTGCCTCAGGGTTCGCTATCAAGCCTGTCTGCGAGTAAAGAGGAGTTAGAGCAGCAGTGGATCCTCAGGGCCATTGAAGAGACGAGCACTCGCGAAGAGGCAGCGGCTGTTCTGGGGATTAGCCCGAGGACGTTAAGGCATAAGTTGCAAAAATTCAAACAATTTGGATCTATGGTCACAGAGCAGAGATCTGAGGCGATCGGAGGATTTGGTTCATGATAAGCGATAAGACCGTCAATGGAGTTCTAGGACTTTTGCAGCAGGCACAGGAAGTGCACAGAAAATCTTCGGAGCTCGCGGGTTTCTCTGGAGTGGAATCTTCCGCTACGACAGGTAAGTTTTCTGACAGCATCATGGAGGTGATCAAGGATGTCAATTCGCAGCAGATGCAAGCTAGCGAAACCAGGGCATCATTCGAGTACTCAGAGGACATGCCGCTGACTCAGGTTATTCTGGACACGCAGAAAGCGTCAATTGCTTTTGAAGCGACTCTTCAAATAAGAAACAAAGTTCTAAAGGCATACCAAGATATCATGAGTATGCCAGTGTAATGCGAGCAGGTGAATTATGGAAACTGCTATGATCGACAATGCCTCGAATCGGGGTGGGGCTGACGTCCCTAGTCTTGCTGGTCAGGATTATGAGGGCGGTGCCGGCTCCTCTAAAATGACGTCGGAGCCGAACCAAAATACAGCGCTGAGCACCACGGGGACGGGCCTCGCTCCAACTGTCAGGAGAGTACTCCAGCAGCCTGCCGTGAAGCGTTCAATGCCCGCGATTTCTGTTCTTTTGGCGGTACTCCTTTTTGTCATTTTTGGCTCAATGCTAAATTCAACCGGTTATCGCTCGATATCCAATGGCATGAGTGAGCCTGATCGACAGGCATCATACGACGCTTTGCTGGCATCTCAGTACAAGGTAAGGATTAATCCCGCGTCAGGTATGATAGAGGTCCCAGATGGATCATATCAGCAAGCCAAGTTGTTCTTGGCTTCACAAGGTCTCCCGAGGTCTGCCATTGCTGGGGGATATAGCGCGCTGAATGAAAACGCGTCTATGACGCAAAGCCAGTTCATGGAACAGGTTCAATATAACAATGCTATGGAGCTAGAGCTCGCAAAAACGATAAGCCAGATAGATTCCATCGAGAGTGCCAGAGTCCACATAGCGGTCAACAAGCAAAGTGTTTTCGTTCGAGAGCGGATGCCATCTAAAGCTTCGGTGGTTGTGAAACCCTATTTTGGTCGGGTGGTGACGCAGCCACAGGTGCAGTCCATCATCCACCTCGTCTCTTCGAGCGTTCCCTACATGTCAACGACCGATGTCACCGTAGTCGATAACTATGGGATCTTACTGTCATCAGATAGCAGCGACGATAGTCTTGGAACACAGAAAAACATCGATTTTGAAAGACGCATGGAAGCCGAGCTGTCAGGTCGGATTGTGGACTTGATAATGCCGGTCTTAGGCGAGGGTAATGTCAAGAGCATTGTCAATGTGAATCTAGACTTTACCGAGACAGAGTCAACTTTTGAAGAATTTGATCGAAGCGGAACCGGACCAAAAACCAGATCAGAAGTCCTAAGTAACGACGAAGTTACAGGGCAAGCTGCGGCTGGGATTCCCGGCGGCGTTTCTAACATAGCGCCTGATGCTCCAGAGTTAGAGGCCACCGGCGCGGCAGCAGCTGGCGTGGGTGCAGAGCTAGAGATTAATCAGCGGACTCAAACAACGCGCAACTATGAGTTAGATAAAGCTGTCAGATATGTCAAAGAGCAGCCAGGACGAGTTTTAGGGTTGACCGCAGCTATTATGCTTAATGAATCTGCCCTGAGAGATTTAGTATTAATAAAGTTGCGACAAGCCGCTGGTGCAACATCCAATTCGAACCCATTAGAAGGGGGATTGGCACCAGACAGTGCGGGTAATGTGAACGCAACCTCAGTCGGGTTGGAAGAGTTTTCAGAGCAGCAGATTAACGAGCAGATGGATATCGAGATTGAGCGGTTTAGGGGGGTCGTGATAAGAGCCCTACCATTTGACGAGGTAAGGGGTGATAGCATTAACATTGCCGCAGCACCGTTTTATGTTGATGCTCCTATAGAGATTATTATTCCATGGTGGGAGCAGGAAGGGATCGTTGAATGGGGTAAGCACGGATTTACGGTCCTCGCGTTTCTGTTTCTCTTACTTTTTGTTGTTAGACCCATCATGGCTTTCTATATGCCCAAACCAAGTGTCGATGATCTAGCCGTCCTTGCAGAGAAGATGAAGGATGGGGAGCTCACCCCGGCAGAACTAGAAGCTCTTGAAAAAGGTGAGACGCTCGAAGAAATAAAAGCGAAACTCAAGCCCAAGAAATCGTCGATATCGGCCGATATGTTGGATACTGCCAATACCTATGATGATAAAGTTGCTCTCATCAGGCTCTTGGTTGCGGAAGACTCGGGACGAGTGGCTAACGTGCTCAAGAAAATGATCAAGCCGGTTTGAAGTAGGGAGTGGGCATACAATAGGAATTTGATGATGGCAGACAAATCAAACACTTCAGGGGCTCTTGACAGCGAGTTCATTTCTATGACGAGCACAGAGCAAGCGGCGATCATTGTGTTATTGCTGGGTGAGCAACAAGCCTCCGATATTATTAAGTATCTCAATCCGAGAGAGGTGCAGGCTCTAGGTTCTGCCATGATGTCTGTTGCCGATATCCCCCAAGAATCTGTGAATGCCGTCCTCGATGACTTCGTGCAAACAATCAAGAAGCAAACCAACTTGGGGCTCGGGACTAACGAATACGTTGAGACGGTGTTTAGAAGAGCGCTGGGGGAAGACAAAGCATCGACGGTTCTTGGTCGGATCTTGCCAGGTGCCTCGAGTAAAGGGTTAGAAATCTTAAGATGGATGGATCCAAGAGCGATAACCGACATGATTTCTGGTGAGCATCCTCAAGTTATCGCCATTATTCTCTCGGTCTTGGAATACGACGTCGCTGCTGATGTTCTGAATTTCTTACCGGCCGAAAAGCGAGCCGAGATTTTGCAGCGAGTTGCGAACCTGGAATCTGTTCAACCATCTGCAATGGAAGAATTAGAGCGGATCATGAAACAGCAGTTCTCCAATAATTCATCTGCTAAGTCCTCTAGTTTTGGTGGTGTGAAAACGGCGGCTAAGATCATGAACTTTGTAAAAGTCGACCTTGAAAGCAAGATCATGGGTGATCTCTCAGCAATCGATGAAGAGATCATGTTAAAAATCCAAGATAGTATGTTCACCTTCGATAATCTTTCGATGGTAGATAACAAGGCGATACAGGTTCTCATGCGTAATGTTGATCAAGATATGCTGATGGTTGCCTTAAAGGGTGCAGGTGAAGAAGTGAAGGAGAAGTTTTTCGACAACATGTCTCAGCGCGCCAGAGCAATGTTCGTTGATGATATGGAATCTAAAGGCCCCATGCGTATATCTGATGTAGAGGATGCTCAGAAAACCATCATGCGTCTCGCACGAAAGCTCTCAGACGCTGGTGAATTAGTGCTCGCTGGACGAGGTGATGATTTTGTCTAACCCAGATCCAAACCGTGGTGCAGTGTCATGGCAGCTCACTGAGCTCCTCGCCGCAAATAAGCGCGCCAAATCCTTTTCCAGCGCCACTTTAGCCGATCTATCGGAGATCGACGGTGGCTTTGAAAAGATTGCTTGGCAGCAGTTCGCAGATTTGGATTCCATCGCTCCATTGGCACCCCCAGCAGCGACTATTGAGAATATTAGCTTGGAGCTTGGGTTGGCATCTGATGATGAAATTGTGCCCACAGTGCCTTCGGGGGTTGAGCAGAATAAGAGTTCAAAGGTGCTCGAGTTTGAATCCGAAGGGGACGCTGAAGTTTTTGCGGACTCTGAGGTAGATGAGGGTCAGGAGTTCGAAGACGAGAAGCAGTTGTCTGCAGACTCAGATTTAGAGAGCGAGAGCTTTCTGGCTGGTCTCGCGGAGGGGCGCCGGCTTGAGGCGGAGGAGCGATCACTTCAAGCCGAGAGCCTCCACAGGTGTGAGTCAGTCTTGGAGGATATTCGAGCCAAGCTAGAAGATATGCCTCCACTCTGGTCACAATTAGGGGAGCTGACATCTATCGTCGCAGAGACCCTTGTGCGGGAAAAATTGTCGATAGATGACTCGCTTTTGAGTCGTTTCTACAAATCTGTGATAGAGGAAGCCTGTATTAAAGAGCAGGTCCCTGTCGTTGTGGAGTTGAATAGCCAGATTGAAGACTGGTTCGCGCAGTCTGGATTGACTTTGGGTTTTAGTGATCGCGTCACGATAAAGGCTGATCCCTCTTTGTCAATCGGCGATATCCGAATTAGCTTCGATGAGGTCGTGGTAGAAAAAATGCTAACATCGGATGCTGAGTTATTGAGTCAACGCATCTCGGAGATCGTCGCTTATGGGCATTGATTTTGAGATGGGTTCGGTCAAGCGCGACCTCAGGTCGGTAGACGCTGAGCGGTCGTCACGAGTCCTCAGTGTAACTGGCAATATTATTGAAAGTCAGGGTTTTGTCGCTGGAATGGGAGCAATGTGTGTTATTGATGATCCAAGCGGTGGCCATCCAGAAGTTCTTGCTGAGGTGGTATCTTTCGATAAAGAAACTATAAAGCTGATTCCATATCATGAGATCACCGGACTGTCTCGCAGGAGTCGAGTGAGATTTTTTTCTGAGAGTGTTGGGCTATCCGTGAGTGAGGATTTGTTAGGACGTGTGATCAATCCTCTCGGAGAAATAATCGACTCGCAGCAGACAAAGCATGATTCCCGAAACGCGACACACTTCTCCGGGTCAAAAATCCCACCTCTTGAGAAGGCGAGCATAAATCAGCCACTTGATGTTGGTGTTCGAGTCATAAATGCTTTGTTAACGATGGCAAAGGGTCAGAGGATTGGATTGGTTGCTGGTTCTGGCGTCGGTAAAAGTACTTTGATGGCTATGATTACCAAGCATACAGATGCCGATGTTGTCATTGTCGGTCTTATCGGTGAACGAGGACGGGAAGCACGTGAGTTCATCGAAGATACGCTTGGTCCGGAAGGATTGAGAAAGGCAATTATTGTTCTCGCGACCTCCGATACAACTGCGGTGATGCGCAGAAGAGGGGCGGACGTATGTCATATCGTAGCCGAGTATTTTAGAGATAAGGGTAAGGATGTTTTGCTACTTTGCGACAGCTTGACGCGCGTGGCTCATGCGCAACGAGAGATTGGACTCGCAGTGGGAGAGCCTCCGACAAGTAAGGGGTATCCCCCATCAGTGTTCACTGAACTTCCGAAGTTAATGGAGCGCGGAGGGATGGGTCGACCGGGCTCCGGAAGTATTTCCTCGATATACACGGTTTTGGCTGAGTATGATGAGGGTATGGACCCTATCGTAGAGATAGCGAGAGCGACCTTGGACGGGCAAATAATGCTATCAAGGCAGTTAGCGGATGCCGGGCACTATCCGGCGATTGATCTCAACGGATCTATTTCTCGGCTAGCAACGAAGGTTGTATCAGGCGAGGTGCTTGACGCGGCCACGAGATACCGTAGGTATTGGTCTTTGTACGAGCAAAATAAAGACATCATAAGCATAGGTGCGTACAAAGCTGGCGCAGACGGAAGTCTGGATGTGGCGGTAAGAATGCGTGCGAGTATGGTTAAGTTTGCGAGACAATCGGTCGATTTAGCTGCTGGAATGGACGAGTCGGCGGAAAGTCTTCTGGCCCTAATGGACGAGTCATAAGCGATGCAGAAATGGACTGCTGTGATTGCAAAAATTGCAAACGCTCAGTCTGAGTTGTTATTGGAAATCCGGTCTAGTGAAGAAAAAAGGGCCGCTGTCCATAGATCGTTAAAATCTCTCCAAGAAGCGATTGATGACATTGATGATGAAAGAGCTCTCCAGAAAGAATATGTAGGATACAGTTTGAAGGTTTCACGCGACTTCCTTGCCCGACTCAGTGCGCTAAAGGAGCAATGTTATGACGACCTCAACGTAATAGAAGATGATTTAGCTGGCTTGACGGTGAAACTGAACAACTTAATGAAAGAGAAAAAAAAGTATGAGAAGTTGGTAGAGTCGATCGAACTCTCCAAACGAGCAAAGTTACGACGTAATGAAGATGCTGAGTTAGATGATAGGATCATCATGGCTCGGCCACTCCGATAGTGCTGGCACGCTTTGTGCATAGATAATAATGTCGATGCAATGTAAGAGGATTGAGGCAAGTGGACTCCATAATAGATTCGATGATCAGAGGATTGGCTGCTGGGTCGAAAAGTACCGAGATCAGCGATTCTAAGTCGGCTCAGGCACAAACGGGTGCAGACTTTAAGCGCATCGTGGACGAGACACTGGCGGCTGAAAAAATCCGGCAATCTGGCAATAGTTTGCCGACAGCGGCAAAGCATGCCGTTAAGGTCGGAGCTGAGACTCAATTGGGTATTTTTGACAGACTTGGGCAATCGGTGTCCTTAGACGTCTTAGATGGTGATAGTTTCGATCTAATTGTTATCGGAGACAAAGCTTCAGTTGAAGAGGCAATGGCTTTTGGGCGAGAAGCGGGTCTATCGTCTAGTACGATATCGCAGTTGTTTGATGGCGATGCGACAAAATCTTTGGTTTCTGACGGGCGCTCTCTGCCATCTAGTGGTAGGGTAGAGTTTCAGGCGTTATCGCTTCGGCCAGACTTGGCCGCTTTGAGCACTCTCAGCACGGCAACTATGCCTGTCGAGGATACACCAGAGGCGATGCCTTTAAATTTCAGTACGAACGACGCCTTGCGATACGCCATCAGCACTCTTGGAGCCGCGCAAACTCCTAGTCTGGCACACCAAGATGTATCGGTTAAGCTCCGTATGACTGCGCCAAGCGCTCTTAGTACTGCTATTGCTCCGACTGTGCCCGTGGCTGAGACACCAGAGGCGGTGTCTTTAAATTTCAGTGCGAACGACGCTCTGCGCTATGCCAGCACCCCTCTTGGAGCGGCGCAAACTTCTTCGCTGGCACAACAAGATGTATCGGTTAAAGCCAGTATGACTGCGCCTAACGCTCTTTCCACTGCGAGCGTTCCGACTGTGCCGGCCGCTGAGACACCGGAGGCGTTATCTGTAAATCTCAGCACCAACGACCTCTTGCGATATGGCAGTGGGGCCCCCGGCTCGGCCCCCGGCTCGGCCCCAGAGGTAACGGTCAAGCCAAGTATGGTTGTTGGCAGTGATGGGGATCTGAGACGAGTTGGCCCGGGGATAGATGTGGCTGTTCCACGGTCAGGCTCACCTAACCAGACCCCGGGTAAAGCGGTGCCAATCGCTACCGGTCTAGCGTCTAGCGGGCAGGGAGACGAAGCAAGCAGAACAGAAGTCACCTTGGCTTACCAGCTGAGTATGCAGTCGCGCTCAGAACGCCTCAGTAAAGAGTCGGGTAGATCGGCAATAGCCACTAAGACTCTTGAGTATTCTAAGCATGCTGAATCCAGAGATGCGGGCGTCTCGGTTCGCAGACCTAATCCCACGGAGATATTAGTCCCAGCAAGATCTGCAGAGATGGTCGCCGCGGTTAATTTGGGCAGCATTGCTACTCCTCCTTCGGAAACGCATGCGGAGCCTGCGAGTGGTTTAGGGCAAGTCAGTCGGCTCACGGCTGAGGTCCAGAGAGGCGCAACTCTGACTCAGTTCGTGGCGCAAGATCAACAAAGTGCATCTGTAAAAGAGCAGTTCCTATCGCGGTTCTCGGCCGAGCTCGCGCAACGTTTTGTTTCGAAAGTCCAAGACGGAACCTATAAGCTAGAATTCGATCTTAAGCCTCGTGATCTCGGGAAAATCGAAGTTATCATGGAGTATCGCGATGGAAAACTTGACGCGACTTTAAGCTCTGTCAATAGCGTTACCAGAGATATCTTGAGCGAAGGTCTCAACAGACTTCGAGATTCTTTAATGAGTAGTGGTGTGAATTTGTCGAGCTTAGACGTGGCGAGTGATTCTGAGCGCTCATTGCGAGATGATACAGCGAGCGCCGGGCGACCAGCTAAGGTGGTAGGGGAAGGTGGTGACAAGTTGACTGCAACGACGGGAGATGAGGTTTTAGCAGAAAGCTATGTTATTGATTTTAGCAATTTGAATATTGATCTTTGGGTTTGACAGAAAGGGGTAACGGTTTATGGCAGATGAAGACACAGATGAAGTTGTTAAAGCAAAACCGCCGATTCTTAGATATGCTTTAATCGCTTTCATCTTTATTTTTATGATGGCCCTAAGTGTTGGTATCACTGCTTACTTCTTGGGTTTTTTCGAAGCTAAACAAGACGAAGAAATCGAGAAAGTAGTTCAGCAATTGGAGCAGGAAGCAGAACAAGCTCGTTCCAGAGCCGAGGAGTTGGCGCGGGGTCCAGATAAAGTGTCGATTGACGCTCCGCAGTTGCAAAGATTCAAGAATTCATATCTCGAGATCGAGTCACCTTTGGTAGCGAATATCCTTAACTCTAGAAAAGTGATGCAAGTTAAAGTAGCGATTATGACGCATTATGATGATAGAGTGATCGCCAATATGGAAACTCATGCTTTTGCAGTCAGATCAGAAATGCTCGATGTGCTGCGAAAAGTCAGTGAATCAGAGCTGGCCCAAGATGACTTTCGCAAAAAACTAGCCGAGGATCTAAAAATGGCAACCAATAGTGTCCTTGAGAGATACGAAGATTTCGGTGGTGTCGAAGAAGTATTGTTCACAGAGTTTGTGGTTCAGTGAAATAAGGTGGAATTGTGGCGGACGATAGCAGACAGTTAACAGAGGAGGAGGTAGCGGCGTTATCTCAATTAGAGTCTGAGGATTCTGGGGTTTCGCACGACATTTCTTCGGAGTTCGGATATCTAGCGCCGCACAATCTCGCCAACGAGGATCGCACAATAGGTATCAATCTCGGTGCTATTGATATGATCACCGAGCGGTTTACGCGTCATTTTCGGTTGGGCTTGTTAGAAGTTCTCAGGTCGAGTCCAAAGATACATGTTGATGCAGTCAAAACCGTAGTCTTTGAAAAATATTTGTCTGATCTGGCCCCGCCCCTCTCTGTGAATACCATTCGGATTAATCCTTTGCGCGGAAGTTCGCTGGTTGTTTTAGATCCCAATGTAGTATTTGCGGCACTTGATAATTTTTTTGGAGGTTTCGGCCGAGGTATCGCGGGGTTGCCGCCAGGAAGAATGTTTACCCCCACGGAAACAAGAATCATCAACATCATGATGGAGCTGATCTTTGCATCTTTGAAAGAAGCATGGGCACCAATTATGCCGATTGAATGTGAGTATGTCAGTGCAGAGATAAATCCCCAGTTTGTTCAAATAGCAGATGAAAAGGATCTCGTGGTTGTCTGTCATTTGTCGGTGGAGATAAGCGAAGCGGAAGTGGGTAGAATCGATATTGTTTATCCTTTTGCGTCATTAAAACCGATCCGTGACGAGCTCAGAGCTCGCGTTCAGAGTGATACTGATACCCCGAGGGATGCCGATCTCTGGCATGATGAGTTAGAGACCTCCGCCAGCTATGCGGAGCTAGAAGCCGTTGTAACTCTCGGTGAGACAGAAATAGCTCTGCATCAATTTCAATCGCTACGGTCCGGTGATGTGCTGTGGTTTAAAAAGTATGAGGAAGCACAGATGGTGATAGAGGGAGTCCCCGTTTTCGCTGCTGACGTTGGTACCGTCAAAGGTCAAGTTGCAATACAAATAGTGAACTCTAACTCATTCTCGGCCCGAGAAGAGCGCAACCCCCCAATAGGAGATGAATAAACATGGCTGATGAGAGCGAGGTTCTCAAGGACGAGCCCATTGATCGGGAATCATCGTTCAATACAGAGGTATTACAGAATATTCCGGTCAATATTTCCGTTGAGGTGGGTCGAACTAAAATACGTATTAAGGATCTACTCAAGTTAAAACAGGGTAGTGTCCTTGAGTTAGAGAGGATCGCTGGAGAGCCTCTAGATTTGTTAGTCAATAATACTGTTGTGGCTCAAGGTGAGGTTGTCTTAGTAAACGAGCGCTATGGTGTCCGATTGACTCATGTAATCCCCTCTGAAGACAGAATAAAGAACGTGTAATTCGTCGACAATGTATGAATTGGATCTTCTGCGGTGGGTGACGGCGATTCTCGTTATTTTTGGCCTGCTGCTCGTCATACTCTACTTCAGCAAAACTCACTTAAATTCTCGCCGCGATAACGTGGGTGTTAAAGTGCGCTCACATACCATGTTAAAAAACAATGCCTCACTTTATGTGATAGAGATCGAGAACCAGAGATTGTTGATCGGTGTTACGAAAGAGAACATGACGATTTTAACTTGCTTAGAACCCGTGTCGACTTTAGATGAAGCGCTTCAGGAACTCAGTAAATGAAAAATTTAATAAAGCCCAGTCTAAGCTTGCTACTTGTTCTGTTTGCGGATGTCAGTTTTTCACAAGGTACCATACCGATCGTCACGTCTAACGCCTTGCAAAATGGTCAAACCGAGTACTCAATAACCCTGCAATTGTTGGGCTTGATGACCATTTTGACTTTGCTGCCATCATTACTGCTCATGATGACCAGTTTCACTAGAATTATCATTGTTTTATCACTTTTGCGACAAGCCATGGGTACGGCTCAAACACCCCCTAATCAAGTCCTTCTGGGCCTAGCGTTATTTTTAACGATTTTCATAATGACTCCCGTAGCTACTGTCGTGAACGAGGAGGCGATTCAACCCTATGTAAATAGCGAGATCGGGCTTGAAGATGCATTACTGAGAGCACAAGTGCCAATCAAGACCTTTTTGCTACAGCAAACTAGAGAGACAGATATTCAAACCTTTATTAGCCTTCTGAATGATGACGTCCAGTACAACACCCCGAATGATTTACCACTGAATATCCTAGTCCCGGCATTCATCGCGTCAGAGTTGAAGAGCGCCTTTACAATTGGGTTTATGCTTTACATTCCCTTTGTCGTCATCGATTTAGTTGTTGCCAGTATTCTAATGTCTATGGGTATGATGATGCTCTCGCCAATGATGATTTCTCTCCCTTTTAAGCTATTACTGTTCGTGATGGTCGATGGGTGGAATCTACTTATTGGGTCTCTAGCTGGAAGTTTTGCCCAGATATGAGAGTGTAGATATGGAATCAGGAGACATCATTAATCTGGGGGGGAGTGCCATTTGGACAGCTGTACTTGTGGCATCTCCTATTCTTTTGACAGCACTCGCTGTAGGTTTGATCGTAGGTATCCTCCAGGCGGCAACCTCGATACAAGAGATGACGCTCAGTTTTATCCCTAAATTAATTGCACTAGCTGTGGCGCTTGCCATATTTGGGGAGTGGCAGCTTGCCACAATGGTGGAATTTTATCAGAGCATATTCGAGCGAGTGCAGTATATGTTTCTGAGCTAATGGACATTATCATTGACGATATTGTTAACTTGCTTGCGACAGGCTTGATTCCGATGTTACGGATTTCCGCTATGATAATCGCAGCTCCGCTGATCTCGCTTGATGTTGTGTCATTGCCTATCCGCATAGTGTTAGCAATTGTCTTGACTTGGGTGATATACCCTCTCATCGAGGTGCCAAACCTGAATCCATTGTCTTCTGAGGGGATGCTGATTCTGGTCCGGGAAATGTTTGTGGGAATAGCAATTGCCGTTACACTGCAGGTGGTGAACGGGGCACTCATCCTGGCAGGTCAAGCTTTGTCTATGAGTATGGGCTTAGGTATGGCGCAAATAATGGACCCATCAGCAGGGACTGTCCCTGTTCTTTCGTCTTTCTTAATAATCTTTTCGACCTTGATTTTTATGAGTTTTGGGGGGCATAGCTTACTCTTTTTCTTAATACTTCAGAGCTTTGAATTCGTTCCTATTGGAGCGGTCTTTGATCTCGATGCGGTTACCCTTAAGGTAATGGCTTGGACTTCAATGGTCTTCTTAGGTGGGATTTTAATAGCGATGCCGATAATGCTCACCATGTTGCTTGTCAACCTTTGCCTTGGGATTGTAACGCGGTCGGCTCCGGCCCTGAACATTTTTGCTGTGGGCTTTCCCGCGATGATACTCGCGGGACTCGCTCTACTAATTATTAATCTAACCAATATAGCGCACAGAACAGAATGGTTATGGGTTGAGGCCTTCACAACTGCAAGAGATATATGGATAGGTGTTTAAATGGCGGAAAATGACAGTACTCAGGAGAAGACGGAGGAGCCAACCAGTAAACGGATACAAAAATCTCGAGATGATGGACAGGTAGCTCGATCACAAGAACTATCGATCGCAGCAACGGTGATCACAGTCGCGGGTTTCATGTACCTTTTCGGTGGCGCGATGATCATTAAAATATCGGAGCAGTTTGCTGCTGCGTTTGTGTTTGATCCAAAACACGTCTTTGATGTGAGTGGTCTGACCTCTAGAGTGGGCAAGGGTCTCATGGATGCGCTCTTAGTGGTAGCCCCTTTGGGCGCGGCAGCATTCGTGGTTTCATTGCTAGTGTCGGGTGTGCTGGGGGGCTATAACTTTTCTTGGAAAGCGATCGCGCCCAAGGCTTCGAAGCTGAACCCCCTATCCGGCCTTAAGCGCCTGTTTGGCATGAAGGTCGTCTTCGATTTTTTTAAGACGATTGGGAAATTCCTCTTAGTGGGTGGCCTCACCTATCTACTGGTTGACAACTATGTAGGACAACTAATGTTTACCTCGCTGATGAACTTTGAGGGGGGCTTAGCACTCGGTGGATCAATTATTGTCTTTTCTTTTTTGGTGGCGACTCTCGCCCTAGTTATTATCGCAATGATTGACGTGCCTTATCAGCTACAAGAGTATAATAAAAAGCTGAAAATGACAAAGCAGGAGGTCAAGGAAGAAGCCAAAGACACCGATGGCCGTCCGGAAGTGAAGCAACGTATCAGACAGAAGCAGAGAGAATTAGCATCGATGCGAATGCTTGAAGCAATAGCCGACGCAGATGTCGTTATCACTAACCCAGAGCACTTTGCCGTTGCACTGGCATACGATCCAACCGGTGACCTACCACCTAAATTAGTTGCCAAGGGGTCTGACTTCATTGCTGAAAAGATTAGAGAGCGAGCCAAAGAGGAAGGAGTCCCTCTCTTTACCTCTCCCACATTGGCGCGTTCTTTATTCTTCACGACAGATCTCAATGGTTACATTCCAGAGCCCTTATACGAAGCTGTTGCTCAGGTCATCGCCTTTATTTTTAACATCAATAGTTTTAATCGAGGTGGAGTAAACTCTGAGATACCGGTTCCGAGAGTTCCTCTAGATATGAGATTTGATAAAAATGGCGAGCCAGAAGAGAGCTGATTCCCTGAGCTGACGATTCTACGAGAGAAAGCGATATGTCAATCGAAATTCAGAATGTGTTAATGCCCCACTCTGGAGACCCTGAGCTGCTAGATCAGATAATTTCTGCTTGTAGAGAAGGGCGACATATCATTGTTTGCAGCGACTCCGATACCTACCTAGATGCAATTTGTTACGCTTCATACAAGATAATCGGAGTCACAGACGGCTTAACGCCGAGGCGTCTATATCCTGCAGTTACCGAGGAGCTCCTGAAGACTTTTAACAAAGCAGTGGACTCTTTGACTATTGATGAGGCTATTCGCTCCAGCTCAGTTACGAGTCGAGATATTCTGATTATTCCGGAGGTTCGTGGTTTTTCTCCCTCAGACTGGACCATCCTGACCAAGCTGTTGAAAACATTCGTTGGTGCAAATGTCAGTGTTTTAATTTTTTCGAGTACTCGGAGTGTTTCTGAGGCCGCAATTTCAGACTTTGTCGCGGATCTGGGAGTTCAGCTGCTTTATTTGCCGGTCTTGACCGCAACCGATCTAGAGAGCATCAAGGAGATTAACGAGCCTCATTTGCAAGAAAAAGCTAAGGTGCTTTTCAGTAAGCTCTCTAAAGATTTTTTAGGAGCCGTAACGGACGCGGAAAAAAACATCGAATTGCCTGACATTGCAGTAAAGAGGAGTGGCCGAGTATGGAGCCTACTGCTTGTGTTAATGGCGATTTTGGCAGTCAGTTCGATAGTTTGGTTTGACAAGCGTTTTCTAGATTATGTGATAGGTTTCGTACTGTTTATTAGACGTCAAATTATTTTGATATGGGACTGGTTGACGCTTTCGGACTTTCAGATTTTTTGAGGTCGTCCGATACTACCTTTAATTGTTGATATGCATAGGACCAATTATGAGTGACGAAAAGAATCAAGACGTCGATGAGCCACAAGGAAATAGTGAGGGTGCGGCAGAGCGCGTCGCACAGCAAGAGCCAGATTTATCTGAACTCGGTGGTTTCGGTACAGATGACGATATATACGCCAGCTTCCTAAAAGCCGAAGAGGATAAGACGCCTAGCACTCATGCGCGGGCTTCTAATGTTCCAGAATTTGATAGGGAGGCTTTTGAATTATTGATCCGGGGTGAGTTAGCGCCGGTCGTCAAGCGAATAGAGAACCAGACAATGCGTCAGCAGATGATCGCTCAGAGAGTCGGATATGGCGCGATTATGGTCATTATCCTAACAGGGATTTTGCTCTTTGTTGCAGCTGGCAGACTGGCAGGTGAAGTCGGCAACCTTGAATCTGCTACCTTAGCGATTTCGAAGCGGATTGTGAATATGAACTCGGCGTTGGATAGCTTTGCGCGTTTTGAGCAAGGTCTTGGGATGCTGGATGAGGGGCAAGCATCTATTCTTCGTGAGTTAGATGCGACTGCCGAGAATTTGCGATTGTCGCAGGAAGATTTCAGTGGGCAGCTGTTAACGGCGACGACGAGCCTGGCCAATCAAACGCAAGATACTACTGAGTTGGACGTATTACTGAATCAGGTGAGTGAGCTTAAAGAGCAAGTTGCCAGCACTCAGCGAGATATTGACCAGTTTAAGCCCACAATTAACAGCCTGAATGCGCTTAGGTCAGATGTTGCCGCATTGGTTTATGTTGAAAAGAACAACCTGCGGCAATTACTGGCCCGTCAAATTGAGCTTGAAACGGCTAAGTTGGCGGAAGAGGAAGCAAGTGAGCCGACAGGCCCAAGCTATTCGCCAGAAATTATCGTGTTTACGCCCGAACAAGAGTCTGCTACTCGGGTGCAGTAAAAAGACGTAGCAGGACTAAGATTTCATCGACGAAGTCGTCTGCGTCCAATGTGACCGAGTTATACACGGATGTTATGGTGTAAGTCACTTGCTCGGCTAATGGCTTTACCTCGTTAGGCATTGCGTTAGCAGCGTCGTAAGAGGACGTGTAAAGTTGCGCAAGGGTGCTAGCGGGCAGCCATGAAAGTATATCGCCGCGTAACATTGAGATCATCATTTCGCTCTGTGGTGGCCGAGCGCTACTGCCATTGAGGCCATCTTGAAAGCCCATCAGAGCCACTTTTCGGAGGTGCTTTTGCAGGATGATTTGATAGGTCAGTATTTCATCTGCGCGACTGAGAACAGTATCTCTGGAGTCGCCTGTCATGGCCTGCCAAAGTGCTTGGCCTTGCAATCCAGAGAAGATCGACGGCTCGCTTGCTGTCGCTGATTGACCTTCGGTCTGATTTTTTGATGAGATAAAGTTCCCTGCGATTACTTCCAGTTCGGAAAGTTTGCTTAGAACATAAACCAGCAGAATGACTGCGGAAAGAGCGAGCAAGATAATTAATACGATTCCAAAATTTTGCATTACGACTCCTCGGTTGCTCGGATTTTCTCAGGAGTGAATCGAGTATCTCAGCTGGATGTGAGTTATGCCTCGTTATCACTTTCCTGTCTTAGAAACTCCAGGAGCTCTATTTTTGACGTAAATTTTAAGTCATTAGTGACTTCTTTCGCTATTGATGCAGCTTCCTCCAAAACCTGCGCTACATTGAGCTCTGTGGTTTGATACTTGCCACCTAGATCATACATTTTTTGTGCGTGATGAATCGGAACATAAGATAGCAGCTCCCCAACCGAGGAGCTGATTACCTGATAGCCGCTCTCAACTTTTGGTCGCTCAGGCGTCGGTTTGCCTGCCTTGATGGCGGCGACCAAGTCGGCCTGATACTTCAGTTCACGCTTGGCACCTTGGACAAAAGTTTTGTTCAGGTTAGCCCGTACTCTGAGTGCAGTCCTAGTCCGGAAAACGTGACTTGTGTGGCTATCGTCAAGTGTGCCGCATCGTTCGTAATCCGCAAGAGCTACTTCCTTCGCGGAAGGTTTACTGAACTTTTTGAAGAACGCCATTTGCTGTCTCCACTGACTTAAAGTCTAACTTCCGCACGTAGTTGGGTCACGATTTTAGTCAGAAGCTGACTTACACGCGATTCGCTAATGTTCAAGATCGAACCGATTTCTTTTAGGTTAAGCTCTTTTTCGTAATATAGGGAGAGAATTAACTGATCTCGCTGGTCAAGCTGCCCAATTCTTGTCTCTAAAATACCTAAGGTCTGAGAGTGTTCTATCTCTTCGTCTGGTGAATCAGCATCATGGGCTTGTTCGAAACCGTTTGCCGTCAGTACCTCATATGACGATACCTGATAGGTATGTGTTTTCATCTCAGAGCGGTAGTAGTCTTCTAAAGTTACGCCCATTTCACTCGAGATTTCGACCGCGGACGGACGTTTACCCGTTCTAGCCAGGTGGTCATCGATAATCGCTTCTCTGGTTTTTGCATGGATATTGTCTTGCCGTGACAAGGGTGATCGTCTTCTTACTTCATCTAGAATCGCGCCACGAATTCTCTTTGTTGCGAAGGACGCAAGATCATCTCCTTGGGATTCGTCAAAGCTTTTAGAGGCCTCTAACAGACCAATCATACCAATTTGCACGAGCTCTTCTAATTCGACATAGTCTGGAAGCCGTGCCTTCAGATGCATCGCAATCCTCTGGACAAGGCCTATATGCTCTAGAACCAGATCGGTCGATCCTCCTGAGGATGGTGAGTCGCCTGAGTAGTTTTTATACTCTTTTACCATCTCAAATGGTCTTTGATAGTCGTTCAACAAAGAACTTTATCGAGCCCGAATCATGACTACTGTCATCGGACATCAAGTTATCTGCTATTGCACTGATATCACCCGCAATGGGTGATTTTGGTTCCAAGTTCACGAATGGGATCCCTTTGCGTGCAGATTCTAAAATCAGCTCATCCTGTTTTCGCACTGAACCAGCATATTGGAGATGGAGATCAAGATATTGCATGGTGACCTTGTTGACACGCTCGTATATTGTTTTGGCTTCTTCCTTAGACCTGATCTGGCAGGGTAGGAGATGTAGTTGCGTGATATCGTACTCATGTTTTAAGACTTTAATCATGGCGTAGGCATCGGCAATTGATGAGGGTTCGTTTTGCACAACGACTAAGCGGATATCGCACGCCGAAAAAAGAATCGTGACGTTATCTGTAATGCCTGCGGCAGTATCAACGATCAAGACATCGCAGCCAGGAATCTTAGAGATGCCATGTATTAACCCCAGCAATTGTAACCTAGACAAACTCGAGAGTGTCTTGGAACCGCTGGAGCCGGGCACAAGCTTTACGGTACTTGCGGTTGATACAATGATTTCCTCTATGCTTTTTTCGCCTGCTAAGACATGCGCGTAAGTATGCGTTACTCTGGTGCCCAGGAGGATCTGGGCGTTACTCAGCCCCAAATCTCCATCAAGCAACATGACACCTAGACCCCTGTTGGCGAGTTCGGTAGCTAGATTGACCGCTATGGTAGTCTTACCAACGCCGCCTTTGCCGCTTGATACCCCTATTACTTTCATACAAAATCCTCGCCCATTTTAAACGGGAGCTCTCATAATATACTTAATATTAGACCCAATGTGTTCCGACATTTGCTTTAAACTCGAGGACATTTTTATCCTTATTGGGCTGTGTTTCTTTGAGTATCTCGTCAGCAGTACTCTGCAGTAAGGAGGTTAACTCCAGGGCGGTCACGCTCATAGAAGCTTTAAATAGGGCAAACTGTTCGTCGCGATCTTTTTCTGCGCTGCTGGTATCGATAATCGTTTTTACCTCGACCTCAGTATGATTCAGCGCGGCGGCATAAATTGTTTCATCAACGCTATAATTGTCGCGAGAATGGTCATCTGATCTCTCTGACTTAACACCAGTTACCTCGATTTCCTCCGCCGGTTGCAGGCCAGTTTGAGCCTCGCCTGTTTCTTTAAAATCCTCGGATTCGGTATCGCTTACTTCTGATTCTGCAAATTTAATGCTGGAAAGTTCATCTAATATCTGTCTGAAGCTGTCCTTTGCTGTGCTTTCAAAATCGGGCTTGAGCGAAATTTCATCTCCTCGCAGCACGTCCGCGGCGTCTGTGAGAGTTGAATTCGTAGTGACGTGTTCGCCATCCACTTTAGTGGCCACAGTTTCCTGAGTTTCCTGAGTTTCCTGAGTTTTTTGGGGTTCGCGCATCGAGACGTTCTCGACAGCCAAAATAATGAGATTTTTGGTCGCTGTTGCGATATTACTCACGATAAGACCGTCGGCGCCATACTGTCGCTTCACCTCTTCCAGGGCAGCATTGCTCATCGCACACTCGATAATCTTTATTTCCATGGATTATTCCTTTTTGCCCTCGATAGCATTCAACCCACCAATACTACCAAACACTGTAATCTTCTGATCTTCAGGAATTTCTGTGTAGGATATCACGTGTAGGTCACGTACTCGAGTCCGAACGAAGCGCGCTAACCATTGGCGCAGTTGCGGTGAAACCACCAGAACGGGTGTGGCTCCTTTTTCTTGTATTTGCGTGGCGTTCTCTGCGAGCGCGTCTAATATTGAGTTGGCTAGACTGGGCTCCAAAACCACATGGTTGCCATTATTTTGGCGGAAACTGTTTTCGAGTATGTTTTCTAAGTCACCGGCGAATGTGACTACTGTAAGCGTGCCCGTTGAATCGAGGAGTGGCTGAACGATCATTCTGCCAAGCTTTGGCCTTACTTCACTGGTAAGGGTGTCGGCGTCAGTGGCTCCCGATTTTGAGACGGTCAGTGCCTCGATAATGGTTCGCATGTCTTTTACCGGTATTCCTTCTGCGAGCAAGTTTTGAAGAATCTGCGTGACCGTAGACAGCGGCACCGTGTTAGGTATTAGATTAGTCACGAGTTTGGGGTAATTGATCGCTACTTTATCGAGAAGTTGTTGGGTCTCATCTTGCCCGAGAAGTTCGTGAGCGTTTTCCTTCAGTATCACGCTGAGATGTGTTGCGATAGTCGTGGGTCCATCCACGACAGTGAAGCCCATTCCCCGGGCAAGGTCGCCTTGAGAGGCTTCTATCCAGACCGCGGGCAGACCAAAAGCGGGTTCTACTGTGTTCTCACCCTTGAGGGTATTCACATTACCGTCGGAGTTAATAGCCAAAAGACGCCCTACTCGCAATTCGCCTATTCCTCGAGCAACCCCATTTAAAATGATCTGATAGGAGTCCGGTCTGAGATCCAAGTTATCTCGGATCCTAATGGGTTGAACTAAGAATCCAAGTTCAGCGGACAACTTCTTCCGAACCCCTTTAATCCGAGTGAGTAATTGCCCCCCCGATTGGGTATTCGCAAGCGGAACTAAGCCGTATCCGATATCGATGCCAACCACATCTACTTGATCCAGATCATCCCAAGAAAGTTCAGACGATTTTGCTTCTAAGTCATCGGTTATCTGCGCTTGCACAACTTTTTTGTTCTGATCTTGTTGCTGGGTCTGCAGACGAACGTAGTAACCAATGCCAGCAGTAATTGCCGCTAATGGTAAGAAAATACCGTGTGGCATCCCGGGAATAAGCCCAAGAATAAGAATGATGGCTGCAGCAAGGAAAAGAGCATTTTCGTTGGCCATTTGGCTGCCGGCTTGCTCTGCAGTCGACTGTTCGGTCGTTACTCGCGTCACCAATATTGCTGTTGCGAAAGACAACAGAAGCGTGGGGATCTGAGCAACAAGACCGTCTCCGATGGTCAGTAACACATAAATACGTCCAGCGTCTGCCAAGCTCAGATCGTGCTGGGTTGTGCCAACCGTGAGACCACCGATGATATTGATCGCGAGTATTAACAGTCCGGCAACCGCATCTCCGCGAACAAACTTTGATGCGCCATCCATCGAACCAAAAAAATCGGCTTCCTGGCTGAGATCTTCTCGCCGCTTCTTGGCTTCTTCCTGATTAATCATGCCCGCATTGAGATCAGCATCAATAGCCATCTGCTTTCCAGGCATTGCGTCGAGAGTAAACCTCGCCGTTACCTCTGAAACTCTTCCCGCGCCTTTCGTGACCACGATAAAATTGATGATCATCAAAATCATAAAGATGATGAAGCCGACCACATAATTTCCCGCAATAACAAATTCCCCAAAAGACTCGATGACTAATCCCGCGGCATCGGTGCCGTTGTGTCCATTGACGAGAACGATCCGGGTCGATGCGACATTGACACCGAGCCGCAGCAGGGTGGCGATTAGCAACACTGAGGGAAACGCAGAGAATTCAAGCGGATGCTTAGTGTTCATTGCAATCATCAACATCATCAATCCTACAATGATGTTGACGGTAAAAAGGACATCTAATAAGAAAGTGGGTAGTGGTAATATCAACAATGCAATGATTAATAGAACCACGAATGGCATCATGATACTACTCAATTGCGCTGACGAGATTGACTGTCGAAAACCTGACAGTATTCCTATCAAAATAACTCTCCAAAATTCAGTTAGTTATGGCTTCTTTTGTCTTAATTTGGCGAGGCCAATGAAATAATCTATTTTCAAGGCTAGTGCCAGCAAAACACGTGCCACTTCTTAGCATTATTCAAAGTATTTTTGATAAAGATTTGTGAGTTAGGTACGATACTAAACCAGAGATGATAAAGTTTTTTACATAAGGAGCGTCAAATGGGTGGTATGAGAAAGTTAAGCGCTTTGGTATGTGTTTTGGCCTTGGTCGGTGGTTGTACGATAACCTCACCGGACGGGTTTGATTCTGTTCTTCGGCCGATCGTAGAGAAGCGAGACACCTTGATAGCAACGGGTTATGCCGTAATTGACATACAGGATTCGGACATGGCTGCCCAGAGACGATTGCTTGCCATTAGAGCTGCCAAACTTGATGCTTATCGGTCGCTGACCGAGCAGGTTTACGGCCAATACCTCGATTCAACTGTCACGGTATCTCAAATGGCAGTGAAGAGTGATACATTTCGTAGCCGAGTTGAAGGTGTTATTTACGGAGCCACGGTCGTTCGTATTGAGCCGGTTGGTACTGAAACGTATGAAGTAACAATGGCTTTGGACAAAGCTTTGGTGAATGATTTGCGTCTACTTTACTTGAATCAAGTTGCTTTCAGATCCAACGAGTAAAGCCGCTATGCATTTAAGGCACACTTTGCTTCTGGTCTTCTCTGCACTCTTGGTATGTCTCAGCTTTGACACCAGGAGTTCCGAGTCAATAGCGGCAGAGATGGAGGCAAAGGTTTTGCTGGAGGGTTTTAAGGCAAAGCTGATGGAGGTCGCATTTGAGAAAGGCGCTGTCGTCAAAGGCTTGTCCTATATCGACGAGAAAGGTGCTTTACACCAGTCGACTCTTTACCGCGCCAAACAATCGGTTAACGGGACTCAGATTCAAACTTTCATAGACGAGATGCGGGCTGGCGAAGATCAGTCTTGGGGTTCGGTTGGGATTACTGATGTTTGTGGCGTCTGGTCGATGGCGAACTCGGCGTCGCTCCCGAGAATTGTGAGTTTGTCGCTTAATTCACCAAGCATTAGAACTGAGGGAGCAAGCCTCAGGCACGTGATTGCTCCTGTTGAAGAACTGGTCGCAAACAGCATGCAAGCGGCCTTAATTGAGCGGGGTATGCGCGTGGTGAGGGCGTCTGAGAGTGAGTTAATAGACCTCTCTGCTTCGCAGTATCAAAAAGTATTGTTAAGAGCTCCCTTGGGACATAGCGCCGATTACAGAGTTAGTGTTTCAGTGGCTATCAGTCCGAGATCCTGGGGTTCGCGAATGTATCAAGGGGCACGCCGATCTTTGTCAGGGGGGCTCAGCGAACTATTTAACCAGCAGTTGCGTCCCACCCCTCCGAAATACGAGTATACCATTGAGCTTGTTTTCTCTGATGTGATCAGGTCGACTGACTTGGTGAGGCAGCAGGTCTACCTCGCGTCGACACCAACCGTGTCTTATGAGTCTGGCGAGGTCGCAGTCGATGCAAATCTTACTTCTAAATTGCGAAGAACGCTCGCTGAAATCGATCGTGCACTTGATGCAAGTCGGTGCCTTCCGAGAGTTTTTCACGTCAAAAATTACGGTGAGGACGAGTTTCAAGTTCAAGGTGGGCGTGAAGATGGCGTCAACGAAGGCGATTGGCTTTTGGTTGGACAGCGTGAGTTACTGATTGACGGTCAGCTTAATGGTATAAATTTTGAATCTTTATATCTTGCGAGAGTCAAAAGCGTTAAAAGTGGTGTGGCAGTTGCTGAGCTACTCTTTCCCCCTGCTAGTAAAACGTTGTTAAAAGATAAGGGTGTTGCTGGAGACATTTTTGCTACGCTGCTATGAAGAAGCGAGTTTGTTATGACATGGAAAGGTGATTTGTGAATACAATACTAAAATGCTTCCTGTTGATAGGGTTATGCCTGCCCATTGCAGTGGTGGCCCAAGACCCCAAAAATGAAACCCTAAGCGAGGGTGATATAGCTCGTCTCAGTGCGTTTGTAGGTGATATCGGCAGGATGATGAAGGCGGTCCCAAAGGAGTCAGTAGCGGTGGATGGCATCTACAAAGTCCAGGAAGGCGACACGCTAAGTTCTATTGTTACACGAGAGTTCCGTGGAGTAGATGTCAATCCTATGTTGATCAGTGATGTGATCGTCGATTTAAATCCGCACGCCTTCCCGCGAGGCAATCCAAACTGGTTGCTATCAGGAAAGGATCTGCAACTCCCGTCTGAGCAGGATTTCCGAAACTATATTTTCCCGGGATCAAAAACCAAGAGTGATACCAGCTCGCGAGACTGGGTTCGCTATCCATAGGCGATTGTAAACGTGCTTGGTCCAGAGATGGTCAACTATGCAATACGTCCAACTCCGCTATTCTCAGATGGTGTACCTAGCCTTAAGCTTCTTGACCCGGTGCCTAAGGAATTGGGTCTGCTTAACCATCAAACAATCCGAACTGTCGTAGAAGTCGATAAGTCAGGACAATTTTTCTTTTTTAATCAGCGAAGATTTGAACTGCCAGATACCTTCAAGAAAGTACAGGGTCGAACCGTTAGTTTTCTTGTTCGTTTTACTCAGGGCGGGGCGATTTTGGTTCCTTTGACACCAGGGTTGCTGACACCAAGCGTATCCCCAGAGATGGTGGTGGCGAATAAAGTTGATACCTATCAGAGCGCACACTTGGCCTCGATTCTGGGCCAGTTGAGATATGCGATTGAGTCAGCCCCAAGAGAGAGCGCCTCGGCGCTAGCGGATCTCAAAGAATGGGTCAGAACTACTGATCTGTCGTCTCCGCCGGTGCTTTCTGCAGAGGTTATAAAGAATTTTCTTTTGAATAACGGCGTTCTCGCTTCAGATTCAAAGCGTCCGCTGGCTAAACTGCTTCTCGTTTTGATACGTTCAGATGACGCACTCGGTAAAACCATACGATCACGGGTTCGAGAATTGTTTGAGAGTCTTGTGCTTCGGCAAGAAGTGAGTGCTCGGGCACTACAGCAAGGTCAACTGCTGTTTGAAAGTATAGGCTCTGTCAATCAAATCCCCCTCAATATGATTGTGACTTTGAAAGAGCGTTCACACAGTGACGAAGACTCTTCGCCGCAAGACGCGAGACCCTATTGGCAAGTGGATTTTTATAGTGAGTTAAACCCGGATGACCGGATCTGGGTGAGCTTAACCTTGATGAAGGAAGTGGGCATTCGGGTCTCTATTTGGCTGACCAATAAGAGTCTCCACACTGTGGCAACTCAGGTTCGTCGCGATCTTCAGAGAGAGTTAGAAAGTGCCGGTTTGCGCAGTATAGAAATCATTCTTTACGATGGCGCTAAAGATGCTCTATGCGACCGTGTTCCGCCGAATAAAGTGGTAGAGAAATCTCTGGACCTTAAGGTATAGCAATGGCAAAGGCGTCGGGTACAAGATTATCGGATCGAGCTTACGCGGTAGAGTATGGCAGTAAAGCAGCTCCTACCGTCATGGCAAAAGCCTCGGGCTATGACGTAGAGATTTTGATCGAAGCTGCGAGAAATCTGCAAATTCCAATAATAGAGAATCCTCAACTGGCGTCTCTACTAGAGGGAGTAGAAATCGATGAGGAAATCCCAGAAGAGCTTTACCATTCGGTAGCGATCGTCTTGTCGTGGGTGTTTTGGATCCGCGGAGAGCAGCCTTTTTAAGGAGACCGCAGTGGTAAAGGGACCGCATTAGATTGCGGCTATTTCAGCTTGGATGACTTTGACAATTTACCAAGTTTATCATAGGTCTCACCGAAGCTATGATTATGTGGTGTTTTGAAAAGTTCCAGAGCGCTGCGTGTGGAAGCGAGCTTCCGATCGACGAGCAGCGCGTTGCGAAGGTGCAGCGACTTACACTCGTTCATCTGAACTTTGAAGGCTTCGATCAGGCTGCTGTCGTCGAGTCTCTGTTCGAATTTTTCATAAATCGCAGGTGAGTTTTCAGTCAAGTAGTTCAGCGCATCGCTTTTTCTAACTTGAATTTTTTCGAAAGCGTCGAGTTCATTGTTCTTTAAAAACGTGAACTCTCGCTCGAGGATATCGCGCAGGGCTTGAGCTTTATGCAAGGCCTCACTAATGACCTTCTGGTCTGATTTAGGCGACGCCATAGCAATATTGATTATCCACCGATGAGTTTCTCAAGCCCAGCCATACTTTCCGCTATTTTACGCGCGTCTAAAGGATAGTTGCCATCCTGAATGGCTTCTTTTATGGCTTCGACTTTGGCTCTGTCGAACGACGCATTCTCAAGAATGTTACTAACGTGTGGACTGAAGTCTACCTGGTCGTGTTTGACAACCACTTGTTGCGAGGCATCACTCATGGCGCCCTGCGCCTGCGTGTCATGTTTAAGAGGCTTATCTACCTTCTGCCCCATTGCTGCTTTAGAAAAGCTGTTCATTACATCTGAGATATTTGTCATAATCTCCACCTCGATATTATCGCTGATAGTAAATATCGGCATCACTCTCCGAAACTTTAACACATTAGACTTATTAGTTCAGCAGTTCAACCTGCCCGATATCAACAACCATGCCGAGAACAAGATTTCCTGAATCAACATTTTCTAATTCTATCACCTCTCCAATTTTTCCTCCCTCAGAGGCCCTCACTTGCGCCGTAATTGAGATCACACCTCTCACTATTGATAGTGTCAGAATCTCGCCTTTTCGCACTGCCAATGTTGGCTTAGTATTCGATCTGCGGAGATACTCGCCCGAAGTGAGGTCACGCGTGGTCTCCAGGTGCTTTACCTCAACACTTTGGATCAGCGCGTCTTTTGGTGCATGCTCGGTTTGTATGGTAGGGGTGAAAAGTTTCGGAGAAAGCCTTTGCCCCCGAGTTATGGGGCCATTAGAGACTAAAACGTAAGTTTCGGTTGCACTGCGATCATTTTCTTGTTCTGCTCCTGAAAAGCCAATTTCCTCGTAATCCTCGACCATGACAATGGCGCTTGCCTTTACGGATCGCTTAAGTCTGCGGCCAATAACGTCCGCGATATGAGTCACCATATCGCCTTCAAGTTTCTGATTAATCGCTCGGCGCTCGATATCGCCTCGCGATAGCATGTGGCCCTCAGATAGGTTCCTCAGGTAGCGGAACCCGAACTCGCTATTGTGGATCTTAATTCGAGTAAAAATGCTCCAAGAGTTTCCCGGGCAGACCACTTTCACGGTGGCGCCATCGCTGAATGGGAAAGTAATTAAGTACGCCTCTTGACAGTCTCTGATCTTCAGTCGGTTATCCCAAATGAGGGCCTCGATATTGCTTGCTTTCGCTCCAGTGAGCTCTGCTGCGGTCCGAATCAACTGCTCTTCTAGTTCCGTTTTGAGGGTGACTTGATCCAGCTGAGTCGCTAGCAGGTGAGGGCTTGCCAAGATCAGCAGCGCTAGCGTCAATAGCCCCTTAATCCGTTTAAAACATTCGTATGTCATAGCGGTCTTTATCCCTTGTGTGTCGCCTATGTTAAGGCGGCTGGGCTTTACTTAGCAAATTTTCTCAAGTGTTTAGAGGACCGGTGAATTTCGGCGCTAACCTGAGCGGCAAAAGAGAGGCCGCCAGCGGAAATAACTTGCCGCTTCGGGGCGATTCTACCACTTTAAAGTCGCGATTATAACGAGTAAGTAACTGTTTAATATTATTTTTTTTATTGTGGCACAGACTGTGCTTGTAATGCGAGTGTGAAACTTTTAGGTCTGACAATATGAGCAGCATTTTTGGGGTGCACGAGCAAGCTTTAGTCTTAAAGTCGCAGAGGCTTCAAGTCTTGGCAAAGAATATCGCTAATGCCGATACCCCCGGGTACAAGGCGCGAGATGTTGACTTTAAACAAGTTCTAGCAGCGCAGGCGGGCCTCGGTAGTCTCGTGACCACTCACAAACGGCATTTAAAAACCGCATTGTCGAATCAAGATGGATTGGTCTACACCAATCCCTACAACGCGAGTTTAGATGGAAATACGGTCGAAATTTCTGCTGAGCAAGCCAAATACGGTGAGGCAGCTATCGAGTACAGGGCATCTCTCGAATTTCTGCAAAGAAGAATCAGTGGCATTAAACGTGCCCTCAAAGGAGAGTAGTGATGGGTTTAACAGACATTTTTGACATCGCTGGAAGTGCACTTGCAGGTCAAACGACCAGGCTGAATGCAACGGCAAGTAACATGGCGAATGCGTCTAACGTGTCCTCAACCGCTGAAGATGCCTACAAGGCCAAGCGTGTTGTTTTCCGAACGGTGCTTGAAGATCAGATAGTTGGCAATGTTAGGCGACCTGCGGGTTCTCTGTTGGTCGATGGCGTGAAAGATGATCCTTCCCCACATCGCAAGCTCTATGACCCAACCAACCCAATGGCGGGTGAAGACGGATATGTGTATCAGTCGAACGTGGAAGAGGTGGAAGAGGTCGTTGAAATGCTAGCAGCTGCACGAAGCTACCAGAACAACGTCGAGGTCATAAATACAGCGAAACAGCTGATGACCAGAACACTTGAAGTTTTAAAGGCCTGAAGGAGTAAGTGAGCGATGACAGCGTTGACCCCCGATATTCTTACCACTGAGTCCTACATGGCGCAGCAACGTAATGCTGTGTACAACAATGGAGAAGACGATCTCGACAGGGATGCCTTTCTTCAGTTGTTCACAGCGCAACTTAAGAGCCAAAATCCTCTTGATCCAATGAAGAACGAGGCTTTTGTCGCACAGCTGGCCCAGTTTTCATCGGTCGAGGGCATCAAAGGGATGCAGGCATCGTTAGAGACCTTGGTGTCAAATTTGCGAACCGATTCGCTTCTCACGGGCTCTTCTCTTGTGGGGAAAAAAGTCGCTATCGATGGAGGTGTTGGATCGGGCGGCGGCGGTGGTGTCACAGAGACAGTGGTTTCACTCCCGAAAGACGCGGATTCACTGATATTGAGTGTCTACAGCGGATCGGACGGCTCGCTCGTGTATCGGGAGGAGATTGGTGCCCTTGAAGCGGGCGAGCATCGGTTCGGCTGGCCCGGTCGTGACGCCAATGGCAATCAAATGCCGAAGGGCGAATATCGATTCACGTCGAGCGCCATTATTGACGGAAAACTTGTTGCGACCCCCACATCGGTTTTAAGTGAAGTCGCAAGTGTCACCTGGAATCCTAATAATCAACAACTTGACCTTCAGTTACGCGATGGTTCGTCCGTGTCGCTGGATGGCATACGAACAATTTCTAACTAAGAACTCATTGGAGCTATCTCATGTCTTTTTATACGTCATTAACAGGTTTAAACGCTGCAACTACCGAGCTCTCGGTGACCTCTAATAATATCGCTAACTCCGCAACAGCGGGATTCAAGCGTTCATCGGCTAGTTTCGGCGACATTTTTGCGACCTCACCACTTCAAAGAGCATCCGCTGTGGTTGGGCAAGGTGTTGCTTTGAAGGAGATTAGCCAAGAGTTCAGTCAAGGCTTCGTTCAATTTTCTTCAAACTCCTTAGACTTAGCGATCACAGGAGACGGTTTCTTTCCTCTGCAGTCGTCTGATGGAAGCAAGGTATATACCCGTAACGGTAGTTTTATGCTCAACGAGCAGAATCAAATGGTCAACTCTGCAGGGCAAGCGCTTCTTTCCCTGCCAGTTGACTCCACAAATAAAGCGGACTTTAGCCAGCCACCCTCGGCGCTGTCGATTCCTCGCCAGACGGTGTCCGAGTTCCGCGCGACGACCGAGGTTGAACTCGGGTTGAATTTGCCGTCGAATGTTGATCCGATAACCGCAACCTTTAACCCCAATAAGCCTGAGACCTATCATCGCACAACCTCGCTTACCGTTTACGGTGCGTCTGGTTCACAGCATCTAGCGACAATTTATTATGTCAAGACTCAGAACGCTACAGCGGATACGCCCGAAAACAAGTGGCAAACTCATGTTTATCTGGACGGCCAGCGTGTGGATTCGGAACTCATTCAGGCAACAGATAGTGGCGGCGATCAGTTCTTTGTGAATAAGTATGGTGAGCTCAAGACCGCGTCCGAGCTGGAGGTTTTGCAGAAGAATAGTACTAACAGCTCAGAGTATTTAGTGACTCAGGGAACTGTATATCGAAAGTATTCTTTTGATAAGTTAGATGAGGCAATTCAGTCCACTCCCGCAACGGTATCTATTTCATCTGCGAACGAGACGACTCGACAACAGCTATCTTTGGCGGGCGGGGAAAGCGGTTTCGATCTGTCAACAGCAAGTCGGAGCGACCTGCGAGATATGCTGAGCCTCAGTGTAGATGGTTCCGCATACGTTTCTCTGGGCTTGGAGCATTTAGCTGGTTCGGCAAATATGGGAGCAGTCTCAGGGCAGACTATCGCCACAGAACTCACAAGAATCGCCAACGAGCGTTTTGGCGATGGCAGAAAGTTTGATATGTCAGATTACGTTAATGCCGACGGTGCCTCAACAGGGACCAAAATGCAGTTAACGCGCAACTATGGTTTTGATGACGAAAGCACAATCGAGCTCAATGTTGGCCAACTCTTACTGGATCAGAAGGCAGCTGGTAATATCGTGTTCGACACCACCGACCCGCAAGTGAGTTATGAGGGACTAGTATTCGCATTAAATGCTGGGCTAGAGGCTGCCGGAGTCACTGATGTTGAAATCACTTACAACTTGGCTCGTCAGGGACTGACTATTACTCAAACTGGTGAAGAAACGCTGCATGTAACATCGAGTGCGGCGGAAGGTGCCTTTGGGGTTCCGGTTATAAATTTAGAGTTAGATGGCGCCACGGGGAAGGTCGCAGACACTAAGTTAGACGAGGTGTCGGCCGTGCCTCCCGCCGATAGGGATCTTGCCATCAAGCTCTTGGGTAATATAGTCCCTAACGGCGATTTGGTTTTGCCAGCACGTGACCAGCGCTATGGCATACAGATCACCTATTTTGATGGTAAGTTTAATATCTCTTCTGGTACTACGGGCGACGCTTCTAGTATCGCGGTGCGCAATATCCTGACTGCTTCGGATGACACAAAGAGTGCGAATCAATTGGGAGTGCAGCTATTTGGACTTGAGTATGACAGTACGCTGTCAGATGCCGAAAATACGATCAAAGTGGATCCCGAAACTTCTGCGATAGCTAACAGGCCCGCTGTCCGAGGAACGGCCTCGACACCGGCGATTGTTATAGGCAATCAGATGGGCGTGGATCCCAATGCGCCCTTCTCAGTAACGGCTGACAATCGTAATCTTACTGTGATTGTTGACAATATATCAGCGCAGATCGAGCTCGACTTGGGTGATTATCAGATCGGTGATTTTACTGAAATGGTCCAGGATAAAATCAATCTAATGGCGGATAATGTCGGCCGTCAGGTGTCAGGTGTAAAAGTAGATTTTGATCTAGGGGTCATCCGATTTACTGGTGCTACGGCGACCGATGATTCTTTTCTTCAGGTCGCGGGCTCCGCTGACTTCGGTCTTGAAGATGTGGATTCGGCGTTCGGACAGACTTCCACTTATATCGAGCTTGAGCCAGATACACAGGGGGCATCAACGCCGCTTTACGTCTTTCAAGATCGAAATGGTACTTGGATCGAGACCACCGACAAGCAAGACTTTGATGAAAACGACATACCACAGTGGCGACCCATTTTCTTAGATAAGGGTGAGCTAACCTTCAACACCAGCGGTACCCTAGTGTCCCCTGTTAATGAGGTCACTTTGGCATCGAGCGAGATTACTGGTAATCAAATTAGCCTCGATTACGCCGCCAGTACACAGTTTAACAGCCCTTTTGCCGTGTTATCACAATCTCAGAACGGCGCGCCAGAGGGAGACTTGGTAGGCGTTAATATCGGTGAGGACGGGCTGGTGGTGGCTAGCTACTCTAATGGCTCTCAGAAGTCGCTGGGTAAGATCATATTGGCTAACTTCGCTACTCCGAAAGGGCTTCGACAAGTCGGCAACAGCGGTTTTGTTGCTAGCTCCGAGTCGGGAGAGGCAAGGCAGGGTGAGCCTGGCTCAGCCGGCTTCGGCACAATTCGAGCGGGCGCGACCGAGCGGTCGAATGTCGATTTGACTGCCGAACTAGTCAACCTAATCACGGCGCAACGTAATTTCCAAGCCAATGCTAAGGCAATCGAGACAAGCTCGACCTTAACATCAACCATTATCAACATGCGTAGTTAGTAGCGGTCGATAAGACTGAAGGGGATTTAGGATGAAAGTCGCGTACACGGCAATGGCGAGTGTGAGGCAAGTGGATCAAGCACGCGCCCAAGCCACAAACATGTTGGCTAATGTGTCAACAGTAGGTTTCAAAGAAAGTTACCGGCACGCGACGACTTCAGTAAGAGTGGCGTCAGTCGCTTTTCCGACGAATTATCAGCCTGTGGCTGCCTCTGAAGACGTTATTTCTTTGAGGGCCGGACCGTTGCAATCAACTGGTCGCAAGCTAGATGTTTTTATGCAAGCGCAGACCGTGTTGGGGGTGCAGGCGAGCAATGAACAAATTGCTTTTACTCGGAGAGGTGATCTAAGAGTCAACGAGATCGGGCAGCTTGAGCTCGGTCCCGGGCAGCTCGTTGTTGACGATGCTGGCAGCCCGATCTCAGTGCCTCTAGGGCAGGAATTAGAGATCGGTGCGGATGGAACGATTGTCGCTTACGATCCTGAGTTACCCGAAGCTCCCGGAGCGGAAGTGGGGCGACTTATGTTGAGGGATGCGAGTACGACGGTTTTGGTAAGACGACTTGACGGGTTATTTGAGCCCGCGAATCAAGCGGGTAGTGGTGGGGATTTTGAATCAGGACCAACGCCACCCGAGATTTTAACGGGTGCCCTCGAAGGATCGAGCGTAAATGTATCAGAGATGCTGACGCAACTGCTTGATTACAACCGCAGTTTCGAGAGTCGAATCCGGTTAATCAAAGAAGTGAGAGATTTGGATCAAGCGGGTTCATCAATGATCAAGATGGCATAGGGTCTATTAATTGAAGGAGGAGCGACATGGACGCTTCATTATGGGTAGCTAAGACTGGATTGACCGCGCAACAGATGCGAATGACTGTTATCGCGAACAATCTGGCAAACGTGAATACAGTTGGATTTAAGAAAGATCGTGCCGTTTTTGAGGATCTTTTGTATCAAAACGTTAGACAACCCGGTGCTTCAGCAGATGCACAGACCATCGCTCCCACCGGATTGATGTTAGGTACTGGAACGCGGATTATCGCCACCGAAAAGATTCACCGACAAGGAAACATGATATCAACTGAGAATGCGCTCGACTTGGCTATTGCTGGTCGTGGTTTTTTCCAAATTCAACAGGCGGACGGCACATTTGCCTACACCCGTGACGGCTCATTCAAGCTTAATGATCAAGGTCAAGTGATTACAGCGAGCGGGCAACTGATGGTGCCTGCTATCACAGTTCCAGTTAACGCATCCAGTCTGACTGTTGGGCGAGATGGAACCGTTGATGCGGAGTTAGAAGCGGGGGCGGGGAAGGTGACTCTTGGGCAGATACAGTTGGCTCGATTCATTAATGAGGCGGGGCTGCAGTCCATCGGTCGCAATCTATACCGTGAGACTACCGCCAGCGGACCGGTTGAAGTTGGCGTTCCTGGCATATCGGGGATAGGAGAGCTCACGCAAGGTTCTCTCGAGGCTTCAAACGTCAATGTTGTCGAAGAGATGGTCAATATGATCGAAACGCAGCGGGCCTATGAAGTGAACTCGAAGGCGATCTCAGCTGCTGATGGGATGTTACGTTTCTTGAATAACAACCTGTAATACCCTTAAAGAGCGGAGTGGAATTATGAAATCCTGGATGTTGTTAGCGGGGTTGAGCTTGATCGCAGGTTGCGCATCCAAGCCATCGCTGGAGAGGTACAACGAATTCGCACCTATCCGACCTTTACAGCCCGTGGTGACGGGTCCTGCGACAGGCTCTATTTTAAATAATCGCAGCGGGCTGTCACTGTTTGAGGGGCAGCGAGAATGGTATGTGGGTGATATTGTCACCATCGTACTCAGCGAAACCACGCAGGCGAGTCGCAACACCAATCTGTCGACCGAGCGAGTCTCTGAAAACAATGTGCTCGGTACGAGAGGCCCAAGTGAGCTTTTTCCGCAAACTGGCTTTCTCGGTAAGGCAATGCCCTATCTAAAGCGCGATGGGGCGACCGTTAAAACGGAAGGCGGCGGTAGTACTGCGCAAAACGCATCTTTGCAAGGTGTCATAACCGCAATGGTTACAGAGGTGCTTCCGAATGGAAATTTGGTTGTGCAAGGTGAAAAACAGCTCTCGATGACGGAAGGTTCCGAGTTCATACAGGTGCGTGGCATCGTTCGCGCAACAGATATTCAAATGGATAACTCGGTGTCGTCTCAAAGGCTGGCCAACGCGCAGATCGCATACAAAGGCACTGGCGACCTCGCGACAAGCACCCAACCTGGCTGGCTGACTTCGATGCTGTTCAAGTTCTGGCCCCTATGACCGATGATTTATGGATGGAGTTTGTTATGACCTTAAGTAAAGTAAGAAACGGCGGGAACAAAGGACTCCTTTCTGTGCTACTCCTTATCTGCACCAGTCTGGTGGCAAATCAAGGCCATGCCGAGAGAGTTAAAGACCTCGCTTCCGTCGGCGGCGTTCGCGAGAACCAATTGATCGGCTATGGGTTGGTTGTAGGTTTGCAAGGGACGGGCGATGGCAAAGATGTGTCATTTACAGGCCAAAGCTTAAAGTCGATTTTGTCGAGTTTAGGGGTCACTACAAACCCTTATGATGACTTTGATTTGGCGCAGTCTCGGGGACGTCCATTAGAGCTTGATAACGTTGCCGCTGTCATGGTGACAGCAGATTTGCCTGCCTTTGCGAAGCCTGGGCAGCGTCTGGATGTCAATGTGTCGGCGCTGGGCGTGGCTGAGAGTTTGCGCGGCGGAACACTGATCATGACGCGCTTGCGTGGTATTGATGGTCAAACTTATGCGATCGCCCAAGGCTCCCTAACGGTGACGGGTTTAAACGAAGAAATGGCAGGTACAAGTATTCAGGTTGGCGTGCCGACCTCGGGCAGAATACCTAGGGGCGCTATTATCGAGAGAGAAGTCGATACCCCGTTTGGGACTAGTGAGTATTTAGTTTTTAATGTTCATGCCAAAGATTTTGGCACCACTGATGCGATAACAACGGCGATCAATAATGAATACGGTGAGGGTACAGCGTTTTCTCTGGATGGCGTTTCTCTCGCAGTCAATGCACCATCTGACACGTCTCAGCGAGTTAAATTTGTGAGCATGATCGAGAATCTAGAAGTGGATCCCTCCGATCCTGAAGCACGCATCGTGGTAAATTCCCGCACAGGCACGGTCGTTATCAATCAGAACGTTGCTGTTAAAGCGGCTGCGGTATCGCATGGTAGCATTTCGGTCAGAATCCAGACTTTGAATACGGTGTCTCAGCCGGAGCCATTCTCGGATGGGGTTACTGTAGGCGTACAAAATGCGGGTATCGCAGTCGATACCGAAGGAGAAGCGGTCGTTTTTGAACCCGGTGTAGATTTAAAAGAGGTCGTATCGGCGGTGAATGCAGCGGGCGCATCGACGTCTTCTTTGATTGCCATCCTCGAGGCTCTTAAGATGGCTGGCAGCCTCCACGCTGATATTTTGGTGATGTGAATGGAGTATAGCATCAGTTCTTACAGCGATTTTTCGGGTCTCGCGACCCTGCGTACAAAGGCGAGGACAGATGCGTCAGCTGCGGTAGGGGAGGTAGGGCAGCAATTTGAAGCCTATTTCATGCAGATGATGCTGAAATCTATGCGGGACGCCGGCGATGTCTTGAAGAGCGATCTTATGTCGTCCAGCGAGTCTAAGGTTTACGAGCAGATGTTCGATGAAGAGCTTTCGCTTCAGATGGCCAAGACTGGCTCGTTGGGGGTTGGGGAGTGGATGCAAAGAGCAATGGAGAACAATATGGGTGGTGGTCAGGCTGATGCCAGAGGTATTGAGGCGTACAGAGGGGTAGAGATGAAACCGACCACTTCATTGGTAAAGGCATTTGTTAAATGAGCGATTTTCTATCGATCGGAGCGAGCGCGATCAATGTGTATCGTCAAGCCATAGCCACGACCAGTAATAATATCTCGAATGTGAATACCGAAGGTTATTCCAAGCAGGAAGTGAAGATCACCGAGTCGTATCCAACTCAGATCGCGAACTTTTATCTTGGTACAGGGGCCTTTACCGGGAGCGTTCAGCGCTCCTACGACGAGTTTGTAGAGCGGTCGTTGCGTGATAGTACGAGTGATTTAGATGCGACGACCCCATTCATTGAGTACACACAGCGGATCGTCGACATTATGGGTTCCGAGACCTCTAATCTAGCGAACGCAATAGATGCTTTTTTTAATGCTAACCAACTGCTTAGTGTCGAGCCCGCCTCAATTCCTCTAAGAAATGAAGTGTTGAACAGTGGCAGTGAATTGGCGTCGCGTTTCAACATGTTGTCTGCACAGGTCGATTCAGTCGCAGCTGAGTCCAAAGCAAAAGTGAATGCGACGGTGGCGCAGATTAATGGTTTGGCGGATCAGTTGTTAGCGGTCAACAAGCAATTGGGGCGTAAGTCAGATGTGACCAAGCAGCCCCCGCAGTTGATGGACCAGCGAGATCTGATCCTACGAAAGATGGCGAGTTTGGTCACTATTGGCGTGAATGAATCCGCTAACGGAGAAGTATCGGTTAATCTCGGTGGGCCAGGCAGAGGCTTCGTGTTTGTCGATTCGCGAGGGACGCAGAGAGTGGGAATCGCGAATGATTCTGCAGATCCGTCATCTGATGTTCGGCTGGTGCTCGATCCAAGGGGTAAAAAACAGCCGATACCTGTTTTGAATGGCGGCGAGTTAGGTGGACTCCTGGCGTTTCGAACCGAGGTGGTGGCGGTGGTAAGAGATGGTCTCGATCATCTCGCGGTTGAGTTTGCTGCCAACATAAATGAGACGCACCGGCAAGGGGTGGATCTCCGCGGGTCTTTTGGCGGCGACGTATTTTCGATTGCGCCGAGTTATGATACTTCAACCGACGCGGTAACTGGCGATATTTCAGTAGCGATAGAGGTGATCGACTACTCAGAGCTGCCAAGCAACACCATGAGAATGATGTACAGGGAAAGCTCGGATAGCTGGCTGGTTTTCTCAGGTGCGACCGTCTACCCAGAGGCGGAACTATCTGCAGACAATGCGTTTACTTATAAAGGACTACAACTGATCGTTTCTGGCCAAGCAAACGATGGTGATACCCTAACGATCACGCCTCGTGACAGACCTGCCACAACCTTTGCAATGACCTTAATTGATCCATACAAGCTCGCCGCATCCGAGCCTATGAGCCTCAGACCCGCGGTGTCGAATTCTGCTGACCTGAGCGCCGCTTTATCTTACATTCCGCCAAGCGCTCGCAGCAAGGGCTTTGAGAATGGCATCAGCCTGAGTCAGTTAAAACCGAACAGATCTACCGAGTCGGATTTCGTTTTAAGCGTAAGCAACAACCGTCCTGTGTTGAGGATAGATGCGGGTAGTCACTCGCAAACGATGTTGTTTGATATTGGTCCAAACAGTGATCAAAAAATACAAATATTTACTGCGGAATCTGCTCATTTAGCGGGTACATCTCTAACCAGCGCAGAAGCAACAGCATTAAAAACCAGCGATGGTGGCTTTAATACTACGGCGGCATATAGCAGTGCCTACTTGAATAAATCGGGGACAGATGCCTACCTTGATAACGCTATTCGACTTGGCGCAATCGGATTCAGGACCGAAAGGCCTGTTGATCAAATAGATCCCATTACCGGGTCCCTGATCAAAGAAAGCGTGGCGTTTGAGGCAGTAATTTCATCAGGTGCGATACCGAACTACGAGAACACTTCGGGTACTTCAGAGGATTATATCGCTGATGGCGCATTGAGCCTGAATGGTAACGCATTGGGTCCTTTAACACTGACTAATGGAGCGGTGCTTTCGGCGGCGACAGTTAAAGAGTGGCTTACCGACGAAGCCGATCGATTGGGCTTATCTGACGTGACTATCGAGGCCAGCAACGCGCTCATCGTCAACGAGATAGACCCCAGCAAAACGCTCAAGATCAACGGAGAGGATATCGTCTTCGATCCAAGCGTTACAATGGCGGAGATGGTAGATATCATCAACGCTAGTAATAGCGATACAAATGTTAGAGCGGAGTGGCTCTCTGATTCAAGCTTCAAATTGGTCAACGCTGCAGGTCATGCCGGAGAAAATATTGTGCTTGGAGGCACAGACTCGACAACAGCTCTTAACCTCAGCACCGGCGTTTAC
>Ga0255765_1000744_pt1 | contig 43400 bp, 27 predicted proteins | sample 041ome_8_FD_179965 | JGI IMG/M metagenome (GOLD analysis project Ga0255765, IMG submission 179965) | Coastal salt marsh microbial communities from the Groves Creek Marsh, Skidaway Island, Georgia - 041407BS metaG (version 2) | ecosystem: Environmental > Aquatic > Marine > Intertidal zone > Salt...
CGCCGTCGTCGTCGTCGTCGTCGTCGTCGCGCTCGAGTCGCGCGATTCGACGCCGTCCGTCGTCTCGCGCGACGACGCGGGCGCGCGCGACGCGCACGCGCCCATGTCGCGCGCGCGCCTCGACGCGTGCCCTCGCGCGCGCGACGCGTCGCCCTCGCGTCGCGTCGTCGTCGCGATGTGCCGCGGCCGCACTCGTCGCCGATGGGCGCGTGCGCGTCGTCGTCGTCGCGCGCGGCGCGTCGCGCGCGCCGCGACGACGCGACGCGACCCGACGCCGAGCTGCGCGCGGCGCTCGACGCGTGCGCGCGCGCGATGGCGACGAAACTCGAGCTCGAGCGCGCGCTGCGACGAGGATTCCTGGCGCTCGCGCGCGCGCGACGCGACGACGGACGCGCGGGCGTCGCGGTGGACGCGCGGCGCGCGCGAACGCGCGTGATCGAAGCGGTGGAGGGACGACGCGCGACGGCGACGGCGGCGGCGTCGAATCGCGCGCCGCGAGGGCGGGCGGTTCGCGAGGCGAAGGCGGCGTTCGAGGACGCGGCGCGGTTGGCGTGCGAGGCGTGCGACGCGGACGACGCGGTGCGAGCGCTGACGTGATCGATCGCGCGAACGCGCTCGGTGCGTTGTGTTGTTATGAGTCGTATGTTACACGATGCGCGGCGACGCGGCGCGCGGTTAGACGTCGTGCGTCGCCGGTTTGCGGTCGGCGCACGACTTGGATATCAACCCGCGAACCAACGAAGAGACGATGCCGGCGATGAACACAGCCACCATGAAACACACGAGCACGAACACGGGGAGCTCTCGCTTGGACGCGGTGAGAATCATGTCGACGCCGACCGCGACCAAGGTCGCGGCGACGGCGTAGTTCAAATCCGGGAAAATCTCCACCGTGCCTTGCAACTGCGGGTACAACGCGCGCACCAGGAGCACGGCGCAACAATCGCCGCAGACGACCGCGAGCAAGTCCGTGTGACCGACGACGTAAATGGTAGACACGCCGTCGATGCAAAACATCAAATCCGACGCCTCGATGAAGACCATGACCAAGATGAGCGGCGTAAACTGCAACGCCCCATCCGGCGTACGCGCGTAAAACGCGCTCCCTTCGTATTTCGTCGACATCCTATTCCCGAAGCACCCCCGCACCCCCTTGACTATCCAATTTGAACTCAAATCATCGTTATCGTCGTCGTCTTCCGAGAAGTACGCCACGCACACGCCTTGATAAATTATGAACACGCCGATGAGCACGAAGAGCACGCGCACGTACGTGTACACGCCGTGAAAGCTCAAAAACAGCGTCACGCGCACGACGAGCATGATGGGCAAACCGGCGACCAGAATTCCCGGCCTTCGACTCGGCGGCACCTTGAACGTGCCGAAAATTTGATGAAACACCACCAAGTTATCGAGGCTCAGCATCGTCTCCACCGCCGCGCTTCCGATGAACGCGCTCATGAGCTCCTTCTTCTCCGCCTGCGTGCTCGTCGTCCCCCAGAGCACCGTCATGACCGCCGCGCTGATGGCGACGAACATGAAGATCTGAAACGACGGCAGTCGACTGACGACGTCGTTATAACCGCCCAAACATCCCGGGTCTCGCTTTCCCCACACCGAGCGCGAGCTGTCGAAGTGCGCGTCGTCATCGTCGCCGTCGATGAGACGAGACGTGTCCGTCTCGAACGCGCTCACTTTCGTTTCACTCTTTTTCGCGGACATCGCGCGATGGGCGCCGCGCGCGAGACGTGACGCGCGCGATGTGACGCTCGATCGCATCGCGACGTTGATATTTTAGTGTTCAGTCGGAGACGACGTCGACCGGGACGAAGAGACGCGCGTTCTGTGCGTCGTGTACGAAATCTAAAAGTCTAAAAACAATCAATCAATCAATCAATCGCGCGCTCACTCGTTCGCTTCGATGGTTTCGAGCTTGGTGACCGCGTCGCGCTGCTCCGTCTCGCCTCCGCTGCGACTTCGCGTGAGCGCGCCGCCGAGCGCGGAGACGCGCTTGGATTTTTGCTGCGTCACTCGGCTTTGCATCGCCTCCAAAGCGGCGGCTGGGTCGTCCTTGTTCGCGATGAACAGTGCTTGGAGCGCGGCCATGGATTTAGGCATCTTGTCCACGTCGACGGCGATCGCCGCGAAAGAGTTCGCCATTTTCCAGAGCTCGTCGTCGGCGACGTCGCACTCGGCGTAGAAATGCTTGTAATACGCCGCGATTTGCTCTTTGCTGGGCGCGTCGAAGCGCATGAGGACGTCGAAGCGTCCGGGTCGAATGAGCGTTGGGTTTAACGACAACTTATCTCGACACGTCAGGAAAATCAAGCGACCGTCGACGGCGGTGACTCCATCGAGCAAAGAAAGCGTCGACGAAACGGACAAATTTCCCGTGCTCTCCGGCGCCGGCTCTCGAAATACCGCGTTCGCGCCGGGCGCGTCGACGTCGTCCAGGAGAATGATCGATCGTCTCTGCGTGTTCGAGAAGAGCCAGTGTAAGCCTTCATCGTCCAATCGTTCATCGCTAAGCCGAATGGTGTACAGAGGCAGTTTAAAGTGCCCGGCAAGCGCGAACACGAGCGACGTTTTCCCAGTACCGGGGAGACCGTGAAGTAGGTAACCGCGATGCCACGGCAAACCGCGATTGACGTACCAACGCTCGCTCGACAAGAAATCGTCGACATCGGCGACGAGCCGTTCCCGAGCGCCCGGAGGCAGCACCACCGTTTCTAGAGGTCGACTCGGTTTCTCGCGCAAGATCCACTGTTGTTGAACTCGTTGCGCGTGAGACGGTTGACGTCCCGGCGTCGTCGTCTCGTGATACTGCGTCACCGTCTTCGGCATGTACACAGACGTGTGCTCGCTGCAGCGCTGTTGTTGGTGCTTCTTTTTCGCGGCCCGACCCCTCTTCATCAACTCGAACAAGCGCTCCTTCATGCGAGCCTCGGATTGGAAAAGCCGATACATCTTCACCTCAAACTGATCGCCCAACGAGTCTCCGTCCCCGCGTCCCGGCGCGTTCCTCTCTCGCTGACGCACGAAGTCGTCGTACCAGGAACCATCCGTCTCGTCGCCGTCGCCGCGTCTCGAAGCGTTCCCGGATCGATGCGCGACGCGCACCGACTTCCCGTCGACGCGCGTTCGAATCGCGCTTCCCCCCACGAGCGCATCCAGTCTGACGCCGCGCAGCGATCGATCCTGCGGCGTTCCGGAGTCACCCTTTCGCGCCTCGCTCGCCCGCGCGGATTGAAATCCTTCGTACGCGTACCTCGCGCGAAACTCGCACGTCGACGACTCGCGCGAAAAGTATTCCTCCACGAACGCGCGCACGTCCTCGTACTCGTCGTCGTCGTCCTCGTACGCCCCTCGCGCGACGACGAACGTCATGAACACCGCGCGATCGACCGCGACGACCGCGCGCCGCGCCAGCGCGCGCCCGACGCTCGCGAAGTAACGCGAAAGGCTGAACATCAACCCACCGCTCACGAGCGCGTTCGTCGTCATCGCGCCGTACATCGCGCGCGTCAGCGCCCGCGCGCGCGCCGCGACGATCGCCGCGAGCATCGCGAGCGTCGGCGCGAGGCGCGCGACCGCCTCGCGCGCGTCCATGCGCGTCGAGAAGTGCCGACGGTTCGTCCGAGAGCGCGCCGCACTCGCCCGCGCGCATGATTGGAGCAGTCGCGCGCGCGATCGCGATGCTCGCCGCGCGATTCGCGCGCGCGATCGGATGTTTTTTGCTGCGCGCGACGCGCGTCGCGCGGAGGCGTCGAGCGGACGCGGTCGCGCGCGACGCGCCGTCGTGTCTGCCGTCCAAATTTCGCAGAACTCGAACCGGCGCGTCGGAGTGGCCGACGAGCGTCGAGGAGGCGACGGCGGTCGATCCGCTTCGAGAGCTCCTCGAAAAAACGCGAGAAGTCGCTCCCGAGACGATGCGGAGCGTTCGGAGCGACCGGGCGGTTCGCGTGACGTTTTTGAACGTGTACGACGCGCGGCGCGACGAGACGGCGAATCGACGACGGGACGGCGAATCGACGACGGGACTGACGAATCCACGATCGACGCTCGAACAGGACGGACGAACCCGTGCGGGCGTATTGGCTGGCGTACGATGGACGGGTGAAGGCGTACAACGTGTTGCGGCCGGGCGAGAAGCACGAGCAGAGGACGTACGATTCGCATCCGTGGACGTTTCTTTCGTGCTCGCGATCGAGGCAGCGATGCGTGGTGAACGATTCGTTCATCTATCGCGTCGTCGCGCGCGAGGATGAGATGGATTACGACGAGTGGGATCAAATCTGGACGAAGAGGGAGGAGGTGGAGATTCGCCGACCGACGATGGAGACGTGGTCGATCGAGAATCATTCGACGTTCTGCGACGCTTTTAAACTCGCGACGCGCGCGTTTTTGTTGGCGCACAAGAGACTCGAACGCGAGGGCGACGGACGCGATCTCGGGGCGCTTCCGACGGATCTCGTGGTGGAAATCATCGAACGCGCGGCGCCGATCAAGCCCAAGTACGTGTGGCCGACAGCCGAGACGAATACGACGACGACGTGATTTCGCAGACTACTTTCTCTCCTAATACAACGTGATTCAACTACTTTCTCCAGCGTGCGCGCGATTCAAAGACGACCCGTGTCCACCCCAGCCAGTCGCTTGAGAAACGCGTACGACGTGTACGTGATCGCGACGCCCGGCGCGACTTTGGCGAATTCAGGGAGGATGCCGCGGTACAGTCCCGTGACGCCCTCCTTCGCCAACACGCGCTTAAATACACCGACAAAACTGTCACCTCGCACGGCGTCGCGCATCTGCATTCGGCGTCGCACGAGATCGATGGGGAAAGTCGCCGTGGCGCTCACGACGGCGGCCGCGCTCCCGCTCGCCAAATCGACCGCCATCGGATACATCCCGTGATCGAGCGATTGCAAGTGATTTCTCAACGTCTCGTACGCCGCAAAGTTGAGCGCCAAGTTCGGCCCGACGCCGATCAGCGTCGGTTTCAGACCGCGGTACAAGCCTTTCGTGCCTTCATCGCGCAAAATCTTCATGAACGCGTCGGCGATGCCGTTGTAATGCTTGACCGTCGTTTGCGCGGCGAGGCGCGTGCGAATCAAATCCAAGGGATACGTCAGCGTGCACGCGATGCAGCCCGCGCTCCCGCCCGCGAGCAAGCGCTGCGCGAACCCCCACTTAAACGCCCCCACCGCTGGGTCGCCGTTCTCGTCGAAGTGTAACGTCGTCATCACTTCATCCAGCACGTTCATGATTTGCTCGTACGCGTAAAAGTTGACGGCGCTGTACGGCAGGCGATGTATGATCGTCACCCCGTTCCCCTTCCAAAGCGCCGTCACTCCCTCCGTGGCGACGATCCGTCGCAGCGAGCTCACGATCGACGCTCGTCCCGCCGCGGCCTCCCACCCCGGCACCGCGTTCGTCCCCTGCAACTGGTTCAAAATCGTCAACCTCGCCAACGGCGCCGTGCACGACTTACTAAACGCCCCCGCGATCCCTCCGCACACGAGCAGCTTCGTCGTATCGTTCACCGACGCGTAATTCATCGGATTCACCCGCTCGTACCGTCCCTCGCGCGCCTCCTTCGCCTTCGCTTCCCCCTTCGTCCCGTCGTCGTCGTCCCGCGTCCCGCTCGCGTCCTCCCTCGCGCGTCCCCGTCCCAACCACCCCGCCGTCGTCCCTTTCTTCGCCTCCACGAGCGGCGGCAGCGACGACGGATCCGACGTCGACACCCCCATGCCCTGCGTCATCCTCGCCCGCGCGCCCGCGCGCTCGCGCCGCGTCTTCGCGAGGTCGACTTTCAAATCGCGCGCGCGATCGATCCCTCCCTCCCTCGACGCGCGGCGCCGTTCGCCGCCGCCGTCGCGCGCGTCGTCGTCCGACGGCGCGACGCGCGCGTTCGATCGCGCGCGTCGTCGGCGCGTCGCCGCGACGTCGTGTGCGGCGCGATCGAATCGATCCCTCGCGCGGACCTTCGCCCGCAGTGGTCGACGCGCGCGAATCCATGGGCGTCATCGCCGATCGCCCGACGCACGACGTCGTCGATCGCGCGCCGAGTTTCGGCGCCGTCGGTGCGCGCGACGCGACGCGCGCGACGGCGCGACGCCGCGCGACGCCGCGCGCCCGTCGATCGGTGACACCGACGGCGACGCCGCGCGGCGACGACGCGACGAAGACGACGCGAACAAAACGACGCGCGAACCGTCGATGCGATCGGAGCGCATCGACGACCGACGCGCGACAAAGCGACGGGAGACTGACGGAAGCCGTCGGGACGACGCGCGCGCGCAGCGAGCAACTTTAACGCGACGGACTACCGGGACGTACTCCTGGGCGCGAGCGCGGGCGGTGGATTGGGATGGATCGTCGGCGGCGGCGCGCGGGCGAAGGTGTGCATGCGAACGCCGACGGCGGTCACGATGGGGGGACTCGGGCTGGCGTTCGGGGTGATGTACGCGACGCAGAGCAGCGCGGCGCGATTGATGGGGTTTCGGCCGAACGCGTAGACGCGCGGAGCGACGCGATTTGTAGCATACGAACGAGCGACGCGTCGTGCGCGGACGTCGTCGAACTCGAAACTAATCCAACGCGTAGTGTTACAGCGGTGCGACGTCGCGCGCCGAGACGCGAGACGCGCGTTAAAAGTCGCGAGCGACTCGGCGAGCGCGCGGTATTATTAGCCGCGGCGACGCGCGCCGATTCGCGTCGTCGGCTCAGCCCTTGGTCCACGCTCGGAGCGGCATCCCGATCAACACTACGAGCGCCAGCACCAGCGCGATCGCGACCGCGAACTTCAACCGTCGGTTCGCGCGTTCGGTGAAGTAGTCGCCGACGCTCGCGAGCGCTCGCGATACTTTCCCCCGCGAGACGCGCGGCGCGAGCGGCGACGTCGACGCGCGCGCGACGCCGCCGTCCGACGTCTCGGCGAAATCACCCAGCGCGCGCTCGACGTCGACGTCGCGCGAGATCAAGCCGTCGGTGCTGCACGAGCTGTCGGTGCGCGCGTGATTTCGCGTCGGGGTGCCGAATCCGAGGGGAATTCGCGGTAAATCGCCCACGGAATCCGCGCGTTCGCTCGCGAGGGGGCTCGAGGACGCCGAGTCGGCGCGCGCGAGCGACCCGGACGGCGACATGGCGCGAGCGCGGCCGGACGCGATGGAGTGAGCGCGGCGGACTGACGGTGACCCGAACGGACAGTTGAAACAGACAGACGTCGCGAGGCGAGCGCGACGAGCGCGACGGGTCGCGCGCTCGAGGCTACGCCGCTAGTGTGGAATGAAAACGCTAAAACTAATATCCTACTGTAACGATATGAAACTATGTTTTCGAGCGCGAGCGCGGATGCGGACCGAGCGGGCGCTCGAGAAATTTTTTGATGGCTCGCGCGGCGACGCGCGCGACGTCGGCGCGGAGGCCGATGCGGTGGGCGATTTCGGGAACGTTGATCCCCGACGCGTTCACGGTGGCGCGCGCGCGTTCGCGTTTGCGTTCGAGCTCTCGCGCGGCGAGGGCCTTGGCCACGTCCACGGAGATTCGAGCGGTGAAATCGTCGGCGACGGAGAGAAGCAGCTTCGCGGCGGCGCTCGTCATCGAATACTCGATCGACGCTTTGCCCACGCGCGAGCGCGCGTCGATGATGACGGCGATCGACCGCATCATCATGTCGTCCAGCGCTTCCGCGCTCACACACTCGGCGGTGGCGGAATATTTCGGAAGCGTCGGCACGGCGTTGGCGACGAAACCTTCGTCCTCGGGAAGCGCGTCGTCGTCGTCGTCGTCGTCGTCGTCGTCGAACGCGCGCGCACCGACGCATGCATCGACGTGATCTTCGCTCGCGCGCATGAACTCGAGCATACCGCGCGCGCTTCTCGGTCGACACGCGCGTCGCGTTCCCACGGGCGCGTCCGCGAGCGCCTTCGCCCGAAGCACTCGCCGCACGCGCGTCTCCAGCGTCCGTTTCCTCCACGATTTCGTTCCCGGTTCGTCCGCATCGTTCTCGCGCGTTTCTTCGCTCTCGCTCTCGCTCTCGCTCTCGCCCTCGCCCTCGAGCGTCTCCCCTCGCTCGACGCGCGCCGCGTACGCCGCCACGCGTTCGCACGTCTCGAAATCCACCCGCGGCACGTGCCGCAGCATTTCCTCCCCCGCGCCGACCACCGCGCGCGCCATTTTCGCCACCGTCGACCCCGCGCCGTTGTACGCCACCGCGTTCGCCTCCATCAGCGCCAGATCCTCCGCGAACGCGTCCTTGCTCGCGTACGCGCTCGCGCCGGCGCGCGCGCGCATCGTCGCCACGTCGATCGGCCGCTCGATCACGCCGTAGTAATCCGGCGCGTACCGCGCGTCCACCGGCACGGCGAACGGCTCCGCGTCCTCGTGCGCGCGCAGCTCGGCGAGCAGGGCGTCGAGCGCGACGTCGAAACGCCTGCGCAGCGGTCCGCGTCGCGCGTCTCGCGCGTCGCGCGTCGTCGCGTCGCCGCGCGACGCCGCGCACGCGCGCGCCCACCGCGCGTAATCGCGCGCGTCGCCCTCGAGCGAGGCGTACGGTCGCGCTCGAGCGCGCGCGCGTCCATCGTCGCCGTCGCGCGTCGGCATCGACGCGCGTCACTGTGCGACACCGAATCGTCGACGCGCGGCGTCGCGCGCGCCCGCGCGCTCGCATGGCGCGCGCGTCGACGCGACGCGACGCTCGCGGCGCGCGCTCGGACGCGTCGCGACGACGCGCGACGACGCGCGACGACGCGGCGTCGACGAATCTTTTCGTGCCGCTCGCGGTCGTCGGCGCCGTCGCGTTCGCGCTGCTGCGACGCGCGCTCGGACGCGGCGGCGCGCCGGCGACGACGCGAAAAACGCCGACGAAAGCGCCGTCGAGCGCGTCGCGCGCGGCGACCGCGGCGCTGCCGAGACACGCGCGGAGCAACAACAAGAAGAACAGGGCGCGACGCGCGGGAAAGCGCGAGCTCGCCGAGGCGCGACGACGCGAGGAAGACGTCGCGAGGGCCAAAAGCGAGGCAAAGGCGCGAAAGGGGAACGACGTGCCGAAGGTGCGCGCCGCGGACGACGACGCGGGCGCGCGAACGCGCGAGGATTGGACGACGCGCGACGCGCGTCGGGACGCGCGCGGACGCGCCGACGGACCGACTGACGACGACGACGACGACGACGGCGCGCGACGACGCAGGATAAGGACGTCGTCGGCGGTGAGGCCGGTAAGACGTTTACCACGACGTCGCACGTCAAGACGTCCGCGTGGGCGCACGATATCGACGCTCGCCGCGCGAGCGGCGCGTAATGCGAGACGAGTCTCAAACCCTCAACGCGTGACACATCGCTTCGACACACGCCCGCGCGACGCGTCATGCGCGCCTCGATCGCGCGCGCGTCGACGATGCGCGCGAACGCGTCGTCCGACGCGCGTCGTCCGACGCGCGCGCGAATCGCGCGATCGACGGCGTCCCGCGCGCGTCCCGCTCGCGTCGCGCGCGCGCCGAGGGCGTTCTTCGAGGACCAGGAGGACGACTTCGATCTGTCGCCGTCCACGACGGCGACGGCGACGCCGGACGCGTGGACGACGGGAACGTTCACGCCGCTCGACGAGCGGTGCGTCGCGTTCGGGGTGTCGCACCTGGTGGAGGGGGCGCACGACGCGGCGGAGTACATTTTGAGACGAGGGCCGAAAGTCGTCGTCGTGGAGACGGCGGTGACGAGCGAACACGGCGACGCGACGGGAAACGCGGTGAATTACGAGCAAGGAGTGACGGCGATGATGGTGGACGCGGCGACGGCGCCGGAGGCGCTGGTGTTCGTGACGCGATTGGCGGGGGCGCTGAAGGGGGAGCTGGGACCCATCGCGGACTCGCCGCAGTGGGAAAACATGAAGGCGCAGTTACCGCCCGAGGTCTTGGTGTACGCCGCGGCGTTCGCGGTCGGAGCGACGGTGATTTACGGCGATCGACCGAAAGCGGTGACGTATAAGCGATTGATGGCGACGCCGACGCTGGAGGAATTGGACGGGACGTTCGCGGCGCAGAGCGAGCGGAACTATCGCCTGCTGTTACCGGAGGATCACCCGTTAGCGGCCAAGGCGAACGAGCGCGTGGACGATTGCTTCGAGCGAATCATCATCGACGAGCGCGATTGCGTCATGGCGTCGACGATCAAGGAGTGCGCGGAGAAGACGGACGACGGGACGGTGGTCGCCGTCATCGGCGTCGACCACATCGCGGGCGTGTCGCGCATTTACCGAGACAACTTCGCGGCGGCGGAGAACGACGCGAAAATCGCCGAGCTGAACGCGGCGCCCGAGGGCGCGCCGGATTCCATGGGCGTGCGCGTCGCCCTGGCGCAGCGTTTGATGGGTTTGAGATGTCCGCCGGCGTTGGTGGACGACGTCATGCGAACGCTCTCGTGGGACGTGCAGAACCTCAGCGCGGCCGACGCGAACGAATTCGAGCTCGTGAGCGAGGTGTACGGCTCGCCGCGCATGCTCATGGCGTGCGTCGAAGATAAAGAACTTCTCGACGCCGTCATCGGCGGGTTCAAGTGCGACTACTCGGAAGAAGTCCTAGCCCCCGTGCGCGCGGTGCGGCCGATCAACGGCGGCAAGGGGTACAGCGACGAAATCGTCAACGCCCTTCGCACGTCGTCGTACGTCAACTTCAAATCGTGATCGTCGTCGTCATAGGCCGCGTCGCGGCGCGTTCGTTGTTTAATATTCAATTCTTTCGTCAATACATACACAAGTTCTACACACGAGATCTATCTTCCCAAAAACTTAGGAAATGCTTCCTTGATACGAGCTCGTTAGGATGCGTGTTCGGGTTGCGCTCGTTCTCCTCAGAGCGCGAGCCTTCTGGAGGACGTTCTACCCATTTTCGCACCAATTCAACGATTTCTTCGATGTCAGCGTCGTTCACGAAATACCGTCTGATGATTCTGTAGTAGGTCTCCACTGAGTCTGGTGCGTACTTTTTGCCTGGCTCGTATTCGTGATTCTCTAGCCACACTTTGAAGGCCTTCAGATATTCGTTTTCGTCCGGATTTACGGCCGATTGCTGGCGATATCGCTCTTTGCGACCAGTGTTGCTTATATCAGCGAGAGGAATGCCCCGTTTGGAAACTTTGTGACTATCCAAGCCTTGTTGATAGACGTCGATCGCTTGACGGAACTCGGCGTGGATTTTCGGCGACCCACGTTGTTCTTCCACCATTTTGTCCTCCATCTCTCGATAACGTTGGCACACCTCCAAAGTTTGAGGCCACATCGCGACGTCGACGCTATAGTTTTCAGGCACCACGTGTTGCGCGAACTCGTGAGATGGACGATTCACTCGTTGGCTCGTGGTATCGACTGCCGTTGTCTTCGGCGCAGTGATGATGCCATATTGAATTTTACACAGAACACCAGGCTCGTCTTTCGGAGTGAATGCCGCTGTCATCGCGCGACGCGTGAGATTATAGCCGATGAGAATGACGTGCGTGCAAACTTTGCTGAATGGCTCGTCTTTTCGAAGGGAAACGTTCGAAAATTTGCCTTTTCGCACGCGAGACACCGTTTCGTTGTAAATATCTTCAAACGAATATCCACTAGTCATCGACTGCCAACTACCCGCGAAAAGTACCCGCGGCGATCCAACGTAGCAAATAAATAGAGTCGTCTGTGAACTGATGCCGGTGCCCCAAGAATCAACCATTTGTGCCACCGTTTTTGCGAGATCATGCACGCCGCCGTGCACGTTCACCTTCGGGGTGCACGATAAAAATAGCATACCACGAAGTGCGATTTCGGTCGCTGAGCTCCCTGGCAAAGGTTGGAGACGTTGCCCATCGCATTCGTTTCTTCGCGTATAAAAGCGTTGTAGTAACTTTCCCACAGCGTTCGACTCACTGAAAGCCTCCAATGATAAATTGCCGTCGTATTCGAGCTCGCAGCCTTCGGGGATTTTGAATCTTTCGATGCCACAGTATCCATCCTTTGGAAACACTTTGAAAATACTCGTCGGCAAATCGTTACGGAAGACGCCGATAGGATTCAAGACGTAGCCGCTCAGAGTCGCAGAGCACGCGATCACTTGCGTCTCGGGATGCACGTGCTGTTGAAAATATTGGGATGCCTTTGCGATTTGCGCTTTGAAATTCTTCCCTCTCGCCTTTCGATCGCTCGGTACATCGGGCACGTCTTCATAATCTTCACCGCGTTTTTCTTGAGGGATGTACTGCGCAAACGTGTCTGGGTCTGCTCTGTGCTCAATCTCCGCTGTACTGTGCCCCTTTCCTTGAGTGAGCTCGTCGCATTCATCCATGAGCGTCAACGTCAAATGACCGTCTCGTTTCTGACAGTTGATCCAGTTCTTCACTTTTTTCAAATCTCCCAACGTACAAAGAGAGGCGACGTATATTTGTCCCATTTGAGCGCTGGGGATCTGATTTCTTTTGGCTTGCGCCGGTCCGAGCGTGTGCTGCGTGTCGTACATACGCCCGAAACCAGCACGTCTGAGCTTTCGTACCATGTCGCAGATCGGCGCAACCTTCAGAGGCGCGCAAAGAATGACGACGCGGATGTTCAAGAGTAAGGCTGCGAGAGTTATGGAAAACAACGCGCCCGTCTTACCCTCGCGTTCGCGGCCTTTGAGCATTGCGTGCTGTCCGGGCTTTTTATCCGCTTTATATTTGAACAGCAGATTTCCGATATCCTTCATTTCTTTCTCGCGATAACGCTCGCCGCGTTCGCTTTCATCTCCGAACGCATACCGAAAATTACTGTAAATAGATGCGTCTCGCGGAACGAGATCCTTCGCCGTGCGCTCCCAAACATCGTAAAGCTCATCAACAGTCGATGGCACGGGAGGTCGATCGAGTCGTGGGATGTGACGCGACACACCTTCTACGACGATGTCACCGTCGTCATCGTCGACAGCCCTTTCGGCGCCGTTTTCAGCGCCCGTCCCGAAGCCAACTTCGTGAAGCGTCCGTTGCCCAGGCTCGACGACGCGGCGTCTCCTCTTTCGTGGTCTACGGTCGGGGCCACGTCCGCGCCGACGTATCGGCTCCGTTTGCGCTGGCGTAGCACGGGGTACATCGCGATCCGCCCGAACGAAGCCAACACTCTCCAACCTCGCCTCGAGCTCCCTCGCATCGCCAGACCTCATACGTTCCTCGAGCAACCGGATTAAATCCTCAGTCGGCAGCGCGCTCGCATCGCGCACTTCGATCGCGTCGTTCACGCCCGGTGGAATCTCGTCCGCGTCTTCGTCCGGAATGATGACGACATCATCGTTCGCCTGCTGCGAAATCAATACTTGCGTCTCCGGGACGACCGTCTCGAACGCCTCTTGCGTTCGCTGCACTTCACCCTCCTGCGTCTCATCGATCGAGTCGTGCGAGTCGCTCGAAAACGAATCCTCGTCCGTGACGAACGCATCGTCGTAATCATCGTCGTCCTCCTCCTCCTCGTCCTCGTAGTCGATCAAATCGTCGAATCCGCCGTCGTCGTCGTCGTCGCTTTCGAATCCGGATCCGCGCTCCTCGTCGACGATTTGTTCGAGTTCTCGTTCCATCGCCTCGAATTCGCCCCCCGGGGTGTGCGCGACGTCATCGATCGCCACCGCGGTCTCCGCGCTCGCGCTCGCGCGCGCGCCGCGCGCGCGTTCGGCGTCATCCCGCGCCGTGCGCGCGGCATCCGCCTCGACGGACATCCGACGCAATTCGTCGTCGTTCGCAGGCCAGTCGTCCAAGTCCATGGCGATGACGACGCGCGGGACGTTGTTTCTTTCGCTCCAAGCGCGCGCGCGCTCGGGCGCGTCGTCGCGCGCGACGACGAGTGCGGCACGCGAGGGCCGAGATCTCGGGGACGAGGGGGGTGCCTGGTTCCGCGCGCGCGCGCGGAAGCCGCGCGCGACGGCGCGCTCGCGACGGCGCGCGATCGCGCGAAACGCAAAGGAAAGTTCGTGACAACGCTAAAGTGGCTCTACGGGGCGCGCGCGAGGACGCGCGCGAGGACGCGCGCGCGTCATCGCGCGGCGAGCGTTCACGCGCGGCGTTCGAACACGAGCTCGACGTCGTAATTTCCCGCCTTGGCGTTCGACCCGATCGCTTTCATCGCCTGATCGAACGTCACGTCGTCCAAGTTACCGTCCTGCGACGACGCGCACGTGTACATCACCCGACGCCATCCCGGTCGCCCGACGCCGCCGCCTATCACGTTCAACTTTGGATACCGCATCTCCGGAATCATCGCCGACGTCGCGCGCAACACGTCTCCCTCCCTGATCCCGCGCCCGCGCGGTCCCAGATCGCTCTCGTCGTAAAACTCGACCACCGCGATGTCGCCGTCGACGTCTTCGAAGACGATGCCGAGCGGCGATTTCATCGTCGCGCGCGTCAACCGCGACGTCGCCGAGCGCACCTCGAGCTCGACCCGCGCGACGACGTCGTCGTCGAGCGCGACGTCGACCGCGCGCGAGACCGCTCGAGTCGGCGTCGCGGCGTCGCTCGGCGCGTCGTCGCGCGCCGACGCGCCGTCGCTCGAGGACGCGCGGTCGGCGTCGGTGGATAAAATCGCGTCGAGCGACGACAGCGACGCGCGGGCGTCGTCGCTCTCTCTGGCGCGCGCGCGCGACGCGCGACGCGTCGGCGCGGGACGGCGCGCGCGCGCGAACGGCGCGCCGGCGAACGGCGCGAGCGCCGGCGACATGGTGGACGCGTCGAAGAGTGGCGACTGCGCGCGCGCGTGAGTCACCGTCGTGGCTAGGATGAATGAATGGTGCGCAATACAATGGATTCGACGCCGGATTCACTGCTTCTCGGACTTCTGTTGGAGCAAGAGCAGGTTTTCGTAACTCTGTAACGATCGGAACGGCACGAAGCCCGTGCCCGAACCGATGGTCGGCGACCCCTTGCCGAGCTCGCCCTTGATGTCTCCGTTGCTCGAGATTCGCTGTAAACTAGATTTGCGCTCCATGGCGGAACCCGTCTTGGGCGTCGTCACCCCACCTCCCGGAGGACCGGCCTCGCGGAGAAGTTGTAAAAGTCTATCCTTCTCGGCGCGAATGGTGTGGTTTTCTCGCACGAGCGCCTGGTAGCGCTGCTCCACGCCTTGCGTGTGTTGCAACGCCGCCGTCAACTCAGCCGTCAACTGAGCGATTTGCCCTTCGAGCGTGGCCACGTGTTCAATCTTGCGTCGCCGACTGCGCCTGGCGCTCTCTCTGTTGCTCAACATTCGGCGTCGGCGTCGCATGTCGCTGTTGCCGTCGCCATCGCGAGAGTCGCCGTCGCTATCGTGATCCAAGTCCGAAGACAACGGCTCGCTCTTCGCCGCCACCGCCTTCGCCTTCGCCGCGGGTGCCTTCGCCGCGGGCGCCTTCGCCGCCGCCTTTGCTGGCGACGCCACGGCGTCCTTCGCCGCTTTTCCTCCGCGCGTCGTCGTCGCCGCCGCCGCCTTCTTCGCCGGCGGCGCCTTCGCCTTCTTCGCCGCCGGCGCCTTCGCCGCGGGTTTCCTCCCCGAGCGCTTCGCCCCGGACCTCGTCGTCGTCGTTTTCTTCCCCTCATCGTCGGCCTTGCTCTGTTCCATCGCCACCGCCGCGCCGAGCGCGTCCAAATTCGCCCCGCTCGCGAACGCCGAAAACGCCGCCGTCGTCGGCGTCGCCGACCCCGGTGACGCTCCTCCCGGTCCTCCGCCCCCCCCCAGCCCCCCGCTCATGATCATCTTCCGCAGTACGTCGATCGACGCCACCCGCGGGATTCCCGGCGTGCCCTCTCGACTTCCCGGCGCGCTCCCCGCGCCCCCCGCGGCGTCTCGCGCGTGCGCGATCGATCCATCCAGCGCCCCGTACGCCCCGAATCCCGCGTGCGCGCCGTGCGCCGCGCTCGCCATCATGGCGTTGTAATAACTCTCCATCTCGTGCTGCGACGGCGTGCGGTTCACGCCGCGCGCGCCGTGCGCCGCGGCGCCGGACGTCCCGTTCGACGGCGTCCCCGCGCTCGCGCGCTGCGCGTTCCACAGAAACGTCGCCATGAGGTCGTCCGCGCTCGGCACGCGGTCCATGACGGACGACGATTCGACGCGCAAAAATTTCTTTCGCCGAGCGCGCCGCTCGCGGCGCGAATCGCGCGTGCTCGACGCGCGCGCGTGTGACGAATGCGATCGACCACCGAATTTCGCGGCGGTGACGCGGATAAGACGCTTTCCACGTGGATGTCGAGCGGGGCGCTTTGGGCGTTTCGGGCGGGCGAAAGGGGCGCGTTCGGAGTCTACGCGTGCGTCGATGACACGAAATGCGCTACCAAGGAATCTTGTCGCCCTTGTAATCGAACCAAAACCGCTCGCAATCGCCGAATTCGCCCTGCAAAACGCGGATGAGACCGCGCGCCGACTCTTCGGCGTCGATGAGGCCTCTGCTCTCCGTCATGTCCGTTTTCACCCAGCCGGGGTGTAAAAGCGCGAAATGCACGCCTCGGCTCGCTAAATCAATGGACATAGATTTCGTGACGATGTTCAACGCCGATTTCGACGCGCGATAGCTGTATCCTCGACCCGATTCGTTGTCCTCGACGCTTCCGACTTTGGACGTCACGTTGCCCACGAGCGACGGCGCGTTCGCGTCCGCGCCGATCAATCCGTGTCTCAGCAGCGCTCGAACCACGAGCGTGGGCCCGACGCAATTAATTTTAAACACGTACATCATCTCCTCCGCCGTCGTCGTCTCTAAATCCCACGCGTCGTACCCGTTCGTTCCGACGACGCCCGCGTTGTTGACGACGACGTCCAGTCGTCGTCCCCGCGTCGTCATCGCCCTCGCCCACGCGTCGATCGCCGCGTCGTCGCCGACGTCCACGCCCTCGCTGACGATCAACCGTCCATCGCTCGAGCGCTCGAGCGCGCGCAGTGCGTCGCTCGCGCGTCGACACCCCGCCTCGACGACGTTTTCGCGCGCGAGCAGCGCTTTACAGAGCTCGAGCCCGATCCCGCGATTGGCGCCCGTGACGGCGACGCGCGCGCGCTCGATCGGGCCCCGCGGGACGTACGACGTCGGGGACGACATCGCGGCGCGCGTCGCACCGCGCGGCGCGCGCGCGCGGCGCGGCGACGGCGTCGGCGACGCGAGGACGCGCGCGGCGGTGCGCGCCATACTGCGGACGTCTTCGACGCCATCGCGGGCGCGCGGCGTGCGTCGTAATAAATCGTCCGAATGTCCGAATATGCGCGTCGACCGAGGGCACCCCGCGGGCGAAGGGATCGGCGCGGCAGCTCGACGCGCGCGCGATGCGTCGCGCGCGCGTCGACGCTCCGAGCGCGCGCGAGGGCGAGGCGGCGCTCGAGCGCTCGCGCGGGGGGCAGGGAAAGGCGCGCGCGAGCGGGACGGCGGGAGATCTCGCGTGAATCGATCGCGCACTCATTCATTCATTCGTTAGGGCGAAAAAAAAAACACTCGTGCACGCACGTGAACGCAGGCGCGCGGCGCGCGATTTCTGCGACGAAGATAGCGTACGCGCACTCTATGTTTACCGTTGTTCGCCCTCGGGCGGTACGTTTGATCGCGACGCGCAGAAAGAATATCACCGCGAACGCGGACGCGCGCGCGTTTTTCGCACGTTTCGTCGCGCTTTGGACGAGGTTTGCTTTTTGAGTGTTTTCAAGCGTCGCGTCGTTTCATTCGTAGATCGCCGATGCGTTATTTTGGATCCTCCTTCGCCGATAGTGCGAGAAAAAGTTTGTCTGTTTGTTCTTTATCATTCACGCGCTTCGCGCGCTTCGCTTGGATTTATTCTCCGCAGTCATCCATCATGTTGATATGCTTGCTTCGATAGCATTTATTATGGGCGCTCTTGATCAGGTTTACGTGAACCTCTTTTGTTTACTCGTTTACGCGCTCGATCCTCCAGATCACAACATGCATGTTTCGACCATCTTTCAGCCTCACGCAAAACAAAACACGGTATCCTGCGGTAGATCAAAATTTGTCCTCCAACGTTTTTCAGAACATAGGCAAACAAAACGAACGAACGAACCGCACTGCACGGCGGCAATTATTGGTTAGTTTTCTACTTCCTTAGATCACCCGTATATATTTTCCCTGTGAAGGCCGCCTCAGAAGGCGAGCCGGAGGGTCCCGTCGCAAGAGGGTCGGCGGCGCCGAAGGGCGCTCGTCTCGCGGTTCGACTCCGCGGTGCGACCAAGTTCGAGGCGAGGTTGCGCGCGAATGGCGGTTACACGAGTCTGTAGTAAATAATGTAACAATTTCTACGTCTACGTCGCGCTCTTAAACTAACTCACGCGTTCTTTTGCGCCGACTCGACGTCGTCCGCGTCGTCGTCCTTGACTTCGTCTATGAGGTTGATGGCTGCGAGCGGGAGTAAACCGGTGACGAGACAAATGGACAACAGCAAAAAGAGGTTGTCGAAGTTGTCCGCGGTAACACCGAGCGATTTGGTCAACCCAGCGCCCAGAAACTCGCTCGTCACGCCGCCGGCGTTGAAGAGAGACATGAGCGCCGCGAAGAACGTCGCCTCTACGCCCTCCGGGCAAATTTTCGCCGCCAAGACGAGCACCGGCAGGAAGCTCACTTCGCCCAAAACCGTCAACACCGCGGTGTCGGTGAGCGCGAACACTTTATCGCTAATCCCTAACTCTAAATTCATGCGACTCACGAGTAAAAGTTGAGTGGAGCCGAGCGCGGTGCCCAAGATGGAGGTCCACAAAAACATCTTTTTGAGCGGTACGCGCTTGAGGTAACCGTTGTACAACGCCACGCCGCCGAGCGCGCAAAACGCGCGCACGAGGGCCACGCGGCCTAAGAACTCTGGCGAAAATCCGAGCTCATTCGTGTTGAAATAAAACATCGCCGTCCCAGCGCTCGGCGTCGCTTGCCACAAGAACACGAAGAACGCCGGCGCCCAAATGTCTCGCCGCTTGGCGACTTGGAACAATTTCCCCGACATCGCCTTGAAATCACTCAACACGCCCTCGCTCGACACCTGCGCGGTCTCGACGATCGGCTTCTCTTGCACCAACGTCGACGCTCCGGCGATCATGAGCGGAAACACCGCGGTGGCGCCGAAGACGAATCTCGTGCCGTACGATTCAATCAAACTCCCGCTAAAATACGAACTCACGATGCTCCCGATGGCGACGAACCCCCAGCAAAGCGATTGCAACGATCCCGACACCCCTTGTTCTTCACCTCTCGCCTTTGCGACGACGATACTATCGATCAAAACATCGCTAAACGCGATGCTCAGCGACCCGAGCGTGAACGCCACGAGCGCCGTCTCCGGCGCGTCCACCCACGTCGCCATGGATGCCCAACCCAAACACCCCACCGCGCCGCACGCCATCAAGTACGACTTTCTCCGATAGCCAAAAAGCGGCACTGAATCGCTCAGAAACCCCCACAGCGGCTTGATCAACCACGGCGCTTGCGAAATCGACAAAATCATCGCCGTCTCGCTCGGCCCCAAGCGCAGCTCATCCTTGAGATAAAAATCCTTCGCCAACCGCGACAGCCCGATCACGCCCTGCACGAAATACACCAACGCGATCGCGTACACCTCCGGCGACATCGGCACCCCGAACAGCACGCGCCGTTCCTTCGTCTTCCTCCGACCCGCGTCGTCTCGCGCCGCGCTCGCCGTCGCCGCCGCCGCCGTCGTCCCGTCCTCCGCGCCCGCGCCTCGCCGCGCGCCGCCCATGGCGTCGTCCCGCGCCCGCGTTTCTCCCGCGCGCCCGTCGCCGCGCGCGCGCGTCGTCCGCGCGCCCGCGTCGTCGTCCTCGAACGTCCCGCGCGCGCGCGTCGTCCGTCGACCGCGCGCGTCCGCGCGCGTCGTCGTCGTCGCGCGCGTCCCGCGTCGCGCGCGCGTCGCCGTCGCCGTCGTCGTCGTCGTCGTCCGCGTCGCCGTCCGCATCGACGCGCCGCGCGCGTCGGCGGCGTCGCGATGTCGAGCGACGCGCGCCTTCGATCGCATTCGACCTGCATTTCGCGCCGCCCTCGACGCGCGCGGCGCCGCGATGTCGCACGCGGTGCACCGCGAGGTGCACCCGCCCACGGGCGTCGACCACGCGGTGACGGCGTACTTCACGCGCCCCGTGGGCGACGGCGGGGACCCGAATCTGATCGTCGCGAGCGCGAATCGCATCACCGTGTACGCCGTCAATCGGCGCGGTGACGAAGAATCGCTCGACGTGTGCGCCGAGTTCGACGCGCAGGGCGCGATAGGGTCGATGAGCGTCCTGAGACGGCGGTTCGGGGCGCCGAGGAATCAGCGAGACGCGCTGTTGATCGCGATTCGCGAGCGAAAGCTGAGCGTGGTGGAGTACGACGCGGCGACCGGGGACGTGTGCTGCTCGTCGATGCACTCGTTCGAGAGTGCGCTGGGGTGTAATCCACTGGGAACGACGCTGCGGATGTCGAGAGAGGCGCCGCTGGTGGTGAGCGATCCCGAGGGTCGGTGCGCGGCGGTGGTGCTGCGGGAGGACGGCGTCGCGGGCAAGGTGCGAGTGCTGCCGAGCGTGGACGGGGGGTTGGGGCTGGTGGCGAACGACGACGAGGGACGCGTGCGAGGACCCGCGGCGAGCGTGCGCGAGTCGTTCCCGCTGCACCTGCCGGGGGTGCGATTGATTCGCGACGCGTGTTTTTTGCACGGATACGGCGAGCCGGCGCTGGCGGTTTTGTACGAAAAGACGCCGACGTGGGCTGGGCGGTATAACCTGAGCAAAGATACGTGTGAGATCGTGGCGCTGAGCGTGGACGTTGACAAGCAAAAGGGGACGGTGATTTGGCGTCGGCAGAACTTGCCGTCGAGCTCGTACAAGTTGACGGCGCTCTTGCCGCCGCTCGGCGGCGCGTTGGTGTTTTCGCAAGACTTTTTGCTGCACGAATCCCAAGAGAGCTCGTCCGTGCTCGGGTTGAATACTTTCGGTCACGGTGGGCCGCAAGAAGGGAACGACGCCGAAGTCGCCGCGCGCGCGGCGGGAATGGGGGAGAACGCCATGGCGAACCCGCCGCCGGCGTGCGCGGCGCGCGCCGTCGATTGCGGATTAGAGATCACGTTAGATGGCGCTCAGGCGTCTGTTGTGTCGGAAGATCGCGTCTTGGTGACAACAAAAACCGGCGCGTTGTTGCTCTTAGCTCTTCACACCGATGGCCGTAGTTTACGTCGCATGATGCTTCAGCGCGCCGGCGGCGCTGTGCTCTCTTCGGGCATGTGTCTGCTGTCGAGAGATTTGTTGTTCCTAGGAAGTCGCATTGGTGACTCGCTTTTGGTGAAGTTCACGCCTAAAGAAGAACCGACGGCACCTCTCATGCTTCCCGACGCCGAAGACGAGAGCGAGGATGAGGCGACGGAGAAGTCGAAGGGTAAGCGCTCTAAATCGGGCGGCGCGGCGAATCGCAAACGCGCCAAAACCGCCGAGGCGCCGCCACCAGCGCCGTCGACGCCGAGTCCCGAAGATGACGATGACGAGCTCGAGGCGTTGCTCTACGGCACGACGAAAACGGAGACTGTGCAGACCGACGCCGTGCAAACGGAGAAGAAGCGCGAAGGCTTGGCCGGCATCATCCCAGGCTTGAAGGTTGCTGGTTACGATTTGAAGGTCAAGGACTCTTTGCTCGGCGTCGCGCCTGTGGTGGATATCGCCGTCGGCGCGAGCGCGCCCATGGGTTCGAACAAGAACGAGCGCACCGAGCTCATCACCGCGTGCGGTCAAGGGAAGAACGGTGCGCTGGCAATTTTGACTCGTGGCGTCCAGCCTGAACTCGTCACCGAAGTCGAATCCGGTACGCTGCCCAATTTACAAGGTTTGTGGACGTTGCACTATCGCAAAGAAGGTTCGAAAGAAGAACGCGAACCTTTCCATCATCATTTGTTGCTGAGCATGAAGTCGTCGACGATGATCATGGAAACCGGCGAGGAGCTTCAAGAAGTGAGCGCCTCGCTCGAGTTCATCACGAATCAAGCCACGTTGGCGGCGTCGAATATTTTCGGACATTACTGCTCGGTCCAAGTCACGGGAACGGGCATCCGCGTGTTAAAGGGAGGCGTGAAGGTACAAGACGTCGGTTTGCAGGACATGGACGCACCGAAGGGAGCCGCGATCGCGTCCGCACAGATTTTAGATCCTTACATCATCGTTCGGCTATCGGATGGTTCGATAAGATTGTTGTCCGGAGACGAAAAACAGATGAGTGTTTCGTTGATGGAAACGGGGGCGATCCCAACATCTTCAGTAACGGCGTTCGCTCTGGTGGATGATTCTGTTGAAGCCGCAGACGCGGCGGGCGGGGGCGAACGCAAGAGCGGATGGATTCATCGAGCTGCGACGAATGGCACCATTACGGGTTTGGAAGGGAACAAGAAGAGCGGCGCGTGCAACAACAGCGAGGCCATCGTCGCGCTGACGCGCGAGGGTGGAAGTCTGGAATTGTTTTCGTTGCCCAGCTGCACGCGCATCTGGTGCGCCGATGGGCTGTCCGAGGGCATGCGCGTATTGAGTCCGCAAACACCCGTCAACGCTGAGTCCAGTGTCCCTGAGATTGTCGATATTCGCATCGATTCATTCCAAGATGCGCACGAGCGCCCTTTGCTCACCGCAGTGCGTGGCGATGGCACGTTGCTCTTGTATAAGGGTTTCATCGTTCCCGCCGGGACGACGTACGAAGGACAAGACGAACCGCTCGAAAAGAATGAGTTGCGATTTTCTCGCGTCAACGTCGACGTTGAAGGTTCTGGTTTGAATGTCGCTGGCATAGGCGCCGCAGGTCAGCTTAGAGACTCCCTAGCGGGCGCGCGATTGACGCGCATCGGTAACGTCGGCGAAGGACAAGGCGTGCAAGGCATCTTTGTCGCAGGCCCAAACCCGTTGTGGCTCATCGTTCGCAGGTCTCGCGTATTAGCTCTCCCGACGCGTGGTGAAGGCGAGGTCGTCGCATTCACGGTATTCCACAACGTCAACTGTCCGCACGGTTTCATTCTAGGCACCGCGTTGGGTGGCGTGCGCATTTGTCAGATGCCTAGTAAAATGCACTACGAAGCTGCGTGGCCGGTGCGCAAGGTGGCGCTCAAGTGTACGCCGCACACGATTACGTACCTGCCAGATTTCAAGCTCTACGCACTGGTTACATCAGCTCCTGTGCCTTGGGTCGAACGGGAAATAGAGCAAGATAATGTCCACGGTATCGCCTTGGCAAAAGTGCGACGCGAGCGCGCGAAAGCGAACGATGACATGGAGTTACAATACTCGGTGCGACTCCTCGTTCCTGGATCGCTCGATAGCGCGTGGCAACACGCGCTCGAACCGGGCGAGCACGTGCAGTGCGTTCGAAATGTCCAATTGAGAGACATTAACACTGGGGCACTCCTTTCACTTCTTGCCGTCGGTACGGCGATGCCTGGAGGAGAAGACACGCCGTGTCGCGGTCGCGTCATTTTATTTCAAATGGTGTGGGAGCGCGACGCCGAATCCATGGATGGGTACAGATGGAAAGGACAAGTGTGCTGCGTGCGCGAAGCGAAGATGGCGTGCACCGCGTTATCGGCGCTCGACGGTCACCTGATTGTCGCGGTCGGTACCAAGCTCACCGTGCACACGTGGGATGGCGTCGAATTGAATAGTGTCGCTTTCTTCGACACCCCAATTCACACCGTGAGCATCAACGTCGTGAAGAATTTCATCCTGGTGGGCGATTTAGAGAAGGGCTTGCACTTTTTCCGCTGGAAGGCGAACGGCTTCGAGAAGTCGATCATTCAGCTCAGCAAGGATTTCGATCGCATGGACGTCGTGAGCACAGAGTTCTTGATCGACGGCGCCACTCTGAGTTTGCTCGGGTCCGACATGAGCGGCAACGCGCGCATCTTTGGCTACGATCCAAAATCGCTCGAGTCGTGGAAAGGACAGAAACTCCTCGTGCGTTCGGCGTACCACGTCGGTTCGCCCATCTCTCGCATGGTGCGTTTTAACGTGGAAGGTACGACCGCGAAAGCCGCGCCGGGAGAACGCCCCAAAGGCACCAATCGACACGCCGTCTTCTTCGGCACGCTCGACGGCGCTTTGGGCATCTTCATGCCCACCGACGAGCCGACGTACGCCAAGCTCCACGCCCTTCAACGCGAGTTGAACACCACGGTGCGCTCACCGATCGGTTGCAATCCGCGCACGTTTCGCACCCCCAAAGTCTTCGAAGGCAAGCATGTGCAATTACTCGCCCCCCTCGACGTCCTCGACGGCGGTTTACTCTCCAAATTCGAGACGCTCACCTTCACCGAGCAGCGCGCCGTCGCCGAGCGAAGCGGCGTCGACCGCGATTTGGCCCTCGGTTTGATCCAGCACCTCAGCGCCAGCAACGCGTTCGTGTGATCGATCCACGCGTCCTAGTCTCGCTCCTTCGCGACGCTCTATTTTGTTGTAACGCGCCTTCGCGACTAGTTTCACCATGGAAGCGTGTCGAAGCGTGTCGGCGTTGACGCGACGCGATTCGTCATCATCAATCATCATCGTCAGCGTCCACCCGCGCGCGTCACTTTCGCGCGATCCGCGCGAACCGAGCGAACGAAGCGACCGAATAAACGACGGCTTCGACATGTCCGCCGCCGCCGCCGCGCCCGCGCTGCGCTTGCAATACTTTAACATCGAAGGCCCCGCGGAGAAGATTCGATTGACGCTGTCGATCGCGAAGATTCCCTTCCGAGACGACCGCGTCGCGTTCGAGGACTGGCCGAGCGTGAAACCGACGACGCCGTACGGACAACTGCCCGTGATGTACGTCGACGACGAAGCGATGGCGCAATCGGATGCGATTTTGAGATACTGCGGACGGTTAGCCGGATTGTACGACGAACAACGCGCGAGGGAAATCGACGAGGCGGTGTCGCTGGTGGAGGACATGCGCGAGTCGTGGTACCCGAACTTGGCGGTCGGCATGGTGCCCGAGAAGTTTAATCTCGAGAAAGGGTCGGACGCGCACGCGGCGACGACGAAGGCGATGCGAGAGCGCTGGATCCGCGAAGAGCTTCCGCGATACTGCGGCTTCATCTCCAAGCGCGTCGCGGGCGGCAAGTTTCTTTGCGGCGACCGGGTGACGATCGCGGATTGCGCGTTGGTGCCGCTGTTGCGCAGATTTCGCAGCGGCGGGATCGATCACGTGCCCAAAGAGTGTCTCGACGCCTTCGCCGACGTCGTCGCGTACTACGAAAAGTTTCACGCCATTCCGGAAGTCGCCGCGTGGTACGCCGCCAAATCGGCGTGAACCGACGGAATCAAACCTTTATCGATCGACGTCGACCGACTCGACCGTCGCGCGACGCGCGCGACGCGATGACGCATTTTTCACTTTTGTAAGACGCGCCGCCGCGCCGCGTCGCTTTACGCTTTACGACATCGCTTTACGACACATCGCCGCGACGCGCGACCGCGCGACCGCGCGCGCGATGTCCTCCCGCGTCGGCGACGTCGGCGATGACGACCCGTCGTCGTCCGCCGTCGTCGCGCGCGCGCGCGTCCTGCGCGAGACGCTCCGCCGCCGGGACGACGACTACGAGGTCGACCGACCCGGCGCGCGCGCGTCGCTCGACGCCATCGTCGCCGACCCCGCGTGGCTCGCCGAATACGAAGAATTGAAGCGCCTCGAACGCGCGCTCGCCGGTGAACCCGGTGAGGGGCGCTGCGCGCGGTACGTGCCGCGAAAACGACGGTTTTGCGCGGCAAAGGCGAGGGACGGCGGGACGATGTGCTCGCGGCACCGCGCGTTCGAAGAGGGTGATGCGGACGAGACGTTGTGTCGAGACGCGAACGAAATGTTGAACGTCGCGACGACGACGACGACGGAGGCGGCGACGACGCACGATGGAAAGAAGAAGAATCTGAATCGACGAATGAAGAAGATGACCAATCCGATGTCGGCGCCGTTTCAGGCGCCGTTGACGCTCGACGAAGCGTATTGGTCGAGCGCGTTCGGAGACGCGCGCGGACGGCCGCTGTTAGTAGACGTCGGCACCGCTAAGGGCGGTTTCATTAAGGCTTTATCAACCGAACGCGCGGAAGCGTTCACGCGAGCGAAGCAGGGCGTGGAGTTTAATTTATTAGGGGTTGAAATTTACCCGCCGCTGGTGCGGCAGGCGAACGCGTGGGTGCGGGCGAATGAGGCGCGATTACGTCTGCCCGTGCACTTCGTTTCAGCCAACGTGAACGTATCGTTGGAGAGTATGAATTTACCGAACGTGCGCGCGGTGTGCGTGCAGTTCCCCGATCCTTGGAGTCGAGGACGACACTTCGAGCGGCGCGTGATGACGCCCGAATTCGCGCGAGCGCTCGCGAATGTCCTTCCGAGCGGTGGCGAGCTCTTCTGTTGCTCGGACGTGAAAGCGTTGGCGTCTGAAATGTACGATGTCGTTGCCGCGAACGATGACTTTATCATCGACGAAGCGACGTACGCGCGAGTGGGGGATATGGACGAATCCGAGGTGCCCGCTTCTTTGGACGACGTCCCGGAGCACGACGCCGCGCACAAATTTGAATGGGAACCGCTTCCGGACGTAAAGCCGGTTCGAAATCGACGATGGCTACGGGCAAATCCGTACGAGGCGTTCACCGAGCGCGATATCGTGTGCGAAGGCAAATGGCGACCGGTGTATCGTTTCGCCGTCGTGCGAAGGTGAAGCGTTCGGCAATCGGTACAGTTTAGTTTTACAGCAGCGCGTAGACGTAGAATTTAGACGACGATTAGGTTATCTCGTAAAGCCGTGATGTTTCGCCCGTCGACGTCCAGAGACACCGTCACCTGATCCCCGCGCGTCTCGACGACGGTTCCCCAATTGCCGTTGAGCGACGCGTTGCGCATGCGCGCCAACACGACGCGCGAGCCGACGCGAACGCTCGGTCCCAGCGCTACGCCGAGCAATTTTTTCACGCCTCTCGTCGCGCACGCTAAGCCGCGCATCGTTTCTCGCTCAAACGAGGCCACCATGAATCCCACGGCGGCGCCCGCGCCGTACAGATTCAACGCCGTCGGCGACGAATCCATCAACGCCAAAATGACAATCTCCGCCACGCTCGCCGTCTCCGCCGGCACGTCGATGAATCCAAAAAAGCTCACCCGTCCGCGATATCCTCTCGCGTAATCGATCCTCGCCCGATACGTCTTCAGCGCGAACACGAGCCCCCCCGCGCCGCGCCAGCACGCGTCGCCGTATCCGAGCGCGCGCGCGCTCGCCGCCGCCGCCGCGTTCGTCGCCATTCCCAGCGCCAGCGCGAACGCCACCGTCGCCGGCGCGCTCGCGCGCGTCCCGACCGCTTCCCGCACTCGCCGCTCCGTCTCCGCCATCTTCGCGAACATCGATCCCGCGTAGTACGCCACCGCGAAGTCGCTCTCGTGCGAGCACGTCGCGAGCGCCGCGTCCCGAAGCCTCGCCGCGGCGCCGCCGCGCCCGCGCCCGCGCGCGCACATCGCGGCGCTCGAAACGACGCGCGCGGCGTCCCCGATCGCGCCCGGCGCGCGTCGCGCGACGCGCTCGCCGAAAACGACGCCCAGCGTCGCCGCGGCGCCGACCGGCTCGAACCCGAACGCGTCGCGCGTCGCCCGCCAGCACCGCGCGATCGCCTCGAGCGAGCGCCAGGCGAGGTAGTAAAACATCGGGTCCGAGTACGCGCCGTCGCGGCCGCGCGCTCTGACGCGACCGCGCGGTCCGGGCGCGAACATCGTTTCGGCGTCACAGCGCGTCGCGCTGTGATGTCCGACGACGACGACGAGATCGACGCCTGGCTCGATTCGAGCGACGACGACGAGGCGAGCGAAGGCGTCGACGGCGACGCGCGCGACGCGTCACCGGAGACGCGCGACGACGACGCCAAGCACGACGATGATGTGTTTGACGGAAAGAATGACGATGACGACGACGACGACGACGCGCGCGACGGGCGCGACGGGAAGGCGGCGACGCCGGAAGAGACGACGCGCGACGATGGTTCGTCGTCGGTGACGGACGACGGCGACGAGACGACGACGACGACGGAGACGACGACGGAGACGGAAAAGGCGTCGACGGCGAAACCGCCGCCGTCACCGCCGTCGGTGGACGCGCCGGGCGTGGGAAAATTGGCGATGCATTTGGGTGGATGGGCGAGCGCGAGCTTGGCGAAGGCGAAGGCGGTGGTGAAGGAGGCGGCGGCGTCGGACGCGGCGCGCGCGCTGCGAAGAGACTTGAAGACGTTTTCGTCGCACGTCGTCGGCGACGATGGCGCGCGAACGCGCGTCGTTCGCGAAGACGATGACGACGCGGAGGATGGAAACGAAGACGCCCGAGATGACGCGCCGAAGACGGCGGACGCGGTGCGGCTGGCGGAGACGTTCGCGTCGGGCGCTTGGGCCGCGTTCGGCGGCGCGGCGAACAAGGCGAAGCGCGCGTTGGAAAAGGCTGAGGGAGTGATTGAAAACGCAGCGAGTGACCCGAAGACGTTCGCGACGAACGTCACGAAGAAGACGCAGAGCGTGGGTATGGGGGCTTTTAGCGCGCTGACGTCGGTGGTGAAGGCGACGGCGGACGTGCTGGCGGGGGATGAGGACGACGACGAGCGCGCGGCTGCGATTTTGGTCGAGCGTCTGGCTGACTTCGGCGCGGCGACAGCGCAAGCGCACGTTGAAGTCGCGTGTGAGCGCGCGATGGATGCGTTATTGAACGGCGCGTCCGAAGACGCGCAGCGCCGTGTTCGAGAGCTCGTTCGAGAGCTCGACGCGACGTTGACGGCCGAACAATCCGCGGCGAACGCGGCGCCGCCGGCGTCGCCCGGTGACCCGGCCACGCTCGTGGCCGTACCGCTCGGCGACGATGCCGCGCGCGCACACGATGTCGAGTCGTCGGTGCTCGTCGCGCTCATCGCCGCCGTCGACGCGAGAGCGGAAGAGATTGGCGAGACGCTCGCGAGCACGTCTGGATCGAGCCGCGACAACTTTGCCGACACCGTCGCTGCGTTCGAGGAGGCGCTGGACGAACTGCGCGACGAGTGCGTGTGCGACGGATTAGCAAAACTCTCGACGACGACGCTCGAAAAAATCGTCCGCGTCGTCGATTCCATTCGCGGCGGCGATTGGCTCGACGTCGACCCCGTTCCAGCCGCCGTGCTCGCGCGCGAACGCGTCGCCGGGTACGACGACGACGTCAAGATTTTTATCGAAGCCACGAAAGAGGCGACGACGGCGCTCGCGCGTCGCGCGCACGATGCTCTTCGAGACGTTTGGCCTCGAGACGCGCCGACGCTCCTCGACGTCGCCGACGCCTCGTTCGAGCAACTCGCTCGCGACGAGCGCGCGTGCGTCGACGTCACGCGACGAACTCTGCGTCAGCTCGCCTGGGTCATCGCCGCGAGCTCCAAATAGCGGTGAAATAATTACCATAATTAAAGCGCGTCACCACGCGCCGTCGCGTCGTTCGTCGCGCGCGCGATGAAGAAATCGGCCTCGGCGCACGCACTCGGCTGACGGTTACGCGAAGACGGTCACACCGCCACAGCGCCGCGCGCGCGCGCGGCGTCCGCCGACCTCCCTCGCGCGATCGACCGCGCGATCGACCGCGCGCGTCGGTGATCATGGCGCGCGGTGACGCCGCGCGCGGCGGTAAACCGGCGCGCGTCGAGTTCTCTCCAGCGCTTTCCGCGAAACAGCGCGCGCAGTTGCACGCGTTCTGTGAACGCCACGGCCTCGAACACGCCTCGCACGGCGACGCGGGAAGCGACCGAAGAATCGTCGTCGGGGACCTGAGCGCGAACGCGCGGATTTATCGAGAGATGGATTGCGTGCGGGACGAAGACGTGGTCGAGGCGCTGCGTCGACGGCTGGGCGTCTCGGCGACGCTCGAGGAATTGCGCGATTTCGGCGAGGACGCGAGCGATGGGGACGGTTTGGCGCGCTGGACGAAGAAAACGATGGATTTGCTCGAACTCGAGCGCGAGGCCGAGGAGGCGCAGGCGCAGGAGATATTGCGAGGGCTATCTCCCGAGGCGGCGGCGAGACGCGGTCGAGCGCTGTTGGGATTGACCGCGACGGATCTTCGCGGCGGTTTGCTCGGGCAGACGATCGTGACTTTAGAGCTCGCGAGTCGGCCGAATGGTTCGGATGCTTTGCCGTTGCCGCCGCATAAGCTGAGTCCGCACGATGTGGTTTGCTTGAGGCCGAATAAGTCTTCGGCGGAGGGCGAACCGCTGGCGAGCGGCGTCGTGTATAGAATTCGGGATACGCAAATCGAGCTCGCGTGCGATGACATGCCGGACGAGCTCAGCGGCACGTTACGTTTAGAACGGTTATCCAACGAGGCGACGCACAAAAGGTTGGTTTCCGCGGTCGAGCGAGTAGGGAAATATGGGGGTTCGAGCGACGCGAAACAGCCGGGGGCGCATCTAGTCGGCGTCGCGTTCGGGGACTCCAAGCCTCGAGTTTCGAAAACTGGGAAAGAGGTCGAATGGATCAACACCGCTTTAGACGCGTCGCAGCGTGGTGCGATCGAGCACGCGTTGCGCTGCGTAGACTTTGCACTGATTCATGGACCTCCCGGTACGGGCAAAACGACGGCGGTGGTCGAGTACGTGGCACAGGAAGTCGCGCGCGGCTCTCGCGTGCTCGCGTGCACGGCCTCAAATATAGCCATAGACAACTTAGTCGAACGCTTGATGAAAATCAAGCTTCCCGAAGGAGGCGAAATGCGCCTGGTACGCGTCGGTCACCCGGCAAGATTGCTGCCGTCCGTGCTCGCGGCGTCACTCGAGGCACAACTCCTGGCGAGCGATAACAGCAAGCTCGCTAAAGATTGCGCAAAGGAGAGCAAAATATTGCGTAGAAAGTTGTTGAAGCTCAACGACAGAAAAGATCGCGTCGAACGGAACGAAGTTCGCAAGGAGCTGAGAGTGCTAGCAAAGGAGGAACGGAATCGTCAAAAGGCGGCGATGAGGGATGTCGTCGACGGCGCGCGCGTCGTGTGCTCAACGCTCAGTGGAGCGCTGTCGGGAACGTTGAAATTTCAAGATTTCGATGTCGTTGTCATAGACGAAGCCGCCCAGGCGCTCGAAGCCGCGTGCTGGGGAGCAGTCTTAAAAGGTAAGAAGACTGTGCTCGCCGGCGATCATTTGCAGCTTCCGCCTACGGTGATCTCGGATGAAGCGCAGGCGAAAGGATTGAGCGACACGCTTTTTCAACGGCTTCACGACATGTACGGCGATTTAGTTGCTCGTATGCTTACCGTGCAGTATCGCATGCATGCTGATATCATGACGTGGTCCTCGGAGGCGATGTACCAAGGTAAGCTCACTGCGGCGGAATCCGTCGCGACGCATCGACTTCGAGGCGACGGCGAGGACGACCCTCCCGTTTTACTCTTGATCGACACCGCCGGCTGCGATATGGACGAGCGCGTAGAAGAGGATGGCGAAAGCAAAGAAAATCCCGACGAAGCGGCGGTGGTAATGGAAGTGGTCAGGCGTCTCGTCGCTCGCCACGACGTCGCCGTGGACGACATCGGCGTCATCACGCCGTACAACGGTCAAGTCACGGTGCTTCGTGAACTTCGCGCCAGAGACGACGCGCTCAAAAATCTGGAAGTGTCTACCGTCGATGGATTCCAGGGACGCGAAAAAGAAGCCATCATTATCAGCGCAGTGCGTTCGAACGCATCGGGCGAGGTGGGATTCCTCTCCGATAGTCGGCGCATGAACGTCGCCGTGACGCGGGCACGGAAGCACTGTTGCCTCATCATCGATAGCGACACAGTAAGCAGCGATAGATTTCTAGCGACATTAGTGGAGTATTTCGAGACACACGGCGACGTCGCTTCGGCTGCGGCGTACGTGCCGTGATCGACTCGACATTGGAGAATTGTAACCGACGCCGACGACAGCACATGTGCTCACAATCATGCGCGCCTCGATCGCTTTGACGACCTTCATCGTCGTTGTTTCGCGCGCCGTGCGAGTAGACGCGGCAGTTGGATCGTGGTCTCGCGCTCGCGCGACGTACTTCGACGCCCCCGACGCATGGAAGAAGACATTCGCCAAACAAATTTTTGGCGACCTCTATGGCAACGCGTGCGGCTTTGTCAACAAAGGAGAGGGACTAGAAAGCAACGAGAACCTACCTTACGCGCGCGATGCCGTCGCTGCCGTGGCGGATTACGATCTTAAACTCCACGAAGGCGCGTGTGGGTCGTGCTTCGAGGTACGATGCGTCTCCGGATTCGTGCTGAAAGACTTTAGCGGTGGGCGAATCGAGTATTCTCGCGAGCGCGGCTTTTGGGAAGTCGATCCCGACGCTCTCGATTCGTACGGACGGAAGGTTCCAGCGCGCCCGGCGAAGCGCGATAATGCTACGTCGACTGAATACGAGTTCGTGCGGTGCTGGGATGAGTCGCTCGTCATCAAAGTGAAAATCATCGACACTTGCCCGTGCGACTACGAATACGGCACTCAAGAGATCTGCTGTGGTCCGGTACCTCATTTCGATTTGTCGTTTTATGCGTTCGAAAAGCTTGCGCACCCCATTCAAGGAAAGATGAACATTGAGTTTCGTCCGGTGTCGTGCGGCGAAGATTCGAGACGTCTAGACGTCGATCTCGGCGCGCGCGCCCGCGTCGAAGCGAAGATTTACGATGGTGGCCTCGGCGCGGGATGGGCACTTTTGCCGTATCGCGATCGCTGGCTTGTCATCAACCGCGAAGGATACGGGCGTATGGAGTCTTCGTCTGCGCTCTGCGGCGAATTTTCGCCGCGAGGACGCGTCGCGTTTCATTGCTGGCTCTGTGAAACATCGGCAAAGCCATTCGCCAACGTCTCGAGCGTCTCCATTTGGATTCGCATCTCGTGCACGGACAATTTCGACGTCTCGCTCATCATTGGTCTCAGTCACCGCACGCGAAAGCAATGGCGAAACGGCACCGTCCTCACTCCCGCCGTCGAGACGCAAGTCGGCAGAAAATTCCGTCTCGATCCGGGGTCGTCGTCGTCCGACTACGAAATCGACGCCCAGTGCGGGCGCTCGTTCGTCGTCCCCATCGACGCGTTTCGCGCGTCATCCAGCGATCTCGCACGAGTCAACACGCTCGCGATCGAGGTCCCGAGCGATGTTTCCGATCCCGTCTCCTTCTGCGTCGACGCGCTTCGCGCGCGTTCGTGAAGAAGGCGGACACTACATCGACGAAATCGACACTAAATACTGACACTGTTTACGCATAGACCAAACTTTGTGGATATGGTGCTGCGCTGTCGCCGCCGTATCGCGGCCAGAAGCCGCCGCGTCTCGCGCGCGACGACCCGTTGGCGCGCGCGAAACGCTCGCTCAACGCGCCTTCGCGCGCCCGCGTCGCTCGAACGCCTCGACGCGCGACCCGCGCGCGCGCGAACGTCGCATTCGTGCGCACGAGGCATATCTTTGCCAGCGCGCGCGTCGACTTTGAACGATGATTCACGGAGCGACGATGCGCGCGCACGCGCCGCGAAGCGCTCGCGCGCGCGCCGACGCGCGCTTTCTACGAAATGCGCGCGCGCGCGCGGCGATTCGCGGGACGGGGGCGTCGAGGGACGGGATGCGATCGCTCGCGAGGACGCGCTCGGGGGCGTCGAGCGCGCCGGAGCTCGTCGCGGAGGAGGACGATGAGGTCGCCACGGCCACGTCGAGCGGTGAGAGTGTTGTGGTCGGCGGTGAAGACGCGGTCGAGGGCGAAACAGAGGGAGGCGCGTGCCCGTACACGGCGGCGAAGGAGGCGCTGGGGTTCGCGGGACCGCCGCCGACGCGGCCAGACGCGGATGGGAATCCGGCGATGATCGATAGTAAGTCATTCTTGAAGTCGTTGGTGAAGGCAGCGCAACATCCAGTGGGGATGCCGATCGCCATGCTCGATTGGGCGGCGGAGAAAGGCGAGTGCGTGGGGATCAAGAATGCCATCGGGCCGTTTTGCGTGTCGATTTTGGACCCGGAAATCGTCGAGTACGTGTGCTTCACGAATGCGAAAAACTACAGATTACGAATGCTTCCGGACGCTTTCCGATACGTGATCCAAAATAAAGGCATCACTGGGAGCGATGGGCAGTACAACCGCGATCATAGATTGATGTGCCAAAAGCCGTTCATCAACTCGTTTTCGCTGAGCCAGTTTTCGTCGACGGTGGAGGAGCGCATCGCGTACATGTGCAACACGTGGACGTCGGCGGCGGCGATGAACCCGGGTAAGCCGATGGAAATCAACATCGACGTCGACTCTCAGCAAGTTACGCTCGATGTCATCGGCAAGGTTGCGTTCGCGTACGACTTTGAGCAGTGCGAGGCGCACGAAGCCAGAACGCTTCGAGGCGAAGAGGGCAAAAATGATAATATTTCCAAGCTCTTGAACGCGTACAACGGTAGTAGCGAGATCATGGGCGAGCTCTTCATCACCCCCGGGCCGATTCTCAAGCTCCAGAACTTTTTGGGTCTCGGTCGAGTGCGAGAGCTCAAGGAGCAGTACGCGATTTTGGAGTCTGTTGGCACAAAGCTCATGAGCGAGCGCCGAGCGGTGGTTAAGGAGCGCTTAGCGGCAGGTGATGAGGAAGATTATTGTTTGTTAGATGTATTGGTCAAGGCGAAGGATGCCGACGGCAATCCTCTTTCGGATGCCGATTTATGGGGGGATATCAACGACATCATGGCGGCGGGTCACAGGACGACGGCGTCCAACTTTACCGTGAACCTCTGGCACGTGGCGAGGTACGAACACATTCAGCGTGGCATCGAAGAGGAGTTAGAGGCGCTCGGTGGTCGACCGCCGACATTTAAGGATGTGCAAGATGGCCGATTACCTTACACGCAGCGAGTTGTGAAGGAATCGCTTCGCAAATACGCCCCGATCAACTTGTTCCCGCGCCTCGCCGAAGGCGCGGACACGCTGCCCAGCGGACACAAGGTTGAAGCTGGAGACTTTATTTTATTATCCACGTACGCCATGGGGCGAAACCCGAGAGTTTGGGAGAATCCTGAAAAGTTTGATCCCGACCGCTTCACCGACGAGGCGCTCTACGCGCAGGCGGAGAAGCAAGCATCCGCGGTCGCCAGAGGTGATCCCGCGAAGCTCGAGCAAGCGCGCGAGCGCATGCGCCGCCGCATGACTGCTGGTCGCGACTTTACGTACACCCCGTTCGGTGCTGGACCGCGATCTTGCATCGGCGGCGTCTTCGCCTTGCTCGCCGCGACCACCATGCTCGCCAGCACGGTTCAAAAGTTCAAGCTTTCCAAAGCTGGACCCGGTCGCGACAAGCTCGGTGAAGAATTAAACATCATGTACGATACCACCATCTGCTTCCCGGAAGGTGTTTGGATCAATCTTGAACCAAGAGAAGAGCCAGTCGGCGCGTAAAATCGCCGCGCCGCGCCGCCGCTCGATAGTCACTCGCGACGTTCGTCGCCTTCGCGCGCCCGCGCGATCGCGCGAGCAAACTTTGTGTAATACGTTCATTCAAGTTTATTAGCGTTTCACGTCGTCTTCACCGACCGGCTTCCCCACCGCTCGCCGCGTCGAACCGCGGCCGCGCCGCGCCGCGGCGCCGCGGGGGTTTGCACCGTCGTCGCGAATTGCGCGACTTTCCGCGCGTCGTCACACGCGCGCGCGGCGCGCCCGCGAACTTGGACGCGATGGACGCGAACCTGTACGATGAGTTCGGAAACTACGTCGGCCCCGAGATTGGATCGTCGGACGACGACGACGACGTCGCGCGTCGCGACGAGAGTCGGGACGATCGCGCGGCGGCGGCGACGAACGCCGCGCGCGAGGACGCCCACGACGCGTCCGACGCGAGCGAGGACGACGCGATGGACGATGATGACTTGAACGCGTCCGCGATCACGCTCGCGGAGGATAAAAAGTACTACCCGACCGCCGAGGAGGTGTACGGGGAGGGCACGGAGACGCTCGTGGAGAACGAAGACGCGCAGGCGCTCGAGACGCCCATCGTGGCGCCGGTAAAGGTGAAGAACATCGAAGCCGCGGGACAGAGATACGTGGGAGGAAGCGTGGGGGCGCAAGTGCAGTCGCAAGACGCGGAGGTCGCCATGAAGGTGAGCGAGGAGTTCCTGGTGGGCTTGCACGGGGAGTCGCGAAGAATGGGACGCAACGTGTGCGTGGCGGGACATTTGCATCACGGGAAAACGACGCTGTTTGACATGCTGCTCGAGTGTTCGCACGACGTGAATTATGACTGGCTGGCGAACGATAAGCAGCTGAGGTACACGGATACGAGGATGGATGAGCAGGCGAGAGGGATTTCGCTCAAGTCGACGCCGATGACGCTGCCGTTGCAGACGAGTCGAGGGAAGACGATGGTGTTTAACGTCATGGATACGCCAGGACACGTGAATTTTAGCGATGAAGTGACGGCATCGATGCGGTTGGCGGATGGAGTGTTGCTTGTCGTCGATGCGTGCGAAGGTGTTATGACTTCGACGACGCGACAAATCAAGCACGCGGCGCGAGACGGTTTGCCCGTGTGCGTCTTCATATCGAAGATTGATCGCTTGATTGTCGAGCTCAAGCTTCCGCCCGCGGATGCCTATCACAAGCTCCGTCACACGATCGAAGAAATCAACGGCTTGATCGAGACGTTTTACACACCAGACGCCGACGGAGCTCTGCCGACGGTGAGTCCGGAAAACGGCAAGGTTTGCTTTGGGAGCGCTTTGTACGGATTTAGTTTCACCTTAGAATCGTTCGCCAAACTCTACGTCGATGTGAACGGCGTGTTAGTCGATCATAAGGAGTTCGCAAAGAGGATGTGGGGCGATGTGTATTATCACGGCGATACGCGGATGTTCAAGAAGAAGCCACCGCCGGGCGGCGGCGAGCGCACCTTCGTGCAGTTCATCCTCGAACCGTTGTACAAAGTTTTCAGCCAAGTTGTCGGTGAAACTATTGACAGCGTGTCTGATAAGTTGAAGGAATTTGGCATCAAACTGAAGCCAAAGGAGACGAAAGCAAACACGAAGCCGCTGCTCAAGATGACGTGCCAGAAGATTTTCGGCGCCGCGTCTGGGCTGGCGGATATGCTCGCCGCACACATCCCGACGGCGGAAGAAGGCGCGGCTATGAAGATTGAGCGCGCTTACAGCGGCCCGGTAAAGAACGGTGGCAAACTCGTCGATGCAATGCGGGCGTGTGACCCGGACGCACCAGCCGTGGTGATGGTTTCCAAACTCATCCCAAAAAGCGATTGCTCGGCGTTCGACGCGCTCGGTCGCGTGATGTGCGGGACGCTTAGGAAGAACGATCGCGTTCGTGTTCTCGGCGAAAACTTCTCCCCAGATGACGAAGAAGACAGCGTGGTGAAGAATGTGACGAATATGTGGATATATGAAGCGCGTTATCGTATTCCCATCAAGGAAGCGCGCGCGGGCGCTTGGGTCCTCATCGAAGGCATAGACCAAAGCATCACCACAACTGCCACGTTGGTACCGGAGAAGATGCCGAAAGGGTACGACGACGACTTGTACGCTTTCAAACCGTTAGAGTTCGATAACAAATCGGTGATGAAGATCGCTGCGGAGCCTCTCAACCCGAGCGACTTGCCGAAAATGGTTGAAGGTTTGCGCAAGATTACCAAATCCTACCCCGCCTGCGTGACCAAGGTTGAGGAAAGCGGCGAACACACAATCATGGGCACGGGGGAGTTGTTTTTAGATAGCGTAATGAAGGATCTCCGAGAAATGTACAGCGAAATCGAGGTCAAGGTGAGTGATCCTGTGGTTTGCTTTAACGAAACCGTCGTGGAGACGAGCTCGCTCAAGTGCTACGCGGAGACGCCGAACAAAAAGAACAAACTCACGATGATCGCCGAGCCCCTCGACAAGGGACTTGCGCGAGATATCGAGACCGGCAAAGTCAATTTGAGTGCGCCGAAGAAACAGGTGAGCGATTTCTTCAAGTCAGAGTACGAGTGGGACGCGCTCGCTGCGAAGAGTGTCTGGGCGTTTGGCCCCGACGCGGCCGGCCCCAACGCGTTGTTGGACGACACTTTGCCGTCCGAAGTCGACAAAGGATTGCTTGCGGCGATTCGTGACTCCGTTGTACAAGGATTCCAGTGGGGCACGCGCGAGGGTCCGCTGTGCGATGAGCCTATCCGCGAGGTCAAGTTCAAAATTTTAGACGCCGTCGTCGCCGACGCCCCGCTTCAGCGAGGGGGCGGGCAAATCATCCCCACCGCGCGTCGCTGCGCGTACAGCGCCTTCCTCATGGCCACTCCGCGATTGATGGAGCCCATTTACGAAGTTGAGATCCAATCTCCCGCCGATTGCATGAGCGCCATCTACACCGTGCTCAGTAAACGTCGCGGACACGTCGTCAGCGATGCCCCAAAACCTGGCACCCCCGTGTACACCGTCAAGGCGCTCATCCCCGCCATCGAAACCTTTGGTTTCGAGACCGACCTGCGCTACCACACCCAAGGCCAAGCCTTCGGTCAGTCCTACTTCGACCACTGGGCCGTCGTTCCGGGCGATCCTCTCGACAAGACCGTCGTGTTGCGTCCCCTCGAACCCGCCCCCGTCCCTCACCTCGCTCGCGAGTTCATGGTCAAGACGCGTCGTCGCAAGGGCATGTCCGAAGACGTCACCGTGAGTAAATTCTTCGACGACGATTTGCTCATCGAGCTCGCGCAGGCCGACACCGAGCTCGCGGGTCTATTTTAGTTTGTAGTTTTACGACGGCCGCGTCCCGACGCCTCGATCGATCTTCGCGCTCGCGCCGCGCGCCACACGCCGTCCGTCGATGACGCGCGCGTTCCCGTCGCTGCGCCAGATCCTGCTCCTCCAGCGCGACGTCCCGCGCGCCGCCGCCTTCTACGAGCGCGCCCTCGGTCTCCGAATCGCCGTCTGCACGGAAACGTTCGCCGAACTCGCGCTCGATTCGCGCGGTGCGGATTCGACGACGGGAAACGCGCCGACGCTCGCGCTGCAACGCGCCGAGCACGAATCGCAGCTGCAGACGGGGTACACGCCGATATTGCACTTCGAGGTGGACGACGTGCAGACGCGCGTGAACGCGGCGCTGACGCTGGGAGGACGATTGGACGGGAAGATTCAGTACGAGACGCACGGCGCGGTGGCGTGCGTGCGAACGCCGGACGGCCACATGATCGGGATGTATCAATCGACGCCGTAAAAACGACATGCGCACGCGAGGAAGTCAAGAAAAGGGCGCGACCGATGACGGGTTCGGGGGGGAAAGACCGACGTCGAAACGACGAGGACGATGCGTCGCGCACGTGGACGCGGACGCGTTTTTCGCGGCGGTGGAGAAACAAAGGAATCCGAGGTTGAGAGACGTGCCGGTGGCGGTGCGGCAGCATGGGGATATCATATGCGTCGATCATCGCGCGCGGGAGTTAGGGGCGACGAAACACATGAATCCGGACAAGTGTCGGGCGTTGTTGACGCCGCACGGCGGCGAGGTGGTGCACGTGCACTCGACGGACGATCACATGTTGAGTTACGAGCCGTACACGCGCGCTTCGTACGAATTGCACGCGAAGCTGTACGCTGCGTGTGAACGGTTGCGGGTCGACGGTGGCACGCTGATTTATCAAAGAGCGTCCGTGGACGAGGCGTACGTGCAGCTCGAAAACGGTGCCAAGCCATCCCAGCGAGGAAAGGCGTTTGCGGAATCCATACGTCGAGCGATCGCGGAAGAGTGCGGGTACAGCGTGTCCGTCGGCGTCGCGCGAAACAAGATGTTGGCGAAAATCGCTTCGAAGTTAGCGAAACCGAACGGTGTCGTCGTCATTGAAGACGAAGCCGATCTCGAAAGATGCTTTCGCCAACTGCCGAGTTCGCATTTGCCAAAGTGCAACGAACCTTTGATTCGTAGGAACCTCGCGTTGCATAATTTACGCACCGCTTGGGATGTTCGCGAGCTAAACGCGAAGCGGTTGGAGGCGCTCGTAGGACTCACGCGCGAAAGGGCGCTGGCTTTGTGCAAAGCCGCGCATGGCGTCGACGACTCTGAAGTCGTGCACAAGGTGCACGAAAAGAATACGCTCAGCTCTTCGATGACGCTCACGATGGTACCAAAGCCGTTACCAAAAAACGTAGGTAGCGACGTCGGTGTCACGGGTGGACCAGCGGGATGGTACAATCCATTGACGTGCGGCGAACGAGAGAGAATTGAGCTCACTCTCGGCGCGCGCGCGCGCGACTTGTACTCCACCATCAAAGTGCATCAGGCATACACGGAGCGCTGGCCCTCGACGCTCACGGTGAAGATGGCCATCGAAGGAACGTCAGTGCAGTACTCTAAGAGCGCTGCTTTCCCTGTAAAGTTCGAAGACGCGACGTCGGAAACCGCGGAAGACGTCCTGACCAAAAAGGCCACCGAGCTCGCTTTACTCACCGTGGGAAAACGCACGACGGACAAGATTCGTGAAGTCGCCGTGGTCGTGAGCAATTTCAAGTCTTCGACCGGTGCGAGGGAACGCACGAGGGAGGAAATCATGACGGCTGAGGCCGATCGACTTCCAAAGCTCTTTCTTCGCTCGCGAGAACAGCAACTCGAAAGAGACGCGAAGGAGAATGCTCAGCGTCGAGTAAGAGCCAAACGTGCGCGCAACGAACGCTGGATCGAAGCTTTACAGCCGTTACCTCCCGTTGATATGCTCATAGCGCTCATCGGTGGGTGGGATGGTGAAGACGAATGTCCTTTGGAGGTTGAGCAATGTCGCCTCGCCATCAGGAATCGTCAAGCCAAGTGCGTCGGGGATGAATAGAATTTTAGTCGCTAGGCCTCGCCAATTCGTTGTATTAAAACAAAATGATCAAGTGCAGAATGAAGACGTACACGGAAAGCGCAAGACGGACGAACGGTCGTCGTTGCAAGTACACAGATGCTCTGTCAAAGTTACTCGCAACTTCCAGCGCAATCGGGTGGTGGAGCATCGGCGCGTTTGTCAACGACTTCATCTGATTTTGAAGCGGGACGAATGCGTATGAGCCGCCCGTGAGAACTGCGCCCTCGATATCTGTGTCCGCGAAGTCTTCGTTCTTTTTGTTCGTGAAGGAACTCGAGGCGGCTTGGCTTGCGCGAGCGTCCGAGAGCAAACTCTGAAGCTGCTTAATTTGTTGATTCGCCGAATCTAACTCTTGGCGTAGTCCGATGGATTCGTCGGTAGCGCTCGGTGGCGTCGGCGTCGCTCGTTGCGCTTGCAACGCCACTTCCAAACTTTGGATTTGCGCTTCCAGACTTTGGATCTTCGTACGGAGTTCCTTCGCCTGCGATTCCGCCGCCGCTTGCATGTGGCTCGCGTCATCTTGTACCATCGCCAATTGCGATTGCGCTTCGGCGATGCGTTTTTCTGCCTCGGCGACGGCTTTGTTCGCGTCCTGGGATGTCTTGAGTGAACTCATCTCATCGGCGTGTGCCTCTGCTTTCATCTCGGACTCCCTCAATCGTTGCTTCAACTCTTCCGCCATTCGCTCGTGTTGTTCGTTTTGCTGCAACACTCTTTCGCATTCCGCGAGATACATCTCCTTCTCCTTTTCCACCTCTTCGAGCGCCAACCGGCCCTCATCTAATTTACTCGCCAGCCGAATATTTTCAGCCGCCAACGCAGACTTTTCGTCTTCGGCCGCGCTCGACAGCGCCAGAAGTTCCGCCTCGAGACTGGATAATTTCGTCGACTTGGCGTCGAGTTCGGCGTTCAATTCCAACACCCTAGATTCCGCCCCACTCGTCGTCTGTTCCGCCGCGCGCTTGAACGACTCGGCTTGCTTTTCCGCCGACGCTTTGCCTTCGCTCGCCTCTCGCAGCGCTTCTCGAAGCTTTGAGATTTCTTCCTCGCCTCGCGACGCCTTCTCCGCGCCCGCCGTCGCCTCCCGCAGCGCCGCGCGCAACGTCTCTAGCTCTTCCTCCATTTTCTTCGCGACCGCGCGCGCCGCATCCGCCGCCTCGCGTGATTCATCATTCGCGTACGCCAACGCCTCCGCGTTTCGTTTCAACTGCTCTCGCATGACTTCCGCTTCCTCTCGCGCCGCCGCTCGTTCCCCCGTCTCCGCCTTGACCACCTCCAACTCCTTCATCAGCGCATCCCGCGCCTCCTCCGCCGCCTCCGCGCGCGCGCGCGCCGCGTCTCGCTCCGCCTCGATCGCTTTCCCCTTTTTCACCGCCTTGACGAGCTTTTGCTTGACGACGGCGACGTCGTCGTGTTTTTTCTCCGCAGCCTCGCTCGGCGCAGCCTTCTCGTCGTCGCGCGTCGCGCGCGCGTCCTCGCTCGACCGCGCCTTGGCCTCGGCTTTGTGTCGTCGAAACTCATCGAGCTTTCGCTGCCCTCGCGCGTGGTCCGCCGCGCGCGCGCCGTCGTCGGGCATCGTCGACGTGTGCGGCGCTTCGGAAGTTGAGTTTGGTTTGGTCGCGCGCGTCGACGCGCGAGCGTGCTATGGACATTCGTGCTATGGACTAAGTCTGGACGGGCGCTAACAGATGTGCCGACGCACGAATCGCCTCGCCGGATCGCTCTTGTTGGCGAAGAAACCGATGTACGCGCTGGCGACGACGACGAACGCGACCCACGCGATGGAGACGTTGCTGAGCGCGACGCCGTTCAAATCGCGACGAAGGAACGGGTACGCCTCGCCGAAGGCGTCGAGATCGTCCGTGATCTCGAGGAACTGCGCTATGAGTTTCGATATCTTCACCGCGGTGGCGTGCCCGACCGGGGCGGCGGTCATCGGTATCGTCAATAAACGCCCCGGCGGCGCGGCGGATTTGATCTCGCGCACGCGCTCGATGTACTTGGTCTTCCACGTCTCCTCGTCCGGCGTCGCGCTCCCGAACGCGCGCTCCCACACGCACGGATAAATATCGCAATAATGATAATCCTCGTTCCCACACGTCGACGCCGTCGACCGCGTCGCCCCCGCGCCGCATCCGCACGCGTCTCCCAGCGCCTTCGCGCTCTCCGCTCGCGTCCTCGCGTGCTCCCACCACTCCGTCGCCATCGTTTCGAACAGCACCACCTTAAAGTCGGCGCGATCGCTCATGACGTCCTCGATCGCGTTCGACACCGGCAACCACCCGACGAAATCGTAATCCTCCAGCGCGCTCGTGTTCGTGCTCGCGTCCAGGCAATACGACGTCGCGAACCGCGCGTCGCTCTCGCGCGCCGTCCCTCCCCACGCGCCCCGCGTCGTCGCCGTCGCGCCCTCGAGGACGCGGAACCCGAGATTCGCGAACCACGCCGCCGCCGTCGCCTCGATGTTCGGGTCCATTCCCGCGCTCGCGACGCGCGCGCGCGCGCTCACGTGCGCGTTCAGCGGCGGTGTCTCAACACCCTGCGACGACGCGCGCGCGATGCGCGACGCCGCGAGCGCGCCGACGAGCACCGCGAGCGCGCCGCGCTTTGCGCCGCGCGTCGATCGCGC